>WLWD01006153.1_pt1 | contig 322943 bp, 223 predicted proteins | sample 6712731 | NCBI WGS metagenome assembly WLWD01 (sample SAMN12718690, study PRJNA576275) | sponge metagenome | isolation source: marine sponge | host: Mycale hentscheli | place: New Zealand: South Island, Marlborough, Capsize Point | collected 2014-11-01 | reverse complement strand
GGTACGTATGCCCCTTAAACGCGGGCGGGGAACTTTTTTCTCCAAAAAACACGGTTTTTTTAGGCTTGACCCCCAGTTTATTCTGAAACTATAGCATTAAGCAAGCCTTACTTTATACTTAAGCTCCGAAGTGTGAGAAAATTCCTGCGAAAACGCTTGCTTTTCAAGAAACAAAAAGTTGATTCGACCGGTTACTATGGCATTGAAGACCCTTTTCCAGACTTAATTTCAAAACTTCGCCCTTTTAGGGGGATACGGAGTGCCGATTGTTGGTTGTCAAGAGTCATTGGTAGTCAGAATGCCGTAGTATAATGCTAAAGAAGCTACTATTACTCCAGTGAAGCTGATGTAAGTACGTAATTCCATATTTGTTAGCTAAATATGCCAAATTAACTCTGGCCTTTCTTTTATGTAGCTAAGAGCTTGTTGTCAACAATGACTGGTAAATTCAAATAGTCAGAATGGCTCAAATGTGGTACTACAAAAGTTACCACTGCTCAAGAAAATGAGGTAAGAAAGTAATTTTGTATTTGTGTGCTAAAATTGATTGTCTTTTGTTTTTGTAGGTGAGAGCTTGTTGTCAAGATTTCGAGGTAGTTCAGATAGTCAAAGTAACTTCAATTTGATACTACAGAAGTTAGCAATACTGAGGAAATTGAGGTAAGTAGTAATTCCATATTTGTTGGCTAAAATTACTAAAATAACACTGGTTTCTTTTTTTTTATTGTAGCTGAGAGCTTGTTCAAGAGTTACTGGTAATTGAGATTATCAGAATGGCAGATGTTTGATACTACAAAAGTTACCATTAATCAGGTAAGAGAGTGATTTTGTATTTGTTTGCTGAAATAAAAGGTCATAACATATTATAGTGCTTGCAAGCTAAAAACATAGTAAAAATATTTAGTTTTATGTTACCTAACTATCAGGCTCGCTCGCCATTTGTGCTCAAGCACACCACTAGTTTATATATATGTGTGGACGTACGTATGTCATTTTGTACTTTGACCCTCAACAACTCTGTGTTGGACCCCGTCCCAAACTTCACTAAACAGAACACTCCGGTTTAGCGATCATTACCTGTATCATCTTTTAAAACTCTGTCTGGGACTTCGTCCAAGACAGCGAACACTCAATGAACACCTAGCTTACCCTAGCTATTTCATTAACCAGTCCTCATTTCCTGTAAACAAACTGACTATCTAATGATATTCATGTCCTAGTTAGAACCACTGGCCTTCGCCTTTGGTTACATTGTATTTAAAGTTGTGTTGTAATAGCTGTTAGCTTGTTGCTTGATTATTCAAACCTTACGAGATACTGCGGGGAGTAGGCGCTTTAGGGATAATTGCAAGGCTGCAAGCTCACGCCAGCGGCTGCACAAGAGTCTTGCCTCAGAGGGAGTCAAGCAAACTGGTCCTTCATTAATCGTGGACTACCTGGGCGTGTCCACATACTAGCGTGTCCACATACTAGTGTGTCCACATAGCTACTAGTGGGCCCCGTTCAAACTCAAAAAATTTCAGGAGCTCCATTTCTATTCGAATTAGTGAACATTTCATTGAAATTGCCCAATTTTGAACTAACTACTAGCTAGTGATGTGTTAGAGCACAAATGGCGAGCCTAAATCTACACTATTTTAACTTCTAACGCTTAAGCTACTAAAATATTTATAGTCGAGTTTTTAAATTACATATCGTGCCTTAGTAACCACTCCCTGCAACTGTAAAAAAAAAATAAAAATAAAAAAGCAACAAAATCAAGTCCCGGTATTTAAACTTTTTCTTTGCTATATTCTTAGTAGTAGTTGTAACACCAATACTTGCACACAACTGAACAAGCCTAGAAAGACTAGTTACCTTCCTGGTAGTCTAGTGGACAATGGATTTTCAAGTAAATACTGTTGTGTAGGACTTATAACTTAAGTTACCACTGCCTCAGATATGGTTACTGCTGCTTTACCTGTCATAAAACTAGCCGTTCTCAGCGCGTAAATGGGCGTGGTACAGGGGAAAGAGAACGGCTGACTAACGGTAACCTCCTCCCACCCGCTTCACCACACCCACCATCCACAACAACCAAACGTACCTGACGATGACGCATTCCCTGGACATCTTCTTTTAGAATGAGAGTCAACCCTACTGACTGGTATAATTTTCCTCTTTGAAGTCAGTTTCGGAGACGACATTTTCTATCGCTGGCAGTGCAAGGATGAAACAGACCCAAGGATGAAACAGACCCGCCTCTTTCTTTTTTTAGTCGGAGCCGCCCACTCACCTACCCCGCCCCCCTTGATGCATCAGCGAGGAAGCGAGACGCTCCATCTCTTCATAGGAAGACGCTTTACCAACTTTAGCACGCTACATTAGCTATAATAGCTAATTATTGTACGGATGAATATTAAATTTAACCTAATATATAGCCAACTTTATAGCTATTTGCTATTTCACGAGAAGAGCCCCCTCCTCCCCTTAACAAATCCTGGACTGCTTACATAGTTGCTCGCTGTATATTGTGTGAAGGTAGCACCTTCTGCTACCTGTGGCTGTCCAGAACTGAAATGAATGAAATGAATGAAATGAATGAAATGCTAAAATCAACACCCATTTCAAGTATATATGTCTAGAATAAAGAAAAGGAGCGAATAGTAGGTGTTGGCAAATTATGCTCTTTTTTTGTTATTATGCTAGCATAAAATTATGTTCATATTATGCTCGTGGACTGAGTTTGAAGATCATCTCAACCACATTCACAACTATAAGAATCCCAGTACACATGACTAATCTGATCCTGATATGGCTACGGTTGATATGCGAGTTGTTGATCTGCATCCTGATGGGCAACAACAATACTGGATCTGAATGTACTTTATTTCTTATAGAAAGCGATATTGTAATTTAGTAAACTCAAAGATTCATTTTTAAAATCCCAAAGACAGTCTCTCACTGAAAGACAACATCACATTCCAGTACAGTAAAAACTGATTATAGTTTGTTTTCTTTTGCCAAAACTAGCTACTTCATTTATGCTCATAATTACACTAATTATGCTAGGATATGCCAGTATTTATGAAATTACTTATTATGCTCAAAATTATGCCAGCATAATTTGCCAACCCGAGTGAATAGGTATACTTAATCATGAAAAAAATGTCACTAATTTATGACCAAACACGAAGGTACAAAGAAATTTTAACTAATGATGAAAATAGCCTTATATAATTTTCAAATTCAACCATGAAGAAAAAAAATTGAACAAGCAACCAAACAACTACAAACGAAAAGTGATTGTTATTAGCTATAATATGGTTTCCAGTTACGGGTAAGAAATAATGAAGGCACATTCTGAAAAGGGGGGCTCGTTCGACATTGAGCCCCCCCCCCTAAATCCGCCCCTGTAAGGTTTCTCTATAACTAGCTTTAATTACTCAGCATGATTTCTTGTCTCAATTTCTTGTCACCTCAACAGTATTAGCACTTTAGGTTCTGATTTTAAAATTATCTATACTGAGAAAAAAAACAAGAATTGGACATAGGTAACTACTTTAATATATATTGCCACGTCATCTTATTTTGATTGTAGTTTCAATGCATAAGATGGTGACATGTTTGAGTGTTGCATTTGAAGTGTTCCAAGAAGTTTAGTACTTTACCGCTTATTTTAATTTTAGTCGATCCAAGCAACAACTTCATGAAAAGAAGTTATTTAGATTTCATGGCAATTGTGTTCCAATAAAATTAGCCTTGTCATGTGCACTAGTAAGTGAAAGTCACAGAGTTCATACTAATTAAAGTTAAATCCTAAAAAATAAACCAATACTAAGGTAATATCTTAGCTACATGGCTAGCTAAGTTGCTAGAAGAGTGACAAGAAGTCTTGTTTTGTCACAAATCAGTATAACAAATACTGATTTGTGTCAAAACAAAATTAGGCATCTATATTAAACAACCACATAGCTAACTGATACTAAAATTGAGATGTGCGGAAATTCAATGACCACAGTGATCTCCCAGATATCTCATCCACTTTTACATACAGCTGCAATACATTTTTTCTATATCGCTTTAGTGCTCACTCAAAGGCTTTATGACGCTTTATGACTCATAAAATTAGACCACTAATACAAAAAAAAAAAGCACACAATTCTTGAATAGAAATTGATTAGAGTAGTGTTGCTAGGTAATTCTTTCTTATGGATACATATTAATATGCATAGTCATAGCCTTCAAAAGATATTCTACTCATTCAAGCAGTAATGAAATTAATTCTTCTGATAGCCTGTTCACATTCTTGGCATAATCAACAGTTTTCCGGACTGTATCTGAGTGCTTTTTGAAGTATTCGATACACACACTCCTGAGTTTGGAGCTGTCTATTTGCTGCACCTTGTCTGCCAGACAAACAACTGAAGTCACGTTATTACAAGTGAGGCTCATCATCAGCTCATTCTCTGCCAACACTCGCAGACGCAAGAGATCGTATTTGTCAGCAGCAAGCAACAAGTCCCTGGCTAAGGATTTAATATTGGGTGCAGTGCCAGTATAAAAGTAAGTTAATAGGTCTTCCATAACGTCAGGAGTAATGTCGGACACAACCACTTCACCGTGATGCTTTTCGCACATATCTGCTTCCAACATCCGCTCAAAGACCTTAGACTGAGAGGCAAGAACAACTTTGTGAACTCTAAAAGTCTTGCCTCTGGTCAATATAGTCAAGTCAGTAAAAATGTCATCTTGAAACAATTTGTACATGTTCTTTCCAAGTTCATGCTCAGTGATTACTGGCAGGTCACTGATAGACTGACATGGAGGAAGCCTCACAAATGTAGCCGATACTTCAAGAATCATGATGCCCTCATTCAAGTAGTTTTTTATGGATTCGTTTTCGGGAACGACAATGTTATCTTTAAGACATGATATAACATATGGATTCTCATCAGACACATGAGCATCTATAATCTTGTCCTCGGTCTTCACTATTTTCGTTGATAGACTACCAGATAGTATGAAATGCAAATTTGAGACCACTATTTTGGTAGAATGAGAAAAATACAGTACAAGCGACAGTTTTCCAGGCTGAACTCTTTCTGGCACATCTCTTATCCATTGAGCTGACATTTGACTGTTATTGATGAGTTTTGTGCCAGGGAAGTAAGTGCTGTTGACTTGCTGAGAAGTTTGAACCAGTACTTTCTCTGCATTGTGGATAACCCACCTGAATGAAATGTCTTCTTCAGAAGGAAAGCTGTGGCAAGAAGTAGGAGATAACATTCTATATGAACAAGACACTAAGAAAATGCTCAATTGAATAGGTAGCTAATGCTGATCAGCATTTTTGTAAGTGATTCAGTGTAGCCAAATGGAATGCACATAGCTAATGGAAATTTTTAAATTATGATAATTTTTTCTTATTTGAGGATCTTCAGTTTTAAGTGCACATATCTACACTCTTGAAATTATAACAGGTGATAGTAGGCTTTAAATATAGCTAATGTTCTGTTTATTTCACTTCTCTTATAAAAGCATTATTACAATGAAATAATAACTAGAAAACTATCTACAAAGGAGCTATATTAAAATTTATTATTATATTTGCATTAAGTATAAGTAGCTGCTATATTGCTACAGCCAAAACATGCATTAGCTTGTACTTATATTAGCTAGCAGTGATTATTATTACTGTTGCTTTTGTTACAAGTTGAAATATGAAATCTTTAAATAGTGTAACACTTCACCATTATCAGCATGCATTAGAATTTATGACTTTAAAGAATGATATTTAATAATAATAGTACAACTTCACAAATTAGTAATAATAAAAACTTAAATGCTCCTGTAATGTTTTTACAGTAGCTAGTTACTTTTAGTTCATAAGATTTTTTGCACAAATAATAAAAATTTTAATGCATCTGGACTCTTCAAACAAAATTGCTTTTCTCATAAGCTTTTTTGAACCATAGCTAATCAAACTCATAAAAAACAATTTCAGTCAAAACTATCAACAACAAATACTGGCCATTGTTGCTTGTTTTGTCTTTTTCTTTCTGCAGGGATTATTCTTGTGAGTAGCTAACCTCTAAGAAGAAATTGTGAGAACAACATTAAAACAGGAAGTTAAGTCAAGTGAATTATATGAAGTCACACAATATAGCTTTCTTTAATTAATGTGCACCAACAACAGTTTTTGGTCGAAGTATTCGTTCTCATAAAAACTGGCCATACAAATTTCTGGCTGATAAATTGACTTCACCCTATTTCCTAATCTAAACGAATTACTGTATAAAGCTGGTATACTCCTTGTAATAACCACAGGCAATTTATATTTTCATTTTCATTACATAGAACCTAGTCTCCCACTATAGGATATTTCAATTTTCGTTCAACATCCTTGTGAGGATAGCTCCATTTCAATTTGGAGACACAGGAAATTATAAATTTTCGTTTAGTGTTATCAATTTTGAGAGAATACAAACATTGTTATACTCTAAGTGGATTATTATATTGCCCTTAGCAAGATACAAGAATTGTTCCATCCTTATTCTCTCATTACTTGTCACTTTTTTGTTGTTGTTTTTGTTGTTTTTTAATATTTTCAATTATATTTTTATGATTATAGCTAAACAAATTGTAATCAAATGCAGTAATTAAAAAAGTTATTAATAGCTAAGCTAAGCAAGTAATGTATGAGAACTGCCTGACAAGTCAGATAGCAAGTAAAAATCTTTTTTAATTGTAAGAAGGTAAACACAACTATAAAAAATCAAACACAATCATAGCTAACTTTTCATAAAACAGAAAGACAGTAAAAATACAGAACAACATAGCTACATAATTAAAGTATTGAGTTGTGTTCTAGCAGCACTAGTCTTTCATTGCAATTTCAATTAAAATATCTTTTGTAATTTCATCTTCACACTGATTCCAAGTAGTAGATTTCATTACTGACTTTGCATTATTCCTGATAAACTTTATGCATTCCTTCTTCAATAAAGAGTTTCCAGTTTGCTGTAATTTATCAGCAAGGATCAAAGTGGGTGTGACATTCTCGCTAGTTAAATTCATCATCAGCTCATTCTCGCACATTATTTGAAGACGACTGACATTGTATTTGTTAGCAGCTACAAGTAATTCTCTAGCAAGTGTTGCACTATTTTTGGGCAAACCAGTATAGAAGTAAGACAGGAGATCCTCCATAACTTCAGGAGATATGTCCTGAATACGTACCAAACATTCATTCTTCTCCTTCATGTCTGTTTCAAACATTCTTCTGAACACATCAGACTGAGAAGCTAGAATAACTTTATGAGCTTTGAATTTTTTTTCCCCAACTTCTATACTGACATCTGTGAAACATTGCTCCAAAAATAGATCGTTAATGCTTTCCCTTAACTTGTCTTCAGGCACAGGTACAGACTCTGCTATCCCTTGAACAGGATTTGTTAAAAGTGTAACAGTGGCTCTTACTTCAATAGTCAAGTTACCGTCTTTCAAATAATTATCTAGTCTTTCACTTTGTGGAATTGATACCAGGCCAGTGCAAGATTCAGACTCTAATTTTACTTTCTTTGCATCAGTTTGCACAACTCGCTCAGAAGGACAATCAGAGATGCAAAATTCAATATCAGATATCCAGAATGCTGCTCGATTAGGAAGATATAATGTAATTTTGATATTTCTATTCTTCCATTCTGCGGACAGATAAAACTTTCCTATCCCTTGGAGCTCAAATTGAGAACTTTTTACTACCTCAGCAGCAACCAGTAATACCTGTTTGGCATCATTAATGATCCACTTGTAATAAAGAATTTTTGCTACATAATTTGTTGTGCACATATACTGGGGAATTAATCTGTAAGTAAGAGCATAAGAAGCAACAGTAAGAAAGAATTAATTATTGTGTGGTCAAGTAGCTACATCAGACATGTAATAAAGTATTTTACTTATCAAATATAGAATATAATTATATATATATAATTTCAGTCATTCTTGGCTGAAATAATTATAATAATAGCAATTTTTTCTCTTTTTAACAGCCAATAATTGTTATTTAACAATTATTGGCTGTTAAAAAGAGAAAAAAATTGCTACTATATATAATATATAATACAGCTGGGATTATGGCATTTTAGGCTGGAACTATGGCTCTTTAATCTGAAACTATGGCTTTTTAGGCTGGAACTATGGCTTTTTAGGCTGGAACTATGGCTTTTAGGCTTAGACTATGGCTTTTTAGGCTTAACCTAAGGCTGTTTATAGGCTTGAACTATGGCTTTTTAGGCTGGGACTATGATTTTGACAGTAGATCGATTAAAGCAGTACAGGACGTAATTCCAACAGCCATAGAAGTTCAGAAACCTTGAGTTTTTGAAGTAATGGACCACTGGGTGCTTCAAACATCTTATTGCAAACTACAATATGAAGAGAAAGACGTAGTCATGGCCTAAAAATCCATAATTTAAGCCTAAAAAAACAATAGTCACCACCCGGTTCAGGTACTTTTCCGTTATGGCTTTTTAGGCTGGGACTATGATTTTGACAGTAGATCGATTAAAGCAGTACAGGACGTAATTCCAACAGCCATAGAAGTTCAGAAACCTTGAGTTTTTGAAGTAATGGACCACTGGGTGCTTCAAACATCTTATTGCAAACTACAATATGAAGAGAAATACGTAGTCATGGCCTAAAAATCCATAATTTAAGCCTAAAAAAACATAGTCAAAGCCTAAAAAGTCGTAGTTCAAGCTAAAAATGACATTGAGTAAAAAGCATATGACAGCTGACAATTACATAACAGCTGAGTACCTTCTACAAGGAAGATTTTTCCTGTAGCTTTTTATATGTAAATTTTGCTTCATCGAAAATAAATGCAAACACAAGTTATTACCCCAAATAAGAAGTCTTGGAGGGGCTTGCACAGTTGGGATAACCCCCATGTGTAGTATCATCAGCCCATCTTATTGCCATGACTGCTCAGGGCGCTTAGTTTCCCACGAACTGGCTCCAGATCCACCCGGTTCAGGTACTTTTCCGTTTAGAAAACCTGGCACTTTTGAACCGAAAAGTGCCGACTGTAGCCACAACTCTCTCCAACCTACGGCCTTTTCACCAACCTATGGCCTTTTCACCCACGTAGTGAGTAGAGCTCCTTTTTGCGTTTGGGATGCCTTAGTACTACAGAGCATGGTTTGGATAGCTGTGATAGCGATCAGGCTGCCGACTTTGGAGGAAGGGTAGAGATTAGGGGGAGGGGGAAAGCATCTAGTGCTGTTCAGACTCCCTGTTTAAATGCTCTATTCAAAGCTGGATGGCTGGTGCGTGTTTCAGTGAAGCATATGCATGTGTTGGAAGAAGCTGCTGATGATACTGGCTTAAATGTGCATCAAGTAGCAGTAAGTTACCAAGATGTGACTTAGTATAGAGTGGCTATATTATTTATTTGTTCTATGAAGAAGAAATAGTACATGCCAGAAACACTGGGTCAGTGAAGATTTTTCAAGATACCTTTCAGCAGGAATAGGCAAAATGAAATGGTTAGTGGAACTGATATTTAATAATGCAATATAAGTTGTTGTTTGTTTGTTTTCCCGCAAGAAGGGGCTGGGTGGTGTGATCCAGGGCTCCGCTAGAGTTTGTATTACAGAGATTTATGGAATAGCTGGGCATCAAACTACTTTCCCCTCAAAACAACAATATTCTGTCATCTTTTAAAGTATTTGCAATCGTAACTATGGTACAAAATAGTTTAACCACGGCGGCAACTTTCGGAATTATTACTAGATAGTCGCCCTCTCTCTAGGGCTTCCTCCTCAGGATCGGGTTGGTTATCAGCGATAATTCCTCAAACGCATGGTTTAGCTGTTACGTAATGTGTATACAATAATTACACCAGAAGTTTGAAGAATTATTGATCCAGCCTGGAGAGGGTTTTTATCTAGTGATAATTGCTGTGGTTTAACTATTTTATTCAATGGTTACCATTTCATACTGTGTAAATGACCAAAATAATAGCATGTTTTGACGGTAACAATTTGTCCAACATTAACCATTACTAACAAGTACCCCACCACACAGTAGCACTTGATTTATTACAAAGTAAGAATGCAGAATCATAAGGGTATTTTTTATTCATTGTTATCATCCTCTCCCACTTGGTTTAGCTACATCAGTTTCCCTCTCCTGGTCTCTTTTTTCTCGAACTATTTTAGCTTTTCTTATCTCCTTCCTTCCTTTCTTCAGCTCTTCTTCTTGCGTTGTGGAGTTTCTTCTCCTCCTTGTCTATCTTTCCTGCTTCTGAATCTCTCTGTCCTTCTATCATGATAGTGGACTTACGCTTTGTGAAACTTTTGCTTCTCTATTGTTCTTTCGCCTTCCTTTTTGAAACCTACGCCGCCTTCCCTCGCTGATTCCATCCACTTTTAGTTAATGCAATTAATCACCTTCTAATGAATGTTATTTAGTGTATTGATCTATGGATTAAAATTAAAATCTTTTGAAAATTTTATATTATTAAATCCTAAAATATAGCTGAGCTGTCTCACTATTATAGTGCTCTAGCACCACTAGTAATTATATCTAGTGATGTGCTTGAGCGTAAATGGCGAGCGAGCCTAAAACTACACTACTGTTAAGAGATTGATTTTGAATTCTAACACTCAAGCTACTAAAAGAAAGGTCGTGTTTTAAATTACGTGTATAGGGGATTCAATGCCATAGTAACCACTCGCCACAACTATATGAATTGAAAAAAAACAAAAAAAACAAGTCATGTTATTTAAACGTCTTCTTTGCTATGTTCTTTAGTTACTGTAAGTAGTAGCTCTAACACACGAAACTTTCACACAACTGGACATTACACAAGACTTATCTTCGTGGTTAGCCTAATGGCCAATGAATTGTCAAGTAAATATTGCGTAGGCTTCCTGCAAAAGAATTCAAAACGGTAGACAATTCCATTTCTAGGATGATACGGGTAATGATGACAAACCAGAGGATTCTGTTTAGTGAAGTTTGGGACGGGGTTGGCCACCAAACTAACACAAAAATGCCAGGATCAAAGTACAAATGACATACGTACATCCAAACATATATAAACAAATTTCCCCGATTTTTCAATTGCGTTACCCTGATAGAGTTTCGCTTGCTTCGCTCACTCACCAATTATACAAACAGCTTTGTCCCTAGAAGCTGTTTGTTGAAACACCATTTTGGCATGCACACATGTGTGTGTTTGTGTATATGTGAGTGAAGTTTCCCATACACACCTCAATGTTTGTATTGTTTCAATTGTGACAGCACAGCCAAAGCTATCTGTAAATGTACTGTGTTGTGTATAAGACCAAAGCCAAGCTCATTCCACTTGTCAATATTTTTTAGTTATCATTTCACTATCATTCCACATTAATACTTATCTAGTATGCAAAATTCTTCCGTATTTGTACGTGCGTTTATATCACTTTCACATATCACCTGATGTTAGTAGCAACAACAAAAATGGTTTTTATTTATGAATAATTCATGAGCTTAAACGGTTAGGTAAAGTAATATCATTGAATGAATGGGTATATTTTTTAGTTTCTCACCTCTAAGTGAAGTGTTTCACGCACACTGAAATTGGAATTTATCAGTACTCTTGAGGTCAGAGTGCACTCTCCATGTAATAGCATTTTATCAGGAGCTCATATAGTCTGCTATGCTTTTAAAGCGGTAAGTTTTTTATCCAGCTGCTCGCTGTGTGATGACACTAATATGGTGGTGCAGTCTTATGATAGGTCTCATAGTCGACTATGTGCTGTTGATTGACAAGGTAAACTAAATTTCAAGTCCTCACGTCTACCTCAGGGATAACCAGCATTTATAGGCACAAACTTTAATTCATTAGGATTCTTACGATGTTGGTACAAGAAATAAAGGCAGCTGAACTCACTAGCTTCACTGGCTTGCCAATTATTGTTGTTATTATTATTATTGCAGTCTACAGGGTAAGCACCCACTATCATGAAATCGCCCACTTTGTCCTTTTCTCTGATATATATAAATGTCCATGTACCAAGTTAACACCCAAGTTTTAAATTGCTTACATGAACAGATATTCATTGTCAATATTCATTGTCAATTATGTGACCAAAAATCTACTGTAGCATTCCAAGCAAAATTGGCAGCAGTAAAACCACTTTTCTGATGAGGATAGTGATGGCAACATCCAGAGAGCCTTCCAGACTATTGAATTTGATGTCTTACTTTAGTTTTGTTTCTGAACAAAGGCCTTATTGTCTAATGCAGCCTGTGCAGGTTTTCAATAGTGTCGTGTGCAAATTCTCGTGTAAACAAAAAATGGGTAACCGGCCAATTTTTGTAAGTGAATGATTAAGAGCTTAAGGCCAGTTAATGGGTTAGCCGACGTTAATCATGGGCAGGGTGGCGATGGCGTTCAGCCCCGCCTTTCCAGCACGGGTATTTCCAATGGAGGGCGGGGCTGACACGGGCATGCGTATCGAGCAACACGTGGGGCGAGCATTAGTTGGAGTGCCTTCACCGAGCAAAAGTGACCAAAGATATTCGTAGCAAGCGAGAGCTGATCTTTCTGTCACCCACCCACCCATCCACTAGTGCCAGGGATTCACCCTGGCTCATGTTACAGGGGGCCCCACCTTGCATTGTGGGGCTCCTGCACGGTTTTCCTTCGTCTCTCTATCCCTCTTATCCTTTCTCCTTTTCCTTTTTCTTGCCTTTAAACCTCCGGTAGACAGCTTGCTGTTTTGCCATGAAAACGTGGGTGCCGGAATTAAAGGGCTCTGTCCCGCCCCTTAATTAGGCCCCAGTCAGCCCAAGCTGATTGGGGGCGGGGTTTCCGGCCCCTGCCTATGCCAACACACTCAGCTAATAGGGCTGCCGATCTAGGTTAAGTGGGTAGGATAGTCATAACTTGCATTAATGTTGCTGTTCGAGACACAAGCCCGAGGGTTAATTGGCACTTAACTGGTAGACATGGTAGACTATGATATTATTATTATTATTATTATTATTGCCATCATCATCTATATAATAATATGTGATGACAACATGTGTGTGTTCATAAATAATTGATTGGCTGGGCCAGGATAGTGAATTGATGGTTAACCTTGTACTGTCCAAGCCTAAAATTCTCAGCATCCACTGCTCTCAATTCTCCGATTTTTTTTAAATTCGGTTCATTCAAATTTTTTGTTTTTACGTTACTCTGGTGTAGTACTTCTTGTAATAAAATATTGAAAAAAATGAGTACACTGGTATTTGTTGTTGTTTTTTATGATTTGTTTTAAGGTATGGCTACTAGAACGCTTCCATTGAGTGTCTGTCCACCCGATTTTTTTTTTTTAGTACGGGGCTCTGAAGCTCAGAATACAGCGACTAGTAGGTGAATAAACCATGCACTCTGTCAGAACCCTGTAGCAACTCTGAGATCGTCGGAAATTGAGCTTCAGCTAAAATGCCGTTAGAAACGGTAAGTCCGAATTTTTAGCTCTTCTCTTTGCAGACTATTATACTTGAATCATTGCTGAAATGCCTTTACAGAAACGAAATAAAAAATAAAATATTCATACATTTTTAAAGCTACAGACAGTCATGACGCTGCTACGGTGTTCAAACACAGTGCTCGGCTTGTTCACTTTCTAGCTACTAAATTCTGAGCTTCAGAGCCTCGTACGACTTGTGTGTAGCTAAGAACAAGTGCCATTGTGTGGTAGGGTAACTTGCTACTTATTACTAGTGATGCGCTCTAATAGCACAATATAGCGAAGCGAGCGATGCATGTTCCCTGTAATTGCAGCTATTCCATGCATGCTTGGTGTGGCTACAAAATACTGTCAAAGTGAGAAAACAATAGTGGTAGCTTTTTTCTAATGATGAAGGCTCCGTGTAGCTGAAACGTTTGTACATTCAACCACAATTTGTACTAAGATACAGTTATTTATTTTGATGTTGTTAAAGTTATGTCTGTCTGTTCTTGTATTTTTTATTGAACTCACTGATTCCACTCACTGATTCCACTCACTGATCCCACTCACTGATTCCACTCACTGATTCCACTCACTGATTCCACTCACTGATTCCACTCACTGATTCCACTCACTGATTCCACTCACTGATTCCACTCACTGATTCCACTCTCTTCAAAGCTCTTGACAGAGTGTTTCTAACGTTTTGTCTCTCTTTTGCAGAATTTGTTTCACTGGGCATCGCTACTTCGTACGGCGGGTAAACAAAACAAAATGTTGCTAAGAAGGTTACCCGGCCTGCGCAAGCGCGTAGGAGAAAATGTGCACACGTACGCCCACGCAAAAACAAAAACAATTCCTAGACTAACAAGAACAAAAAAATATATATATATATATATCGCGGACTCATTAATAAGTCAGCTCCGCTCGCTTCGCTGAATTAATTTTATTTATTTATTTTTTATTATTATTATTATTATTATTGTTATTGTTGTTATTATTATTATTACTATTTTTGTTGTTTTTGTTGTTATTATTTATTCGTTGGGGGGACTTGGTATTAGATTCTTATTAATCCTGCAGCATGTACCCTGTAACTCCCAAGTTCACTGCCAGTCCCCCATGTCCTGGCTGTGAACCACCTTTCCATTAATTATGCATGCCTACTTACCTGTCATCCATCAACTCTCACCCATCGATAGCCACAACTCTAGTAGCAGAGTTGTTTGGCACAGGCGAGGCCGGAAACCCCACCCCCCAATCAGCTTGGCTGACTGGGGCATAATTAATGGGGCGGGACAAGCCCCTTTAATTCCGGCAACAACATTTTCACGATAAGCAGGCTAGCTGTTTACCGGATGTTATAATAATAATAATAAATAAATAGAAATAAATAATAAGGACCCCTTCCTCCTCTCCTGTTTATCAAATAAAGTGTGGGTGGGTGGGGAATTGCAACGCTCTCCCTCTAGTTCCTCACCTGAACGCGTGCGCTGTCGTTTGCTCTACACTTGGGGCCCCTTGCTCGTATAACCTCACCACACCACTCACTACTAAAGCACTGGCCAGGAAGTGTTGAGTGGTGTGGTTGAAAGGGTAAATTCTAATCGACTAGCAAATGAAGTCAGGGCCTCTCTCTCCCTACCCCCCCCCCCCCCCCCCCCTCCCTCCTTAATATAGTTCCCAACATTCCGATGACGGACCACACCCACCAACATGCCTATGAATAAATTTTCCATTGACTACAATACTGAGATGGTGCAATGACAGATAATATTACACTGTATTACATTAGTACTTCAAGATATATCTGGGAATTGCCTATGGTTGGCAACTAAACTTTAGCACCAAACAAATGCTTGCATATTAAAAACATTGATCCACCCACATTCTTTAAGTTTGTTCGTCTGTTTATTTATTATTTTCTTTGTGGGGGGGGGGGGGGGGGGGGGGGAACTGAACTGTTTTAAATGATTGGTACTTCAACATGATGATGTATTTAGGGTGCCATGTTGTTGATGTTTTTGTTTTGTTTTTCGTTGTTGTTGTTTTTTTGTTGCTGTTTTTTTGGTATGGTTGAGTTTACAACATGGTTGTGTTGTGTTTATTGTTGAGCTAGAGCAACAGAGTTTTATTGAGATGGTGTGCAGTGCTGTTACAAAGAAGTTTTCCGCTTGTGAGTAAGTGAAATTTATACTCATTTTGGTCTATTTTAGTTGGTTTTTTAATGTTATCTTTAGAGAAAGTATGTCACATCAAGACAGTGGCAGCATCTGGGATCACTCCAGGACAGCGGCAACCAATTCATGTCTGGGATCACAGCAGGATGTGTCTATTGATGAGCGGAATTTCTGGATATCTGATTTGGGATTGTTCATGCAGGACAAGCATATTACAATATCATGTTGTATGGGGGGGGGGGGGGGGGGATAGACCATAAGTTTTCTAATACTGGAGGTGTGATTACTTAGATAGTTCACTATCAGAGGTTTCACTGTACGCTCACTGGTGCTACTAACTGCTGCATGGTAGTCCTCATACAGCATATGGAATGATTGCCACATAATTTATTTGCTGCATACTGCAGTTTTTGGTCACTCTAGTTGCTATATACTTAGTGTTGTATGTGTACTGTACAAACGAATGTATATTATTATAGCTGTACCTGGTGCATGCATTTACAGTGTGGAATCACACCAACAAGTGAACTCTGTAACGAGCAACACCATGCAAATACTTGGATATATATACCAGTGTATAGTCATAATACACATGAAATACTCCAGTGCTCTATCTTGTTTACACATACCAGTGAATATTCTGTTGTGACAGACCATAATACTGGAGTATACTGTACGTTATTTTACACCAGGTGTATACCAAACTATATGTGTACTAGATGTGTTGCTGGAGTATACCCTATGCATTCATGATGTTGTCTTACCACAGCATGCAGTGTATAGATACTAAGTATACTATATGTATTCCAAGTGTACTCATAATGACATAATTATGTAGCATTCTTTGACAGTAATGCTAAATTTCTTAGCTGGATATGTGGTAAAAAAATTAATAAAAAACAACAACAACACGTCAATAAAGTTCTGAACAATTCAATGAATCCACTATCCAGGGCCATGCATGACGTGCTGTCTGTCACCATCCCGAGCTACTCTGGTTTCTGTCATAGCTGCAGTCCTCATCAAAGCTCCACTTACCTCTCACCTTCTGCCAATAGGTTTCTGAGGAACAATTAAAAAAAATATATTATATATAAAAGTGGCTGCAAACAATACCCATTAAAAAATGAACTGGTAAACAATAACACAATAAAAAATTTAAAAAAAATTTCTGTGCAAATTACACTTGCATGAGGCAAATAACATGAGACAACTTTAAAAAAATAGTGTCAATCCACAAACAAAGAAACTCCCCCACCACAATCATCCCATACACATATCATCTCACACACAACTTCAATTCTGACAAATCATAGCTACAGGTCTAATCACCACGAGTTGAGGAAACTGAGCGCACAAAAATTAGTAAAAACAATTGGAAAATGAGACAGTTTAAATTCAACTACATGTCATTTTTTAAAACAGAACAGTGAAAGACAAAGGGAGATATATAGAAAGAAAAAAACACACCAACAAACGAAGAAAAAAATATATATAAAAAAATTAAAAATGTTGTCAACACACCTGAAGAGTTGATCGTTTATTCAATTATAACAATCACATAACTGGCTGAACAGTAACAAAAAATTCAAGAAAAGTTAAATTTGTTATTCAGGTAAATAAGGTCAGTTGTTGTTTTTTTGTTGTTGTTGTAGTGAAAAAAAATGTGAAGAATGACAGACATGCAACATTACTAAATGGAAGTGATGACAATGTACACTACACACACAACAAACAAACAGCAACAACAACAAAAACAAAACAAGAAGAAGAAAAAAGCGTAAGCCGCTTATAACCGGTACATTTTATCAACATCCCGGTCCTATCGACCGGCATAGTTTCAGACATCATGGAAATTTTATTATCAACTGGTGTAGTGTACAGACGAGACATTCACGAAAGCACCCACAATAGTAATACGGAGCTGTGTAATACTTGCCATTATTATTTGTTTGTCTTTGGCTAGGAAGGAGTGGCTACACTGTGCTTGTGACTTGTGGGGACAAAACACTGCCAGGAATTTTTTTCGGATGATCAAAGTCAAGAGTGTAGAAAGAAGATATAGTAGCTATGTGTAAGTGTAAAAGTTCCTGTCGATAATTGGCGGCCTATGATAAGTCGCAGTAATAAGTTTATCTACGACCGATAATGATTTTATCAACATGTATATGTGACCGTCTATAGGAAAACCAGGCACAACGCGGCACCTTCGAATTTTTTTTTGTTGCACTTACAGAGTTGTCGGCGTCCAGATATTGAGCTTTCCAAGTTTTATCGTCGTAGCTTTAGCCGTTCCTGCTATGATAGACCTAACCGTTCCCTTCCGTAGGCTTGAAACAATACATTTTTAAGAAATCGATCGATCTTTTCTCGATATTACGCATGCCGCGTTGTGCCCGGTTTTCCCGTAGACGGTCACATATGTTGTGTCTATTATTGACCACTACAAAGTTTTTAGTATTAAAAAAATTGGTACTGATTCAGAACTATACGTACTTCTCTCTGTGATCACTATATCATGTGGAGTTATGGCCAATGATCTTAACTGCACTATAAGATGGGCATTATTAGGAATGTATAATACCATCAATCCTAAAACACATCTACACAGTCCCAACCAAACACCCTCACACAACAGAACCACATTATGAATTGGTATTAGCATGGCTTCGATCATTAGACAAAAACAAGAACAACAACAACAAAAATTAAAATTAAAACAACAACAAAGACATCAGCTACACCAATTGGTAAATACTTCATGTGCTACAATAGGAGACAATAAAGTTCCAAATTCCGTTCTGTAGAATGGCCGTTGAACGATAAAAAAAAGGGGGGGGGGGGGGGGAACGGTACGCCGTTTGGTAAAAAAACAGCCGTTTTGGCGTTACCATTTTAATCTTTATTTTTCAATGCATGCCTCACTCAAAGAAATATAAAAAATCATTTATCCAATAAAACGTTCCGAAATTTTTGTTTACAGGCTCCAGAGGCAGAGCTTTTCCGGTAAAAAAAAATTTGAAGCTGTCCTATTCGAAGTTGTCTCGCAGAGAATTGTTAGTTCGACCACTGCACAGTATTGATGTTTTCTCGATGTTAGCCTTCTCAGGCTTAGATTTACTACTGAAAGTCCATCAGTAGCTAACAGAAGACTTGCAAAGTGCGGACCTGGTTATAGCTCTCTACCCGTTGAAACTTCGGTCTGCAGCTTTATTGAAGCAAGTTAAATTTGTAGGAGCTTTTTTGCACTATTTCCGTAGCATTTAACGGGTGATACCAGGCCTTAGCTTGCTGCTATAACTATGGAAGAGTTTCTAGCTAGAAAATATCAGTGGATCAACGGAAAACCTTAACCGTTTAAAAAAATATATTTTTTTTTACCGTTTTAGTATACGATGTCGGCCGTTTAGTCAAAACGGTACAGAACGCAATGGTAAAAACTACTAAAAAGACTACGTACGGTTTTACGGCCATACTACGGAACGGAATCCGGAACTATATTTTGTATAACCCCACTCAGATAATCTGATTAATTAGTTACTAAATAGACTTTGAGAGTCATTCAATGAAACAGTGTGATGCATACTAAGTATTGAAACCACATTGAAAACTAAATTCTTATCACAATGCTTCAACTTCATGCTGCCATGAGAGGGGGTCTAAGGTGGAACTTTTAGTGGTGACCATATAAAAAACAAACAAAAGACAGCTAACTGGTAACATTGCTTGGTGACTTGCAAGTAGCATAGACAGCCAGAGCTCCAGTGGTCTCTTTAACTTAAGGTTATGTAGTAGCATCTTTTTATCATATAATACATTAAACAGTGATCATACACTAACAATTATAATGCTTCCGAGAGTTAAACCTTCGTCATTCAGAAAAAAGTCTAAAGTATAGTGAGAACTGATGTTATAATTATAGAGTCATAGAAGAGTTTCTGGCTAGAGCTAGACTATTTTCAATAACACTTTATGTTAATGTAGCGACAATGTAGTCTGAATTGTACGGAATGTAATAGTAACTGAAGCACCAAATGTGCGAACCCTCGGTGCTGTTATAATCACTATTCAGACCAATGAGGTATCAATAAAGCTGTGCAATGAAAAAGGTAGATGTAAATGCTATCTTTTAAGAGAATCTAAACAGGTAAGGGACACACCCTGATAATTTCAACAAGAAACTTCAATTCAAGTACTCGGTTAACTTTTCAGCAAAAAGCAAATCTACTGGATATTAAGGAAATGGAGCATTAAGGGTGCGAACCCTCAGCATTACTATACACTAGCTAGCTATTACAAAGACCAAAAGTAAATTTATTTGGAGTAGTATGAATATGAATATGCCAATATGTATGTTCACGTATGTCGATACAAAGCTTGAGTAAGTCGAGCAACTCGTGCAATGACTGCTTTCTCCATGACAGTAACTTATCAGCGACACTCACCTCACCAGTAGTGTCAATGGGAAACTCCAAGCACTCAGGCAAACCGCTGAGAAAAATGTAATGCAAAAACTACCATGGGCAGCAAAGAAATTATTCATCCACATGAGTATGGCGTGACTATAGGGGGCATTACCAACAATCGATTACACTCATACGGCCTTTAAATAAATAGATTTTTCAGAAAAAAATAAGTTCAAATGAAAAATTCTGGCACATTAACGGGACTTAAAATGTCTAGTGCAACATTTTGATGCTTGTTTCAATCTTCGGGAGGTTGCCATCTTCGAGATCCGTGTGACAGAATGACTGACTGACAGACAAATCAAGTACTGTAACCCTCTCGCACATGCGCGCTGAGGGTTAATAATTAGCTCACGTCATTACAACGTGCCGAAAAGAGTACACACGGAGCTGATAGCTTTGCATTTTCTCAAAAATCAGCCCAAATTTAAAAGTAACAAAATAAAAGGTCTTAAATCTTTGTTCTGAGTAAGTTCCTACCTAAATCAACGGTTAATTGTCAGTATCTCTAAAATCACAGCGTGACAGACATACAGACACACAAACTGACAGGACAACAACTACAACCTGTCATGCATGCACACAAGTTTAATAAATACAGTAAATGAATGGCTGACTGCACCCATTTACAGTTCTTCCACAAAATGAAATTCAGAACCGTGCATGGGACCTACTGTAACACTATTATAAACCAATACATATCTTATCTACTATAAAATATGATATATAAATGGTTGACAATATACCTCCTTCTTCCAAGCTCACAGTCTACTTCTTCTTCATTAAGTTTCGTCTCTCCCAAACCCTCACCGGGAAATTTGAAGCACTCCTAAAAAAGTAAAACATTAATAAATAAATAATAAATAAATAAATAAATAAAATAATTGTATAACATCCTCCAATATATTTTCATCTGTTGGCATTGTATGTGTGTCTTTGCATATATGGCTCTCTGTGTGTGTGCATGTGTGTTTGTCTTAAGCTTTTCCATACACACCTCAAAATTTGTATTGTTTCAATTGCGACAGCATAGCCAATGCTCTCTGTAAATATATAATATATTGTGTGTGTTGAAGACCAAAGCCAAAGCTAAATATTCCACTTGTCAATACTAGCTAGTCATTTCACTATCATTCCACATTTATACTTAGCTAGCATGCACAATTATTCTGTATTTGTACATGTGTATCATATCACTTTCACATATCACCTTGTTACTGTGTTATATCATTTCTAACTCCTCATTGTTACACATACGTCAGTATCAGTACTTATCAAACCACAGCTAGTGTAGTACTAATGATGTGCTTCTGCACAACAATGAGCGAGCTGGTCTGACTGAAACTTAAATTGGGATGCCAGCCAATTATAATATTCATTTGCTAGTTATTTGTGCTATATTCTTGCAACACACAACACTTCTACACACATACATACTTGTTCACTGGATATACCAGCGCAAGACTTGCATTGTATTCTTCATGACTTGGACAAAGGATTTTCAAGGGGTAAGAATCAAGATTCTTAGGATAATACGGGTAAGCATTGGTAAACCAATGGATTAAGCAAACCACCTTTCTAAAGTACGCTAGTTTGAAAATGTTTTATTGTACCAGACCTCCAGTGGATAAAGCATTATGTTGTATTCTTGACTATTACACAATGGAATTTCAAGCTAGAACAAATCTGGTATGTAAGATTTATAACTATGACAAATGGCGTATTAACCAAGATAACTTACTACAGCCACATGTAGAATAGAAAATGAACTCTGCTAAGTTTGTAAGACCTTACTGAAAACTTCTCTCCTCTTCTGTCTCCGTAGCTCTTCACCATGTTTTTTTCCTGGCATTATTTAAAAGTCTTTTCTCCAAATTTCTTGCACCTACGCTACTGTTAATGTTATAAAGTAGACTCCGCGGGTGGATACGCATTGTGGGTCTCACTTTGCTCGCCCAATGCTAGTTAGTGGGAATCCAAAATGGGGAACCAAATTCAGTTAACAAACCCTGTCTGATTACTATGAATGGAAGTCTCAGACGACAACCGAGAGCCCAGTCTTTACGACCTGACTCGTTAGAGGTTGACCGTGTGTGAGTATTTATCTTTTCATGTTGGGATGCAATGGTAGTTCTACAGGTAGTGTGATCTGTGCTATGGCACATATGTATACATTCTACGATCCCTTCCTTATAATCACGATTACTAAAGTGATTACTACAACACTTGTCAGTTCACTCTATACTTCTCATTATACGATACACTTTTTACCCTCGCTGCTATAATTGTTAATATTGGACTAATTTTCCCATCAAAATATGCTATCATTTGTTGTTTACATAGTGTGAATGGAATAAAATAGTTAAACCACAGCAATTATCACTAGATAAAAACCTTCTCCAGGCTGGAGCGATAATTCTTCAAACCAATGGTATAATTATTGTATACACATTACGTAACAGTTAAACCTTACGTTTGAGGAATTATCGCTGATAACCAGCCCGATCCTGAGGAGGAAGCCCTAGAGAGAGGGCGACTATCTAGTAATAATTCCGAAAGTTGCTGCCGTGGTTAAACTATTTTGTACCATAGTTACGATTGCAAATACTTTAAAAGATGACAGAATATTGTTGTTTTGAGGGGAAAGTAGTTTGATGCCCGACTATTCCATAAATCTCTGTAATACAAACTCTAGCGGAGCCCTGGATCACACCACCCAGCCCCTTCTTGCGCAAAATAAAAAACAACAACAACTTAGATTGCATTATTAAATATCAGTTCCACTAAACCATTTCATTTTGCCTATTCCTGCTGAAAGGTATCTTGAAAAATCTTCACTGATCCAGTGTTTCTGGCATGCTCTATCTTGTACTATTTCTTCTTCATAGAACAGATAAATAATATAGCCACTCTATACTAAGTCACATCTTGGTAACTTACTGCTACTTGTTGCACAGTTAAGCCAGTGTCAGCAGCTTCTTCCAACACATGCATATGCTTCACTGAAACACGCACCAGCCATCCAGCTTTGAATAGAGCATTTAAACGGGGAGTCTGAGCAGCATGAGATGCTTTCCCCCCATCCCCCTAACCTCTACCCTCTCCAAAGTCGACAGACTGATCGCTATCCAAACCGTGCTCTGTACTAAGGCTTCCCAAACGCAAAAAGGAGCTCACTACGTGGGTGAAAAGGCCGTGTTGGAGAGAAGGTGTGGCTACAGTCGGCACTTTTCGGTTCAAAAGTGAGCTAGAAGTGCATGCCAGGAAAAGAAACGAAGGAATCAACCAGTGAAAACCTAGTACCCTCAGTGCAACACAAGAAGTGTAGTCAGGCAAGCCCAGGGAGCGGGTGAAGGGGCCATTAGACCACTCATAACAAGACTTGATCAGCTAGAACATATCCTGCAGGACCCCAACCAAGACCCAAGAAGATGCTGCTGGCAAAAGATCATGGCACAGGAAGGGACGCCAGCACCAACTCAGACAGGGATCCAAATCAGCAGAAGGTATCACCAGCAAGCAAATTTTGGAATATACCATCTACACTCCAACATTCCATACCAGTTCGTGAGTAACTACCAACAGAACTGACTGCAAACCACATCGTTGAATTAGATGGGGAGGATATACCATGGGCAATCAGTAGATTACTGATTCCAAACAGGGGCAGGAAGGCCAATGGAGACTAATCCAGGATTTGTCATATCCACCATGGCAAAGCATCAATGATGGGATCGATATGAACCTTTGCTCTCTAGTATATGTGACTGTTGACATGGTAATACAGCAAATCACCAAGTCAGGCCAAGCAGCATTGTTGGCTAATATTGATGTACAGCGTGCTTATCGCAATATACCAATCCACCTGCAGGACAGGCCGTTAGTCGGAATGCAGTTTGAAGGGCGAGTTTTCCTGGACACCACATTGCCATTTGAAATCAGATCAGCTCAAAAACTCTTCAAAGCAGCATCAGATGCCCTAGTCTGGCGGGCCAGACCCTTTACCTTCTTTTTTATGGGCGGGGGAAGGGAAAGGGTCTGGAGTTACTAGCAACAACGACTTGTTCCAGAGGAATTTAATTAAATAGTGTCAAAATTGCGTCACATATTCCCCCGCGCATTTTAATATTTCCCGGGAAAGCAGCTGTAACTTGCAGCTCGACCAGCATACCTGGTTGCGATCCGGCTTAGCTACGGAGTTCTGCTTAGGTTGTGGCTCTGATCTTCCATCGAGTCTAGATATGTCCGTAGGCTAGTTGCAGAGAGATCAGATCTCTCAAGACTCCGTTCTGGAGTAGTGTTAGCCTGGCGTAATCTAATGAAGGAAGCATTGGAAGAGAATTCTGGGCCCTCTCTATATTCACTTTTTCCTGACATAGAAAAACCTGGAAAAATGTGCAAAAGTTGCTACAAGGTGTATGACACGCTTTCCAGAAAATGCACCAAGCTCAGGTCCAAGCTATCTGTTGTAGCATCTAGGATTACACCAGTGCCTACTCCACTTGCAGCAACCCCTCGCACTCCTTCAAGAAAAAGACTGACTAGTGCTGCCAATGTTATAGCTCAACACAAGAAGCAACTATGCCAATCTTACATTACAAACCTCATCAGGTAAGAGTCTCCCATTGAAGAAGGAAAAAAAATCGTATAATGACGCATTATAATGACGTCCCATGACGAATGTACCAAGGAATGTGCTAAAACCGCCACCCCAAAATTGGGGTGGCTCGAACAAGTCGTTGATGCTAGTGACGCCAGACCCTTTCCCTTCCCCCGCCCATAAAAAAGAAGGTAAAGGGTCTGGCCCGCCAGACTAGATGCCCTGGGAGTGGGCGCTGCAAGACAATGAAGTGAAATGGATCATGCATTATCATGACGATTATCTCACAATCAGCAGCCCAGGGTCTGACGAATGTTTGCACAACATGGCAGTCATGTCGGAGTGCTGTAGCAGGCTAGGTGTCCCTTTGAGTAGAACGCCCGACAACATAAGCACTCATGGCTGCATTACACAATTAGTGACAGGTGCGAAGATAATGTCGGAAGAGAGATCTTCTGTCATTAATCGGCCAACTAGCACATGTATGTAAGAATTGTTAGAATCGGGTGTGTTTTCTTGCGATGTGGTTCACGATGACCCAGAAGACACTTATCTTCATGAGAAGATAGCACGTATAGTTCCTCTACCTACCTTCAAGGGTGATCTTGCTGATTGGCACTCCTTCTGGGGGAGGTTCCAAGTTATGCTGGAAATCTTAAGAGAAATGTTACTCCAACCCAGAGCAATAGTAGAATTGCTCCAAATGTTGAGCTCCATACTCACTGTAGACAATAGCTTGTTCAACAAAACTGCAGAACACAGTCAGCTTAGGTATAGTTTGAGTCTTAGTGGAACCACGTTTATACTTGGCTATCACCATGTAGTACAAACTGAAGTATCAGTGTAAGTAGCCCTTATGTAAACTACACCAGTAAATGCTACTTGTGAAGAGTCATGAAAACCATGTAACTGGAGATTAAGTCTTTCTCCATGTCTTCCAACAGCCTGCTAGATCCAGTGGAACAGACTGGTCCCATTCAATCCCAAGATGCCAATTCTTCTGAAGAAATATCTTCAATGTCACTGTTGCTGGGGAAAAAAACAGCCCAACACATCGAATGTCCTGGCTACATAAGATAGAATTTATCCCCACTTTCTTAGAGTCATCTGTGCTTTGTCAAGATGATAGTTAAGTGCCTTTCATGTATGTGTAGCTTCTTCCAAGTTGTTTGCACCAGTAAGACAGTCATCCACATAGGATGAGTGAATGAGAACTGCCTCTGGAAATTCTTGCTCATTAGCTAGCTAGCTGTCGCAGGGCTTGAGTAGCCAAGAAAGGAGATGTTACTCCAAAGGTTAGCCTGGTCATTCTATAATCCTGGTATTGTCCAGCTTCAACCGTTGACTATGTGGTGTAAGTCCCGGTCATTAGAGTGAAGTGACACCATTCTAAACATCTTTGAGATGGCTGCTGACATCCCAATGAATTTATGGAATAAATACTTTATTCTTTTTTTCTTTTTTTCTTTTTTCCAAAAAAAAATGGTGTTAGCTATTATTCCAAAAGAATAATTTAATATTTGCACATAATCTGGCAGGTCCTATCCCCATTATAAGTTGAATGAATGGAGAAAACATGCTCTGCTGCAGCTTAAAATTTTCATTATGAGAAACCTTACCGGACATTTGGGGGGACTTGTGGATTAGAAAATTAAAGAAATTTTAATATGCTCAACAGTGGATGCACCTTTCTTCCCTGGAAAAATGATGTCATGATTCGTTATTGAACGAGTCAAAAACCTAAGTATAAGATAGAAGGAATTGGGAGAGGGTTGATATATCTTATTAGAACTGCGTGTATTATAGTTTCACTTTGAAGAGACTTACATAGATGAACCTTCTAACAAAGAATGGGCAAGGAAGTATAAATGGGAAATTCCTGTACTACACTTAAATGGTTCATTTCTCATGAAGAACAAAGTGAATGAAGAACTGCTCCAGAAAGCCCTTGAGGAGTTTAGAAGTAGTGGGTAAGGGTGTACATATGAAGATATAGATACAGTGGGGTACAATTCTGTCATCTTCATATAAACAATGCTTACTGCAATATACTTTATCAGTACATGTCATGTATTGTTTTGTTGCTTATGTATTATGTGGACCATTGCAATCTATGACTAGGAAACCTGGAAATCGGATAAAAAATCTCAAGTGTACTGATATAAGAGAAGAATGTAAGGCGGTTCTAAATAATAATTATGTGGAGATGTGTAAAATGGTGTGTGACTTACATAGTAAGTAAAAAATGAGGTAATAAGATTCAAAAACACGTTTAATCAAGTCCAGCAATGAAAAATACGAATAGAGCAGAACTGTGAAGTGACAAGCCAGGTTTAATTCTCTATAGAAGTTATGGATCTGATATATTTCTGTTGGATGTAATCTGCTATTCTATTTCGGCCAACACTTGGCTTTCGCAACACTTCAGTGAGAGTATTCCAAGTGTACGGTGGATGGTTGTGGTTTTTCCAACAAAGAATCACTTCAAGAAGTCTGTCATTAAGTCTGCTGTATTCTTGCTCGATTCTTTTGATGTCATTCATATTGCTAAACAGACATGTAGCAATCTCCTTCCATTGATATGCCAGAGTGGAAATTTCATTTATCACTAGACTGTCATCCTTGATCTCCTTAGAAGGGCCTTCATATTCTGAAATGACGTCTACACCAAAATATAATATGTACACATTAGAAGTATTCTCTCTCTTTCACAGGCTTTTTTTTAACTCTACAGAATTAAAAAAATATTTGATTGCCACCAGGAATCGAACCCAGGACCACTTGCTTAACACACAAGCGTTCTGTCACTGAGTTATGACAATCAGCCACCAAACAAACACTTCAATTCTGTTATTTATACTGTTAGGGGTATTGCTATGCTACAGCCTCACTCTCTTAATTCAACATGATTAAAAAAAAAAAAGAAGCCTATGAAAGAGAGAGAATACATCTGATGAGTAAAAGAAGGCTGAGAAAGGAATTATGAATATGTACACTGTGATAAAATTTGAATTTTACTCTTGCACTTGACTTCATTAACCTTCTGCTCGTGAAAATACTTACATGTGATCTTAATATATATACCCATATCGTATGCTGACTCATGCATACAATATTACGAGCCAAAATGTTTTGTGAATTATATCAAAAATTTAATGCTACTAGCTAAGCTAAAAATATTGAATTACCAGGAATAGAGTAGCAATGAAATCTACGACATTATGTATTATATTATATACTAGCAAGTACCCCACCACAAAGTGGTGCTTGACGTATTGCAAAGTAACAATGCAGTAGCATAAGTTATCTTGCTCAGTTATCATTATCTACCATTGGTTGAGGTTACATAAATTTCCTCTCCTGCTCTCTTTTTTCTGAACTATATCTCAGCTTTTCTTATACCCCACCTTTCATTTCTTCATCTCTTGCTACCTCTCCTGCTTCTGAATCTCTCTATCCTACTTAACTATCATGATAGTGGACTTAAGTTTTGCGAAACTTTTGCCTTCTTTTTTTGTACTTACACCTTCCTTTTTAAACCGATGCTGCCTCTACTGTCGATGCCATATGCTTTTTAGTTACGATTAGCTAATCACTCGCCTTTTTTCCTTCACTTCCGTTCTGTTTTAAACCTATGCTGTCTTACCTCGCGGATTCCAACCACTTCTTAAAATTAATTGCCTTTTGCCTTCTCTTTCGTACTTTCACCTTCTGTGAGAAGACGCTTTACCATTCATGGAAAGCTGATGCTTTACCAAACTGTATAAGTTCATGAATTATTCATGACTTCACACCATCGACATCGTCTTTACTGACACACAAGCATATTTATATATTATGATGTTGAGTAATATTGTAACAATTTATAGGATATTGAGAGGGAAAACAATATTAGCTATCACCTACACTTTTTATTGTTTATATTTTCTCAACGACTCAGTTGGCTTAGTTTGAGCATTGTGATCCTCTCTAGAAAACAAAACTGAAAGTAGATATTGAACTTCAAAAAATGCTGGAATAAGAGTCTTTAGAAAAGTATGTAGAAGATAATTTTTACTATTAGTAAGTATCATTTTCCCAGACCCTGTTCACATTTTGTTCAGGATATATATAAAGTTGTATCTAAACTGACCCCTTTATATAGACTAAATTTATACACTTGCCTAAGTCTTGCTTAGAGAACCAAACTGCTCTTTTTGGACTAAGTGGTGTAGAATGACTTCTACGTGACTTGCAGTTCTCCACCCATTTTCTCTGATGATCGTGATCGTACAAACATATTGTGTGATGACGAGGTAAGCCAGTGCATTGTTTTGAATTGCAGTATAATCCTATTTCGATACCAAGGTCAAGTGGGCTGTACTTCATCTTATGGCAAGCTTTGAACAAGCAGTTCCTTATGGCGTGTTGTACAAGCACACAATCATTTTGTAGGCAAGTTGTATGAACTTCAAGGTAGTTGACCTTGTCAATAATGATGGCCGTACCTAGCAATTGTCTGTCATTATCAACACTGCTAGTGACATGAAACTCGATTTTGTTTCTCTTCTGAATCTTATCGCCTTCTACGAGTGTCCACCCATAGCACTGCTGTAGCTCCACAATGATGGAGCAAAATAAGCCCCTGGGGGAAAGCTTGTCTCCAAATGAGATTACCAATGGCCCTTCAATTTCACTGTTATTCACAATGCTCAATCCCATTTCACTTGTATTGTGAAGAGGCAAAACACAAGGCATGAAGTATTTGTGGTTTCCGAGGTCAGCTATGATAAGCAAATCTTTGAGAAGTATTAGAAAACTATCTTGAGTGAAAGCGCCCTTTAGACTTTGAAATGAAGGAATATTTTTAAGGAAATCTTTTGTCATGATTCCAGTGGTATTAAATGCTCTGCCTAGTTCATGACTGTTAAAACTTGTGACTATTATGTCAGTGACTATCTGATAAAGGTATGATGGCTCAACAAAAACAAGATCCTTTAAACTCTCTGGAAAGTACAGGATGACGTTCATCTCATGAAATGTCTTCAATGCTTCTTGTATATCTTCACTTGAAAGATTTAAACCGCAGTTCTCAGCAATTTTACAGCATTCCTTCAAAGTGATATAATTTTTTGCGTTACTTGCTTTAATGTCTTGCAAAAATGCCATATACCAGACTGGTATAGTAAGCTCTATTCCAGTGTTTTCTTGAATTTTTCCTTTTAAAGCATCAATTACCTTGTTATTGTTGCCCCATCCTTGTTCACTACCATCAATCGGATAAATGATTTGATCGTTGCGTCGATAAGAAAGAAGTTCACATGTTTTAGTTTTGGAATAGAAGTAGTCCAAATGGCTAAGAATCTTTTTACTTCTTTTCATTAATTCTTCAGGTGTTCTATTAGGACAATTTTCCTTAAATTTATCTTCAAAAGTACCAACGATTGCTATACTTGGTTTGACCTCATTGGTTTTGTCAGTGGTTCGGATTGTGGAACACACAGATCTGACAGACTGCTCAATAATTTGAAGATTGGTTACCTTCATGCTGTCTGACAATTCATATCTGACTCCATTGTAAGAGAAGTCTGGATAGTCTAGCAGATGCTGGGAAAGCTTGTGGACCAATATATTGACAGAAGATCGGATAAAATTTGGAAGAATTTCTTGAAATTGTGGTTGACCTCCAGTATCAACTAAATAGACTAAGCGAATTTTTTCTATTGTTTTTCTCTTATTCGGATTTTCAATCTTCTTCAACTGGGTCAAAATCATTTTGCAGAAGCCTTTTACTTGAACTAAATTTGATTCGCTGGTATCTGCTTGGATAGTTCTAGTAGTCTTACCACGAGAGCCACTGAACTTCTTATAAATAGTGTTAGCAATTAGCCTAGCCCACGTCTCTCTATTAATTTTTCCCCACTTGTGAGTTCCTCCGATTTCTACTGCATTAAAACAATCCGGAGAATCTTTTTTTTTTTTTTGCTTGGCTGGCATTCCATGCATGTCAGGTGTAACTTCATCAGCTGTAGTGGACAAAGGAGTGCTGTGGTTATGTGGTGGTGGGAATTGCTTATCAAGTAGCAGTTCCTTTAGGCAAGTTTTTCCAATTTCTGGAGGGCCGGTTATTGCACATTTGCAGACACAGATGGTCACCATTTTGTTTAAGCCATCCATCATCATACTTTCAATGGTAAATGAGTTAGATGGTTCTGTGAAATAAATACATCATCATCAAACATAATATAGGAACTTCCATCACACAAACTATATGTGCTAGGAATAAGAATGAAGTTATTTTATATCAGCTGCACAATAGCCCTCAGGCATGCACCCAATAGTTTAATTGTAGAGGTGTAGTGAAGCAAGAGACACTGTCAGGGGATGTTAAAATCAAACCAATGTATGTATGTATTTATGTATTTATGCATGCATGCATGTATGTATGTATGTATGTAGACATAAGTGTGGTATGTTAGTAGCACATGTGATAGAGAATCATGATGGTTCAGAAATGACTTAGGGTCTTTGCAAAGTAGGCTAGCTTTGAGCTGACCTAAAAATGCTTCAACTTTTGCTTTCTTTGTCAGGTGCCAAAAAAAACAATGTAAGCAGACTATGAATGCTCACACAATACTATTCTAGTTCTTTCTGTTGTTCGGCACGCTTCAAATCAGTGTGCTGCTAAATACTGCATAATAGAATATACTAATTTAGAGTTAAAAAAACAACAACTTTGTTCTTATAGTTCTAGTCATTTGTACCAAAGCAAATCACTAGTTAATACCTATGAACTACAAAAAATTAATTTATGTTAGAGAACTGGAAAAAAGTCTGTCATATTAAATTATGTCACATGACCTCTCTCTCATGCTTCACTATTACCTTGTGGAGGGGTTAGCCCAGGATGCCCAGTGTCAGCAATCATTTGGTTCCCTGACCCACTACTTGTTGCGGTCAGTCTGGTTTCATTATGAATAGCTCTGTTGCCGAGGTCTACAATCATAGGAGTGGCTCCAGTATGAATTTCTTCTCTGTTACCCAGTTCTTCAGCTAAAGATGTGGCTCCAGTCTGCATTTCTTCTCCGTAGCCGATTTCTGCAGTCAAAGGTGTGGCTCCAGTGTGAATTTCTTCTCTGTTGCTCAGTTCTTCAGTTAAAGATGTGGCTCCAGTCTGCATTTCTTCTCTGTTCCCAGTTCTTCAGCTAAAGATGTGGCTCCAGTCTGCATTTCTTCTCCGTAGCCGATTTCTGCAGTCAAAGGTGTGGCTCCAGTGTGAATTTCTTCTCTGTTGCTCAGTTCTTCAGTTAAAGATGTGGCTCCAGTCTGCATTTCTTCTCTGTTTCTTAGTTGGGAAGTCAAAGAAGTGGCTCCAGTATAAGTGTTTATATTGCCTTGTTCCATAGTCACATTTTCGCGAATATCTTCATTGCCATGTGTTGCAGATGAAATTGTATCTCCTTCACCATTTTGGGCTGCAGTAGAACGTTCAGATCTTGTGTAAGTTTCCCTATTCTGAGCTGTTATTAATGGCTCTGCTCTACTACCTTGAGAAGCCATATATTGCTGAGTTGATGAAGACTTCAGCAAATTCTGGTAAATAGTACGACAACTCTTTTCCAATTCATCCAGCCCAGCCACCACAGAATTCATAGCAGAGCGTAGCGAAGATATTTGAACAAAAATATCATTTAAAGAATCATTACTGGCTGACATTGAGATGTCTTCATCTGCAACATCCAATAGTGTGTCTCTGTGACCTGCATCACTGGCTTGAGTAGAAATTTCTCTATTGTGGCACTCGGGGAGATTGCTACCTCCATTTTCAGGTGCTGCACCACTAGGAGTCACACAAACAAGATTCACGTCCATGATTAAATGACTATTGTCAGAATTATCTTCTTCCTGATCATGAGCTGCGATGTTAGCTTGACTGGGACTCTTCGTTAAATGCCTTTCTTCACAACTATCTCTTTCTTCAGCAGAATTAGTTCCCTGTGCATAACTTGTTTCCATTTTCACTCCATCAGAATGATCATCTAATACATAATAACCAGGGAGGGATTCATACAGGATTTTTCGCTGGGGGGAGGGGGGGGGAGGAATTATGTCGAGTCGCAAAAAACAGTTTATCTACATAATATGGTCAAGTCATGACTATGAGACTGTGAAACAGATTTCAGATGAAAACTTGACAAACTGTATAATAGTTAGGCGCCGCCTCCGAAACTTTTACATCCCGAGTGCAGCGAGGGCACTACTTAGGGCCTGAGGGACCCTAAAAACAGTAGCTCATGACGGCTGCAACTATTTACAACGCAATAGGAGAGACACAAATTGATCGTGCCTTCAAAGCAGGGAGGTTAAGTTTATAGTTTTCCTCTCTGGAGGACCTAAGCAATATAAAGTCTCTCTGTCACTATACAAAAACTACAGCTTCTATACTTTAATACAAATTGGTATATAGAAGGACCAGAACTAGAGAAATGTTGATTTTGAAGAAGTGCAACTAATCTGTAAGGCTATTAATAGTAATCGTTAATTTTTTTGAAGAATTCAGTTGGGGAAAAAAATTTAGGGGGGGGGGGGGTAACTGAACCTAGGGGGGAAAATCCCAGGGCTCCCATAGTCTGTACGAAACCTTGATAATAGTTAATATTCTGCACTGACTTCTTTCCTTAGAAAACATTCCATTCCAGAATTGTTTGCACACATTAATATTAAAGGGGTTATATATATTTTTTAAATAGCTATATAATAAGTTCCACTAAGAAATTGACAAAATAACTAATCCTAGCAAAATCATTTGTATATAATTGTTTTTCTAAATATTTTAATCTTAAACCTATTAATTATCACTTACCTGTCAAATCTATCACTTCACCACCTACAAATGAATAGGAATGAAATTAACGACTGCTCACAATTACAGTATATTTAAAGAATTCTAAACCTTGCTGCCTAATATTTTTAGATCCTTTAGTGTAAGTCCTCGATTATTGACCAAATGTTATTATCGACCCCGCCTCCCTTTATTATCGTCCTAGTAATATACAGTATTGAAGTGTGCATATTACAGTAAACTTATAGCATCCATTCTTAGGTACTTAGGAAAATGGTTGAGCTTGAGTGTGTAGGTCATATTGGTGAGCTTTTATCTTGTCTGCAGATAGTTGAGGGTGGAATGCAGTTCCCTATTGACAGACTTTAGCTCTCAGCTTTCAGTCCAACAGTGACTAGAAATAGAAAACGGGCAATGCTCTGTTTGCTAGCTAGCTTATAGGCTATATAGTTGTATTGATGCAGTAAGAAACAAAACACTTCGCCACAACAAAAATTACACATTATAATATCGAATACATTAGGTGAAGAGCAATCGTAAGTGGAGATTACAATGGTGCACATTAAATAGCATAGTTTTACGATGTGAGGAAATTATGCTGTATGAAATTTACTTATCATTGGTCCACACAATAACTTTTTATATTTTTAACTAACGAGTTGTGTTGTGAGGTGCAAAAATTGAGAACTTACACTAGTAATAGAATTGTCCCACTGATGAAAATTTGACATAATGTAAAAATTATTGTTAGAATTCTTAAAAATTGTTGGCGAGCAAGCGGAGCGAGTGAGGCACTCTCAGGGGTAACACAATTGAAAATTGGGGATATGAGTTTGTTTATACATGTGTGGACGTACGTATGTCATTTTGTACTTTGACCCTCCGTATTTTTGTGTTCACTCCGCGTTCGACCCCATCCCAAACTTCACTGAACAGAATCCTCCCGTTTAGCAACCATTACCTGTATCACCTTAGAAATTGAATTGTTTACCGCTTTGAATTGTTTTGTGGGTGCAGTTAAAACTCAACAACTTATGGGAGCTCCATTTCTATTCGAGTTAGTGGCGGTGGTAAGTTAATACGCTATTTGTCACAGTTATAAGCCCTACGCAGCAGTATTTACTTGAAAATTCATTGTCCACTAGACGAACCACGAAGGTAAGTCTTGCTAGGTATGTTCGGTTGTGTGAAAGTATTGTGTGTTACAACTACTATTAAGAATATCACAAAGAAATTTTTAAATAACGTGACTTGACTTTGTTGCTTCTTTTTCAATTCAAACAGTTGCGGGGAGCGGTTACTATGACATTGAATCCCCGTCATCGCATATATGTAATTTAAAAACTCGACTTTATTTTAGTAGCTTGAGTGTTAGTTGTTAAAATCAAACAATAATAGTTTAAGGCTCGCTCGCCATTTGTGCTCAAGCACACCACTAGTATGTGTGGACGTACGTATGTAATTTGACCCTCACGTATTTTTATGTTAACTCTGTGTTGGATCCCGTTTCAAACTTCACTAAACAGAACACTCTGGTTTAGCGATCATTACCCGTATCATCCTTTAAAACTCAAAAACTTACGGGAGCTCCATTTCTATTCGAGTTAGTGGTGGTGGTAACTTAATAAGCTATTCGTCGTAGTTATAAGTCCTACGCAACAGCATTTACTTGAAAATTCATTGTCCACTAGACTAACCACGAAGGTAAGTCTTGCGTAGGTATGTTCAGTTGTATGTAAGTATTGTGTGTTACAACTACTACTAAGAATATTGCAAAAGTTTAAATAAGGTGACTTGATTTTGTTTGCTTTCAATGAAATGTTCTCAGATATGATTACTGCTTTACCTAAAAACCAGCCGTTCTCAGCGCGTAAATGGGCGTGGTACAGGGGAAAGAAAATGGCTGAACTAACGGTAACCTCCTCCCCCACGCCGCTTCACCACACCCACCATCCACAACCAAACGTACCTGACGACGACGCATTCTCTGGACATCTTCTTTTAGAATGAGAGTCAACCCCAGTGACTGGTTTCCTCTTTAAAATCAGTTTCGGAGACGACATTTTCTATCGCCGGCAGTGCAAGGATGAAACAGACCAAGGGTGAAACAGACCAAGGAGGATGAAACAGACCCGCCTCTTTATTCTTTTTTTTTAATCTGAGCCTCCCACGCACTTACCCCGCCCCCCTAGATGCAACGCAGCAGCCGCGCGAGAGATCAAGCGAGACGCTCCACCCCTGGATACAAAGACGCTTTACCAACTTTAGCACGCTATGGTCTTACCTTCACACAATATGTACATACAATGTTCAGCGAGCAACGTATGTAAGCAGGGGTGGGTCTAGGATTTGTTAAGGGGAGGAGTCTCTGAAATAGGTACATGTATTATAGAAAAACGTTGGCTATGTACTAGGTTAAATTTTAATATTCATCCGTACAATAATTAGCACTATTGTAATGTGACTGTCCAGAACTGAAATGAATGAAATGCTAGAATCAGGAAGGAAAATTTCAAACAAGTATATAGCTATGTAAAGGAGCGAATAGTAGGGGTTGGCGAATCATGCTCTCTTTTTTTGTTGTTATTATGCTAGCATAAAATTATGTTCATATTATGCTCGTGGACATAGTTCAAGATCATCTCAACCACATTCACAACTATAAGAATCCCAGTACACATGACTGATCTGAATCCTGATATGGCCACTGTTGCTAAGTGAGTTGTTGATCTGCATCCTGATGGGCAACAGTGCTGGATCTGAATGTATTGTATTTCTTATAGAAAGTGATATTGTAATTTAGTAAACTCAAAAATTCATTTAAGAAATCCCAGACAGTCTCTCACTGGAAGACATCATATTGCTTTAAGCCAGCATAATTAGCCAACCCCGAGTGAATAGCTACACTTAATCATGAAAAAAATGTCACTAATTTATGACAAAAAATGAAGGTACAAAGAAATTTTAACTAATGATGAAAATCAGTCTTAGCTATATAATTTTCAAATTCAATCATAAAGAAAACAAATTGGACAAGCAACAGAACAACAACGAACTAAAAGTGATTGCTATCATAATTTGGTTTCCAGTTATGGGTAAGAAATAATGAAGAAAGGAAGGAGGGGGGGGGGATCTTTCAGCATAAAGCCCCCCCCCCCCCCCCCCAACCCTAAATCTGCCCCTGTAAGGTCTCTCTATAGCTAGCTTTAATTACTCAGCATGATTTCTTCTCTCAATTTCTTGTCACCTCAACAACATCACACTACTTTAGGTTCTAATTTTGAAATGATCTATACTGAAAAAAAGCCAAAACTGGACATAGAACATTGCCACATCATCTTTCATGATGAAAATTCAATCTACTGTCAGGTTAGTAACAAGGTCCTCAACAATTCGGACTTTTTTTTAATTAGCTAGATGAAATATTTTGATTGGTAGTTTCAATGCATAAGGTGGTGACATGTTTGAGTGTTGCATTTGAAGTGTTCCAAGAAGTTGAGTATTTTACTGCTTATTTTAATTTTTAGTCTATCCAAGCAACAACTTCATGAAGAGAAGCTATTTAGATTTTGTAGCAATTGTGTTCCAGTAAATTAGCTTTGTCATGTGCACTAGTAAGTGAAAGTCACAGAGTTCATACTAATTAAAGTTAAAGCCTAATAAATAAACCAATACTAAAGTAATATCTTAGCTACATGGCTAGCTAGTTGCTAGAAGAGTGACAAGAAGTCTTGTTTTGTCACATAAATCAGTATAACAAAAACCAATACAAAATTAGGCATCTATATTAAACAACCACATAGCTAACTGACACTAAAATTGAGATGTGCGGAAATTCAATGACCACAGTGATCTCCCAGATATCTCATCCACTTTTACATACCTTTTATTCAACTTGGAGGTAATCTACCTTTTAAGCTACAGCTGCAATACATTTTTTCTATATGGCTTTAGTGCTCACTCAAAGGTTTTATGACTCATAAAATTTGACCACTAACTATACAAAAAAAAAGCACACAATTCTTTAAGTTGAATAGAAATTGAATTAGAGTAGTATTGCTAGGTAATTGTTTCTTATGGATACGCATTAATATACATTATCATAGCCTTCAAAAGATATTCTACTCATTCAAGCAGTAATGAAATTAATTCTTCCGATAGCCTGTTCACATTCTTGGCATAATCGACAGTTTTCCGGACAGTATCTGCATGCTTTTTGAAGTACTCAATACACACACTCCTTAGTTTGGAGCTTTCTATTTGCTGCACCTTGTCTGCCAGACAAACAACTGAAGTCACGTTATTACAAGTGAGGCTCATCATCAGCTCATTCTCTGCCAACACTCGCAGACGCAAGAGATCGTATTTGTCAGCAGCAAGCAACAAGTCCCTGGCTAAGGATTTAATATTGGGTGCAGTGCCAGTATAAAAGTAAGTTAATAGGTCTTCCATAACCTCAGGAGTAATGTCGGACACAACCACTTCACCGTGATGCTTTTCGCACATATCTGATTCCAACATCCGCTCAAAGACCTTAGACTGAGAGGCAAGAACAACTTTGTGAACTCTAAAAGTCTTGCCTCTGGTCAATATAGTCAAGTCAGTGAAAATGTCATCTTGAAACATTTTGTACATGTTCTTTCCAAGTTCATGCTCAGTGATTACTGGCAGGTCACTGATAGACTGACATGGAGGAAGCCTCACAAATGTAGCCGATACTTCAAGAATCATGATGCCCTCATTCAAGTAGTTTTTTATGGATTCGTTTTCAGGAATGACAATGTTATCTTTAAGACATGATATAACATAGGGATTCTCATCAGACACATGAGCATCTATAATCTTGTCCTCGGTCTTCACTATTTTCGTTGATAGACTACCAGATAGTATGAAATGCAAATTTGAGACCACTATTTTGGTACAATGAGAAAAATACAGTACAAGCGACAGTTTTCCAGGCTGAACTTTTTCTGGCACATCTCTTATCCATTGAGCTGACATTTGACTGTTATTGATGAGTTTTGTGCCAGGGAAGTAAGTGCTGTTGACTTGCTGAGAAGTTTGAACCAGTACTTTCTCTGCATTGTGGATAACCCACCTGAATGAAATGTCTTCTTCAGAAGGAAAGCTGTGGCAAGAAGTAGGAGACGACATTCTATATGAACAAGACACTAAGAAAATGCTCAATTGAATAGGTAGCTAATGCTGATCAGCATTTTTGTAAGTGATTCAATGTATCCAAATGGAATGCACATAGCTAATGGAAATTTTAAAAATTATGATAATTTTTTCTTATTTGAGGATTTAGTTTAAAGTGTATAACTCATGGTGGTTTTAAGTGCAACTATATAACAGGTAATAGTTGGCTTTCAATATAGCTAATGTTCTGTTTATTTCACTTCTCTTATAAAAGCATTATTACAATGAAATAATAACTAGAAAACTATCTACAAAGGAGCTATTATTAAAATTTATTATTACATTTGCATAAAGTGTAAGTAGCTGCTATATTGCTACAGCCAAAACATGCATTAGCTTGTACTTATATTAGCAGTGATTATTATTTCTGTTGCTTTTGTTACAAGTTGAAATATGAAATCTTTAAATAGTGTAACACTTCACCATTATCAGCATGCATATAGAATTTATGACTTTAAGAATGATATTTAATAATAATAGTACAACTTCACAAATTAATAATAATAAAAACTTAAATGCACCTGTATGTTTTTACAGTAGTTACTTTTAGTTCACAAGATTTTTTTTGCACAAAAATAAATAATTTTTTTTTAATGCATCTGGACTCTTCCATGCTTTTCTCATAAGCTTTTTTGAACCATAGCTAATCAAACTCATAAAAAACAATTTCAGTCAAACTATCAACAACAAATACTGGCCATTGTTTCTTGTTTTGTATTTTCGTTCTGCAGGGATTATTCTTGTGAGTAGCTAACCTCCAAGAAGAAATTGTGAGAACAACATTAAACAGGAAGTTAAGTCAAGTGAATTATAGGAAGTCACACAATATTGCTTTCTTTAATTAATGTGCACCAACAACAGTTTTTGGTCGAAGTATTCGTTCTTATAAAAACTTGCCATACAAATTTCTGGCTGATAAATTGACTTCACCCTATTTCCTAATTATTTAAACTAATTACTGTATAAAGCTAGTATACTCCTTGTAATAACTACAGGCAATTTATATTTTCATTTTCATTACACAGAACGAATGTCAGCTAAAATTCTCTAGTCTCCCACTATAGGATATTTCAATTTTCGTTCAACATCCCTGTGAGGATAGCTCCATTTCAATTTGGAGCTCACACAAGGTAACATAGGACGAAAATGTGGACAGTTGGAGACACAGGAAATTATAATTTTTCGTTTAGTGTTATCAATTTTGAGAGAATACAAACATTGTTATACTTTAAGTGGATTATTATATTGCCCTTAGCAAGATACAAGAATTGTTCCATCTTTATTCTCTCATTACTTGTCACTTTTTTTTTGTTGTTGTTGTTGTTGTTTTTTTAATGTTTTCAATTATATTTTTATGATTAGCTAGCAAATAATGATATTTTGGGTTCATCCTTCAATCTCTAATCCTTTATTTTTCTTCATGTTGTACAATATCATGCAGTCCATTGCAGCCCTTCAGCCCATAGTATACATATAACAGCTTAATAGCTAGCCATATGAAGAATCAATGATGCAGACTTGACTGTATCGTTGCTCTGCCATCCACTTCAATATCAGTAATTAAAAAAGTTATTAATAGCTAAGCTAAGCAAGTAATGTATGAGAACTGCCTGACAAGTCAGATAGCAAGTAAAAATCTTTTTTAATTGTAAGAAGGTAAACACAACTATAAAAAATCAAACACAATCATAGCTAACTTTTCATAAAACAGAAAGAAAGACAGTAAAAATACAGAACAACATAGCTACATAAGTAAAGTAATCGAGTTGTGTTCTAACAACACTAGTGTTTCATTGCAATTTCAATTAAAATATCTTTTGTAATTTCATCTTCACACTGATTCCAAGTAGTAGATTTCATTACTGACTTAGCATTATTCCTGATAAACTTTATGCATTCCTTCTTTAATAAAGAGTTTCCAGTTTGCTGTAATTTATCAGCAAGGATCAAAGTGGGTGTGACATTCTCGCTAGTTAAATTCATCATCAGCTCATTCTCACACATTATTTGAAGACGACTGACATTGTATTTGTTAGCAGCTACAAGTAATTCTCTAGCAAGTGTTGCACTATTTTTGGGTGAACCAGTATAGAAGTAAAACAGAAGATCCTCCATAACTTCAGGAGATATGTCCTGAATACGTACCAAACATTCATTCTTCTCCTTCATGTCTGTTTCAAACATTCTTCTGAACACATCAGACTGAGAAGCTAGAATAACTTTATGAGCTTTGAATTTTTTTTCTCCAACTTCTATACTGACATCTGTGAAACATTGCTCCAAAAATAGATCGTTAATGCTTTCCCTTAACTTGTCTTCTGGCACAGGTACAGACTCTGTTATCCCTTGAACAGGATCTGTTAAAAGTGTAACAGTGGCTCTTACTTCAATAGTCAAGTTATCGTCTTTCAAATAATTATCTAGTCTTTCATTTTGTGGAATTGATACCAGGCCAGTGCAAGATTCAGACTCGAATTTTACTTTCTTTGCATCAGTTTGCACAACCCGCTCAGAAGGACAATCAGAGATGCAAAATTCAATATCAGATATCCAGAATGCTTGATCAGGAAGATATAATGTAATTTTGATATTTCTATTATTCCATTCTGCAGACAGATAAAACTTTCCTATCCCTTGGAGCTCAAATTCAGAACTTTTTACTAACTCAGCAGCAACCAGTAATACTTGTTTGGCATCATTAATGATCCACTTGTAATAAAGAATTTTTTCTACATAATTTGTTGTGCACATATACTGGGGAACTAATCTGTAAGTAAGAGCATAAGAAACAACAGTAAGAAAGAACTAATTATTGTGTGGTCAAGTAGCTACATCAGACATGTAATAAAGTATTTTACTTGTCAAATATATATATTATTTTATTATATATATTATATATAATAATTCAGTCATTCTCGGCGGAAATAATTATACTATATAATAGCAAATTTTTCTCTTTTTAACAGCCAATAATTAAGTTATAATTAACAATTATTGGCTGTAAAAGAGAAAATTTGCTATTGTATATTATATAGGCTTGACCTAAGGCTGTTTAGACTTGAACTATGGCTTTTTTAGGCTGAAACTAAGGCTTTTTAGGCTGGGACTATGATTCTGACAGTAGAGCGATTATATCAGTGCAGGACGTAATTCCAACAGCCATAGAAGTTCAGAAACCTTGAGTTTTTGAAGTTAGAAACCATCACAGACAAAAACAACATTATTTGCAAGAGATAGTGATTCTGATAAAGGTGTTTCATCTGGGATTCTAGACAGATGGGCTACTGCAAAATAATTGGACCAGATTAGTTTTTTTTTCAAGTGTTTATGAGGCAATTGTATAAATGCCTACTGCAACAGAGCGTATCTGAGGCAGAGATTCCCTAAACATTAGATAAAACATTAGCAGAAGAAATTAGGTTTCAAGCGACGGTTTGGACCACTGGGTGCTTCAAACATCTTATTGCAAACTACATTATGAAGAGAAAGACGTAGTCAGAGCCTAAAAAGCCATAACTGGCGAGCGAGCAAGCAAGCCAGACACCATCAGGGGTAACTCAATTGAAAATTGGGGATATTTGTTGGCGAGCGAGCATAGCGAGCGAGACAGTATTAGGGGTGGTTAATGCAAAATTGGGTATGTATGGATGGTACGTATGCCCCTTAAACGCACGCGTGGGGAAGTTTTTTTCTCCTAAAAACACGGCTTTTTAGGCCTTACTTTATACTTAAGCTCCGAAATGTGAGAAAAAGTCAAAATCATTCATATAAAAATAGTATTTAGTAAAATAGTATTTAGGCTAGCTCGCCATTTATGCTCAAGCACACCACTAGTTTAAGACTAAAAAGCAATAGTCACAGTAATAGTCTAAGCCTAAAAAGCCATAGTTCAAGCTAAAAATGACATAGAGTAAAAAGCATATGACAGCTCACAATTACATATATGGATGAGTACCTTCTACAGGGAAGATTTTCCTGTAGCTTATATATGTAAATTTTGCTTCATCAAAAATAAATGCAAACAAAGAAGTGATTACCCCAAATAAGAAGTCTTGGAGGGGCTTGCACAGTTGGGATAAACACTCTTGACTTCCGCAAGTGTAGTATCACTAGCCACAACTTTCTGTACTTGTGGATAACGAACACCGCTACTAACAGAACTAGAACCATAAAGTGGTCTCATTGTTGACATGACTGCTCAGGCGCTTAGTTTCCTGCGAACTGGCTCCAGATCACTAACGCGATAAACTTTGGAGGAGGTGTGGTTTTAACCTTTAAGTGGGCGTGTACAACTTACGCGTGTGAATTTTGAGCGTTATAGACTACCCTTGATAAGAACTGCGGGACTGTAGGACCAGGCCCTGGTCTACAGTCCCGCAGTTCTTATAAAAAAACTCATTTCATTGGTTAATCAAATCATGTGACCAATTATAGCGCCGCGCAAGGGCTAGGGGCTAGAGGGCTAGGGGACCAAATCAGAAGAATTCTATGATAAGAACTGCGGGATGGCTCACCCTGGTAGTGTATAGTCGCCAGACTAGTGTATATCTATAGCTGCTGCACCTGGGAGAATCATGCTTGTAAGACATACTTCAGGCCTTGAAACTGCTATTTTTCGAGCTGCTGATTCTCTGGCTGTATTCTGAAAAGTGAGCAGGAAAATGTTCAAAAAGTTTGTAGCTAATTAGCTAAGATGTCTTTGTCTCTCGTTGCCTATTGGTTCTCTCCACTACATACTACTACCTCGGTATAAACATCTTTCCAACAAGAATAGCATAAGGAATGATTTACACGCATGTTTATTATTATTATAACTTTATATACACAACCACTATAGCTATAACAAAGAGAATTAAGAGATGTAACGTGATATGATGGGTGGATGAAGGACAAACTCTATATACAAAAGATCAGCCTAGTTAGAAATGAAAAGAAAGGAAAAAGGGTATTAGATACAGTTCACCTTGGCGTCCCTCTGCTGAAATACTGTGACCAGATAGCTTAATCTGGGGCAGTCCAGCTTGTTGATTGAACTGTGAAAGAAATTCTGCATAGTATGACAGCCATGGAGTGCCTTTTTAGTCATGGGGAGGCCTTGACTATCATTGCCTGGTTTGCGAAGAGGTCTCTGGTGGTTGCTGGATGTTTGAGCACGAGCATGCTGGCATATGTTGAAAAACACACTACCCACTGTTCAATGGTAGTGATCTGCTTGCCGTCTCTGGTGCATCCCTGCAGTGCTTCAGCTTGTGTGTGTCTGGCGTCCATCGTGCATCAATCCCATTTCACTGGAATTCATTAAAGGCGTGTGGTAATGATCAAGAATGCTATTAAATCTGCCGCAGTGTTCTATTGGTAGGTCCATATGCTAACTCAGGAACCAGCCTCGACCACTCACCATGACAAAAACCAACATATCGAAAGGAGGGTCGAGTTTCACCCTATGTCAGGACAACACCAATATGCGTACGTTGGAATAGAGATGGGCACAGGAGTCCAGACTGCACCTACAGACAAATGCCACAGGGTTCACAGGGAGTGTGACTGCTCGGAACAGCACAGTTGACCAGACTACTCCAAGTATCAATAAGCCCTTTTGAAAAGAAGGAGGTTCCTCTGAACTCTCACCCATCACCACAAACACAATAAACCAGAAGCATTAGCCAGATTACAACTAGCAATTCAGCTCATTCACACCAGAAAATACAAATGTGCTGCCTAACATTCTGCTACACACCATATCCTTTCACACACCATGTCATCAGCAGCAACTAATCATGAAAATTATATTTGCACGTGCTGCAAAAACAGTGATGATTCATGTGAATGTACTCATTGAGAAATTATTGAAATATTAAAATACTAGTCATTTAGATCCACTTGAAAAGAAACAATTGCATGAATCCAGTATATTGCCATACTCAGCATACAAGAGTCGTGCATCAATACAAAGATGACCACACTACCAGCTACAGCAACCACATCACCACCCCACTTATAGTAGAAGAATGGCAGAAAGCTCGATGAATCCGGACAAGGAATTTGTGAACTATAACTAAGTAACTGCATTTGCCATCGGATTCTGCATAGGGTTTATTGGCAGAAGGTTATATATCACCAGCAAGCACATCTCTGAATATGCCATCTACACTCCATCACCCCATACCAGTTCATGAGTACCTCTGTCAACAGAACTGGCCACTAACCATATCGTTGAATTAGAAGGGGAGGATATACCATTGTAATCATCAGTAGATTTGAACTGATTCCAAACAGGGGAAGGAAGACCAGTGGAGACTAATCCAGGATTATCCACCATGGCAAAGCATCAACGATGATCGATAAGAACTTTTGCTCTCTAGTGTATGAGACTATTGAAATGGTAATATAGCAAATCACCAAGTCTGGCCTATCGCAATAGACCAATCCACCTGCAGGACAGGCCGTTAGTCGGAATGCAGTTTGAAGGGCGAGTTTCCTGGACACCACATTGCCATTTGAAATCAGATCAGCTCAAAAACATTTCAAAGCAGTATCAGATGCCCTGAGAGCGGGTGCTGAAAGACAATGAAGTGAAATGGATCATGCATTATCTTGACGATTATCTCACAATCAGTAGCGGGTCTGACGAATGTTTGCACAACATGGCAGTCATGTCGGAGTGCTGTAGCAGGCTAGGTGTCCCTTTGAGTAGAACGCCCTACAACATACCTAGAATTCTTGGGTATCACGCTAGACACCAGTCAGATGGAGGCAAGACTATCAGAAAAGAAGGTGGAAGCACTCATGGCTGCATTACACAAGTGACAGGTGCACATCTCTTATCCATTGAGCTGACATTTGACTGTTATTGATGAGTTTTGTGCCAGGGAAATAAGTGCTGTTGACTTGCTGAGAAGTTTGAACCAGTACTTTCTCTGCATTGTGGATAACCCACCTGAATGAAATGTCTTCTTCAGAAGGAAAGCTGTAGCAAGAAGTAGGAGATAACATTCTATATGAACAAGACACTAAGAAAATGCTTAATTGAATAGGTAGCTAATGCTGATCAGCATTTTTGTAAGTGATTCAGTGTAGCCAAATGGAATGCACATAGCTAATGGAAATTTTTAAAATTATGATAATTTTTTCTAATTTGAGGATCTTCAGTTTTAAGTGCACATGTCTACACTCTTGATATATAACAGGTAATATAGTAGGCTTTAAATATAGCTAATGTTCTGTTTATTTCACATCTCTTATAAAAGCATTATTACAATAAAATAATAACTAGAAAACTATCTACAAAGGAGCTATATTAAAATTTATTATTACATTTGCATTAAGTATAAGTAGCTGCTATATTGCTACAGCCAAAACATGCATTAGCTTGTACTTATATTAGCAGTGATTATTATTACTGTCGCTTTTGTTACAAGTTGAAATATGATATCTTTAAATAGTGTAACACTTCACCATTATCAGCATGCATATAGAATTTATGACTTTAAAGAATGATATTTAATAATAATAGTACATTCACAAATTAAAACTTAAATGCATCTGTATGTTTTTACAGTAGTTACTTTTAGTTCATAAGATGTTTTGCACAAATGATAAAATTTTTAATGCATCTGGACTCTTCAAACAAAATTGCTTTTCTCATAAGCTCTTTTGAACCATAGCTAATCAAACTCATAAAAAAAACAATTTCAGTCAAAACTATCAACAACAAATACTGGCCATTGTTTCTTGTTTTGTTGTTTCTTTCTGCAGGGATTATTCTTGTGACAAGAAGAAATTGTGAGAACAACATTAAACAGGAAGTTAAGTCAAGTGAATTATAGGAAGTCACACAATATTGCTTTCTTTAATTAATGTGCACCAACAACAGTTTTTGGTTAAAGTATTCGTTCTTATAAAAACTGGCCATACAAATTTCTGGCTGATAAATTGACCTTAACACAGGCAATTTATATTTTCATTTTCATTACACAGAATGAATGTCAGCTAAAATTTTCTAGTCTCCCATTATAGGATATTTCAATTTTTGTTCAACATATCCTTGTGAGGATAGCTAGCTCCATTTCAATTTGTAGCTCTCACAAGGTAACATAGGACGAAAATGTGGACAGTTCAGGAAATTATCAATTTTCGTTTAGTGTTAGCTAGCTATCAATTTTGAGAGAATACAAACATTATTATACTCTAAGTGGATTAGTATATTGCCCTTAGCAAGATACAAGAATTGTTCCATCCATATTCTCTCATACTTGTCACTTTTTTGTTGTTGTTGTTGTTTTTTTTTTAATGTTTTCAATTATAATTTTTATGATTATAGCTAAACAAAATTGTAGTCAAATGTTATAGTTATAAACCAAAATTGAGGTTTGTATGCGATTTATAAACTCCGAGACACGCGGGCGCAGCCCGTGTGGCGAGGATTTATAAATCGAAATACAAACCTAATGATTTTGGTTTATAACTATTTTATAGCCCAAACCTAAACAACGAGCAAAGTATAGCGTTAGCTATCTTAGTAATTGTATTAAAGTACCCAAACTCTTCATTATTCCATTTTCCTTTGATCTGCCTTCCACCATAATTATGGTTGCTAAGAACTATAATATCAGACTTTTCCCCGCTAATACATTTTCTTACAAGCATACCAGACTGTATTCGATTTATAGTTCTTATACCATGGTTGCTGCGGTAACACCCATGAATTAAAAGTGATACATATTTTCCCGGTGATTTTTCCTGGGGCTATGATATTTTCCCGGTGCGGTGTAAAATTCAATTAAAATTCAATTGAAGCACGCCAGAAAGTTTACTTTAGCAAGTTTACCTTAGCAAGTTTACTTTAGCATTGTAGCTGCCAGCTGTTATCTCCAGATCTAACTCTAACTGGGCTGCTCAGCAGTAAGCAGTAAAGCAGCTAGCTGTGGTAAATTCCTGTGGTATGAGAGCGGCAGGAGAGTTATATGTGGTAGGGCTGGTCCCATATAGGTGGATATGAGAGAGTAGTAGTAGCAGCAACTATGGTATAAAACAGTTGTGCCATGGCAACATCTGGGTTATGGAATATCACCCCCCTTATCCCTCTGGCTTCGCCACTATTACTTAAGCAACAAGCTTGGTCACTCTGTAACGTTAGCTATAATGATATTTTGGGTTCATCCTTCTATCTCTAATCCTTTATTTTTCTCCATGTTGTACAATATCATGCAGTCCGTTGCAGCCCTTCAACCCATAGTATACATAATAACAGCTTAATAGCTAGCCATATGAAGAATCAATGATGCAGACTTGCAGACTGTATCGTTGCTCTGCCATCCACTTCAATATCAGTAATTAAAAAAGTTATTAATAGCTAAGCTAAGCAAGTAATGTATGAGAACTGCCTGACAAGTCAGATAGCAAGTAAAAATCTTTTTTAATTGTAAGAAGATAAACACAACTATAAAAAATCAAACACAATCATAGCTAACTTTTCATAAAACAGAAAGAAAGACAGTAAAAATACAGAACAACATAGCTACATAATTAAAGTAATCAAGTTGTGTTCTAGCAACACTAGTGTTTCATTGCAATTTCAATTAAAATATCTTTTGTAATTTCATCTTCACACTGATTCCAAGTAGTAGATTTCATTACTGACTTTGCATTATTCCTGATAAATTTTATGCATTCCTTCTTTAAAAAAGAGTTTCCAGTTTGCTGTAATTTATCAGCAAGGATCAAAGTGGGTGTGACATTCTCGCTAGTTAAATTCATCATCAGCTCATTCTCACACATTATTTGAAGACGACTGACATTGTATTTGTTAGCAGCTACAAGTAATTCTCTAGCAAGTGTTGCACTATTTTTGGGCGAACCAGTATAGAAGTAAGACAGGAGATCCTCCATAACTTCAGGAGATATGTCCTGAATACGTACCAAACATTCATTCTTCTCCTTCATGTCTGTTTCAAACATTCTTCTGAACACATCAGACTGAGAAGCTAGAATAACTTTATGAGCTTTGAATTTTTTTTCCCCAACTTCTATACTGACATCTGTGAAACATTGCTCCAAAAATAGATTGTTAATGCTTTCCCTTAACTTGTCTTCAGGCACAGGTACAGACTTTGTTATCCTTTGAACAGGATTTGTTAAAAGTGTAACAGTGGCTCTTACTTCAATAGTCAAGTTACCGTTTTTCAAATAATTATCTAGTCTTTCATTTTGTGGAATTGATACCAGGCCAGTGCAAGATGCAGACGCTTGCGAATGAGATGGTTTTACTTTCTTTCCATCAGCTTGCACAACTCGCTCAGAAGGACAATCAGAGATGCAAAATTCAATATCAGATATCCAGAATTCTTGAATAGGAAGATATAATATAATGTTGATATTTCTATTATACCATTCTGCAGACAGGTAAAACTTTCCTATCCCTTGGAGCTCAAATTCAGAACTTTTTACTACCTCAGCAGCAACCAGTAATACCTGTTTAGCATCATTAATGATCCACTTGTAATAAAGATTTTTTTCTACATAATTTGTTGTGCACATATACTGGGGAACTAATCTGTAAGTAAGAGCATAAGAAGCAACAGTAAGAAAGAACGAATTATTGTGTGGTCAAGTAGCTACATCAGACATGTAATAGAGTATTTTACTTATCAAATAATAGTTCAGTCATTCTCGGCAGAAAGAATTATAATATATAATAGCAAATTTTTCTCTTTTTAACAGCCAATAATTGTTAAGTTATAATTAACAATTATTGGCTGTTAAAAAGAGAAAATTTGCTATTATATTTGGATTATGGCTTAAACTATGGTTTTTTAGGCTGGAACTATGGCTTTTAGGCTTAGACTATGGCTTTTTAGGCTTGACCTAAGGCTGTTTAGACTTGAACTATGGCTTACTAGGCTGAAACTAAGGCTTTTTAGGCTGGGACTATGACTCTGACAGTAGAGCGATTATAGCAGTGCAGGACGTAATTCCAACAGCCATAGAAGTTCAGAAACCTTGAGTTTTTGAAGTTAGAAACCATCACAGACAAAAACAACATTATTTGCAAGAGATAGTGATTCTGATAAAGGTGTTTCATCTGGGATTCTAGACAGATGGGCTACTGCAAAATAATTGGACCAGATTAGTTTTTTTTTCAAGTGTTTATGAGGCAATTGTATAAATGCCTACTGCAACAGAGCGTATCTGAGGCAGAGATTTCCTAAACATTAGATAAAACATTAGCAGAAGAAATTAGGTTTCAAGCGACGGTTTGGACCACTGGGTGCTTCAAACATCTTATTGCAAACTACATTATGAAGAGAAAGACGTAGTCATAGCCTAAAAAGCCATAATTGGCGAGCGAGTGAAGCAAGCGAGACACTATCAGGGGTAACTCAATTGAAAATCAGGGATATTTGTTTATATATATGTGGGGATGTACGTATGTCATTTGTACTTTGACCTTCGCGTATTTTTGTGTTAGTTTGGTGGTCAACCCCGTCCCAAACTTCCAAACAGAATCCTCCAGTTTATCGATCAGTACCCGTATCACCCTAGAAATTGAATTGTTTACCGTTTTGAATTCTTTTGCGGGTGCAGTTAAAACGTGAAAACTTACAGGACTTCCATTTCTATTCGAGTTAGTGGCAGTGGTAAGTCAATGCGCTCTTTGTCATGGTTATAAGCCGTACGAAACAGCATTTAAACAGTCACTAGACTAACCGCAAGTCTCGTGTAGGTGTATGTCCAGTTGTGTCAAAGCATTGTGCTTTACAGCCTCTACTTAGCTAAAGAATGTCACAAAGAAAACATTTAAATAACGTGTATTGTTTTGTTGTTGTTTTTTCCTTCAATTTAAAGTTGCAGTGAGTTGCTACTATGGCACTGAAATCCCTTTACCGTATATGCTGTAATTTAAAAACTCGACCTTACTTACAGTAGCTTCAGTGTTAGAAGTCAAAATCATTCATATAAATTTAGGCTAGCTCGCCATTTATGCTCAAGCACACCACTAGTTTAAGACTAAAAAGCAATAGTCACAGTAATAGTCTAAGCCTAAAAAGCCATAGTTCAAGCTAAAAATGACATAGAGTAAAAAGCATATGACAGCTCACAATTACATATATGGCTGAGTACCTTCTTCAGGGAAGATTTTCCTGTAGCCTATATGTAAATTTTGCTTCATCAAAAATAAATGCAAACAAAGAAGTGATTACCCCAAATAAGAAGTCTTGGAGGGGCTTGCACAGTTGGGATGAACACACTTGACTGCCGCAAGTGTAGTATCACTAGCCGCAACTGCCTGAGCTTGTGGATAATAAACACTAGAACTAGAAGCATAACTTCTCCCTTTTGACATGACTGCTCAGGGCGCTTAGTTTCCCGCGAACTGGCTCACCACCCGGTTCAGGTACTTTTCCCGTGACACTCGCCGCTTCGTTTGAAGCACTCGCCGCTCTTCGTTTGAAGCGGCCAAATTGCATGGCACCCGGTGTCACGGAAATATGGGTATCCCGTAAAATTGGGTATCCTGGCGTACCCATATTTCCGGAAATATGGGTATCCTGCCGTAAATTTGGGTACCCTCGCAGCCGATTGAAATGGAAGTGTTGGTAACACTTGTGCGTTCTCCTTCTCGTGTGCTCACGCTTACCTGGAACACACCGAGGTTGGAAAAGAATAGGAAGAGTGTCCTGAGGTGGTGGGCAAAGTTTTTTTTGTTAATCTAGGCGATTTATACTACTAGCTATATATCGGAGAGGAGTAGCTATCGTTGCTTAAGTTGTTTTTTTTTGTAATAACAGATTATGTATTTAACATGAGCAATGAAGCTAATTGCTTTATGAAGATTTATTTCATGATAAGGTTTATGAAGTTGAGTAGCTAACATTAAATGAAGACTCAATCATTTTATAATTTTTTATTTTATTTTTATAATTTGTTTGCAAAGCAAAACAGGAAATACCAGCTAGCACAACGCTAATATAAAGGATTTCCAGAAGCAGAAGGATAAAAGGAAGTGACTAAAAAGTGTATGATAATAAGACTACAATGCAACACTATCTGAAAATCATTTTTTTTAAAGAGAACTCTTGAACGCAGACTCTGAGGGAAGGGATACTATGTGATCGGGGACTCTGTTCCACTCATCAATAACTGCACATTTGAAAGCGTGTTTGTGGTGAAGAGTTTTTATGTAAGGACGATAAATAGGAAGGGAATTAAGATGAGAAGTGCAGGGGTGGGGATGAATCTGGAAAAATGAAGGAGAAATGATAGATGATCCTCATCTAGATGACACAGGTATAAGATTGATAATTCTGTATCTACAATTATGTACTTAACAGCAAGTTAACCTTGGATTCTGTCACAATTTATTGAAGACTAAAGCTTGAAATATTATTTCCATAGCCATAGCAATCTCCACATGATTCTAGTTCAAATTACTCAGAGTATTATTCAAAATACTTCTATAGCCATAGCAATCTCCACATGATTCTAGTTCAAATTACTCAGAGCATTATTCATTTCTTAATATTTTATTGATTGGCTAATGGATCAAAGTACAAATCCAATAAGTCCAACGTTAATTGTAGAAGATGTGGAAAAGCAGAGGAGAATTGTATGAAACACTCATGATCAGAGTCACTTTGGAGTGGCTACACAAAACAGATGGCATTGTGTCAAGAAAATACTACAGGCCTGGAATTTTTTTTAGAAATTAGATAATGTGAAATAATGTGAAAATATATGCGTAAGAAGCCGTATATTTAATTCAATTGTGATAGGGAAACTTGGTGCCTTCAGCAAATACCTACAATAATTTCTGCATTCTCACATACCTATACTCATAGGAGTCACTTTCTGTATTATTTAAAATAACAATTTAGCATCATTACATTAAAGTATGGTCCATTATTTAAGTAAAACAGACTGTAATGATCTACATGAAAATATAGGAAATATTGAATTATTCCTTCTTTTAGAAACAATCAAACTTGGTAATTTTTAAGATTAAAAAATGTAAAACGTGTAGATGTAGATATAGCTAATAGTTCATTCTTGTCTTCTGATGGTGGTATAAGGAAGGTAGGTTGGGGTGGGGGAAGGTGGGTGAGGACAGTTTACAATTACAAATTAAACATTGGTATATACGTTTTTTGCCTCAAGTAGATTCTGCTTCTTTAATTCCATACTCAACTATAACAATAAACCCTCTCATAGCAAACTCAATGATAATTGGAACTACCATTCTTCAATTCATGTACCATTTGAAAGTGTACACTTTAAAGAGTCCTACTTTTGAAGCAGAAGTGACATTTGTGTGAAGGATGGCATTGAAATTTGGTTGAATTAAGCTATTGGTTTCTTGAAGTATGCAGCCATTTTTAGTTCATGCAAGAAACCAATGATGGAATACATGATTAATGATTGAGAGAGAGGAGAGGTAGTATTGACAGTTACCATAGATTCTGTAGAATTTTTAAGAATCTTTCTAAATAATGATATAAAGCAAGAACTGTTGAAGTTGAACAGCTAGTTTGTTTGCATGTGATAAAAAATGATCACAAATTGCAATTCTATAAAGAAAAAAAAACTATAAGTATTCTCTTTACCTCTCATGTTATTAGGTAGAGTCATGTGATCATTGTCAGCACCGAAACAAGCTAAAGACGTTAGCGGTTACACTCTACCTTATTCCAGTCAAATCCAAGTATTCCACCAGATGAGAGTAGATTCAATTCAGCCGGTGCCTCCAAATTAACATATCTATTTCATATTTTTTTGCTTACTCTTAAAGATAACATTTATCATCATAATATTTCATAAGTAATGTTGTTTGCCCTCATATTTTGATTACTGACCAGGGAAGATGATTTATTAATTGATTTTTCAAACTCACTACAGGATTTCTGGTGTTTACACTCAAACATGGGATTCTCATTAATTTTAGAAAAAAAAGAAGAAAAACTATTTAGCTAAGCAAGGTTATCTAGAAAAAAGAAACTGAGTATAACTAACTTGCATAGCCACAGATTTTATTAATATATAACCCTTTTATTTCTTATTGCATACGCTCCAACTTTCGAAAAAATGCTTTAAGCATAAACCACACCCATCAATCACCACCACTAATTATACCCATACTAAATAGAACTGTATTACTATGCAGTGATGTTGCTTTGTTGCATGTATTGTGAGTACCTGTTCATTTATAACAGCATTCTTCAAGTTGAACTTCAGGTTAGCAATCAATGTTCAAGCACAGCACTGACCTTATACATAATGCAGCTGACTTTGCACATGCTCAACAGAGTATTTACAATAGACACAACAACTTAAGTTTCAACAAGGTGTGATTATCCACATTTGTAGGCAAGTTGGGTTCATTGAACTCGTATACTAATGAATGTCGTGCTTTTCGAAGCTCAACAAAGCACTAGCACAGCCACATGCATTTCCAGCAGAAAATGAGGCTTCTTATATTGAAAGTGATAGCCTTCCAACATGTGAGGAAGAATATGGGGAGGAAGTGACGTAGGATGGGGTCATTGAATCTTTACTTGATCAAGAAATTTTGCAATGAGGTTGAAATCTAAAGCACAAGAAAAAAATTACCTATGATTGAAACATGAATTAGATAAGAATTAACATTAGGACAGAGGTACTTTTTAGGTGTGTGGGCAATGAGAGTGTGACTTTAGTGTGTTTGGCACTAGTAGCATAGGCAGCACTGCAGGTAGTTGTGGTAATTTATTAATACCCACCATTGATGTCTTGATTCAATATTATCACTGTAACTGACATGAATAGAGGTGTTTTACTGGAATGACAGGATCAACAGCGATTAGCAATGAGTTGAATTCAATATAACTAAAGCACAGGAAAACTTAAAATATACCTATTATCAAATCATGAATTCGATGTGAAGATACTGCTCAGAAGAATGAAAAGTGTGGCAAGGTTTAGCGTGTAAGGCTATGACCATACATTATCAGCAGATGTGTAGTTAGGGCTTATATAAGTTTCAAGAAATGACAAGATAATCAAGACCAAAGCTAATATTGCATGTCTCAATTTAATAATATATAATGGCACAGTTAAAGAAATTTGATTGTGCCCGCAATGCTTAGAAGTTTCAAAATTATGAGAGGAAAGTTCAGGCACTTAGCAAAGATAAATTTCTGTTCTAAAAATTTAAATGGTAAAAGTAATTATTTAATACTCCCATTGTTAGTGTATATTCATCGGGCATGTTAACCCTCAGTGTGCATAAGTGCAAGCAAATTTGTCAGCCTCTACACACATTGTTGCTTGACACAAAGTATGTTTGCCCTAATTTTGAATATTTTAAAGGCAATAGCTGCATTTATCCTTATTATGTGGTTGTTCACGTTACTCTGTATCTAGTTAGTTGCTCTAAGCAATATATTTTTATTTATTCACCCTGCTATATAATAAATATAATATAATACGAACATGCTCCAATCAGTTAGTAGCTGTAATTTACTTATATCAACCATTGATGTCTTGATTCAATAGTGAAGTATCACTGTTGGCAAAGTTTTCGGAATAGAAATTGTGTATTTAGCGTGTGATAGATGCTTCACGATAAAGGACACAGTAGGCAAGGTAGAGTGGACTGGGAAGTGTATAATGCATACACAATACTCCGTATACATACATAATCTAGTTGCAGGAATAAGAGTGCTCTAGTTATGATGACTGTATTAAAAGTCAATACACAATTAGCTAATATTTAATTTATTAAAGCTCGGTATGTTACATATGCAACTCTTGAAAACAGCCCATTGGTTGTCTCTGCACTACCAAGTTTGTTAGGCTCTACATATAATAAACAGTAAGCATGCCCTCCAGAAATCTTGCTGTTTACTTTGTGTTATTATATCACCATGGAGCAGTTTACCCCTGAAGAGCACTTCGGCAAGAAGTTGAAATGTTGGGTTAAGTTATAATTAAAAATATTGGCTGTTAAAAAGAGAAAAGTTCCTATTATTATAATTATTTCAGCCAAGAATGACTGAATCATTATCTTATGATAGATTGGAGTACTGGAAAAAGATGCTGAGGGTGCCAAAGTTGATCAAGGGATACTAGAAAGAGGAGAATGGCTGCCAGATTAGCATATTACTGCTATAGACAGCTGATGAAGGAAAGGTTTCTAAAGAAACAGGATCTACAAGACACCCTGTTCCTACAAAATTGTAATAATTCATGTCATCAGATATGATTGGCTCTATGTGTCCAACAAGTTTTGGCCTCCAGGAACTGTGATGTACATGACTGTGCTCACCGGGCACTAGATTTTCACCTGCTCAAGTGCAAAATAGCAGTTGAGACAGTTGAATTCCAGAGGATCTTTTTGCATACACACATTGTTGATTGTTTAGGTCCACCAGTTTATAGAGCACTTTTGTTTTGTGTGTGGATAAGTAGGAAATAGATGAATCTAACATGTTGGTGACTAATTTAAAAAGCAGAATCAAGCTAGCTAAGATGGTGTCTATATATTACAAAATAAAGCTGATTCAGAAAAAAGTCCCTTGGTGTGTTTCCATCGTAAAGAATGATATCATTCAAAACAATGATTTGAAGTTGTATAAAAGTTGAAACAGTAGTCTGTAGCTAATTCATTCTGGTAGTTACTCTTATTTTACTAAAAGTGCTAGGCTCAAACTACATCCATTATGAAATTGCTACAATAGTAGAGACCTAAGTAAACATGGCTTTTTTTTTTTGCTCAACAAAAACTGATGCAATGTGTGATTACCGAGCACACCTAACAAACCTATATTATTATTTCAGGAAATGCTGGTATCCCACCGTAAATTTGGGTACCCACATGGCAGACCAGAAAGGAAGCGGTGGCGACACTGGTAGTAGGTTCTCCTTCATGGAGATACATGCCTACCTGCAGAGTAAGAACTATCCGGTGGGGTTGGATAAGAGTGGGAAGAGTGTCCTTAGACGGCGAGCGAAATTTTTTGTAGTGGAGGATCAGGGTGACTTATATTACATTGGAGGAGGTAAAGATACAGTTCAGTTTAAGCTATTGAAATAATTTAGCTTAACAGTATGTAACATAGGTATATTCCTATGTATGTAGTTATCTGAATTACTTTTAAAACTTACAGCTTCCTTGTGAAGATTACCTCCTTGTACTTTATTCATTGCATAAGACTCAAACTTTCTAGTTCAATTTTCATCAACAAGAAAATTGTGTATACATAGCTAATTGATAATTCTGTATCTACAATTATGTAGGTGACAGCAAGTTCATGTTCAATTATGTCAGAATTTATTGAATGCTCAATTACAGAGTAGTATATAAATACATTTGCACACGATATTACGATTTTAAATTGTTAGAATTCCTTTGGAAAGCAGTACTGATTCTAGTTCAATTATTCACAACATTAATGAACTTTATTCATTGATTAGCAAATTCATCAAAGCCTGTGACTCCAAGATTAGTTGTGGAGGATGTGGAAAAGCAAAGGAGAATTGTATTTCCATATAAAAAATCAATTTTCTTTTTATAGACCAACGGGCTAACTGAGCGCTTCAACCAAATTCTTTGTCAGTGTTTGGCAAAGCTAAGTAATGAAGAGCAAAGTGATTGGGATGACAAAATTGATTGCGTACTCATGGGGTATCGGGCATCGTTTCAAGGTTCAACAAAACATTCACCTTACTACATGCTTTTCCAGCAAGATATGAGGCTACCCATTGACAGTGAAAGCCTCCAAGCATGTAAGGAAGAAAATGGTGATGAAGAGAAGCGGGATGAGGTCATGGAATCCTTACTTGAATCAAGGAAGAACGTATTCAATGAAGTTGAGATCAATATAACTAAAGCTCAGGAAAAAAAAAAAAATACCTATGATCGAAAACATGAAGTGGCTACTATAAACGTAGGGACAGAGGTACTTCTGGAGAATACTGCTCAGAAGCAGAGAAAAGGTGGCAAGCTTGAGCCTACATGGCTAGGACCATACATTGTCAATAGATGTATGGGTAAGGGGTTGTATGAGTTGTCAAGGAATGGCAAGATTGTCAAGACTAGGGCCAATATTGCACGTCTGAAAGTTTACAGAAAAAGAAGCTTAAAAGAGATGCACTTGCCTTCACAAGATGAAGTAGCCGAAAATCAATTATACGGAAGTGATATGTCTGATGGAGGAAAGATTGATAGTACTCATGTGCCAGTAAATGTAGTACAGGAGACACCACAAAAGAAACAAAGATTGGGAATTGAAGAAAAAAATAAAAATTCTCATCCTATCCAGTTGAATGGTTATAATAGTGATGAAAGCTTTTGCAATATGTCATCGTCACCATCACCTACAGATACAAGTTGCAGAGAGAATTCAGAATTGATACAAGAGTCACCAGAATCTAACACATGCCAGAAAAAGTCAATGGATTCATTGGGTTTACAAGTATCTGTTTCACCAGTGTCTTCTCAACTAAGGAAATCAGAGTGTACCAGCAAAGACCAGGAGTTTCAAATTACGTAGTGACATTTCAGGCAATTACCAAAGAAAGTTTAATTTTGAAATTAACTCCATTTATTTCCATACTAGAAAGAATTAAAATGGTAGAAGTAAGTTGGGTAATTTTGATTGGAGAATTCAAAACTGAGCCATTTAGTGCATAGGACCACTTACTGATCAGTATGTAAAGATGTGCATCAAAACATTGTAGGTTACAAAAGTGAGTGTGGCTAAGTACACTAAGACTCTCCCTCCCCGACAAAAATCCTCTATAAAGTTTGAGACTTAGTCTGCATAAGCATGTATATAATTATAGGGGTAGTAGCTATGTTGCTTCTCTTGTACATAAATGGACAGGGTTCTAATGATTGACCAGTTCCATTTTTCTCAAGATTTGCTCAATTTTATTTTACCTGTAGTGTATTTTCAGAGGCATGAGTCAATTTTAGAAGTTACAAAATTATATACTAACCATTTTAAACTCTCAGTCTGTTTTATTTCTTCGTTATGTATTTGGCTGTGGGTGTGCTTTAATATTTTCCACTTGTGATAGTTTGCTCAAACATTAGAGTTCAGTATAGTGAATGTCATAGCCAATTAGTGAGTTGTTAAATTTTTATAGCAGTATTCAGTGTATGATAAATACTTCATGACAGGCGATGTAAAGCTATTGAGGTGGAGGGGACTGTAGAGTGAAGCATAATGTAGATACATGCATATTATATGTTTACACTTTAGTTGTAGTTTTTCTATCAAAAATACTTCAATTTTAGTTTTAGTTTTGGTTGCTTAAATCGATTATGGCACTTTTATTTTGTTTTATGTTGATTATACACGAGTATTCAATTTATTCAGTCACTTTTTTGTAACAATTTTTTGTATTGTATCTTCAGCACTAACTTAGCTATTTTGTGTTTCGAGCTCTATTAGTCTCCTGTTTTAATCCCTCTAATATGAGTTTTGGAAAACAAAACAATACAAACTCAGTCAGCGGCAGTAAGTTTTTATTAACCTTATGATGGAGTCTTAATTGAGCAAGAATACTATGAGTGGTTGATCAATAGAGACTAGCAAGTCTTGACTAATTTGACTATACTTTAAGTATTCTCACTTGCATGAGTCACAGCCAAAATGTCGATAACACATAATAATTGTTTTAGCTATAGTTTTACAACAATAGGCTTAGATACACAACTAAAATGTTTTCACATCACTGTAATTAATTTTTGTTTTACGTTTAATAATCAAAACAGTGCTAGCATGTATACATTCATAAATACATACATATGTACATACATACATACATACATACACACATACATACATACATACATACATTTAAAAGGATACATACATACATGCATACATAAATAGATTAACAAGTATACATTCATGCGTATCTACTGTAGTGGCAGGAACATGAGTGCCCTAGCTATAATGACTTCATTAATACTTCATGCAAGAAACTTCGTAAGTTATACTCACTGAATATGCATAATGTTTTATACTGATTTACTTATTTTTATACTTATAGAAATGTTGAAAAATAGAAGTCATTCAATTACATCTATAACACTATCTCAATTTGAAGAGGTAGTTGAATTTCTCCTTTCTAAATTTTGTTGCAATGACAAGTCAAGCTCGGTAATGATAGGCTATTTGTCAATTATTCCAATGGTAATGTCAATTTTGTCATAAACAGATTTTTTCATACACAATGAATGTCTTGCTGCCAGAAGCCTTGTGTCTCATTATAATGGATTTGTTCAGTGTTAGCAAGAGTGAGGTATTTGTTATTGGATCATTTATTGGGGTAAACAATCACTAATAATTTATTGTTTAAGTATTATGTATACTTATGTGCGTAAGAATCAGTGTGTTCTACAAAATGTCTCTACAACAACAGGTTTGTTCTGCTCTCAAGCTATGTAAATTTACTATTAGCTACAACTGTATCCGCAGCATCTGCGCTTTGTCCAGAAAGCTGGAGATTATATGAAGATCTAAAGAAGAAGTTTGATGGTAGCTAGCTATGTTAATTCAAAATTTCATTTCCATTCTGTAATGTAATTTACTTTTGTAGCAAAGAAATGTGAAGAAATGAGGGCAAACAAGTGAAAGTAGCAAAAGTTACACCTCAAGGTACTCCTTTAAAATGTTATTAAAAGAATATCCCTTTGTATATAGCATGTATGTAGTGATAATATGTATTAAATTATAGAAAAACCTTGCTGTTCTACAAGTCTGCAGCCAAGTTGTTCTAACTCAAGTGACACATTGAATAGTTCCAGTATTGTGTTGAATGACTCACCAGTATCCAATGGTGAATGGAATTATTGGAACAAGCGGCTGGGACTGTTAACAGCTGATCAAGAGATGTTAAAAAGAGGAGAATGGCTGACAGATAAGCATATTAATGCTGCAAGTGTGCTGATAAAGGAAGAGTTTCCCAAACAACATGGTCTACAGGACACCCTTCTCCTACAACGTTTTGACCAATATGAATCAGACGATTCTCAGTTTGTTCAAATAATTCATATCAATGGCAACCATTGGCTGTGTGTGTCAAACAAGTTCTGTCCTGCAGGAACTGTAGACGTATATGACTGCTCACCTGGCACTGGATCTTCACCGTCTCTTAAGCGACAAATTGCAGTCGTATTGAAATGTAAATATTCTGATTTTACTGTAAGACTAGTTGATGTCCAGAGACAAATTGGATATGCAGATTGTGGTCTTTTTTCCATCGCTTTTGCGTATGCCCTTTGTTATGATTTAGATCCACATGGTATTCAGTTTAACCAGTCTGCCATGCGAGCACATTTTGATTTGTGTGTGGATAAAGAAAAAATAGATATGTTTCCAGTATCAACTCGTTGTCGGCGAAAAAACACGAAGAGTAGAATCAAGTCCGTGAAAATGGTGCCAGTGTTTTGTACTTGTCGCCTACCTTGGGATAAAGCTGATACAGTAAAGGGTCCATTAGTCAAGTGTTCCCTATGTAAAGAATGGTATCATTCACAATGTGACGACATCGATTTGGAGTTGTATGATGCCAAAAACTACTGTTGTAGCAGGTGTCTGTAATGCATTTTGAACTGAACCATTGATTTTGTAGCTCGTATAGGCATGAAACTTGTAAACGTTTGATTTTAATTATTACTACTGGTATTTTTGTGTCACTCAGCTAGTTAGCTATATTTTACATTACTATATCATTTTTCTGAGTCTATACATTTATATTGACGAGAAACTTGAAAAAAAATATACATTAAATCTTGCTAAGCAATGCTTGTATCCTTAGTTATATAATATGCTATAAGATCATACTTTACATTTTAGTTTTAAAATAGTAAATGTCCTTAACATGTCAGTCTGCCTCATTCACCCTCACCCCAATATTTAGCATCATTGACTTCCGTGTAATCTGTTGTATGAATCTGAAATCACAATTAGTGTGTTCTTTCTTTTAAGCTTTTGCTCATGCTATTCCTAAGATTGTTTCTCTCTTCATGTGGACATATCAAATGAAAGTAGTCGTAAAAGTAGCAAATTACGTGAGGTCATTCATTAAAGTTCTCCCTAGCTACTGTGAGCTATTGGTTTTGATCAATTATTACATTTTTGTATCAATTACTATTGCTATGACTATGTATCTAAAATATTCCACTCTAGTACTTTTAATTTTTCTGCTGGTTATGTCACTTGTTGCTAGCTAGATGTATAAAATTGTGAGGATTTTTTAATTTGCACCATCACTGGCTATAATGGAGTATGTCTACTTATTTGCTACACTTTTAACAACTTAATTGTGGCAAAATAAAGAAATAATTATGTTCATACTCATGATGAACAGCTTATGAAGTGTAGTTGTTCATCTGTATATTGTTATAGTAACAATATAGCTAAAACATTTATTTATATCTTTTATATGATTGAATACACAGGTTTGTTTTCTATTACTGTCAAACTACTCCAATACAGTCAGGATTGAACATTAAAAAAACCACCTTCTGCTTCAGTTCAGACAAAAGGAATGAGAGAGTGGAAGACAAGCTAAGAGCTGAAGGTTTCATTTCAATAAGAGATCAACCTAAACAAGAGAGGGAAAAAAATAATTTTCAGGGAAAGGGAAAATAGGCTTCTTCACAATCTGCTTGCAGGGAAAAGAGGAAACTGGCTTAAAAAAAAAAAGAGCTGCAAAGTTTAAAATTGTATGCATTGTCTAGCAGCCAGAAAAGCTAATTCCACTAAATTAGTTTCCCTAACAGAATAAATTATATAGCTACACATAGCTAAGCTTGCTTATAAATAGTCAAGTTAGTGCCATCATAGAAGAACAAACTATATAAATACAAAAATAGCTAATTGAAATTAAGAGCTCACATACCATTTGTGCCATTTAGCACACCTCTAGTAGCTAGTGAGATTTTTTTTTTGTCAATTACAATCTAATGGTAAATATTGGTACTTTATTAGAAAAATTAAAAGGTAAATTTTTGGGACAATGCATGAAGAAATTTGGGTAAAACAATGCAAATAAAATATAAAATCATTTATGAGCATAATATTATTGGTAAAAATAAAAGGAACTGCCATAAGCACATTATAATATAGCTAACATAAGTAGCTAGCATATTTTATCTAGCTAGCTAATCTAGTTTTAGTATAAAATTAAAGATAATTGCCCTCATTTTAATCTCTGTTAGAAGGCTAACTCACTGGTTTAAGCTTTGACCATTCCTCCTCTGTATAGGTTTGCTTGTAGAAAGTAGCTTTAAAAAAACGCGAGAACCAACATACTACACAGTTTTAGTATAAAATTAAAGATAATTGCCCTCATTTTAAGCGCTGTTAGAAGGCTAACTCACTGGTTTAAGCTTTACCCATTCCTCCTCTGCTCTGCCACTTCAACCCGCTCGCTCCACTCCTCAGTAACCAGTTTAATAAAAAGGGGATACCCATATTTCCGCAGGGATACCCATATTTCCCGTAAATATAGGTACGGGGGTACTTATATTTCTGGAAATACGGGTATGGGGGCACCCATTTTTTCGTAAATATAGGTACCCAGGACACCCATATTTGGGGATACTCAAATTTACTTGACACCGGTACAAACGCGCATGCACAGAGAAATGACTTTGAGCTGGAAACCATAGCAACTGTTAAAACTATTATTGCCATTTTCTACATAATTAATGCCCCACCAGGTAATTCTAAATAATACCTGCCTATGGCTCATCGTTGATTGTACCATGGTTCGTTCAAACCGTCCAATCAGATTTCTCAATTCGGGGTGAATAAATCACTTATACACCTCCTAGGAGGTGAATATTTTTTGCCCGTGGCCTAGAATTACGATCTGTAGCTAAGCGAAGCGGCGACCAACGAGGAAGGTGCCAGAAGTTTTTTCAGCTCAGAATAATGGTTGTTATGCGTTTCTTATAGCCTAGAGCCATGGTACAAGTCGGTTGCACCGCTCGGTGCGCGGTCGGTACGGGATTTACACTATCCTCGGGCCTTCGGCCCTCGGTTGTGTAAATCCCATACCGACCTCCACCTCGTGATGTAACCTATACTTAACGTTTCTAGCATGAAGCTCACTAACCGAAAGGCAGAGAAGATGTATAGGTTACATCACGAGGTGGAGGTCGGTATGGGATTTACACAAACGAGGGCCGAAGGCCCGAGGATAGTGTAAATCCCGTACCGACCGCGCACCGAGCGGTGCAACCGACTTGTACCATGGCTCTAGGCTATAAGAAACGCATAACAACCATTTTTTCTGTAGCCTCGTTGGTCGCCGCTTCGCTTAGCTACAGATCGTAATTCTAGGCCACGGGCAAAAAATATTCACCTCCTAGGAGGTGTATAAGTGATTTATTCACCCCGAATTGAGAAATCTGATTGGACGGTTTGAACGAACCATGGTACAAACAAGCAGAAACTCGAACATGCCAATCAGTGTGTGGCAAGGACCTTGGCTTAAAGTTAATACGATAAAACTTGTTTAACCCATTCACTGCCATAATCGCCATATGGCAATTTGAAGTAATGTCTCGGAAAAATTGTTGTATATTCTCATCTGTGAGAGTCGCTCTCTAGGAATCCAGGTATCTGACCACAGCTTAAGAAAACAATGCAACTGTGAAGATATGCATGAGGATGAAGTAGTTATGCTGGACTCAATACTACCTACAGATAGTATAGTATCAGACAAGGAAAGTTTACTATCTGTTGTGCAGTTCTTGTTTCTTTTATAGATATTTTAAAGATAAAAATATTTTTTAAAAAAATTAATTCTCTTACAATTCAGTGATGAAAGTATTTTAAGAGAGTTTAGAGAGTTAGGGTAACACTCAAGAGACTACATAAATAGAAATGACTAAGGACAAAGATGTTAGGTTACAGTACTTAAGCCTCAAGTGACGACTTGAATGCTCACGCCATCTCTCTCTGCTTAGGATGACCCAGACAATTTTTACAATACACAGGTCCTGACCTTACGTTAAAACTAGAATAAACTTGAGTCGAAGGAAAACAAAGTAAAAAGTGAAAAAAATGTCACAGTTGTTGACAAGGAATTCAGCATAAAACTCCTGCCTTTAGTCATCAGCCACTGACAGCCAATGTTGTTAAAGCAAGCTTGATTCTTTGCGTACTGAAAATTTTTCACATTATGCTTTAGCTTTTCCTATCCTTTGATTGAAAAGAAGTTCATTCTGAAGGATAAGAACATGATTAATGTGATGTCAAATAAACTAATTATGACTCCTTTTTAAAGAATAAGATGTTTCTGGTCGATTTTGAAAGGTGTTCTGATGGCACATAATTAATGGTGTCTGCTGAACATGAGATTGCAGCAAGAAGTACTGTTCAGGCTTCAACACCTCAACAATAACTTTTCCTATTTTAACTGCCGTACTCATTAACACTTTACGTCATGCTCAGTACCACCATCGTCAATCTTTGGTGATGTTCGTTAAACACCAGCATTGTATTTGTTTATATGTTGTCATGTTTACTCTTTTAAATTCATTCTTAGTGTTTCAATTTTGTCATACATCTACCTATTAATTGTTGCAGTTACTTACTGTTATATCCGACTTATCTTTCTTACAATATTAGTTCAGTTATTTCTGTCTAGTTCAGGGTAATTGAAACTAGCTAGAACGTGTCTCAAGAAGACACGTTGTACACAGAGGCTCTGGATAGTTAAAGAATACGTGAGGCCTTACAACCCTGTGTAGATGTGTGGTGCAACAACTTGTTGACCAGCGCTTCGTCCAGGGACTCTGTCGGACGGATACCTGCTAGTAGGTCTTACCCTTACAAGTATCTACTTGGGTTTCAGGCAATGATTGTGCAGAATTATAAATAAACCTTACTTTTTTTTACTGAATTTTTCGTCTTGTTAGTACACAATAAATATGTCTAATGACAAAAAAATAACTTACCGTGTTAAGATTTCAAAAATAAACAAATAAAAAACGGATTAAAACTGTCATTATTTGGCCATGTGTACAATGTCCTATAGCTGTTTACTGTGAGTGCCATTAACACAGTAACATTTAGTGGCTTGTAGGTATAAAAAAAATTACAATAGTTAATGACTTAAGATTAGTATTAATAAAAATGTGACCTGAATGCTTCTTCTACTCGTAATCTCAGAATTATGAAAATATTGGCAGTCAATGGTCACACATCTAATTCTTAAGTGTAACTGGGTATAATACACCCACTATACATTCAGTATTATATCAGAATTTTTTAAAAGAACACTGTACCTTAGTTATATCTGGGTGAGAAACAACATTAGTCCTTTCTTGATGTTCACCAAGTGGCAAATTCATTTTAGAAATTATTTGTAATTCTAGCAGTAATTCAGAACAGCATCTATTAATAAACAAATAAAGAGGTAACAAAGCAGTATTTATGGGCTTGTGCTAGCAAGGGTGTATTAGTTATTTTGTTGCTGTTTTTTTAAATAAAGGAATAAGTATAACCTTTGAATTCAACCCATGGGGGAAAGTTTAACAGTGATAACTCATTTACTACAAATTTTCGTGACATTATAAATTTCTCATGGTACTGTACATCTGACTTAGAAAACTTTGGAGGAAGACTTTATCACTAAGTTGGACATTGCTCTAAAGATTATGTGCATGGCTGTTAATTTCAAGAAGCACAGCATGTTTTTTAATTTTGTCATTTAGCATAACATGAAGCCTAGGATCTGTCAGAAGAAAATGTTAGGCATTACTATACAACATGTTATACCACTTCAATAATAGTTTATTGTAGTGTAGTACGATATAAACATTTTAACATAATTATATATGGATTTAAAGTTGCCCACAAATAATGTATCTAGAAAAGTTATTTTAACAAATTTATAATTAATCAAATTGTAGAGACTGGTGGCTTGGAAAGTGTAGCATCCTGAGCACTCATGGGTGGCACAGGTAGCTAAGTCCCTTATCACTTGCTGCGCACATATCATGTAACCAACACCAAAGGTTAGCTTGACTATGCAACCATTAGAAAAGGGTTTATGAAGGAGTTTTAAATTTACCCTAAAATTACAAAAGTGGACCATAATGTGTACATCTATTTTATCTAATGTAAGATAATTATTCTATAAAGTACATCTGTATTTATTGCTGTTATCGTATAATTTCAATAATGCCTTTAAAAATGTACATTATAATTAATTCTTCAAAATCAATGATTAGTAGTGTCATCAGAGTTCATGATAAGCATAAATGGGCGCATTGCACTCAATTATGGAATAATATATAACTATATATGTGACCGTCTACAGGAAAACCGGGCACAACGCGACACCCTTCGAAAAATTTTTTTTTTGCACTTAGAGTTGTCGGCGTCTAGATATTGAGCTCTCCAAGTTTTATCGTCGTAGCTTAAGTCGTTCCCACTATAATAGACCTAACCATTCCCTTTCGTCGGCTTGAAACCATAGATTTTTAAGAAATCGATTGATCTTTTGTCGATATTTCTGCACGCCGCGTTGTGTAGATGGTCACATATATATATATATAACTATATATTAAATAATTAGAGAGTGTGGTAGTACTCTCTATTTAGGGTTGACCACCCCTTTCCCATAGGGATAATACAAAATCCACTTCACCTTACAATGTAGTTTAACGTAGTCAAAAGTAGTTAATGAAGATGTAGCCCATGCATCACATGTGCCCAGGTATAGGTCAGCAGAGGTGAGTACGGTGACCATGAGCTAAGCAGGCACAAGGCACCCTGGCACAAGTATATATTAGTCCTGATAGCTAGCAGCTACTGATAGCCACTGTTCTCATTGCTGATAGCCCTACTAGCCTAGCAGCTACCTGATACCTCCTTGAGACTAGTCTGCTGACACTGGCCCCCCCTCCCCCCCCACCCCCTGAAGGTCCCATGAGTTTACAACTTGCAATTCTCATCAGGTAAAATAGTATGCCAGAATGGCTGATCCAAGACAATCCACTGGCACTATTAGCTCTCTAAGGGTGGCTGTTCATCAGTGGTGGTATTATTTGAATAATAAGGGGGCTGTAGATATAGCTATTGTACTCTAAATAATTAGTTTTCTGTAGGTCAGATGATACCACCCTCTGAGGCTAGTCTGCTGACACTGGCCCCCCCTCCCCCCCCCTCCCCCCTGAAGGTCCCATGAGTTTACAACTTGCAATTCTCATCAGGTAAAATAGTATGCCAGAATGGCTGATCCAAGACAATCCACTGGCACTATTAGCTCTCTAAGGGTGGCTGTTCATCAGTGGTGGTATTATTTGAATAATAAGGGGGCTGTAGATATATTGTACTCTAAATAATTAGTTTTCTGTAGGTCAGGTTGGATATATGGGATCTAAACCATCAGTCAGTGGTGAATGGCCTTCATTGATACTTACAGATGCAATCAGCCTAAAACAAGAATTATATGGCTCGACAATACATGGGCATGCAGCCAGTTCAGTTGCCTTGCTTAACTAGTGCAGTTGGGTTAAGAGTTAAACTCTAGTCCTGATGCTGTTTCTCTACCCACAGTCACAATCTCTAGATCACGAGGGCATGCTGCCAACCCTCGCTATGGTCAGGCATAGGCCTTCATTACATGTGTGGGATGTGTTGCCGGCTCCCACTCTCTGCTTTATAACCTTCATTAAAAAAAAAAAAGTATGATCATTATTGTCCAGTGCATGTTAGTAACTATCTGCAGTATGTGGCCAGTCCCTCTCACAGTATTGCTAAGGTTGGCTCTGTCAAAGTGAGCGGTATTCTCGAAGCATAGAAACTTCTGAATCAGTCAGGTGCATGCTGTAATTGATATTTATGCTGACATGAGAGCGTTACATGAGAAGGGAGGTGGAGCAAATAGGGGTTACATAATGAGTGAGATGAGAGAATGAACTTTAGTGCTGGATGCAGTGTCTTAGGACTCATAAGCTACACTATACTATTGTCAGTGTGGCACTATAATATAGAACTTGGGTAGTAGGTTCTAGTAATTAGGGTTAGATCTCCACCTAGTAGAGGTGTGACGGTTCGTCTGGGCCCCCTTAAAAGCGTCTATGCAGGGCACGCTGCCCTTCACTCTATTGGTACTGGACTTATTCTCACACTATTACACTCACTGCCTGTCTATTCTCACATGATCAGGCTCTCTGCCTGTCTATTCTCACATGATCAGGCTCTCTGCCTGTCTATTCTTGCACTATCAGGCTCTCTGCCTGTCTATTCTCACATGATCAGGCTCTCTGCCTGTCTATTCTTGCACTATCAGGCTCACGGCCGTCTATTCTCTGACTGTCAGGCTCACCGCCTGTCTAGTCTTTCTCTATCAGGCTCATATTCTCTCACTATCAAGCTCACTGCATGTCTACTCTCACTCGCAGGCTTGCTGCCTATCTATTCTGTCATTCTTGTTCTTATCCATTCTCACATTCAGACTGGCTGCCTATCTAGTGGCACTTTGTCATGCTTTATTCGTGCACTCTCAAACTCGCTGCCATCTGTTCTTGCACTATCAGACTTGCCTACCTAATCTCGCACTTAGGCCCAGGGCCTATATATTCTTGCATGCACTATCAGGCTTGCTCACCTGCGTATTCTCAAGCTCATTGCCTCCGTATGTATTCTCAGGCTCACTGCCTATGTACTCTCAGGCTTGCTGCCTACGTGTTCTTAGGCTCACTGCCTATGTATTCCCAGGCTTGCAGCCTATGTATTCTCAGGCTCACTCCTAACTGTTCTCAGGCTCACTGCCTAGCTTACTGCCTATGTATTCTCAGGCTCACTGCCTAACTGTTCTCAGGCTCACTGCCTAACTGTTCTCAGGCTCACTGCCTAACTGTTTTCAGACTCACTGCCTGTGTATTCTCGGGCTCACTGCCTATGTATTCTGGGGCTCGCTGCCTAGGTATTCTCAGGCTCACTGCCTATGTATTCTCAGGCTTGCTGCCTATCTAGTCACAAGCTCACTGCCTATGTATTCTCAGGCTCACTGCCCATGTATTCTTAGGCTCACTGCATATCTAGTCAGAGGCTCACTGCCTAGGTATTCTCAGGCTCACTGCCTATGTATTCTCAGGCTAGCTGCCTATCTATTCTCAGGCTCACTGCCTATGTATTCTCAGGCTCGCTGCCTATCTGTTCTCAGGCTCACTGCCTATATTATATTCTCAGGCTCGCTGCCTATGTATTCTCAGGCTCACTGCCTATGTATCCTCAGGCTCACTGCCTATGTATTCTCAGGCTCGCTGCCTATCTATTCTCAGACCCACTGCCTATCTATTCTCAGGCTCACTGCCTATGTACTCTCAGGCTTGCTGCCTACGTATTCTTAGGCTCACTGCCTATGTATTCTTAGGATCACTGCATATCTAGTCTAAGGCTAACTGCCTAGGTATTCTCAGGCTCACTGCCTATGTATTCTCAGGCTCGCTGCCTATCTATTCTCAGGCTTACGGCCTATCTAGTCACAGGCTCACTGCTTATGTATTCTCAGGCTCGCTGCCTATCTGTTCTATGGAACACTGCCTATATAGTCTCAGGCTTGCTGCCTATATATTCTCAGGCTCACTGCCAAACTGTTCTCAGGCCCACTGCCTAACTGTTCTCAGGCTCACCGCCCAGCTCACTGCCCAGCTCACTGCCTATGTATTTTCAGGCTCACTGCCTATGTATTCTTGGGCTCACTGCCCATGTATTCTTAGGCTCACTGCATATCTAGTCAGAGGCTCACTGCCTAGGTATTCTCAGGCTCACTGCCTATGTATTCTCAGGCTAGCTGCCTATCTATTCTCAGGCTCACTGCCTATGTATTCTCAGGCTCGCTGCCTATCTGTTCTCAGGCTCACTGCCTATATTATATTCTCAGGCTCGCTGCCTATGTATTCTCAGGCTCACTGCCTATGTATCCTCAGGCTCACTGCCTATGTATTCTCAGGCTCGCTGCCTATCTATTCTCAGACCCACTGCCTATCTATTCTCAGGCTCACTGCCTATGTACTCTCAGGCTTGCTGCCTACGTATTCTTAGGCTCACTGCCTATGTATTCTTAGGATCACTGCATATCTAGTCTAAGGCTAACTGCCTAGGTATTCTCAGGCTCACTGCCTATGTATTCTCAGGCTCGCTGCCTATCTATTCTCAGGCTTACGGCCTATCTAGTCACAGGCTCACTGCTTATGTATTCTCAGGCTCGCTGCCTATCTGTTCTATGGAACACTGCCTATATAGTCTCAGGCTTGCTGCCTATATATTCTCAGGCTCACTGCCAAACTGTTCTCAGGCCCACTGCCTAACTGTTCTCAGGCTCACCGCCCAGCTCACTGCCCAGCTCACTGCCTATGTATTTTCAGGCTCACTGCCTATGTATTCTTGGGCTCACTGCCTATGTATTCTGGGGCTCGCTGCCTAGGTATTGTCAGCCTCACTGCCTAGGTATTCTCAGGCTCACTGCCCATGTAACCTCAGGCTCACTGCCTATGTAACCTCAGGCTTGCTGCCTATGTATTCTCAGGCTCGCTGCCAATCTCATCTCAGGCTTACGGCCTATCTAGTCACAGGCTTACGGCCTATCTAGTCACAGGCTCACTGCCTATGTATTCTCAGGCTCGCTGCCTGTCTGTTCTCAGGCTCACTGCCTATATATTCTCAGGTTCACTGCCTGTGTCAGGCTCACTGACTATGTATTCTCAGGCTCGCTGCCTATGTATTCTCGGGCTCACTGCCTATTTGTTCTGAGGCTCTCGTATGCATCTACACGGCGCTCACTCAATTACCCCATTACGGAATCAGGACATGCTCCTTCTCACTTGTGTCTGTTGCTGCCACCACCAGGCACACCCACTGTTATTACTAAGACACTGTCACTTGACTGAATAGCTAATGCCGGCTTAAAGTTCTGTGTGAATTGCACATGTGGATCAGATAATGCAACCAGGGGAGGGTGGAACAATAGTACTAGGATACAGGAGTAAGTCTTGGAGTCACACGCCACTTGACTATGGCAAGAGTGGTGTAGAGAGTAGTGATGGTACTGTTAGCACGTAAGGTTAGATTCTCCACCCAATAGAATATTAACCACTACTGGGGGCATTCTCCTTCACCCGACAGCCACTACCCTGGTTGTGTTCCTAGAGCCTACTTAGACTTCAGTGTGCGGTGAAAGCAGGTGAGTTGGGAGTATACAGTACTCACCAGTCCTGGTTTACTGAAGCTGTGCCCATTCGGGTTACCCGAGACAGACATGGTGGCTGGAGTCATCCAGGTACCAGGCACTGATCACAACTCCAAGGTCGGTGGCACCACTCCCTTCTCCAAGGAACCAATACGTAGTCACTGGATGGCCACATCACAAAGCCAGTGAGAGGGAGAAGGTTGGGGTCAAGGGTAGTTCAGCATTACTCTTGTCATAATGCTCAGTTCTCACTGTGTATGCTTGTCTGTACTTACTTTCACAGATATACAGCCTACTACCATTGGTAAGAGAGCTGTCAACCCCCTTTCCTAACCTATTACTTATAGCCTTGGGGGTGTAGGCCGCCTCCTGCAGCCCCTTTGGGGGACTCCGGCGATGCAGGGCAATTAATGCTAATTGCCACTGACCTGCCGAGTCTCTCACCCCCAAGGCCACACAGGGGGGTGGGTCCAAGGTCATACCGCTGCCTCACGCAAGGAGCATGCGCACACATGACTGCGGGCTCACATCAGCTCAGACTGCCAATCTGTAGTTAAGGAGGGTGACAGCAGGTAATCATACCAATAAGGCGAATTGTAGTTAAATAGGTTTTAATCAACTATAATAAAAAAAACAGTGATTAGTCGTCTTTAGGATTCTCTAATGATGCTATATATTCAATTTCTAATCCACAGACCAAAGTTATAAAAATGTCAAAAAATTGAGTTCCTTAATATCATCAACTTCTTCTCCTTGAACCAGCCTAGAGGAAAACTGTAAGCATTTCTGGGACTATAAATAGCATAAATCAGTAGCGCTTTTTCCAACATAGGTCCACGACCCTTCTGTTTTCTTCTTTATGTGACTAACATATAGTTGCTTCACGAAGAAGCATCCTAGCCATCCGAGTTTTATGCCATTTTGAGCAGCTCGTATGTGGCTGAACGAGTGCCACACCTATTTTTTTTTAATTATTAATGCTAACGTGTTTGTCAGTAGTATAGTGAGAAAAATACAAAACTTGCCTTTAAAAAAATAATAATATAAATTAAAGAAAAAAAGATTAAAAAAAAAAAAATTTAAAATTAAAAACAAAGAGATTAAAAATTGAATATATATATGTATATATATATATTTATAGCCCATTACCCGAGCGACCGCGCTTGTCGTTAAGAACTATAAAGCTGATACAGTCTGGTATGCTCGTAAGAAAATGTATTAGCGGGGAAAAGTCTGATATAGTTCTTAGCAACCATAATTATGGTAGAAGGCAGATCAAAGCAAAATGGAATAATGAAGAGTTTGGGTACTTTAATACAATTACTAAGATAGCTAACGCTATACTTTGCTCGTTGTCTATGTTCTGGCTATAAAATAGTTATAAACCAAAATCATTAGGTTTGTATTTCGATTTATAAATCCTCGCCACTCGGGCTGCGCCCTCGTGTCTCGGAGTTTATAAATCGCATACAAACCTCAATTTTGGTTTATAACTATAACATATATATACTTTATATATATATATAATTGTAATATTTTTTTGGATTTCTCCAAAAAAATAGGGATCAAGATAGATAAGTCAAACTAAGTCTCTTTTAGAACTTCTAAAGTTGACAAAAGGCATGTTCTGAACTTTTAAAGTTGACAATTGGGCAAGTTTTGTAATGCTAATCTTTTGAATTAACACTTTGGCTTTAAAATTTCTTGTTTCAGTATGTTTTTAGAGCAACCCTAATTTTTTTTTCAACTTTATTATGAAATGTTAGTACATAAGTAGCCAACCTAATAAAATTGGCCCACTCGTCTAGCCAAATTCTGTCATCATCTTAAGTATTATTAAACACCCTGATTGTCATGTTAACCATACATACTTTCTCGCTATGTGCTCAATGTAGGGCATCATGAGTAAATTTGATTACACCATAATTGTGCCTAACTTACCTATGCTGAACACCCTTTAAAAGTTCACACAGTTCGGACATTCTGGAAGTGGAAATATCTGAACATGAACCTATTAATGATTAAATTCATGTAACTATTAAAACTATAACAAAATACTCAGAATGACTTGTTCAAATCACTTAGTTGTAGAACAATTTTTTAAATTTTTTTAGATACATATGACAATCCTTAAATTTATGGTCATAAAAGCTAAATAGTTACCAGAAATTTTACTTTTTATCTTGAACTTATTGCTCTAAGAGTTTCATAATATAAAATAATTTCTTAAAAAAGAGCAAAGTATAAATATGTGTACATGTTATTATTCATTAAAAAAACAAGTTGTGGCTGTTGTCTTTAGAGCTAGACATTGATAGAATAAAGTTATGCTTTTTAAACTGAAAATGATCTAAAATAAAACAACTTACGTTTAAAATGTTTAAGAGTTATGCTTTTGGTAGAGTTTCCAACTGCTGACACACAATGGGTTAAAAAGTTATTAACTATATTTTCTGAAAGTTTAAATTGGGATGATTGATAATAAACTTGAATGAAAGAAATAAAATCACTAGCATCAGCATCTGAAGAAAATAAATTTAGTAGGTCAGAAAATGGGACATCTTCTCTGTCTCCCATACATCTAAAGTAGGCAACACAATAATAAACTAGTAAAATAATTGATAGTCCTACCTTAACAATGCTGGAAAGATATTGCTCTGTTTCCAGTATGAAGATTTCATTATGAGTGGAATCATGGTGTTAAATGCCTCAGAATGACACAAAACAGAAATTACAGCTGAGTCTTGTAACACACTCGATATTAATTTCTTCTTAGGAAAAATTATTTTTTCCATAATCTGAAAAAGAATATAATCAATTTGTAAACTTTAATCACTTAATGAGATAATAATTTTTTTTGAAGATAAGCATGATAATTTCACCTTTTCATCCAATTCATATCATGGCATTACCTATGTGCAGATGAGATTCATTTATGCTTACCACTACTTGTAAGGTGAGTCTCAGACTATCTATACTGAAGTCATAATTTTAGTGACATAAGTCTATTAGCTTGGTTTAAAATTACTTGTTTAAATGACTTAAGTGCATGATTAAAATATGCCAGAGTGAATGTTGAAAATACTATATTTTTTTTTAAATTTACCTTTGTAGCAGCATTAAGATTGACTGTAAGTAGAAAATTAATAAAGTGAAGTGTAAGAATTGGGTAGAAGTTAGACACCCTCAAAAAAGCTGCAGATATTAATTCGTATTCTGTCCAATCAGATAGGTCTTGATGAAGTTGTTTAAAATTATCTAATTCATTAAATAATTCAGTAAACCACAGGAATAATGCAATTAAAAATATTGTTACCACTAAAATCTTTTTGCAAAAGCAGTAGCAATATATTAACTATTAGTGATGGTAATAGATCAAAATCTTCCACACAGTTCTATAAAATAAAATAAAAAATGTGTAAAGTCAAAATAACAGTACACTAAAAGCATACCTTTATAAAAGTTTGATATAAACACTTAGTAGAAAGTATGAGTGTTTGGATAATAAAATCTGCTAAACTTTTACATAATTTTTTGGACTCAATAACTTCTCCATCTTCTGATAACAAAATATGACATTTTATCTCAGGAATACTAAAATTAAGAGACCTGTATATTAATAAACAAAGCATTGTAATTAAAATGAAAAATTGAGATGTTGTAATTGCTGAAACAAAAGTGACACTTGCTAATAGTACTGCATATTACTTTGTAATTTCTTCACTATTCCCTACAACAATTAAAATCCAACCTTGTTAATTTTTTTGTGTGTATGCAAAAAATATATTGTTTGAAAATATTGGCTCTCGTGTCTATACCACTATCAGACACCCAATATCAAATTTCTACTTTAAGTATAACATATACAATACTTACTACATGAGTCAGTGTGATATGGCGAAATATTTCACGAGCAGGCTAATTTATTTTAACAAGCCAGAAGCGAGTGAAAATAAAGCCTGAAAGGGATATACTTTGCCATTTCACTCTGATGAGTGTATAAAGTGTTGTTTTTTTCCCAAGCTAGATATCTTCACGGCTGTAGTTTGTACTTAAGACGGGTAAGTCAGGGTGTAAAGTTGCTCGCTACACCCCTATGATATATTAGCAGGTGCTCTAACCTGGTTGGGTAGGCCAACACCATAGGAAAGAAGCTAAAAAAACAAAAACAACAACAACAAAAAAACAACAACAGGAACTGGTAAGTTGGGCCAGTTACCATAACTACTAGGGTAATGAGCTTGCACAATACTGCATGAAATAACACCATAAAATAATGTGAGTTATTTCACAGGATCATGTAACATTATGAAGATATCTAGCGAGGAATAATATATATTTTACTCATACTAAATTTTGTAATTTAGCATAGCTGTAAAGAAAGAAGCAAGGGCGTACGAAAAGCCAGTAACTATGAAACCACAATGTGACTACTGAAGGACCATGTTTTACGATATAACTTGAGTCATAGAGTACGAAAAGATAGAACAGTTTTCACCTTGCCATTAAGAATCTTCAAATAAAATGAAGATGGCACTATTTTAGCCAAGACTTTGTGTCACTGGAAAATTACACATTCTTCCAGCAATGAAATATAGTCATTCCATACTTAAATATGTTCACAAAATGCATATTCAAAAAAAATTTCATTATATTTCACAAGCTTTCAGGTCATAACTAAAGCATAATTCTACATGCCAGTATTCACTATCACTGTAAGTCAAAATTGTTTGGCTTTTCATCTCACTCATGTTATGTAAATTATTATAATTATAACAATTGTAACAACAACAGTGTTAACCTATTGTATCCTATAAAAACTGAATACTGGGTCAATGAACTGAGTTGGGAAAGAGTGTTCATCTACAGTAGCTAACCATAACAGGTACAAGAGAGGCAGAGAGGCAGGAGAATGCAAGGGTCAAAAAATACATAAGCAGGTGAAGAAAATACACAGAAAGGACAGAGATACTGGGAAACAGGAGAGGTAGACAAAGATAAAGGAAATCTATGAACTGAAGAGAGGAATAAGAAAAACTGAGATGGCTCAGAAGAAAGAGAGCAGGAGAGGGAAACCATGGATAAAGCTATGTACCTTATGCTATTGCACTGCTAATCTGCACAAGTTAGTACATCAGGCGCCACTGTGTGGAGGGGTATTTGCTAGTTAATAATATTTTTAGAAATAATTGTAATTATTGTGTTTTATTTCCTTTCATCAATGACAAATGTTTGAGATCTGCAAAAGGTATGTACCACCAATAGATCCAATTCAAAATTAAATATAAATTGCAGAGAAGGGCTGTAACAGTAGGGATGCCATACTTCAGAAGTCATATTTATTGTTTACTTCTGAAAATCATTCTAATCTATAGAATATACATCACAACAGCATTAGTTTCTTTATTTAATAAATAAGCTGTAGTCAAAAAGTAAACTAAAAAACCATTTACTGTAGATAAAATTTAATAATAAGCGTATACAGTGAAGTGCATATCATCTTAATGTCTCCATTTGACACTGATTTTCATTTGGTTCAGCTAGTTCATGTTTCTTTGTCCATTACTTGATAGCTGTCATCAAATTCTACTATAGTATAATGTAATCATTGCATTCAATCACACTTACCTTTCATGTGTTCCATGGTGATGTAATTTATTTCCTGACTTTCTTTGAGTAAGAGACTGAGTATTATTACCATGTAGAAAAGTATGTTTCACTAGAAGCTCGTAAGGTGGTATTTATCAATTAAAACATTTTTGGCAAAAATTCCATTAGGCTGCTTAGCTACCAATAGAGTTTTATTTCTCTTAGAAAAAGGAATGCGAGACACTATACAGTAGTGTCAAATTAAGAATTATGGATATTTGTTTATATATATGTGGGGACGAACGAATGTCATTGAACTTTGACCCTCACATTTTTTTGTGTTAGCTTGGTGTTTGACCCTGTCCCAAAATTCACTACACAGAATTCTTTGGTTTATCGATCATTACCTGTTTCTTCCTAGAAATTGAATTGTTTACAGCTTTGAATTTTTTTTTTTTTGCAGTGCAGTTAAAACTCAAAAACTTGCTGTAGTTCCATTTCTATTTGAGTTAGTGCTGCTGGAGGTAAGCTAATGCGCTTTTCATAGTCATAAGCCCTATGAAACAATATTTATTTGAAAATTCATTGTGCACTAGACTAACCACGAAGGTAAATATTGTGTAGATATGTCCAGTGGTGTGAAGGTATTGTGCATTACTGCTATGACTTAGTTAAATAATGTGACTTCTTTTGTTGCTTTTTTTAAAGTGTAATTATTTACTCAGCACTTGTATTTACCTCAGCAGAGGAGACTCATACAAGAGAGTAAAGAGTTTCTGGGATATGCCAAGGTGGCCTTAGGGTAGCCTGTTGAAAACTATGTACCCAACTAAACTTGGTCTCACTACTGCAGCTAGCACTGAAAAGGCCAATTTCTGAAAATATTCATTACATACATTGGTACTTTTCCATATCGGTTCACATACTTAGTGATAATCTTAAGGGACAAAAAAAATTCTGCGAAATGCAAATAATAGTCGCAGAGAGAAAAGCAATTGGATGCAGTAATACAACATAATCTGAATATTGCCAAATTATTATTGTACTCCATTAGAATTGCAAGAAACCATACGCAATATTATATCCAAATAGCTTGACTAATGCTTCAATCGAACATTTTTAATAGGCTGTACACATAAAAAAAAACCCCAGGTATTTAATACAAAGGTTGCACCATGTACCTAATAAAAATAAACAATTTACCTTGACAAAGCTGATCCTGAAAATTTCGAACACATTATTTGTAGCAGTACAAATATGGTAGAAAGCCAACGAATAAAGTACAAAGAAGATTCGATTGAACTGATTTTAAACAATACACTGAGCATTTCCTGAAAGTAATTAATATAGAATGTACATATTTAAATAAAAGTACTTCAATAAAAGAATGAATTACTTTCTACCTAGAGCACTGTAAAGTGAAGCTAACACGGGTCAGTACACTTACAAACTTTTAGCTAGAATTACTTTACAATAAAACACTCTCCCAAACTAAACAATAACCCAATATTCAGCATATTTCATGAATGAACTAAAAAAATACCACTTTAATCTATAAAATAATATAAAAAAAGGTCATACTCATAAAACTTATAGTCTATTACCAGCTAAGCCTTTATATGAATATTTAGCTTGAAAAAGTAGGTTGGCAAAAAAATTACATTCAAATGTTATAATTCTTTGTAAGCTAATAAAGCAATGTAAAACTAACATTTTAACAAAATAAATATTTCATAATAGTATACTCTTTAAAAAACATTCAAATACCTGAAAGTCATAAACTTCCAAATCCATAGCCATAAAGAGCTGATACAATGCCATAACTCCTTCTTTCGTTTCAAGCTGAATCTTTAAATTCTCCATACATGGCATTAAAGCTTGATAAATTTGACTTGATACCTAGTATCACAAGTAACTCCTACTTTAAATTATACATGTTACTATTAAGCTTGCCTCATTCCAACTTTTATGCTTCTCTTTATAGTAGTCCAAGACATGAATTAGCAATATTATTATTTTAGAATTTTCGATTAAACGAAGCAACATATTAACTGCCACTTCCCTGGTAATAATAAAGAAAAATTGTGATTGCAAAACATTAATAGCGTCATAAACAATAAATTGAAAAAACAACAACAAACAATGATGGTACAGTCCTATTAAAAGATGAGTCTTAAAACTAGTTATCCTTCTGCTTTTTCTCTTCCTATTATTAGAAGGTATCCCAAGATTCAATGTACATTATTTAGATTATAGGTATACAACCTCGTTATTTTTTACTTGATTACGTGACTGCAAAATTTTGATGTCATTAAATGGCCCAAGTAATCTTAACAATACAATGAGCATATATATATATAGATAGATAGATAGATCAATTCAATCAATTGATTCACCCAATTTTATTTATCAAGCAATCAAATACATAAAATAAGAAACTGTTTCATTGCACTGTTATGCCTACCTCATGCAATAGGTACTATACAAATTTTTAATACCTTTGTGTCTCAACTTCCTTTGATAAACCAGTCTTTCGAACAAAAAGATACAACACCAAAGGTTGGAGAGCCGGTACAGCAAACGTCGTTACATTTTGTCCTGATGCCATAACCCCATCACACATTTGCATCACCTACATGTAAATAACATTACATATGTAAACTTGATATAACTTTAAAGATATTATATTTTTTTAAATTAATAATTTAATGTGCATTTCAAGAATTGGGACTGTTAAAAAATGTTTACTTCATAAAAAAAGTAAAAACACAAGATATATTCAATTGATAAGAACACTCTTCACTGTACAGTACGTAAAAATACTGTAGGCGACTCACAAATTCAATGCTATACTTAAGTCAGTTGATATGCTTAAAATGTGTAGAACATTATTAAATAAAACATCGTGTAACCCAATGTCAGTTTACTTGGCAAACTTACCTGCCACCACTATTTAACTCACAACTAGTGTAAATGTGTATTAGGGATGTACATGTAGGTCACGTTAATGTGCAAATAACATACTTGTGGAACTGTCACCAGTTTGGATTGGTCCACTGATAACAGCACCAAAAATTGAAACAAGTATGGTACTAATCCTTGTCCACCTCGAACCATTCCACTTTCCATAATTCCAATTAGCTTCATCACTGTCTCAAAAAAGGTATGATTACAGTCCAACAAGTCATATCGTACCTGTGATGAAGATTATGGTATAAATACAAAGCTCCAAAATGTTAAATTCTTATTACCTTCAATTGCAATAATTGAATGACGAGAAAAAGAACCCGCTCTTGCAGAAGCAGTGAGCTTGTGTACGGAAACTGATTCAAGGCATATACTACTAATGGCTCAAAGTAGGAAATATAATCTTTAATATCTGACTACATATAACAAAGAAAAGTGTAAATTAAATTTTAAACCAAAATAACTTTCAGAGCCAGTTTATATTTATCAAACTTATAGACCTGTGATTACCATAATTTCAGCCTTAAATGACTGCATAAATATATAATGTAGATATAATCTCCTCCTGATTTGCTATAGCTTTTTAATTCACCTTAAATAAACAGACATGGATGTTAAAAAACACAAATTGAAAAGACCAACTATTTTTTTTCCTTTCCAGTTTACATAATAATTACTACATGACTTTATACTACACAATCTAAAAAATTTAGTTAAAAAGAACGTGTAGAGAAAACTGTAGTTTTTCAGATGGGGTAGTCTTGAACAGTTGCACTTTAAATAAAAGTGATCTCATAATACAAGCTTTCATTTGAGTAAGTTTCTTCGTTTTTTACCATTAGCTACTGTAGATGAACACTCTTTCCCATCTCAGTTCAGCGACCCAGTGTTCAGTATTTATAGGATACAATAGATTAATAAGGCATTTCAAGAACCTCCAAGCTGTTAGGTCTTGACGGTTTAATGGCTTGTGTGTGAAAAGGTGGTTGCAGGTTCGTACCCCGAGAAGGTCACTTTTTTCCCTTCCATTATTACCCTTGTCAAACGTTTTCCCTCATTCAGTAAATGACAACGCTTTATGACTGTGATCAGCTCATGAAGTATTCATGAATACACACACTGTCCTGACACACAAGCGTACTATTATATAGATAGTATATTATTTCGAGTTAGCAAGATAATAATTACACAAACAAATAAAACCTCACTTACAAAGGATAGGTATTGAAGATTCTATTTATGTACCACAATTGCTCTTAGACAATGAAAGTTGAGTACTAAATGTGTCAAAGGAGGAGGAAAAACTAAGTGTCAACAATAGGTCGGGGTATTTTTTTTGAGGCAATGATGAGGCACAAGACCCACTAGATCTGAGCTTAATACAATGTACAATAACTTCTACATTCTTAGTATCTATTTAATTCAACTCTTGTGTAGGGTAATATTTCCTCAAAATTAAAAAGAATATGCATGCACAGTAAAGTTATGACAAAAAATAGTCCAAACATAACTTACTACTGAGTTGACTGGTTTCACTGTCAATGCTTCTTTGAGTGGCAGAGAATATTCACTACAAAATAATATATACTATGTATATCTGTTAAAAATTAAGAAGTTCACAAAAACCTTAAAACATCTTGACCATCTCTATAGTTTCGTGTTAGTGTAGCAGATATACCATGAAGCGATTTTTTCATGGCATTTAGTGGATTTAATAATAAACAAGAGTAGAGAGAGCCATCACTGTCATCTAGCTTTCTGTAAACAAAAAAAAAAAAACAAAAAAAAAAAAAAGAATAAAAGAATTACCTGTACAAACTTAAGCTAAATGGTATGCTCTGTTAAAATGGTCCAGACCTTTTAAAATGGGATGTAGTTTGAAAATTATCTATAGCATACATAAAATGGGGCTATATATATTTGTATATATGATGTAGGGCTACATATATAATATGTGGACTATGTATATAAGACATGGGGCTATAAATATAAGGTATAACATATATAATTCAGCATGTTGTTACTAGTTAAACTAGTGATGTGCTGAGCACAAACTGCAAGCGAGCGTGTGCACAAGTAATTTAAATAAGACAGGGCTAAGGTATAACATATATAATTCATACATTAATATTAATATTGTTTCTAAATGTCTTCAAGTGACATTCAGAGACAAATCAATTCAATAAAATAAACACTTATGAATTTCCAAAAAAAAAATCATTCAGTCCATTTCTAAAAGTATGTAGCCATTGTGACCATTATATACTTTAGCTTAACAAATACAAACTACTTCCATACCTCAATTTTCCAAGTCCAGTATTTTCTGTAGTCTCTAATATATATCATTATGTTTGCCAGTAGCTTTTGACAACAAATTCTCACAGCTACTATAAGAATGGCCAAGTTAATTATACCTGGTAAAAGGTTTTTCAATACCACAGAACCATTAGCCAAAACACTTTACGACTAGAAAAAACAAGAAGTTATCAAAAAGTAGCTACAAGTAACTATGCAGCCATTGACTATATTGAAAGCACGTCAGCTACTTAAAATGGCTGAGTTTTTAAATGACATATAGTAAGGGGTTTCAATGCCATAGTGACTACTCTCCCGCAACTATTTGCTTAAAAAACAACAACAAAAAAACAAAAACAACAAATTTTTTTTTTGTATTTCTAAGGAATTACTGCACAGTGCAAAGTCTTACCCTAAATGGTGACTTGCTTCTACAGCAGTTGATGGAAAAGCAGTGTAAAGGCAGCTTAATATGTGTATTTGGTAGTTGTTTATGTTGTGCTATTCTTTAGCTAAGCAACAGCTGTAACACTCAACACTTTCTCACACATTTGTACACTGGATATACCAACACAAGACTTACTCTCGTGGCCTGACTATAGGACAATGAATTTTCAAGTAAGATTAAAACTGTTGCATCTATAGGGTTATAACTATGACAAGAGTGCATTACCCAAGATGACTCACCACTGCCGCTAGATTGAATAGAAAAAAAAACTCCTAGGTTGGTAAGACATAACTACGTCCACAAAAATGTCAGACACGACCTAATTCAAAGGGCTAAACAATAGATGATACGGGTAAAGATTGGTAAACCAAAGGATTCCATTTAGTGGAGTATGGGGGCGGGGCCAACCACCAAGCAAACACATAAACACAAGGGTCAAAGTACAAAATCACATATGTACATCACACAATTCCTGAATCTCAATTTGACACCACTGTAAAGTGTCGCACTTGCTCCGCTCGCTCGCCAATATATTTATTATTCATTGAATACTGCTGAATATCACTGATCTGAATGGCTGTATTTCATACTTGCACCGGCGGCAGCCATGTAAATACTAAGCCAACAGATTCATGGCATTTTACTGTATCAAATAAATAATGTGTAATAATATATTTACATACATACATATATATATAGTACTTATTACATGAGTCAGAGTGTGATATGACAAAATATTTCACGAGCAGGCTAATTTATTTTCAAGAGCCAGAGGCAAGTGAAAATAAAGCCTGAGAGTGAAATATCTAGCCATATCACTCTGACAAGTGTAATAAGTGGTTTATTCCATGCTAGATATCTTCACTGAAGTAGTTTGTCAGTAACTCTTAGTGTAAAGTAAAGTTGGCCATAAAACTCTCCAAGGGGGAGGGGGTAAGAGAGGTAGAGTAAGGTAGCTGTAAAAACCCAGAAAACTGGTAAGCCTGACCCGGTTGCTATAACTACTAGGGTAATGAGCTTGAGCAATACAGCCATGAGATAACACTATGTGATAACGTGAGTTATCTCATAACATTGTGAAGATATCTAGCCTCGAAATAAACATAAATAGTAACTCTTAGTGTAAAGTTGGCCGTAAAACTCTCCAGGGGGGCTTTATTTTCACTATATATACACTCATTACTAGTAATGTGCTTCAGCATAAACAGCAAGCAAGCCGCTGTGCACAAGTAATTCAGACAAGTTAGAATCAGATAACAGTTGAGTTTGGCCTTCACAAAATCTGTACACAAAAGTAACAATAAGGCTACATTCATTTAGTTTGCTGAAGTAAATGTCTTAGATTCTGTTCACCTAGTTCTCGCAGTCTATTTAATCCTAAAAGTAGTGTAATATTTTACTTTCTTACCTGAGTAGTAATAGCTTCATCTAAATGACCTATTGTCCCTGACAGAAAGCACTCAAGCCACTTAAAAACAGTCGAGTTGTTAAATGACTTATGATAAGGGGTTTCAGTGCCTTAGTAACCACTCTCCGTGATTATTTAAATTGAAAACAGCAACAACAACAACAACAAAAAACAACAACATGCATTTCTACGGAATTACCGCAGTTATAGTCTTACCCTAAAATACTTACTTCTGCAGTAGCCGAAAAAGCTGTGTAAAGGCAGTTAATATATATATTTGGTAGCTAATGTTTACATTGTGCTATTCTTTAGCTAAGCAGTAGCTGTAACATTCTACATTTTCACTTACACTAGTTCACTGGATGTACCAACACAAGATTTACTTTCATGACTTGACTATTGGACAATGGATTTCAAGTAAGAACAATACTGTTGCGTAGGGCTATAAACCATGACAAACAGCGCATAAGCCAAGATAACTTACCACCACTGCTAATTCGAAGAGAAAATGAACTCCTAAATTTAACTGCATCTGCTAAAATTCAGATATGGCAGACACAACATAATTCAAAGGGGATAACAATCGATAATATGAGTAAAAATCGATAATCCAAAAAATAATTGATGATACGAGTAAAAATCGATAATCCAAAAGATAATTGATGATACGAGTAAAAATCGATAATCCAAAAGATAATTGATGATACGAGTAAAAATCGATAATCCAACAGATTCTATTTAGTGTAGTATGGGGACAGAGTCAATCACCAAGCAAACACAAAAATGCAAAATGACGTACGTACATTCATGCATAATATATTATATATATATATATACACACACACACAAATAGCCCTGATTCTCAATTTATTGTACCTGTATAGTGTCTCGCTCGCTTTGCTCACTCACCAATAACATTACTCAACATTTAATAGACACTTAGGCCGAGTAAACTCTGAGGATCAATGAAGTTAAAATGATTGTGGTACCAAAGTATGGAGCGTATTTATATTAAGGATAAACTTACGAATGACAAAAAGCAAATGCAGATTTTTTTTACATAGACACTGAACTGCATTATATATAATTCATGTAAATATCACATACACCTAAAATGCACTCTACGGCAATATTTTAAGATAATAAAAATAAAAACTTTAGATATTGAAATGGACATATGTACCTTCGACAACTTCCAATACTATAATGAAGAGATGAAATAAAGGGAGAATAGATGTGAGTTTGCTGTGCACCCAGGTTCATACCAAACAAAGCATTCAAAAGCTAGGGGGAAAATTACAAAAAATTAATATTACGAATTTCAACACATGACAATTACTAACTTGCTGTACACATAGCAGAGCCCCAGATGAATCAATTCGTACAGTGTAACTTAAGTACAATAAGATTTCTCCAACATACTGTCCAACATCTCGAGCCAACGCCACCTAAAAAAAAAAGAACTAACATTAAATCTAGTGAGTTATTCAGTGAATTGTATTTTTTTTAAAAATCTATATATGCTAGTATGTATTCATGAATAAGTCATGAGCTTAGCTGGGTTGGTAAAGTGTCGTCATTACCTGAGTGAGAGCTTGACCTGCTTATAATTGACAAGAGGGGGGAGGGGGAAGCGTGCTTTTCAGGGCTCATACCTGCAACTATCAGTGTAGGAGTCGAGAACTACTTGACACCCATCACAACAATAGCATGCAAGGAATTGAACCAGTGAAAACCACACTGTACCACATAGAGAGGATGCACGAATGCCACATTAGCATGCATGCCACTTTAGAAAGTATGTTTAGAAAAACACATGCTCAGGGTTTGGACTGGATGGGTAAGATTCCCTTTGCGTTAGTTGTCCTTTGGCAGATGCCTTGTCAACCAATCCACTGTGTTCAGCCCCTATGAATTGATTTACAGAAAGAACATGATAATTCCTTTGGATTTGTTATATTCTGGGTGGAACTTAAAGAAATTTTAGCAGATTAATACTTATGATTGTGTTATACAACTAGCAGAAAAGTTGAAAATTTAACGGGATGTAGCCATGTCTAACAACATATCTGATAAGAAGAGGAAATATTATTATGATTGAGGGAAAGTTGAAAGATATTATCAATTGGTCAATTAGTATATTGTAGGATACCTGGAAGAATTGGTAGCCTGGAGGATTCTTGGGATAGGCCTTATAAAGTTGAGAAAAAATTGAGTGTTGTAAACTATAGAAGTAGGGAAGTTGAAGGTAAATATAGGAGTAAACCAGCTCATGTAAAATTCTCTTAAAAAGTTTGTGGAAGTAGATGTGAATGCTATCACAGTGATAGCTGATGTTACTGAATAGACAATATGCATAATGATGTGATATCTGAGGTCAGCGAGGTCAACGAGGTCAACGGTGAATCAAGCCCATATGTCACACCGGCAGTGTTGTGTTTGAGGTTGTCATAATAGAAAATCTAATAACAATTTGTTACCACTTTATTTCAAATGGACTTGTGAATTTTCAATAGTTCCAACAGCAGAAAAGGCATATATTGGTGCGGAGTCTTGCTAATGCTAGTGAATCCGAATGTTCTTCTGGTCTTGCTTCAGCAGAATGGTCAGTAATCTAATCCCATGTCATTACTGACAATTCTACTGAAGACTAATATTGGACCAACTAACCCTCCCTACAACTTTCTCCCTCCTAATTCAGTTGCAATTATTGACCAATTTAACTACCCAGAAGTCGTCCCATAGTGATTACAAAAGTCACACTACTGTGACGTACCTAGTTGATATAGATGCATTCACTGGAGTATTTATATTTGTTTCTGCTGGATTCTCTAGAAATGCAAGTGATCACTTCACTATAGAGCAGAGTGGCATTCTGGAGGCTTTAAAACCAGGTTAGAGTATATCGGCTGACAAATTACACAAGTCAGAGTGTGATATGGTGAAATATTTCACGAGCAGGCTAATTTATTTTCACCGAGCCAGAGGTGAGTGAAAATGAAGCCTGAGAGTGAAATATCTTGCCATATCACTCTGTGGAGTGTAATTTGTAAGCTTGCTAAATACAATGTGAGGTAACACCATGTGATAACATGAGTAATCTCACAGGGTCACATTGAGCAAGCTCATTACCAGAGTAGTTATAGCAACAGGGCCTGGTGTACAAGTTTTCTGGGTTTTTACAGCTCTCAGTCTTTATTTTCACTCGCAGGCTCGTGAAAATAAATTGGCCTGCTCTTGAAATATTTCACCATATCACACTCTGACTCATGTAATAAGTACTATATACATGTATATATATTATTTCCAAGCTTCACAATGTTATTTTTAGGTATGCAGCCATGAGATAACACTATGTGATAGCTTGAGTAACTCACTTACCTAAAAATTATCATTGTGAAGATATATAGCGCGAAATAAATATACATACATACATATATAATATATACATGTATATATATATATATAAGTTGTAATTTTTTTAACCATACAATAAACTGGTAAAATTCATCTACATCAGCTAAATGTAATTTCCAATCACCTTGTAAAGGGTTCAACTCACTACAATAATTTGATTTGCAATAAAGTTACAAATGGATCAACATGTCAATAAATGCTTCTGAATATAGTTGACAAAAACACTACTACATAACTACTATATATACTATATATACTATAAGTCTTAAAATTGTGTCTGAAAATCAGCACATATTGACCTAACAACACACTTATTGCATCACAGCATTAATACATTACAAACGGGGGATTCCCCCTACCCAATTTATAAAAATTTCCCTCTTGCTTTTATTTGGTGAACATGACGGAGTGGCAGGTTACATGCTAGTAGTATATGCGTGTATTGAATACTATGTGTATCAGAAGCACATGACAATGCTATAACTTGGGGAGATGAAATAAACCAGCAAACCTATGTAATGACAGTGCATATTCTATGCTAGGAGGTTGCTATAACTATCAGTGTATTAGAGAGATGAACTTGTCAATTCAGCTTGTGATAACAACCTTGCGATATCAGTGAAATATACAAGGGTTAATTAACCTAAAAATACTATTGTGAAGTGAAGATATCTAGCATTATAAATACATGGAATAAATAAATAATAAATAAATAAAATAAATAATATATGAATAAAAATTTAAAAAAATAGGAAATTTTTCTCTTTTTAACAGCCAATATTTTTAATTATAACTTAGTTATAATTAAAAATATTGGCTGTTAAAAAGAGAAAAATTTCCTATTATTATAATTATTTCAGCTGAGAATGACTGAATCATGAAAATAAATATAAATAAATATAAATAAACAAATGTATATATATATAATGTATATGTAGTACACTACAGCCTAACCTCTAGAAGTGAAGATAATGACTTATGACAAGTAATTAGAAGCTTAGAAAACTGATCCCTTCCAGGTAGTCCAAGTGAAATCTAAAGTAGAAAATTAATACAACTTTACAAAAACAATATGTATTCATATACTAACAGTATACATTGGTAAAAATATATATAATATAAAATTTTCCACATACACGTACATATACATAGTTAAGGTTCATTAGGCTCTCAACAAAAAAATATGGAAACACACATGTAAATCGTGTGAGATACATAATTTGGTAGAGTGGAAGAGCCACATATATACATGTATATATACAGTATATATATAATGCTGATTATGAATGAAATAACCTAGTTGATCAAAAATATAATTATACATGCCACTGAAATGAAGTCTTTGCCAGTTAATTAAGTAGTATGAGTACATTAATACCTTTATACATTCACGTTAAAAATTGATATAAACTATCACAAATTCAACTTGCTTCAAAATTAGTGTAAGCTGCCTTGCAAGCATCCAACAATTTCTTATAATGAAGCGAATTAGCAAAATATCCAATGCCATCCCTGCAAAATAGAAAAATGATTAAACAAGATGACTATTCTATATGTGTGTATATTATATACACATGATACACATAATATAATACTTATTACACGAGTTAGAGTGTGATATGGCAAAATATTTCACTAGTAGGTTACTTAGTCTTCACGAGCCAGTTGTTTATATCTGCCATGTGATAGAAGGGTGTAGATTACCAAGAAAATTCAAAACACATCAATTGTAGTATCAACTTTAAAAATCTGATTGGGCCAGGTGGAGCCACAACCAACTTTTAGCACACTTAAGTCAGATTAACTCAGACCAAGTAAGAAAACCAGAGTGTTATTTAGGATGGGCCTGTAATAGTGCTCCTTTTGGTCTCAGATGCACTATAGTGTAAAAAAAAAAAAGAGCTGGGCTGTAGACAAGTTTCTACACAAAAGAGATAGAAAAGAGAACAATCTAGAAGATCTGAACTAGATTAGCTAATAGGAAATGAGGTGAGTGGAAAGAGAAAATGGAAGAAAGAAACGCACAAAAAAGAGGAAGTCAGACTTGTAATTTTAAACAAATCAATCCGCTGATTCAGCAGGAGTCTTGTTTCAACAATTTTGAAATATGTGTGGTGAAAAACATAAGAAATATGCTCAATGTATTGTGAGTGATACCTGTGCCACTTCCAAGCGTATGAGTATGGGAAGGAGATAAAAGCTGAAAATGGTAGAACAGTTGTACCATCAGGAAAATGAAATTTGTTGATGAAAATGACTATATAGAATTAGTGACAACTTTTTCTGTAGTATTCGGAGACATTTTGGTATTGTAATTTAATCAAGACATTTCTGCTCCGCAAAGCCTTCTTCAGTTGATAATACAATAAGATACACCAAAATAATGCTACACTATGGAAACTAAAGATGACATTGTTCATCACACCGTCTCAACTATAAGAATGTTTTCAGAAGAGTACTATTATCAAAATCACTGATAAGAGTTTATTACAGTGCACCCCACAAAAAAAACGTATCACTCATACTTATTACTACATGCTTAGTAGCCAATATGAAACTGAAATAGACATCAACTGTACAGTTGTGGTCTACCCCTTGTATCACATTTTGAAATAAAAAGACAGACTGACATAAGGTGAGTACAATGTTTTGAAAGGTACTAGTTATAAACAAAGTTGTGAGTATTAACTTTATAGTATTACTTTAAATTGTCCTGTGCTGCTAGGTATTCTCATCAACAAATCTTTATTTTTAACTTCACTAGCCTAATTTTTATATTATAGACATTATTGTAAATTCAATCATTTTTATACTGAGCCGAACGTCTATAATATAAAAAGAGTTAAAAATAAAGATTTGTTTAACTTTATGGTATCACAACAATTAGCTATACAAGCCATCATTACCTAGGAACTAAGCGTGGTTTGGATGATACTGTCTCTGGCAGACCATGTGATTGCTTCTGCTTAATTGGAGAAGGTGTATCTGAACCACTCTTTTTAGAGCCTATTGGAAGTTTCTGCACATAGAGAAATTTTTACAATAGACAAAAATGACAATATGTAAATCAACTATTTAATCACTGCCTTGGTTTGTTAATCTCATGTAAACTAATATGAGCTTTAAAGAAAAAAGAGGATATACCAAAAACAGACAAGCTACAGTCTAGAAAACCTACGTAGGCTAGATGGAAAAAACCTCACCTCATCGGACACTAACTATATAAGTTGGCATTTTTATTCATATTGTTTTCTTCTTCGTTACTTGAAGCCACATAATAATTAAAATATTATAAAACATACCCTTTCTCGAAGCTCTGGCTCTCTTCCTTCAATAATGTGAACAAACAAGCTCAATAGCTTAATATTATGAAACAAAATATTATTAGCAAAAGCAGCAAGACGTTCTTCTCCAATAGCACCCCATGCTGTGTTACTCTTCTTTAGTTTAACAAGAGAGCAAGACAGGAACAAAGAGCTGCTTATATCCAATAAATAGCAATGAGCTATAAATACACACACACACAAAAACAAAACAAAAACAACAACAAAACAGAATAAAGTAAATTAAAACTTTTAGGAATGTATCACACTTTGTAAAGACCAAGCCAGCTTTGATGATAGCAAAAACTGATCCAATATTTTAAGAATACTGCAAGAAGTAGTCAAACAACCCCATTCTTCTGGAAGAGAAATTGGAGGAAAATGAATACAAAGTGTATGCAGAGCTTCAAGGCAGCCTTTCTGGAAAGTTTGCTTTTCTGTTGAGCTGCATAAAAAATCATGATTTCTGAAACATAATGAATTATAACTTATGTATGTACCTTAAGCCACTCAGTAGGTTCCAAAGAACAAAGTCTAATCCAGCTGGTGACAACATAATGAGTTCTGAAGGCTTGTATGCAATAGAATTGAAGCCAGTACTATAAGATGAAATGTCCAAGTGAGAAAAAAAGTGCCGAGACTCCTTTTTGGCATTGGCAAGTTGCAAATTTTCATCCATTGATAAAGTTTTTACCAAAGATACTATACAATCACATGCTGCTGAGCGAACTCTATCATTAATATAAATATAAATATAAAAAAACTTCAAATTATTGAACAAACCTGTGGTCATTGTCATCAAGAAGATCCAAAATAACACCATAATAAATACTGTCTGCCAAATTCCTATTTTGTAAAGATAATACAGTGAAGTCCAAGCAATGAAGAGTTTGAAGAAGCTCAACTTTAGTCAACCAATACGAACTGTTTGCAAGCTGAACCAATTTATTAACCACATTCAGAACTATAAACAATAAACAAATAAGATAAACTAAACTGCTACAAAATTATTTCACTTACCTTTATCATACAAAGTTGAATGTACAATACTGGGTAAGCAAATTTGTAATGCTTCGCACACTGACTTTACAACAACTGATGTGTCATCATCCATTAAACAATACAAATGTTCAAATGCATTTGAAACAATACGATTTGCTTCATTTTCCTCACCACCATTTCTTCTTAGATTAGATCGTATAATACTTGCTAAGACCTATATATATATGTCCATATATGTGTACATAAAGGCAAAAAATAAAATAATTAGTACCAACCAACTAAAATATCAATACAAGAATATAAAGCACAGATCTTGTATAGTAATATTGTCTTTATTTTTACCTTAGAAACACTGCTTCTAAGTTTAGGGTCACTGGCTGTAATAAATGGAAAGAATGGTTCAAGTGTAGTAATAGATGATGGCATTAAGTCAACAGAGTAAGATATGCACATCAAGCCAAGACTTTGAGCAGACACCCGATTGGAAGATAGAGTAGATAATAACAAATGCTGCAAAAAAACAACAACAAATTTTTAACACATAAATACAAATCCAGCAAGTTGAACAGGAAGTAAAGGAACTTAAAAATAATAGGTAAAGTAGCAGTAATCAAAACTTGTAAGTAGCTATACCACAATGTCATTCCACCCTGTCTCAGGCAAATAATGGTTCGTAGAGACCAAATAAATTTTAATAGAATGACCACAATTATCAGTAAGTCAGCCCATTTATAAAAAAACAACAAGAAAAAAACAACAACAAACAAACAAAAAAGGATACATATATTTGATATTATGATCGATACTATGTATATGAACATGTAGAATCAATATAGGCTAACCAGCAGGAACGGGCAGAGCACCACAGCAGAACAGTCAGGGATATGAGGTCAACAAAAGAGAATGAGCATGTGTGTAAGTAAGAGACTAAACTTACCATACATTGTACCCTACAAGCCAAAGGCTAGCAGCCACATCATCTAAAGGAGTGTCAAAAAAAGTTCCACCAATGATTGTAATGGCATTGACCAATTAAATCCTAAGCCTAGCTGAAGAGCAGGTACAGGAAGAATGAGGGGAAAAGCATTCTGAGCTGGATGAGCAATGATTGGGGCTGGGTTGAACTATGTAACTTAAAGCATCCTTATGCAACCTTATACCACCTGTGGTGATAGCAACCAGGGCATGACTTTATCAGCAGCGAGAGTGTAAAGCTCAATCAAATGTTAAATAGCGAATAGAAAAGTGGATGAGGGATAGCTTTGTCGGATGTGAAACACTGAGCTAGCAAAAAAAGTGTAAATAGAAGACCAGAAAAAGAAGCCTGCTGAGATCAAAGCTAGTGTGTGTGTGGGGGCATTGGGAAGTTAGCACAGAGGTATGCAATTAAGGTAGGTAATTAAATGGGGTAGTAGTAACACTATCAACAAAGTGCAAGTAGGCAAGTTTTTACTGTATGCACAGCCCAGCTAGCTGCAACCAGCTTGGTAGGGCTAGAAATTAGACAAGATCCATCAGTCAAGGGTACAGAGGCTGACTTCTTACAAAATGTAAAGAATGGCTGGCAAAGGCAGGTGGATTAAGTGAAAGCATGGCTTAGAAGGAAAACTGCAAATAAAGCTGGGGCCAGTGCTGGCTGCAGGACCTGCAGTGCTAGCCAGAAGAAATTAGAAGGAACAAATATATTGACTTCTCAGAGTTACCACCTTCATTGCCAAGAGAGGTCCTTGCTGGGTGTACAATCCCTTGAGCAACTATAAATTGTGCAGATCTTGTGGAAGACCATCATCACACAGAGAGGTATGCAATTAATGGATGTGACAACTTGGACAATTCATTGCTATAGTTGGCAACTAGATAAACTACAAGTAGACTTCCTGGGCTACACTGAAGTTTGCTGGACCAGCATGCAAAACATAACTGTCGCTTCAGACAAAAGGCTGATGCAGACGAGCACCAGAATGATGAATGCAATGAAAGAGGAGCCAGTCTGGCAATTAAAAAAAGAAGAAGCTAGGCTATGGTAAGATTTCATGGAACTCTGCAGGCTATCAGTATAAGCTGATTACAATCAGATAGACTGACCAGGAAATCCAAACAAATTTTTTTCTACTGAACTAAAATATTAGTGACAACTATATATGTGAATATTCCTAATAATCAGAGGTGCACTATTAGCATAGCATATCGATATGTATACATCCTGGTACATAACTAGTTAAAAGGAAGGCAAGGCTGCTGTAGATGAAATTAGTAGCCATTATATTCACTTGGGGTTGAGCAAGGAGGCAAAAATCATGCATTTGAGAATCTGCTCAGCATTCATGGAAGTGAAATGGGCTAGTCAGTAATGGACAGAGCATGTGAGCAAATTAATCTATAAAAAAGAAGACACACTATCAAGAAACATATTTGACATGGTCTTTCGATTATGCACTCAGATAATTAAGAACTCAGAGGCAGTGAGCGAGGTAATTCTGCAGGTGGTTGTCATGGAGAGGCAAGCAGGCATAGATTCAGACTAGTCGAAGACTACTGGAAGAGCTCTTTTGAAAGGGAATTGCACCATCAACAAAAGCGGACATGGATCAGCCAGGTGGAGGTACTTACTGAAGTTCTGTGAGAGATATGGCTGGCCATTCCTTCCGATATCTGAAAAGTGATGGTCAGTTAGTGATTTTTCTAGCTGGAGAGAGGCTATGCACAATAGTATAGTAGTACTGCCACCAGGATCCTTAGTTAACTGCACTGTACTGCACACTACTCCCAAGCTATAACTAGACCCTTAGACAGAGTAAGTCACACAGGTATGCTTAGTTGTACACCAGGTTTAATTGGATCTAAATGAAAACATGGGTGGCTCAGTTTATACATTCACCACCCACGGGAGAAACACAAATAGAAAATATGCAGTGAGCGTGTATGACATGCCCAGTCATGCTCAGACTAAAAAATAAGTGCACAAGAAGTGGAACACTGACACAGACACACATGTACAAACGAACATCAGGAGAATATGTCTGTTTATTGTTGATGGTATGGTTGCTATGAGATGGTCCTGAAAATACCATAAAAATATACAACTAGAGAAATCTATATGAGTTATACCTAGGAGTACCTACCTAACTTCACTCACTCGCCAATCATACATATATATAATATACTTACAACCATTAATGAAAGCAAAAACATTTTGACCTGAAGGTATTAAAATCAGTTCCATAGAAAAAACAACAACAACTAGTCTGAGTAAACAAAAGATGCTAATAACTAAAGTTAATATCATGTATTTTCTGTTTAAAAAAACACTTTAACATTGTATAATAAAATGTATTGAGAATTTTCTTATACATGTATGCAGTAACTTACTTCAATCAAAGACTTTAAAGGTAATTTATCGTCACAATCCACCATTAAATAACCACTTTCTGTAACCCTGGCACAGTTTGCAGTTTCTTCTGATTCAGCTTCTTTCTAAAATTCATTATACACAGACATACGTTAAGCCATCAGTATGATAGCATGCTCAGGCAGCATTTTTGCTTTTCAGAAAAAAATTCAGATGAAGATGTGATGACAAAAGGTGAGAGTAATGTGAAGAGAACCATGTACAATATACATACAACTGTATTAATGTACTATACCTAACAGCGTTTTGTCGACCATCTACTTTGACAGTCAGTAATATATATACTCACCTCTAAAGAAATAGAATCATGATTTTCATTTTCAATACCAGTCCAGAAATTAATAGCCATCTGCATATATATTGAGTGGGTATATAATTTACAACCCAATACAAGTTCCCATTGACCAGCTTTGCTTTTCAAAGCTGTAGTCAATGCTTATTTGAATGGCTCCTGTAGGCTTAAATATCTTCTGTACTTTCTCACCATCAGTGTTTGAGTCGAGCAAAGCAAACGGAAATAAAGAACACTTTTTTTTTTTGATACTACTTCAAACCACCGTATGGCAGAGTTAGGAAACTACATTCAACTCTGTATACTGGGTAGTTCAGTTCTTACAAAAAGTGGACCTACATATGTATAAAAGAATTAACCTTTTAAGTTACTTGTTTATTAATAGAAAAAAGCATTACGATTTCTTTATTTGTCTAAATAAGTGAACTTACAATTCTAAATATTACAAAGAAAATTATTAAATAAAAGGGTACTAAAAATGTACTGTACCACTTAGTGGTTTGCAATCTTAAAAGTACATTCTTCTGTCCTTTACCCTTTTACTGCTTTGACTCATTACCAGTACTTGAGACACATCATAGAAAAATAAACTTAAATGTAGTAAACACATCACATAAGTGGAAGTTCTTTGATTTACACACACAAAAAAAAGAAAAACAAATGCAAACGAGACATTGGCTGTGTTCACAAATTGCTACTTCGTATACAAATAGGTAAGGTTATACAGTATACCAACCTAATTTACTAGCAACCTACACGTATATAAGCAAGCAAGACACTCACTGGTGCAACTCAATCAATATTTCTATATGGTATATGTGACCTCCTAATTAAAAAAATTGGTAAAGCATCTTGAAAATAATAAATAAACTATATAATTAAATAGCAGGATTTGGTACCATACAGTATAAATGAAATGAAAAGGAGGTTGTCCCTGGGTAGACTAAAATGCTTGAAATTTAGTTTACTTTGTCAACCAACAATGCATAGCCGACTATGAGAGCCACTAATATTGCTCAACATTTCTAGAGTCATTAAATGGTAAGCAGTTGACCACTTTAATTTCTACTGCTAACAACACTTAGTGAACTATAAGAGCCTTTGAAAGATTAGTTCAGAACCAGTAAAGGTCAGTGCCCTTTTACTTCAGTGTGCTGTTAAATATTTACTTCAGTATGCTGCTAAATATTTACTTCAGTATGCTACTAAACATTACACTTGGGCTTCAAAAATAAACAAGACTTCAAAATAGTACAAAGTTATTGATGTGATTCAGTACCAATACTAATCTAAAACTATATTTCATTAAACTTGATTTACTGATATCATTTACAGTCTCAAAAAAAAAAGAAAACAAAAGAAAAGAAAACAATTTAATACATAAGCTAAATAAAGGAAAGAGCTCAGGGCTACATCACCTAGCATAAATTTGTAGTTCTTACCTTCACAAATGAACAACATTAACTGTAATACAAGAATCACATTGTACCATACCTGTCCATCAATGTTTGATGACGTCAGCCAATGGATAAAGTCTGCATTTGATGTTTGAAGCAAATGTTGCAAGCACTCTAGTCCAGTTATAGCAATATTCTGATGTTTATGCAATACGCAGCTTGCTATGAAACAGAATAACTGAAGAAAAAGAAAAAAAGAAAAGAAAATATTGTATAACTTTTTCCTGAAATACAGTATCACCATTAAGTACTAATTACAATTATTTGCATTAAGTACCTATCAATCACTTACATACCAAACTAAAAAAATATAAAAAATATAAAAAGATGAGAATAATAATATAAAATTATCAGTAATGTCAGCATAAGTATTCATGAACTTAGTGAGTTGGTAGAGGTCTACCACCTTCAGTCATTGAATGGAGTTACATTATGATGGTGAAATCAGTATGAGGTACTTTCTAGCACCCTTAGATTGCTGCTCTCCGAAAATGATAATAATATTAAAACTATTAGCCTTTTCCTCTCCCCCAACAAATAAATTAAAATACACAAATAATAAACTTTACCTTAAATTTCACTATTTATACAAACATATAAAGCTACTTCTTTTAAAAGATGTGAACCTTTTAAAAATCCTTAAAAAATGGTAATAATATTGAAAAGTGAGCCTTATAAAACTTCTTTCTTTTCAAAGGTAAGCCTTTTGTATCATACCTTTTTAAGAAGATCAACTGCCAAGCAGCATTTACTGTTAAAGAACTGCTGAGCAATAGTCAAAACAGACTTTATAGTCTCATCAGTTGCAGCTTTATTACTTCCCATGTCTAAATGAAAAATAAGAAGAAAGTAGAACCAATATGAAATATTCAAATTTAACTAACCAAGAAACTCCATCACAATCCATTGGAATGTGTTAAATGATGGTTTCGAATATTTTCCTACATCAGCAAAGAGAGTAGCTGCCATTCGACGATATGAAGGAGATGCATTAGGAAGCTGGTCTAAACATTTTCTCATTACAACCTGAAAAACAACAACAACAACATTAGATTGCATTAGGTTATTAACATGTAGTTCAGATCTGCTGAAAAGATTTTATTCCACCTAATACAATAATTTTTGTGATATATAAACATGAGATCAAGCAAGACACAAATATTGTTCTCATGTACAATTGTATCTTTAATTGGAATAATCTTTAGCACACATTATAATGAATTTGTGAATGGTTACATATAGTATGAAGGTCTTAAGCCTGTCAGTTCCTAATTCTATATACATATATATTACAAATTCTAATTAGCACATCAGCATTCTCTTAAAAATATTGAATGTCTAATTGGTACCTTATATGCCATACACAAAATACATAAAATTTATGAATAAAGTTACAGAATGACCTTCATCTACTTTATAAAATTATGATAACATGATGTATCAATTTCCAATTTCATTAACCTTAAGAACTGGCCAAAACGTTTTTCATTAACAACATTATTCTAAAGTCAAGAATTATTTGTACTTTTAAGAGGTGGATAATTGTATTTAGAGACGTCAACATTAATATTAAGTAGCTTGCTACCTAATGAATAGAACTTTCTACTCACTTAAAATTTACTAAAATATATTCCACTACTAGAGCTTTCTAAATTTATTTGATAGAAAGAAAAGCTGGACTTGACTCTTCACCAAACCAATGCAAGACTTTCAAACCTTAAGCACCTAATATTTCTACCTAAAAATATATTTCAGTAACAATTAGTTGAAAAACAATTAAAATATTTTCACACTCAGTTGCACAAAGACAGACACACTTAGAGCAAGGAAAAACACATTAAAAGAGTAGGCTCATACAGTATATATGGTCACAAATGAGAGCAAACAGTAAGTGTGTGTCATGTGCAATTCTAAGAGCACTTACTTTCTTCACCAGTTCTTAAATCCGCAAGAAACTTATGAATGGTGGATTTAACTAATACATCTTCTCCCCAGAATATGAGAAGCAAAAAAGACACCAATGAAAGTTGATACAGCATTCAGCAATGGAGAATGAAAATACATCATTGCTTTTTTTTAATTTTTATGAAGGCCTCATTGCTATGTACTTTGACTGAGTAAGAAATATCCATTGCTTTAATCAACATCTCAGTCAATGCAGTTTCAATGATATATAAACCAGTTTTTACTTTTCAATACATGTCACTGTTGCTGTTATTGATGGAGATATAACTGCTATCACGGTAAGCTCAAGCTGAACTCAGTAAACAAAGAGAGAGTTTTGTGGATTAACACAGGGTCTATTTTATATTGTATCTATGAGACAGCCACAGATGTTTGGTCTCCAAGTGGGGAAAAAATAAAAAAATAAAAAATAAAATAAAAGTAAAGGAAGGACCGCTCAATGGTATAAGCGTGTTACATCACTATTCTTTATTGGGATTAAAGTTTGGATTCAGCGAAAAAAATTCATTCCTGTAAAAAGGAAGTCCCACATACTTTGAACACTCCGAAGTGACCTTGTCAGACATTTAAGAGCACACGTATAAGTCCATTCCAGTATATTTTCACTGCCCAGTCTATGATCTACTTGTTCATTATGACTTTCGATTCATGATTTAAATGTTTAACCTTTACAGCAGCAAGCAGAGATGATTACCAATGCATCACGCTTCATAGGGAGCCAACTGTGGGATTCCTCCCTCCAACCGAAATTTCCCCAAGGAATTTTTTGAAGTTATACATTAGCTAAAGTTTAATCGTAGTAAGATGACTATGACCACCAAATATTGATTAGTGTAAAGTATACACTCTATCTCATACAGGCATGTGCATCAAAGTATGTAGGTACCAATTAGACATTCAATATTTTTAAGAGAATGCTGATGTGCTAATTAGAATTGGCTTAAAAAATAGATGTTGCTTAGCACATGTATTGTCTTCTACCCCCAGAAAAAAAAAAAAAAAAAAAAAAAAAAAAAAAACTAATGAATAACAAAGAAATATGCAGTAGATAGTACGTACAATGCATCCAGTTTTTAGTACACATCTGCCTAATCTGTACAATTCAGTGAAGCGAGCGGAGCTGACTTATTAATGAGTCCGTGATATATATAATACTTATAGCACGAGTCAGAGTACAATATGGGAAAATATTTTACGAGCACGCAAAATATTTTCACGAGCCAAAGGCGAGTGAAAATGTGGCGTGAGAGTAAAATATCATTCCCATATTGTACGACGAGTGTGATAAGTGATTTATTGCTTCTTTGAAATTTTTCTCAACCAGTTGTTTAACAGACTTAACAGAATCAAGTACTTCTTCAAAGACGAACCACAGAGAGAAATAAGGCCCTTTAAGCTTAAGAGTACTTGGATGCCACCATTGCAGCTTTGATATTTTTACTTGAATATTTCCGCATCACGCGAGCGTTCTGTATTCTCCCATATTGTACGGTTTATATTGTACGCTACTTGTAGCGCGCGCGTAGCGAGTAAAATCAATGAAAATTGTATTGTAACCGGTTGAGAAAAATTTCAAAGAAGCAATAAATCACTTATCACACTCGTCGTACAATATGGGAATGATATTTTACTCTCACGCCACATTTTCACTCGCCTTTGGCTCGTGAAAATATTTTGCGTGCTCGTAAAATATTTTCCCATATTGTACTCTGACTCGTGCTATAAGTATTATATATATATATATATATTTTGTTAGGTCTAGGAATTGTTTTTGTTCTTGCGTGGGCGTACGTGTGCACATTTTCTCCTACGCGTTTGCGCGGGACGGGTAACAACATTTTGTTTTGTTTACCCGCCGTACGAAGTAGCAATGCCCAGTGAAACAAATTCTGCGAAAGAGAGACAAAACGTTAGAAACGCTTGGTCAAGAGCTTTCAGGGCGTTAGAAACTACTCCAAAAGAAAAATTAGTAAGTAGAGAGATAAGAAATGAAAAAGACAGGGCAAGGAGGACGAGAGCTAAAACGAAACAGAAACAGGTAGCAAAGTAAAGAATCTTTCTTTTTGAAAAGCCATTAAATGTTCCTAGCCACACCAAGCATGCATGGAATAGCTGCAATTACAGGAACATGCATCGCTAGCTTGCTATTTTGTGCTATTAGAGTGCATCACTAGTAATATGCTTGTCTGTCAGCAACAATGGAGGACAAAGGCATGTATGTTCATGAATAATTCCTGAGCTGAACCAGTTTGGTAGGAGTCGTCAAAACAGGTTGATAAAACATCATCAGTAGTGCAGGGTGATAGTATCGATATTTGCACTGGTGACTGTATCTTGATATTAGCTAGCTTAAAAACAAGTGGTCATGGGAGCCTATCACTCAGGGGGGGGGGGGGGGGGGGGGGGGGGCAGTGTAGTAAGACTGCAGCTAGCTCTGGCTTCAGCTGTTTGTGTAGTTGGGAGACACTTTGCTACATGGCAACACCCCCAGCAGTTACTCCCTCTGGAAGGGTCAAAAATTGCCTGTCCAGCTACTTTGGCTTCCCATTATTCTAGGGGAAAAAAATCCAAAGAAGGTTTATTGTAAGCTGTGCTCTACTTCCATAAAGTATTCTGGAAACACCACTAACCTCCACTTCCACCTGAAAGAGCATCACAGAAATACATACTCTGCTCGCCAGCTTTGGACAAAAGAAATCAGCCACCACCAACTCAACCTACTCTGACTGAAACTTTAAGCTCTGTTAAATCTCCAATTCTCCAAAATGGAAAAAACTGACAGAATCTGTTGGCTATTTTGTAGCAAAAGACATGCAACCCTTGGATACAGTAGATGATAGTGGGTGTTGAAGACGTTTGAGCCACTTTACGATCCTCCTTCAAGGAAAACCATCACAACAAAGTATTTACCTGAGATGTATGATGCTGAACGTCAAAAAATCAAGAATGAAGTATCCCGGACTGTATCGTTTGCTCTCACTACCAATATATGGACTTCACGAGCTAACCATGCCTATACTGGGGTTACAATTCACTTCATTGACAATTCTTTTACAATGAAGCATTATCTACTACAAACTAAAGAGTTTCCTGAGACACACTCAGCTGCTAACATAGCACACGAGTTACAAGAGATTCTCTCAGAATGGAATTTAGTAGAATGTAACCTCTCTGCAATCACCAGAGATAATGGAAGAAATATATCTGCTGTTGTCAGAGACCTTGGTTGGCCAAGTCTACCATGCTTTTCTCATACTTTACAGCTGGGTGTTGAAAAGGTGTTGAAGTTGCCTCAAGTTGTAAAGGCTATTGCTTGTTGTAAGAGGATTGCCACACACTTTCATCATTCTAGCAAGTCATCTTACATTCTGAAGCAGAAGCAAAACCGTCTTGGACATAAGGAACTCTGCATTATTCAAGAAGTTCCCACTCGCTGGAACTCTTCTTATTACATGGTTCAGCGTATCCTGCAACAACAGCAGCCTTTGTGTGCTACACTCCTGGAAATTCATAAAACCGATTTGATGCCAACTGAGTCAGTTCAAAACACTGGAAGAGTTTACTCTCACAGTAAAACCACTTGTTGACATCACTGAAGCAATTGGTGCAGAAAAGTGGGTCACTGTTTCCATGATGCGACCGATTCTTACCAAGTTGTTGGAAACACACTTTGTTGCGACAGCAAGTGACAGTCCCCTGGTAAAAGCTATCAAGAAGATAATGCTGGATGACTTGACAGATCAGTACACAGGGGATAATCTCAAGTTAGTAACAAAGGCAGCTCTTTTCGACCCTCGCTTCAAAAGCTTGAATTCCTTCCAGAATCTGAGCGAAAGACTACAATTGCTGACTTAGAGTCAGATTTCGATTTGATCTCTTCAAATGCTGAGTGCAGTAGTGCAACTGAACCTGCAGCAAAGAGACAAAAAGGAGAATTTAAGTTGATGAAATTAATTGGGGGATTAGCTCAACCAGCAAAGGACTCAGAAGTTCCTATATCACGAATAGAACAGCTGGGAACTGAAGTATCTTGATACATTGGCGAGGAGAGTACTAGCCTTTATGCCTTGGAATGGTGGGGAGCAAATAAAACTAGATACCCAATGCTGTCTCAGTTAGCAGCTCGATACCTCTCTATTCCAGCTACATCTGTGCCATGTGAACGTGTTTTCAGTATTGCTGGCCATATTGTGAAAAAAAAGGGCATGCCTCCTTCCTAGCAATGTTAATATGCTTGTTTTTCTGGCTGAAAATCTTCAGTAACTTACCATTCCAATGTATAATAATTATGACGTTATTATGTTTACTTATTTTTATGAATATTAAAAAAATCTGAATAAGCTTACTATCACGATATGTCCACTATCGCGATATTTATCAAGCTATAGCTATCGAGATAGTGATAGTGCCACTATTGCCCAGCACTAATCAGTAATAACGACAAGGGTAGTGAGTAAATATAGATGAGCCGGGTTGGTAGAAAGTCATTAGTACAGAAACAATGGTGATGTGTGTATACATGTGGGTCAAGAAAAAGTGAGTTAATATGTAGACTGATGTAATTTAATTAAGTAACCATTCCTAATTTGGAAAGTTTATACATCAAGCACCACTAATGTGGCAGAGTACTTGCAAGTCCTTAATAATCTCATCAATGTTAATTACTATTGGAATGCTACTCTCATAAGCCTTTTGAAGGCATGCTAAAGCAAAATTAGAGTCATCCCATTGCATATGTGTGTGTATATACATGTAGGATTGCTAAAAATTATTTTATTAAAAAAAAAGAAAAGAAAAAAAAAGAAAGGCCAAATGAAAATTTCAAGCTATTCTAAGATTAGTCAGCCCTGCATGGCATAAAAGTTTACCCAATTGATGGATGCCCATATATATTATAAATACATGTATTATATATAATATATATATATTTATACCATAGTTGCTGTGGCAACAGCTATGAATTAAATTTCCCACTGACATGGTATGTATGTGTGTGTGGACATTATACTGAAAGATGATTATTAGTCATAATTCGGAAATTTCACAATAATAATTGTGATAAAATCGTTTAACCATGGTAACTCTCGGAATTATCACCAGATAAACCGCCCTCTCACTTGAGCTTCACCCTCAGAATCGGGACAGTTATCAGCGATAATTCCTCAAAAGCATGGTTTAATAATTACACACACATGTATAATAAGTCCATTGCATCAGGGTTTTTTTTAGGGGGGGGGCAGGGGGGGGCATTCGCCCCCCCTAGAGGATTTTGTGCCCCCCCTTGAGCATTTGAAATGCATGCACTCTGACACATGCATGCCCCCCCTTGCTAACAAAAATCTCTATTTTGCCCCCCCTTAGCAATTTTTCTAAAAAAATCCCTGGCAGGGTTTTTTTCAGGGGGGGGCAGGGGGAGGCATTCGCCCCCCCTAGAGGATTTTGTGCCCCCCTTGAGCATTTGAAATTATTCTAAATAGACCTGTGTGACTATGTACTGCATTTTTTTAAATTATTATATCCATTAGTCTAATTATTAGGCAACAAACAATTTTATTTAAGCAAAATATAAGTGTATTTATACAGCAATACGTTTATACAGCAATACATTTATACAGCAATACGTCTAGTCTTTCTGTTCCAAATATCGATTACACTTTCTACAATGTCATCTGGAAGTTCTTCAGGCATTTCTATTGCTATTCTCATCAGGTGAGCTAGATTTTGTTCTCCAAGACGACTCCTTAGCCTTGTTTTGATCATCTTCATTTGGGAGAAGCTTCGTTCCACAGATGCTGTCCCAACAGGAATCGAAAGGCACACCTTGGCAAGGTCACTGAGATGGGGAAACATCTGTACAAGCATGCTGTTGGTAGCTAATTCCATCAGCAATTTCGTATTGTCTTCCTTAGGCCGAGTAGTGATGTATCTCCTGAATGTCACCCACTCTGTGCGAATGTCAGAGGAAACTAAAGCTGGCACGGTAAATTCCTCTCCCTCTACTGACTTGGCTGCAAGTTCCTTGCCGTAGTGGTCCTCAAGAACACCAAGGAATTCATCCCCATATGACGACAGATCAGGAGAGTCTTTTTGTGGTAGCTTTGAAGAGTCAAAGATACTAAATGATGCTACAATATCTTGGGAAGAAAATCTCCTCGAAATATTTTCTTTCAAGTCAGTGACGAAGGGTTTAGCCACTTTATCTTGAAAGGAAGTGATAGATTCAGAGTCAATTATTGCGATAGCTTGAAGCTCATCTTGGGCATCTAGTAGCTCCAGCACCCAATTTGCAGCAGGTAACAAAGATTCATGAAGAGTTTGCAGAGTAGAATCAACCAAACCAGAAATAGCGGTCAAGTCGAGCTTTTCTGCTTGAAGACATCTGCTTAGTTTAGCAACTTGGGGCAGCACGAAGTCAAGGAGGTAGATTGCCATCACAGTAGACTTCTTTGATAGAGCTTTGTTGAGCCCCAGTGCTTCTGGCTCATGTGTTTGCTCATAGAAGGTCTCAAGAGCAATCACAATGGAAGCATAGCTCTTTTTCACTGCCTTGACACATTGTTCATGAGCTAACCAACGGGTGTCGGACGGTTTGGTGACCTTCAGTTCAGGTAGGTCAAGCACACGCTGTACACTCTTCAGGTGTTCTGCTCTTTTGGGAGAGTAGTGAAAAAATTTCCATAGAGTGAGCAATGTCTTGTAAACATGCTCAATTCCAGGAGTGTGGTTTGCAGCTTGAACACAAGCAAGTTGGAGTAAGTGGCAATGGCAGTGAACATAGAGAGCTCGAGGAGAATTCTTCTTGAGTCTCGCCTGGACTCCAGTTCTGACTCCAGAAAACGTTGCTGCTCCATCAAACCCCATTCCGACAAGCTTAGTAGGCTGAATACCCTTCTGCTTGAACCAGTCAGTCAAAGTGGTATAGATAGATGCAGCATCAGTTTTTTTCAATGGAATGGTGTCAAAAAAATGTTCAACGGGTTCTCCATTTTCCTCCCAACGAAAACAAAGAGAAAGCTCTTCGATTGTTGATATATCTGTGGATTCGTCAGCCATCACACTATAGAAAGGAGCCTTGCGAAGGCGTTTGAGCTGAGATTCTTCTACCCACAATCCCAGTGCCTCCAGAAAATCGGAAACAGAATCTGTAGAGGTGTAGGTAGCATTTCTTGCAGATTTTTCAGTAAATTGTTTTAAATCATCACCACAAGACACAATCAAATTAACCAGAGCAGCAAAATTGGTGGTGTGAGGAATGTGATTTCGTGCAAGGAAGTGAGTACATCGCAAAAGTGCCTTAATTCCCTTCCTGTTTCTGATCCTCTGCTCTTCTGTGACACTCCGCAGTTGCTCTAAAATGGATACTTCCTTCTTAGTAGCCAGCAATTCAGCTTCGGAACGGCGAATGTGAGTATCACTCTTTGCATGGGCACGCATCTTCTCAACCGCTTTTTTCCAATTTTTAAATGGCTTTGTAATCCATGCTCCACCTGTCTTTTGAGAAGGATGATGATCGTACTTTCGACAAGTTTTGCAGAATGCTCCGCGGTAATTTTCATCATATTCTAACCAAAGAAACTGCTTTTCCCACTTTTTGTTGTACTTCCGCTGGCCTGATTTTGTTCTATACTTCAACTTAGCTCTATAGTTAGCCGTGCTGGAAAGACTTCTTTTAGTTGGAGGTGGCTCTAGGCTTTGGCTATCAGAAGACAATGGCTCCTCATCTTCACTGCTACTACTAGTAGATGCTGGTGTAGAAGACTGCTTTGAAGTGCTTGCACTAAAGTAATGCCGAATATCCATCTTCTCAAGACTTCTTGAACTAACTAACTAAGCTACTCAAGCACAGACTTATATAGGCTGACAGGGTTGTGCCAGCATTTGCAAGCACAACTGTTGTGGTTGTGCTTGCAAGTGCTGGCCTGGCAACTGTCTCCAGTTTGTGTACAGCTATTGCAGGTGCAAACAATCATAAAAAGGTGTCAATATGACATGTCAATTACATTACTTTTCACCCTTTTTTTGCAAGGTCACTGCTATTCAAGCTGGATCATGCAGGCACACACACACTTAAGCAGGCACACACACACTTAAGCAGGCACACACACACTTAAGCAGGCACACACACATTAATAATTAATACAGGCACACACACAATTAATGCATGCACTCTGACACATGCATGCCCCCCCTTGCTAACAAAAATCTCTATTTTGCCCCCCCTTAGCAATTTTTCTAAAAAAATCCCTGCCCCCTTGATAAGGTCTTACTTTGCTTCACGTGTGTGCCAATAAATAATTGCACATGGATTTACCTTTAAGTTAGCAATGTTCATAAATGGAGTTAATACTGGTAAAATTTTAGTAAAGGCATCTTGAAGAGCCTCATGCACCGATTCTTCCATTCTATTCAAAAGTTCTACCAAAACTGGTACAAAACTTTGGGCATATGAACTACATCGTAATGGCCGAGTGAGAGGAAAAAGTGTTCCGAAACATTCTAACACCATACATTGTGATCTGCTTGGGCCATTCTGTAAAAAAACAAAAAAACAAATAAAAATTATAAAAATAAACATAATATAAGTAAATAAATCAAAACTAAATAAGTAAACAATTAATCAATCAAAACACAAATTTAATTAAAACAGCCTTCAAATAACTGGAGAAACATCATAAATTATTGTTAATTGAACATGTATAACCACAAAATGGTTACAAATCAAATTTTAATCATTGATAGAATGAAGAACATTGTTAGATGCAAACTTTTAAACTACATTTTACTATTGTTTCTGCCTCTTTTGCACTATACATGCATAATGGGAAACAAGGTAAATAATTAAAACTTCAATTAGTAAATTAAATTTTCAATTAGATTGTTTTATGTATAATAATAATAATAATAATAACAAAACAACAAATAATAATCAGAACTTTTTACTCCACTTTGAAGACTGTCAAGACATTATTTTGGACCAAATTAGCTAGTAGAAAACAATGAATTAATATTTACTGTTACCTTCTTTAATTCATGGAATAAGTCTTGCTGTATTCTTGCAAAATTAGTTGCCATCAATTTCTAGACACCAAAATTAGAACACATAATATATATAAAAAATATATGTTTCAGTTTATCACCGCAAATGTGGAGCAGCACTGCTTAATCGAAATTCCACAACTAAATATTAAACCACGGGCAGAGGCAGGTTTATGTAGGAGTACAGCTATTAGCAGGAAACATGTATGTGAATAAGATCAATATCTCTACTGAAGGAATGTGAAAAGTAGTAATGAAATAAAAAAGTGGATTAAAAAGATCTGGATAGATATGTTAATACTCCTATAGGCTATGACACTCTTCCTATTGCTCAACTGTGATTGCCAGAGACAGCACAGCTTCAACTACAACTCGTTTGCATACTGAAGAAGATCTGACTCTAATCATAAGATATTCTTGGCTGAGTAATTGAGCTTCTCATGGAGAAAATAGATGAGTTGGTCCCTGAACAGAGGTTTTTTTATGCTGCATCTACATAGTCTCTGTTTAACTTAATGAGTAGGAATGAAAATGAGTGTGTATATAAAGAGTTGGCGGTCTCATAAAACTTAGTGTGCCTCATCCAGAAAGATTGTAATCTTCTTGTAGTCTGATGAAGAAACTTTTTTTTACTTATTTCAGTGTGTGTATGTATGTGTTATGCTTCACTAAGGGCAGCTCTAAAGAATTACACATCAAAAATTTTGAGGCTTTTCAAAACTTACTTTGATTAATCTCTTTAAATTTTCAGCCGCAGCTCCTCTAATGACATGATTCTGATGTGAGCACCCCAAAACCAACACTTCAATAGTATTAGATATGGCATGAGAATTAGGCCTACAAAAATGCAATATTAATATTAATACTATATAAAGATGTTATAAGACTTACTTTTGAATAGAAGTAATGGAGCGTGTAAGATCTCCGATCATAGAACATATGTCCTCTGAACTTGTCTTTTCACTGCAACATTTATATTGTGAATTATTTATAAAGGAAACTATGTACCACAACCAAAGAAACACTGACATTCTCAGCTACGAGTTAAAAGAAAAGGTTTTCTATTGAGTATTATCTACAAGACTCTTGGTCAGCTATTACAGCACACATGAAAGCTTCTTTTCATAATTACAATACTCACTATAAATTTTAAAAAAATCAGAGCAATTTTGAATTTCAACGAAAAAAAGTTGAATTCTTTAATTTCTATTTGTTAATGTAAATGTCAGTACTAATACCACAAATTCCATACATACATAGTCACTTAACTTAAATGCGCCAAAAATTAAAACAAATACATCTTTATCTGAGGACAACTGAGCAAAATATACAAACACCGAAATACCTTAATTCTTCCTGGACTAAAGCCTTTTTAAGAACTTCAATTTGTTTTATTACTTCACTTCTTCCCTCCATATCTGCAAAAATTACATCAAAATATAATTTATATTGCCATAACAATTCCATAATTTGCTTAATACTTAAAATATTGAAGGCTTGTCAACCACATTGGTATAACATCACTACCACATCGCAGACCACTTCCTTGAATTTTAAATTGTAGTGTACAATACAAGTAGGTCATATGTTACTTAGGTAGAATTAATCTAATTTTCACATTCATTGTTAGCCGAAGTGTTTATAGAATATGAAGAAAGTTTTCATGAATGAATATGAAGAAACCAGAAAAACAGCAAAATTATATAATCATATCCTGCAATTTACCATATAGCTAAAATAATAATCTTATTATTGTTGACAGTATGTTGATAGTAATAACAGCTTGAATTTATGGCCCTCAATAGATGTAGAGTCACTGCTAGTAGCTTCATAAAGACCAGGAGAAGTGCAATCCACGGTATACCTTGAAGCAAACCTATTAACACAAGGACCGCCCTTCTAAGAGGTCAAAATGCCGTTGACCATTGCAAGCAAAAACTCAGAAAGCCTTGCTATCTCTGTCAGAAATCAGATTTTCTGACATAGATTACCTAGCAGACTTGTTCAGAAGATAGTTGTTAAAACAAATATTTTGGTAAAAAAAAGAAAAAATAGAACTACATTCCATAGTAATTTGCAAGTTATTGTTCACAGCTAGCAGGTAAGTGTACACATATTTCTGTAGAAGAGTTTACTGGCTACTTCATTACACTTATGGCGGTAACTTCAGTTTAGTTTACACCTACTACTCTAACATGAGTAAATCAGAAACACTGCAATAACAAAGCATAAATAAGCACAGTATCAAAAATGCATACACGACCCACACTAGAATATATTAAAGCATTATTGACTGTCATTTAACTGAATCACTATATCACGCTTATGGCGGTAACTTTACACCTACTACTCTAACATGGGTAAAGCAGAAACACACCAATAGCAAACATAAATAACACAGTATTAAAAAAATTCATACACACACACACACACACACTAGAATACTAAATCATTATTGACTATCATTTAACTGAACACATAATAAGAGGTACACTAAGACCATTACTTGACCATTGATTAAACATCAATTATTGACTGATGATGCTAAATATTTTTTAATTAAAACACACCAAAAGCAAATAATTAAATAGAATTCTAACTACTAAATGCAATTCACCACAATTTTCTAAACGGCTAAACGGATTGGACAGGAGGTAGAGAAGCTTACTTTTAATCGCTCCTTTAGTACTTTGACTAACGTCTGTCAACAAACAAACAGCCTCTCCTCATCTCTACTACCAGAGATTAGACTAGAGGGCGGAGCTGCCCTTCTATTGAGTACACTGGTATAAAGACCTTTTACCAAATGCGAAGCCTTGGCACGATGGTTTCGCCCTGCGGGAATAGTACGGATGGCATGACTGTACGGGAGTCTGGTGAAAAAGCGTAATGAGACACCTTGCCACATACCTTAATACATATTATTTTGTTGGCTATACTCCATCAAGCTGGTTTTTTCTTTATTTATACGAAAAGGAATTTATTGTGCTGCTGCTAAGAGCATCAAACGATGTTCTGGAAGAATCGCTAATTCATTCTACTTGGCTGTACTTCCACCAATGAAGACATGTAGCTAATTTGTTGAATATTTAGTGCGCACTGGTGCTCAATTTTTGAGTTGAGAGGTCTGGAAGTACCCTAGTGCTGGTGTTTTTTATGTCAATGACCCCATTTGATAGTCTCACCAGCCAGACCCTTTACCTAAAAGCGTCTGGCTTGTGAGACAACCCAGTTAACAGCGGAGTATATCTACACTCTTTATTGAATGTGTCAAGCTGAATTCCTATCAGGTTGCTTAGTGGCAAGGAAGTGCACCACTTGAATTGTACACCTATGGAGTTGCAATAGCTATCAGTGGCCATTTGCATTGACTTTTTACATCACTGAGACACAAATGAAGGCTATATTGCCATGTATACAACACAAACTACATTCTTTTGTAGTATATATTCTTGGTGTCAAAAGAGAATGCAACTAATTAACTATAATATGGAGAAACTCCCACTTTCCCGTAAGAGTTTGGAGTTCCTGTTGACTATTTGATATGTTGTCATTCACCTTGCAAGATTTAGAATTATGCTGTTAATTTGTAGAGAGAATGCCACTGTCACTGGTGGGTGCTATATTATCTCAGATGTCACTGTTTGCACTTTTCTTTGGGGTGACTCAGTCCCTTCTCTGAGTTGTCGTTGTCTGATCTACATTTCTAACCTTATGCACATGTGGCCAATTTAATGTGCAGTATCCCCCAAACTTATCCTCTATCCCCAAATTTCTCACATTTTTTAGCATCCTTACTCTCTCCCTCCTCTACATATTAATTGACAGGTGAGAAAGGAACTACAACCAGAAGTAAGACGAGTTTAGATATGTGAGATGACTTAGAAAAGGAAGCATTTTAGTTTATTAGTCTACATACCAAATTTAGCAACATGACATAATTGCCAATGTAATTTAAAAGCTAAAAACTGGTTTGATGTAGACAAATTCAGAGCATATAAAAAAAAAAACACCATGGAGATGCTCTTGCAAAATAATGGTTCTGAAAGCTCTCTCTTGTTACTGAGTTACTAGCATCATTCACCAAGATAAAAACAATAAGTGGTTATTTATACATTGGTTCAGTATCTTGTCCTTTTCCTATTTCCTATGTCACTAATCTTTGTAAAAATCCAGTGGCATAGGCAGGTTGAACTAGCTTTGTCGAGCACTGCACGCATGCGCAACTAATTTTCCCCATAATACTACGTACTAATAGCTCGAAACTACTAATTGGTAAGGTGTCACTGGTATACCCTTTACCTACCGCTAGTACGTTTTAAAGCGATAGGTAAAGGGTTTAACTACACTAAATTACTTACCCCCTTTTCGGTTCGTGTACTCGGTCGCCAATGGAGTTTAGTTGGACTCCAGAGTTTGAAGTAGCCCTTTTTCATTCCTTACATGGTCATAAGCCTGTAGGTATGACTCTTTATTTTTTTTTTTTTACTTATTTTATTTTGTACTTTTCTCAGGAATAAATAAACATTTTCATATGGTTGTCATCCAGCACAAATTGCAGTTATCAACTGGAGTGGCATTGACAAACCAGCAGATATGGGATCATCTGAAGGATTTATATGATCTAAACTCACTAGTTGGTATTGTATTATAATACCTGCCATAAATGTATACTTTTCTGAAAACACTTTTTGGAAGATATATTAACATACCACAGCAGACTTTAATACTTACTTTCTATAGGAGTCCACCTTAGATAAGGTTTTTTGATATAATATTACATGATTGAGATATATTATTACATGTTTTTTTGTTGTTTTCCCCACTGGCCTAAATTTATTGGTTCATATCCAAGTGTATAGACAAGTATAGTTAGGTTATAATGTGAACAACCTAGCATTGAGTCAGATTGAATTATTAATAGGCAAGTGTTTGGATTTCCTACTTGGCGATTAGAACAGGAGCAGGATCAACAGTTTATTTGATGCATACTATCAGGGTTATCTCATGCGTTACAATACTGGATAGTAGCAAGAAATTAGTGGGAAATGGTGTGTATATACACTGTGTTACTGTTACACTAGAACTTTATTACAATATGTACTCCTAGGATGAATTTGATAGAAGTACACGGAATTTTCCTGAAGTAGACTTTTCACTCTCTGATGAATATTTGGAATACAAAGGTATTTAACTTCTGACAAGCATTATAGAGGGAAAATTTTATAAGGGAGGTCTACTGACCTACTCTGAGTGGAATATAAATAGTCATATATAATAGTTATTTTCACTTGCCTCTGGCTCTGAAAATATATTAACCTGTTCTTGAAATATTTTGCAGTATCACACTCTGATTCGTGTAATAAGTACTATGTATATGTGCGTGCATATATATTATACATTCCATCTCGTACTACAAATATTTAATGTCAGAAGTAAAGGAATTCCATTGTCAGTGTTCATCTGTGTATTGTGCACTAAAGCCTACAATGATAACATAAATAAAATTTGATGCTGTCCTCTAGTGGAGTGTCATGTCGAATTCACGGTTTGCATCAGAATCTTTTTCGTGGTAAACTTGGACATCACTATCTGTGAAGATTTCTGACAAATACCTCTTCTCATTTCTGACAAGCTATAAAGCTGAACAAATGAGTTGCTTTCCTAGAATGCTAGGTTTATAGGTGTAGCTTTATGACATAAAATATATGGGATATATTGACAGGGATTGAAATAGTATGATAAAGTGTATTTTGTGACCACGTGAAGGTCTCGTAAAAATATAGCATTCAATAACGTGGTGGTAATGTTTCAGTGATTACAATATTAAATGCACTATGCATGTGTGCTGGGTATACTACTTATTATTCTGGCGCAATGTTTAATTATTGCATGCGTGTCTAAAATGTGGAATAATGTGGAATGACAATATCGCGTTGAATTGATTTTGAGTTGGTACTGATGACTAATGCTATAGTATTTTAATACACCATCATGTTTACAGATCAAGATACCAAAACAGCATCATTGAAGATGTCCAGTAGTCCTTCTCCAGCTCAGTCTCCTGTTACAAAAGCACAAGGGGTTAAGAAGAAGAGAAATTGATTATTTTCTCATCAGGATACATTTGTTTGTTTTTATTAGCAAAAACTATTGTTCAATTTTTTTAATTGCACCAGTGTTGCAGTACTAATAAAATTACCAAGCACCAAGGGTGCATACCCTCATATAGCTACATAGCAATTTCTCAGACCAATGTATACCTAATCAGATATCAATGTAGCTCGTGCAATAACAATGGTGGATGTAAATGCTGATAAGCTAAACATCAGGGGACACTCACTGGTTGTTTCCATGCACAACTCCAATTTCAGCACTTGGTGTACTACTTGGTATTATGCAAAACTACTTGTGAAGATGAAGAATGACAATTCTCAATTTGATCTTGAACTCTTAAATTTATTGTGGTCACCACACAAAATGAACATGAACTTTTAAGTTTGTTCAGTGTGTTGTAGTCATGGTTTGAATTTGTTGATGGATGCAAGATAGAGGTGCTTTTGTCAAACCTTAATTGTTACCCATGTAATTTTAGATTGAAGGGATAGAGCAATGTTGTTGAGTATTACTGTCATGGTCAGTGAAAACAGTAAAATAGCATGATATTTGGAAGGGGTTATATAGCATTACAAACATCCATTTATAGTAGTGTTATTGTTTTTACATAAACATTACCTGAAATTTTATTACTTCGCATGTGGTACATTACTTCCCCACCAATATGTGGACATACACATGCCTCATAAATAGCACATAGATGAATTAACTTTGTGCTTGTTCTTTTCTCCAAGGGTCTGTGTGAATTGTTTGCATGTGGCTCAACACAATTTTTCTGTTCAATAGCTGATATAATATATACTGGCTGTTAAAACAGTATTGCTGTTACTATAAAACCCTCAAAAATTAAATTGTACTCTAGGCACTATTCAGTGAATTGACAATGTTCCTATTAGTTAGAGAATTATTCCTACTTAAGTACAAGATTATTTAACCGTGTTATCTTTACCAAGTAGGAAGTAAATTTTAATACAACAATTAGAACATTAAAATAAATCACTATAAATAACATGACATTCCACACCAATCCCATTTTCCCCAAATATTGAGTTAATAGCTAGAATTTTCCTGTAAACTGAAGTCCCACATCCTGGATGGAATCCAAGCCAAATTTTTTCTTCCCACAAAAAAATAGATAATATATATGTGGGGGCGAGGAAGGCAGACCCCTGATTAATATTTTGGACAAACTACTTCTAGAATCTAGTGCCAATTCAGCACACACTTAGAAAAAATATCCATGATAACCGTGCAATTTGTACAACACATCCAACAAATTTTTTGCTCGACACAAAAACTGCTCCACCACCGAGCTGCATGAGGGGTAGTCCGGCGGAGCGAGACCCACGTGACCGGTTGGACCTGTGAAATGAAATTTTGATTCCGGTGTCGTCGGTCAACAATTTCTGGGAGTGGCTAAGCCGCTCTGGACGGAGAGATTTGTGATTTTTTTATTTATGCGATGTGTGCCGTACATAATTCGCGTTGTCGCTTAGTGCTGCAGCTATGGCCAGACTGGTCCCTGGAAATATTCCATTGCAATTTAACTCCAGTGATCAGTGTTTACTAGACAACAGACCTCTCTCTCCGGAAGCCTGCAATCGAAGCATTAAAAGCTTTTCCAGTACCTCGACTTTGGACAGCATTGTTGTGGAAAGTGGTAATTCGCCCCCTCTGCCTGCGTTGATGCATGTCAACGTTATTGAGCTCTACAAGCGCCCTGTTGATGTAGCATCTCCTGGTTGGGGGTTAAAGTTAAGAGGTACAACAAGTCAGGTAACTGATCATTTGAAGGTGTACACCTGTCATGTTGAAACAGTTCAAGATCAAGGAGCAGCCAAGGTGTGAATTATGTAGTATGTATTATTATGACAATTTATTCCACTGGTTATACACATCAATGTTATTGAATGAAGCACTTTATTTCCAGCTTAAATTGAGTTGAAACATAGTATGATTTTGGTGATTTTCTGTGGTATTTTGTCATACAGTGTAATCAAATTACCATGTAAGGGTTGCCACATATTAGTATGGTTTCTGATAGTAAAGTCTCCTTAAAAGGCATTTTATTGTCTGTAATTTGTAACTGGTCGGATGTGCGTGGTGGAATGGAACTCTTTGTGTTTTATTTAGGAAGCTGGACTCAAAGAAGGAGACCAGGTATAGAATAACTTCGATTACAAGTTACTTGTATACTTTTGATAGTAATGATGTTTTAGATTGTTTGTGTTGATGATCAAGCGGTACAAAAGTTTACTCATGAAGAAGTGATTTCACTTTTTCAAACTACTGACAGGCTCGTTCTGACAGTTCTCCCTACAAAGTTCAGGATGGTATAAGAATGATAAATGTATATTGTTTATTAAAATAGAAAATATATTATTAGATATTTAGAACATGTTCAGCATCTGTTATTCCTTGTGATTTAAATAGTGTAATAACGACATTGTGGTATTATATTTGACATTAAGTTTTAAACATTTTCATGAAGTTTATGTGCATGCATAGACAAGCATTCTACTTGTATGAAATCAAACATTAAATGACAAAAATTGTTATGATTGTGTTGATTAAATTATCTTCGTGTTTTGAAAACAGAATGATGTATTTTGGACAACGATAATATATAGCTGTAATTATGATATATTATTCTTTATTTTATTGTACAATAGTGTTCACAGGCTCGAATACTAAAAAGAAGCTGTCATTCTCTTAATTACCTTTGGGCAATTATGCAACATCTTCAAATATTAGAAATAATGTTAGTCAATCCTTTGCAATGATACTACCCAAATTGACCTTTTTCCTCCTCCAGCAATGTAAATTTAGGTAATGACGGCACTATTGATGTTGACTTGACATCACTGATATTTTTGATGAAACTTTCAGTTCATCACTGTTCACTAAAACAGCTTTCAAAACTTAATGGTAATTTCTGTAATTACAGTTTTTACTGTTATTATTTTTGTTCAATTATTTGTCATTGCAGGTTTAGACAAGTTAGTGGCGTTAGAATCCCTTTCTCTGGCTTATAATCTCTTATCAAGTGAAGAGGTGTGTTCTTTTGATTTTGGATTGCTAAACCAGCTAAAAGTGTTAGACCTTGGTCGGAACGTGCTGGACAGAATTCCTGAAAATATCTGCAAGATATCAAGGTCAGAGAAAATCCATTAAAAAACTATCATCTTTAACCTTAATATTGTTTAGTCTGCAATCGTTGGTTCTGGTGGATAACAACATCATTGAATTGCCTCAGACACTTTCACAACTAGAACAACTTGACACACTCTGGTAAATGATACTGCAAATAATATTCCCAGTGATTTATATCTTTTAATTATTAATAGTTTAGATGGAAACTTTTTGCATGAAATAGATTCCGTTCTAAAATCCATGGAAAATATTAGAAGTAAGTGCATTAATATTGTAAACAATTATAATTTTTCAGTTAATAACCACAGATTTAACCATCTCTAATAATCACTTGGAATGTGAATCTGAAGTTGTGAAGCTAAGTGATCTGTCAATTACTTGTAAGCTTCAGTGATAATATCAAACTGCTGCAAATTTTTATTGTATATTTTCTATAGGCATAGAAGGAAACCCTTTCACAAATGATAGCATTATCAGTAGAAATGAACCAACTTTACGAAGAACTTTGAGCGTACGAGGTCACATTGTTATGCCTCGAAACAGAGTAAGATAACAGAAACTTTAAATTCAGCTATTAATGTCTAATATTACTTTTCAGCATTCACTAGAATGGGATGGACCAATTTCTGAACTCATAACTGATGGAGAATATGCAATTGGTTCACATTAAAAAAACACATGTATATATGTACGAATCAATTCACACCAATAAATAAATTGAAAAAAAGTTATTCTTCTAGTTTGCGAAAGGCTTCTTGGATATCCTCATGTAACTTGGCTAGTTCAGCTTTAATAGATTCTTCTCCCTCCTCTGGATTCTAAGTATTCATGTCATATTTCAAAACAACAAACTAACACCCATATACATGTAACATGGCATACCTTGAATTTCATTCTTGTCAGCTGATGCATGCAGTCACCAAGCTGATCCTTGATAATGGCATACGTTATTTTATTGTCCGACTGTGAAGTACGTTCAACAGCTTGTTGGGCCATATTATAGAAACCAACCATGTTATTCAGCATAGCCACTGTCTTGTAGAATGGGCAATATCGATCATACTTGGTGTAGGAGTTTTGTTGGAGGAAATCATCTTTGAGCAACTTGGCAACTTCGAGTGTGATTTTATCACTTTCTGCAAGCGATCCCTAAAAAGATAAATACAAACACTTCAACAATTAGATCTACCACATTAGACAATCACGTAATTTATGGAATTAATTCAATTGCACTTACTTTTCCAACTAACTGTACAATCTCAGACAAGTCTTCTTCTTCTTGCAGAATTTCCTTTACCTAAACAAAAACCACAAGTCAAATAAGTCCTAATAAAATAGTCTCTACTGCAATCTTATACTTGTCTAGGCACACATCATTGCAAACTCAGGTAACTTGTAGTTACATTTACTTCTCAGGATGTCAAACACTAGCCAAAACTTTTTTTTGCATTATTTGAATTAAAAGTTAGTAGTTGCATTTGATTTTATATTTGAAATTCTAATCCGATAGTAATCTCTTTGACACTGCAAAAGGCTAATGATAAAATTGGTTTGTAGTATGTGCGTAAAATATTATAATACATACCTGGGTTCTAAGTGGTACAAACTCAGGAAAGTTCTTGTCATAGAATTCATCAAGAACACGCATGTATTTGCTGTAGCTCATGAGCCAGTTGATAGAGGGAAAGTGTTTGCGCTGTGCAAGCTTTTTATCCAGACCCCAAAATACCTACCAAAATATATAATAAAAATAGATATAGTGTATTATGTGATAAAAACACTCAACTGAAGTCAATTATCTCAATACATCAGGAATCGGCAGAATGTATTGATAACTTGCCTGTACAATATTGAGTGTCTGAGCAGTGACTGGATCTGAAAAGTCTCCACCAGGAGGACTTACTGCACCTACGATACTAACACTTCCTTCACGAGAAGGACTTCCATTGCAAATCACACGGCCTGCTCTCTCATAAAAAGATGCCAATCGTGCTCCCAAGTAAGCAGGAAAGCCATTTTCTGTAACATTTATCAATTGATTATTAATACTTCACTACAAATAGCTAGCCCAAGATTCCATGGGAGCTATTAAAACTTCTTAAAACTCACCAGCAGGCATTTCAGCTAAACGACCAGAGATTTCGCGAAGAGCTTCTGCCCACCGAGAAGTAGAGTCAGCCATCATACTAACATTGTAACCCATATCTCTGAAATACTCAGAAAGAGTGATTCCTAGAACAGAAACCAAAATGTACTGCACAACTCAACAAATGCTATGTAGGAGATTAATTATGTACCTGTATATATAGATGCTTCTCGAGCTGCTACAGGCATGTTAGAAGTATTGGCTACAAGTGCTGTTCGCTTCATGATAGACTCTTCAACACCTTTGATTTCAACTTTCAACTGGGGACATAATGATATTTTGTGTAATAATTTCGTAGAGTAGAACTAAATGAAGTTAATAAACATTTACCTCAGGAAAGTCTCGCAATACTTCTGACATTTCATTGCCTCTTTCTCCACAACCAACATATATGATGACATCAGAGTTAGAAAACTTTGACAGACTCTGAGAAATGACAGTCTTTCCACAACCAAAAGCGCCAGGGATTGCTGTTGTGCCACCCAATACACACCTGTAACGTTATATTTCATCAGAAGATATACCACTTTAGCTGGAATTAGCTTATGAGGTGAACATAATGATAAAGAGGAGGGTAAGAAAAGAAAGAAAGAAAAGAAAAAAAAAACCCATGGGATTTGTACTGCACTTTGGTGCCTCAATGCTAAGCTACAGTCCAAAATTGTCAATACCTTATTGGAAAGTCACAGCTACCTGAATTATTAGACCACCAGCGTCTATTTACGTAAATGTGGTTCTAAGCTAATCTATCAATTGCTAAATGTTGTACTCAACCAAACACAACAAAACTAACGGAAACAAAGCATCCAGCACTCTTTGCCCAGTCAGAAGTGGATAGTTGGCAGCCAATTTCTCGACCACTGGTCTCATTTGACGAACAGGCCAAATCTAAATAAAATATAATTTAAATATTTAATATGAAACCCCATAGTAGCACAAAAATTCAACACAGTTGTAGGGCTGGTGACAATAAATTAGACACAACCACTTGCTTCATTTAGAGAGTGCCTTACAATATTTTTTGTGGTAGGACATCTTCTAAAAAAAAGAAATTAAAGTATTTTTTCCCTTATACTTCATAAAAATTTCATCTTATTTTTTTTTCAATTTTGACTAGAAAGTAGGCAGCAACATGACAGGCTGTTATTTGCAGCTTGCTGTTGTAAAATAAAATGAGCATGAACACACACAAAGTCCAGTATTGTTTAAAGAAAAAGCAACTAATAATGACAAAAGGGATTATCATAGCCTTACGTATATGCAGTATGTACAATAGTCACATCCCAAGTGTAGTGATAGTGTGACACTGTTGATATCCCAAGCAAACCATTATATCAAAATTCTCAGTATTCCAACTCATGAAAATCAAGACGCACCTTGGTGAATATTGTCCTTAAAAAGTAAATACAATAAATTAATGGGTGTAACGTTTTTAAGTGTTCGTATATTAATATCTTGGCTTTTTTATATTTTTATCTATGCTGCATCCTTTGAAAGTTTACCTCCTGTGTGTGTAGGTATTGTTCACTATATCAGTTCTCCAGTATACATGTAGCTTTAAGTGATACGTGATATACGTATAGTAACTGGTTAAACAACCGACTTAAATATTATATCTTCATGCAAATACTTATACTGCTGCATGTGTTAACTTTGACAAGACAAATTGATACCTCACCAACACACATCAATATTATGTATGGCTCCTTCCTGATATCTTATAATGCTTCATTATAAACTGCCTTAACTTGATTTCAATTAAGATTCAAGCATTAAACTCCCAACCTATGTTCATCCTTGCTTACTTGCTTCATAGAATACTTTGAAACTTCTCCATCAAACTCGACTTCAATGACTGTATCCTATAAACATCAATAGTGTCCTAAACAATATGAACACATTAAGAACATTGTGACCCACATCAATTTTATAGTTTCCTTCTTCAGCAATGTGCACTATATTCCCAGCAGCTTTTGGAGGAAGCATAATCTGATGTGTAATAAGTGTGTTTTCTTGAACTGCACCATAGATGTCACCACCTGAAATGTGACCTCCAACCTACACAATATGTGCACAACATTTACATATAAAATTTTGGACCCATCTCTCACTCTAATTTCCATGCCAATAAATTAATTTTCTCTTTTAATACTATGACAACAATAATAATGGTGACAATACAATAAATAATAATAAAATAATAATATCCTCACATGAGAATGACAAAACTGAGAGGAAGTTAATCTTCTTCCTAGGAAGATACTGTCAAATGTCATATCTTTAATTGTGTGTGTGTGTGTGTGCAAGTTTGTAAGTATTAATGTGCTTTAAAGAAGATGAGGGATGGGGAACGGACATGCTCTATGTACTCTATATAATGCGTACTCTGAACTCTCTGGAGGGAACAAAATGCCACTCGTTGTCTCGGCTAAGACTGGACACATTAATACCACGAGGTATATAAATGCTCTCAGTTAGCTCATTGATATCCTGTACAGAAAACAACAACAACACTCAATTCAGAAAAGAACAAATAGCAGCCAGATTATACTTTGAGGGGTCGTTGAATTCCATCAAAGATGTTGGCCATTATACCTATGGATAAAGTGATAATTAAAATACCACATTTAAGATCATTTTTAATACTTTACCAGGTCCAAGCTCTACTGAGAGGGGCTTTCCAGTTCGCAGAACTGGATCTCCAATAGTAACTCCAGCTAAAAATAGTCAAGGTCAACAGCATCAGCATATACTCCATTGTGTTATTTTACAAGTTTCTTTGTCATGAAAAATCACCATCCTCCTCCCCCCCTTAAAAAGAACAATTTATACCCACCTAGTAAAAGAATAAACTGAATGTGATATATTTAAGTAACAGTCATCTTAAAGATTGTTTCACATTGAGCTAAAAGTTGTATGGCTATCATTAAGATATAATGTACACTGTTTTTTGTTTTTGTTTTTTTTCGAAGCAAACTTAATTGAATTATTAAAGATACATGTTTCTTCATAGACTTGAATCGTAGCTAGATCTCCCTCAAGTCGAATAATTTCTCCAACAAGTTCACTGTGGCCTACACGGACCTATAGAAAAATTATGGGATTGAACCATCACGTTTACTAAAAGAATTAGCCTACCAATTCATACATAGCAGCTCCACTCATGTGCTGAGCAATCACCACTGCAGGAAAAAAAATTGGCATCTATCAGTAATAAGTTAACTACAACAAAAAGTAGTGTAAAACTGCTCAAGTGACATGCTGCTCGCTTGTAGGTGCAATTGTCAAACATCTGGTAAATGTACGACCACAATAGCCTCTACTCTAGATACCTACCAGGTCCAGAAACACCGAAAACATATCCATACAGACTTTCTTTTTCTGCATCAATCACTTTTGGTAGATTGGCCATCCTGACAACTTAGTGTGAATGGGGACTACCGCAGTTCTCTCAGAATCTAAAAACTAACGTTGGAGTACTGGATGAGGAGCTTATTACAATAAAATCATGTGATAAAACCACGCCTTCCAGGTTTATGTAGTGCAAACACACCCCCAAAGGCGATGCTGTTATGAATAATCTAACACCATTAATTTTTTTTACTACCGTACGTACTTCATCAGCTAGCTAGAGGGAACGTGCTAGGTGTGGATGCTCTCTATAGACCTGACCTACAGGTTTGTGCTTTTATTAAAAGTAGCTGATATCATTAATTTGCTTTTTAATAAAGTAGTTAGTAGTGACATATATAATATTTTTATATAAATGTGTACTGTATGTAGTAAGTTTGGAGACGACCATTTCCTGGTTTCTCAAAGCACCACACTCACTTTAGCCTTATTTGATTATATTGGTATGACCTGTACTAGTCATTGCTCATTTGCCATCACATCATGGCATAAATTAGTGCTGCTATAGATTGGCCAACTTCAATTTTGTCTTGGCTAATATCAAGTCTTCAGCTTACTTTAACTTCCTCTGCTTCTCAATGAATATTTCAATTTATCACATAATTATTTTTAAGATCATTGTCAGTTCTAGGTGGGAAATAGGAAATTTTGTTGGGGGGGGGGGGGAGGGAATAACTCGGGGAAGGCCACTATCCTGTACCGATGTTAACTGTACTTAGGGCTCAACCTCAATTATCTCGTATTACACTGCACGCTAATATTAAGGGAAAGCTGATAAATTAAGGGAGGAAGCTGGAAAGTTTTGGGGTGATGTCCCCTCCCCCTCCCTCCGACTAGACTGCTATTAATAGGCTTGATAGTAAACACAGAATTTATCTACAAAACAGCAAATTACAAGTAAGCGTAGCTGTAGGGCATAAATACTATCACTGTTGATTAGTTGCAGAAATTTTGAATGACCAGACCTTAGCCTGTAGCCTGACTGGACAACTACTAAACCAGAATTGATATTGGAATAGCTAGAGGTCAGTGTGCTAGGTTGACCTCTGGCTGACAATGCTTTCGATTGGAATTTTTGTCACAAAAGAGAGATAGATGTACTGGTTTGCATAGTGAAGGATGATATAGAATTCAATGACATCACAACTGAGTGGTTACATGAAAGGTTGAGTGAATGTAATTATACATTGTTTGCAATTCAATTGCATCAACAAACATGATCATTCATTCCTCAGAGTCCAGGTTGGCCTAGAAAGTAACATTTATTTAAAAAGAAAACCATCGTTTCATTTCATATCTATGTGTATACTTGCTATGTCTTCATCTAGTACCAGAAAAGCTGAAGTCATTATTGTTGATGCATTCTCAATCGTTTATTTATTTATTTATTTTTGGAAAAAACAAACAAACAAGTGAAGCAGATTGAAGTTCTAGGTATTTGAAAAACAAGGATACAAGTTGTTAAAAATTTTGAGGATCAGCATGAAATGTTGTTGCATAAGTAACTTTTTTTTTTACAGAAAAGCTGATAATGAGAAGCATTCTTTTCAATGGGTGAGTTCACTATTATTTGAAGAAATTTTAACTTAAATGTTCTTCTTGCTCTCTTACAGATAATAAACTAAGTAAAGTTAAGAGGAGAACTTGGTCAACATCTGCTGTTGAATTATTTTTTGAAGGCCTGTACCAGGTATGTGAAAACTCTGTGGTATGATTTGTTTGGTATGTCATTGAACATACATGTATGTGACCGTCTACAGGAAAACCAAGCACAACGCGGCACCCTTCGAAAAAATTTTTTTTGCACTTACAGAGTTGTCGGCGTCCAGATATTGAGCTCTCCAAGTTTTATCGTCGTAGCTTAAGTCGTTCCCACTATAATAGACCTAACCGTTCCCTTCCGTCGGCTTAAAACAATACATTTTAAAGAAATCGATCGATCTTTTCTCGATATTTACGCACGCCGCGTTGTGCCCGATTTTTCTGTAGACGGTCACATATAAAGTAGTTGTTTTTGCATGATGATGTGTGTAATCAATGCTGAATTTTTAAAAAACTGTTCCAACCTTTTTTTATAGAAGACTGTAATTTTTAGATGGCGATTTTATCAGTAATTCTGAGAAGAGCTGTGCATTGTATATTGAGCAGGCAAACTGATCACTGTGAGCTCAGGTGGCACCATTTCCTTTCTTAATAGTGTAGTTTTTTTGGGGTGTTATGTATTTAGCTGTGGTGTATTACTATGACATTACAAGCATTAGAACAGTACTGTATGGTGTCTGGATAAAGGTAGTGACTAGTTTAAGTTTGAGTTAGAATCACTAGGTGATTTAATGAAGCCTAATGGTAAATATTGTTGAAGTATGCTCTGTGAAAATAAATGAAATAGTTGTTATTTTGTTGCAATATTTAGTATGGCAAAGATTTCTTTAAAATATTGGAGCTTATGCAAAGCAAGCAAAAGAAGTCCAATGTTTCAATACCTCCTGGATTAACATATGACCAGGTACTTGATTTACTTTGTATGATGTTTAATTATGGCTGAGAAATTTGTTGGTATTGATTATTGCTGGGACAGTCAGTATTAGTAAGCTTCAGAATAACTTTTCCACATTAGCTTATTTAAACCTTAATATTCCTAATAAAATAAAATGCTACACCACTGCTTATGTAGGTGCATCACATGATTTTGCCTCTAAAACCTGAAACAGTCATGCTCATGTGTACTGAGAGTGAACTTTAACACAAAGCATTATAGGAAAATATAATTATCAAGTAGGTGTTTGCTTGGTGACAGACTGTTTTTAGAGTGCCATGGTTTCCAGTTATTTTAAAACATGTGGTGGCAGCCTGAGGTGTGCAAATGATTATTTGAGAGTGATTATAGTTCTGAAATATGCTTGTATCTGCCAAAATAGTCTATCTCTTTATCAAGCTGTTATTTGTTAATTTCAATAACAGTCAGAGTAGTTGCAACTAAGCATGGTGTTGAAGGTTTACTATGGTGACATTTAATTCAACTGTTCATGTGAATTTAGATGCGTACAAGTAACAATTGAATGCAACACATTTATATACATATAGGAAGTTGTTGTTTTTTTGTTTGTTTTTTTACTCTGTACTATACTAGAAGACTATGAAGATTTCCATGTGTGTAATGAATATTATAGTACTCCATTTTTACAGGTACGTTTCTACTACTACCGCACTTGGCACAAAGTAGAATTATTGCTTACCGATCCTTCATGTGTTGGTAAGGTTGTATAGTAATTAAAAACAACAACAACAACAAACATTTGTATGTGGTGTGGTGTGTGTGTATGTTTGTGTTAATGTTGTAGAGAAAAAGAATTCTGCAAAGCAATCGAATGTGGTTAATGAGGATACCGGAGGACAGCAAGTGGAGGGTCCCTCAGAAGATGAAGTACAATTGGACTCTTCACTTGAGGAAGTAGATGATACTTCCAAAGCGTTGTCACCAAAGAAAAGCTTAGAAGAAACCACAGTAGGTGAATATTTCGAGAAAAGAAATCTATAACATTATTGTAACTGTCTTCATATAGTTCGACAACAGATGTGTGTGTGTGCGTGTAATTTATATATATGATAATAGCCGAGAATGACTGAATCATTGAATATATATATATATGTGTGTGTGTGTCTTGGAAAATGTGTAATGTGTGCATTATTGTTTGTAGAAATGGCTCAAAATAGAGAAGGTGACAAAAATGTGGAGACATTCATTGAGTCAACTGTAGAAGTTCCCTCCACTGATAAGGTTTGTATACTAGTATTTGTAATTGAACATACTGTATTAGTAAGGTTATTGGTATGCTAAGGAGTGAACTGGACAATCATGGGGGGAAAAAGGATAGTAATTTGCAGCATGAGCAAGCCATTTGTGCGAGGAGTTAATGATAACAATAGAGAAGTTATGATTATATATTTTTATCTTAGATTGAAAAGCGCAAAGATGTGATAACAATTAATGGTATTCAACACAGTTTGGACCTGGTTGCATTGATATGCTATTGGAAATTGAAGAAAAAACATCCAGGTTAATTGATTTTGTTATTGAATTTCATATTACACATGTAAAAGCTTGTTTTCATTTTAAACTATCAATTTTTTTGTTTCTTGTATAGTTGGAGATCGTAGCTTTGCAAGGAAGCTGTCAGAGCTTGTTTATTCTGGGTGAGGTGATTTATATATACAGTACATGTGATCTTAATTTTGAGTAGACTTCAGACAACATGCCTAGTTACGTATATTATGGAATTTTAAATTATCTTTATGGTGTCTTGTTGCTTCTTTCATATTTGCTTTTTAATAAAGAAACGAAATGTTATACAAAATTATAGGGCAACAACTATTCCAGGAAGATTAAAAGGAAAGAGAAGGACTCAGTAAGTATTTTTATGGCTAGATCACATACTCACTAATTCCTTAATGTTATATTACTTTCAATTTGGACCTAGTTGTAGTGCTCAATATGAATTATTATTTTAGTCTATAATGTACGTATTGTGTAAGATAGCTCAGAATTACAAGAACCTCAGTACGTGTGTGGTATTGATACATACTCACTTCGTCAGCTATTGTTTTTTGTTAGCATTGATCATGAATGAAAAATGTACATAATAGTCACTTTATACGTTTCATTAGTGTACATGTACCATTTGAGAATTTTCATTCTAATTGGCCAAATTCCTATTTTGGCCACTTAAAACAGGATTAGAAAGGATTGAGTATATCAACACTGTGTGAATGGGATATCATTGGTTCTGACCCCCACCCAGAATGGCCTCACTAATGAAGGACCAGTAATTATCAACTCAGCAACAGAGTGTCAACTTATGATGACGCTTAGCTAGTACTGAACACAATCGCTGGCCGTGAAGCTTGCAATCTTATCCAGCAGCCGAAAAGCGCGCCCTCCCTAATGTGTGTTCTACACTAGAGTTCACAGGGGTTAACTGAATCGAAATTCAACTTGTGATTACAAGTAAGACTAGCTATAAAGGGTGAAACCCAAACAAAAGAGTGGTGGTTAGAGGGAGGTTATGAATTACATTAAGTTATATGGGAGTTGGTAAGGTGATCGCATATGTACATATTTGGTATAGGTTAGTTAACAAGTTCTAATTGTTTATTCCTTGAGGCGCAGGGCCGGCCTGGCTGGGCTTCTGTAGAAGTCCTAGACACTGTGTATTACAGAAAATTACCATTCAAATGCGTACTACATACGTAGAGTGGAAAAATCGCTGTTCAATTGAAATACAGCACAGGGAAAGTGAAATAACATTGCAGCTAAGTGAAATATCTCTGTAGCTAAGTGGAATAGTACAAGTAAGTGTGTATGCATGCAGCTTGGAAACATATACACATAGTTCGAGTATAGTTTCTGGTTGGACATTAAGCCATTCTTTAAAGCAGAATTTTTTTCCAAGACTGAATTAGTTCAACAGATTAGGAGAGCCATATTTTAGAGTGGTGACATCCAGAGAAATAGTGAGTAAATGAGGTAGCTACCTCAAAACAATAATGGGGGGAGGGGGGAATCACATATTTAAAAGTGAAGATGTCTAGCATTAAAATAAATATGTACGTGTATAAATTATATGTAGTTGTTGTTACCAAATGTTTTGGCAAAACATTTTAGGGATCTAATATATTTCAAATTTAAATGCCACACAAGTTGTTGTTGTTGTTGTTGTTGTTGTTTTTTGAGAAGCATCACTGCTACTTACCAAACTTGTACTTATGGACAATCATGTTTTTTTGTCAATAAATTTGGTGCTATCAATTTCCAAAAATAAATAAATAAAAAGAGCATTATTTGTTGAGATCAACACTCAAGTCTTGCCTATTATTATAGAAATTATCTCATGTATTATATGATCACCTGTTTTCGTTTCTTTGCAGGTTGAAGATTCCAGTTTGTGGTGCACTGCGCCAAAATTCCACAAGTTCTTCAGAGAAAGTACATCAAGTTGATGTTCCTGAAGTAAAAGCTGCAACCTCACTGGGAGATAGCGTGTAAGGATTATTAATTAAATTTGTTGGAAGCAGCTTTGGGACACCTTGTCATGTGTAGTAGCAGGGAAGAATCAGATACTGAAGTTACTGATGCAATACCAGCTCTTGTATCCATAGAACTGGTACCTCTTTCACTCTCCAGTTGGCAGCATGTCCAAAGCAAGGCACTTAATCCAAGACTTCGGTATGTATGTATACATAAGTTTAAGTACTCTTCTAATTTTTTTTTATACAGTATTTGGTTGGTTAGTTTGTGATTACGATTATAGTATTTGTTATTGTTGTTGTTATTATTATTACAAATTAAGATATGATTATTCAATGTGGACATGTTATAGGCATATTAAAGATGCATGCAGCCCATGATCAACTGTTTGTAATTGTTGACGTTTTTTTTGTTGTTACAGAGTTTCTATCAGCTCATTCAAAACCGTTGGAGATTTGCAAAGCTTTGTGGCAAACAGATTTTCAGTGTCTAGTCTAAAATTATATTTGAGCCGAGGCTATGATTTTCTAAAGGATTTTGATTTTAATGGAGGTAATCATCTTAGATCTTCCAATGTGTTTATACATGCCATACTAGGGAAAAGATATATGTGTACATTGGTTTATCAACTTCTTGTCACTTATCCCTTCCCCTGTGTATTTTGGTGAACTTGATATCTTGTATTAAATAGTTAGAGTAGGTTATTTACAGCAATGACCACAGAAGTATTTGGTGCTTAAATATCACTCTTTTATGATTATTTCTGTTTTGTTTTGTTATCTATAATGAGGTCACTAAGCTAAAAATGAATTCACTAAGGTGAAACGAAAGAAATGTGTGATCATTAAGTCTGGATTGTTTTTGTTTATTTTATTATGCAAATATCTCTTTATGTTTGCAGAGTGTAGTACAAATTTCAATCAATCTGCTATTGATATTGAATTGACAGAAACGATGTCTGATTTGTATTCAAAGGTATGGTATGCTGTATTTTACAGATTGTACATAAGTGCATACATAGTTGTCTATTTAGTAGCTGCACTGTTAGTAAGTACGTTCCACATTAGTTACTGCATAATTTCAATACAAAACCACTTACAATTGGCTTGTCATGCACGAACTCATTGTTAACACCTACGTATATAACTAAATCACATACATAACTACAGGTGATCTTTTGGCAAAAGTCACATTTTGCTCTATTTTTTACTCTATACTTCTCTGACTTTATCTTTCATTTGTTATTCCATACTGTGAGCTTGCATGCTTTTGTTTTTGTTTTTTATTTCTGTTCCATTATTGTTGCAGTTAATAGAAAGAGGTGTACTGATAAACCAAATCAATTCTTAAATCTACTTATGCTTCACTTTCTTGGAAGAATAGTGTTACATAGAGAACATGCTGACACCCTGCACTGCATACATTTTGATAGATGTTGGAGATGGCATTACCCGTGTATTGAATTTTACAGTTCAATCTAACATTTGTAGAAATTTGTATTTGTTTGATTGCTACTTATTTCACTAATTCATCAGTGACAGTATTACATGTACTATAATATGTTCATGTGCATATACACTAGTTAAATGTTAACTATGGTGGGATATTTGGATCCGGACCAAAAAGTTGAACCCATGTTTGTTGCGGCCTAGGTTATGTCCCATAGTCCCAGCAGATACGCTGCCTCCAGAATCAGTTTATGTAAGAAGTTGTTAGGCGGTTTCCTCTTGGCGTTAACTTTGGAACTTGTTTACTACCCCTAGTTAACCCAAAGTCATTTAGGAAGTTGTATTGGAGTAGTTAAATATACTGGTTACCTTCTGAGTCATTGAGGAGCTCTTCTCTGCTATCCATTCTTGAGTACCGTTCTGATGTGTATTGTGTTACCTATAATATGTGTTTCCTTAGTCAATTAACCCTGCTTTAGTGTATGCGGGAGGCTTGGCAGTCGGCTTACTGACCCGTGCCTGCGGGCAGGCCTCTGCCAAGGCTGCATTGGGCAGCGCCAAGCCGCAGCGTTTATGCCGTCGGCTCGCTGCTTCGTCCCACCACCGCCCCACACGCGGCCACTCGGAGAGCCCCGACTGCTCCGACCTCCCACATACACTCCTGCCACATACACACACGCACTCACTACACCCCACACACCTACATTTGTCATTTAGCTCCTAGATTTTTTGATTTTTTTAATATGAAGAAACATGACTAGTACACACACTATTCAGAATGCACACAGACTGTACTATGAGAATTAGAACACAGTGGACATCGTACCCCTCAAAGGCGAGCACCAGCTCCCGCCAACTTCTTAGAGAGTGCTGCTCCTGCTACCCCATCTCTTCTAATGTATCCTTGGTATTCTCTACTCCGCCATCTGCCAAAGTCTTTGATTTCCGAATCTGACGTTCTATTCTGAGCTGCTGCAGTGGCCGCCCCAATTCTAAAACTGTGGCCTGAAATGTCATGGCACTGCATAGCGGCGCAGACCAGCGCCTTCTTCACCTCTGCCACGAAACCCTTCCTCTTGAGTGCCTCACCAGACTGAGCTCTAAAGAATGGGCCTGGGCCAGCTTTGCGTAGCATCATAAAGGCCAGTAATGCTTTCACCGGGCTCAGATTCTCACCTTTCCAGCCGAGCGTCACCGTGGCTCCTTTCCTGAGTCTGTCAGTCTTAGACTCTTTGATGTGTATGCTGATCAGCCTCGGTTTCTCCAGGCTGTCCACTACCACATCGTCAATTGTCAAATGTGCTCTTGGGTCGAACGTGTCAAATGTGTTCTTGGGTCGAACGGTACTTCTTCCGGAGCCAGTGCCTCACCTGCTCTCAGGCACCCAAAGAAGCACAGGCACGTCACTGCCCGTAGCATGGTCCCTCTGCTCCCCACATTGCTCCAAACTTCCTGCAATGCACACATGTGTCTCGGAGTCACCGGATTCCTTTCCATCGGTGTGCAGCCTTGCACAGCCCTGTGTCTGGCAATGCCTGTCCTGATCTGGTTCAGCCTGGCCATTGCTCCCCAGTTTTGCGCTTGCAGACCCAGCCTTTATCTGTGCCTGTCTCAACCCAGCCAGGTGATACTTGACTGTGGCTGCCTGTATGCCTTCGCCCGCCAATGTCACCACGTAAGCAATTGCCTTGTCCTCCGTTATCGGCAATGGCTCCTTCAAGACCATTGCACAGTGAAGCATATTTTCTCCACACCGCCTCATAGCGCTTGGCCGTAGCAGCGGCTAATCCTTGGCTGAAGAAAAATCCAGCAGCTCGCTCCACTCCTGCTCGGACCATGAGCGCTCCCCATCAATCGAGTAAGGATAGCAACCTCTGCGAATTCTCACGCCATCTTCCTTCTCCGCCTGCATGACAGAACAAGCCAGGGTAAGGCTATTTCTGGACAATGCATCTGCCACTACATTGTCCTCCCCTCTGATGTGCTCGGCCACTAGAATGAACGGAACGGAGGCCTCCATAAATGCCAAGCATCTCCTTAGATGCATGGACTTCCTCTCTTTGCAAGAGCCCGATTTAATGGCTGCCACCACAGCCATGTTTTCACATCTGGCCTTCACAGTCATGCCACGCAACAGCGAGCCCCGCCAGGACTATAGGTAGCAACTCCTTGGACACGATTCTCCACTCTCTGATCTCTTCCATCTCTTCCCAGCACAGCTGGAACTATTTCTCATTCCATGCTGCTCCGCATCCCCGCGAGCCAGAGGCGTCGGTCACAAGCACTATCTATGGCTGCTCGGCTTCCACTACAGCATGCATCATGGCTGTGCCATTCCATCGCAGTCCAAACTGCCACCACCATTCCAAGTCAGCCCTCGCTTCAACGTTTAGTCTCGCCCGTCTGTCCTCCCTACGCACAGACATACTGAGGTCTTGCAAGCGTCTCTTGAACGACCTGCCTGCTCTTACCACATTGCAAGCATGATTCAGGAGCCCGAGTATAGAATCGAGGTCTCTTTTCCTGCAACATTTCATGCCTCTCCATGCTTTGAGCAGCTTACGCAGTTTCCCCAGTTTCTCTTGCGGCAGCCTGACCTCCATTTTCAAGGTGTCCACTTCCATATCCAGGAAAGTGATCACCATTGCTGGACCTTCCTCTTTCTTCTCGTCCAGTGGCATCCCCAGGATCCTGCACACTACTTTGAACGCATCCATGAATCTGGCGCACTCATCCGTGCCAGCCTTTCCAACTGTCACAAAATTGTCGATGTAATGACGCAGCCACGTTGCTCCCTTTTGCGTGGCCACCCATTCCACAGTGTCTCCCAGTGCCGTAAACAGCAGAGGAGCGGACCTCAGCCCGAACGGCAGCGCTCCGTCCACAAACACCTTGTCCTTCCACCTCATTCCCAGGAGCCATCTGTCTTCCGGGTGGACCGGCACGTTCCTGTAAGCCACTCTAACGTCGGCCTTGGCCACTTCTGCTCCTCTCCCAAGCAGGAGCACTCTCCTTACTACCTCATCCACTGAGGTGTATGCCACACTTGACAGTGTTCTATCCACGCCATCATTCACACTTCGCCCATCCGGGGCCGACAAATTGACTATGAGTCGCCATTTGCCTGGTTTCCCTTTCTTTGGGATCACTCCAAATGGCGAGCACTGAATCAGCTTCGCCCCATCCATGGAGGACACTCTCCAAATTCTGTTGGCCCTCTCCTCGGCTTCCAGATAGGCACTGATAATCGTCTCATGCTGAGACGCCTCGTACATGTTGCCCTTGCATTCGGCCAGTTCCACCTTGCTCTGTTCATGTCCCAGTCGGAACCCGAAACACAGTCCTCTCACCAAGAACGAGACCCAGTCTCGATCAGGGTGCACTCTCAGCTCTTTGTCCCACTCCTGCCACCCCAGTGGAGTCGCCACGACATCCGCTCCTGGCAGTGCTGCACTGTTCGGCCCAGCCGAGACTCTCTCCAGCTCCAACAACTGGCTTGTGAACCGGTACCCTATGCAAACAGTATCAACTCAGTCCACAATCCCTTCCCCACTTCTCTTGGACCTTTTCTCTTCTGTGATAAGGATAGCTTGGTTGCACCTGAGCTGTCCCTTTCCGACCGTTCGTCCATCCACTCTCCCTCTCTGCGACCCTGATCAAAGACTGGAAACTTTGCAAACTCCACGAATGCACCACCCTGAATCTTCGCCACAGTCTTTCCAGGCAGAGGCGGGAGACCTTTGATCAAATGCACCACATATGGCTTCTTCGTCTCCTCTTCTCCCCCAGCACCAGAGCCTTTGGTGTCGCAGAAGAGTTTCTTCAGCCGCACAGCAGGCTCCTCTCCCACTTCTCCTGTCCCACACTTGAAGCCATTCTCTCTCAGGTCCGCTGCTGATGGCGTACTTTCACCTGCAGACCCTGATCGAACAGACATGCCCATCACATGCTGACCATCGCCCCCCCCCCCCCGTCTGCTCCACTTTCCTTATCGACTTTTTCTCACTGTTCTGGGTTGCTTTCACTCCGGGCCGCCTGTCATGCGCCAGGCCCACTCGCCCATTTATGGCTACATTACCCAGCCTGTCACACGCCTGAGCTCCCTGTCTCACCACTGGTCATATGCCACTCGCCCGTTCAGGCCCGTACGCCAATAACCACACAGCCATCCAAGTGTGCACCACTCACCCATCCGGGCCTACACTACGGCTCCCCACTGACTGTTCCCTCTCCACTCTATTTCTCTCGTCTTATTTATTTTATTTTATTTTTTTTTTTTTTTTTTTTTTTACTAGCATTGCTTATCCCAAAGAGCCACAAATGCTCAACTAACCAACTTAACTCACGCTCGCCCCACTGGTTGCTATATACATAGCCCACTGAGCTCGAGGTTTGTCACGCCTGACCATGCCAGACGGAGGTGAGCATCGTGGACGACAATATCAGCTACACAGCATCACCCCGTCCCATTCAAAACACAGGGCCAACAAAAGTTTGTTTACAAAAATATACAGCATATACATTACCACAAACTTTTGCAAAGTATGATGTAAAACAAACTAAGATTAGACTAATCTGTAAACTACGTATGATGTGCCCCTGCACTTACAGAAGCAGTGTGCAGCTTGTAACTAGCTTTATGGCCCTGTGATATGTCTCACACTCGCCCCATTCCTGCGGTCCCAGCCACAAATTCTATGCACTACCCCACCCTCTGCCCACCTGTTGTTGGAGTGTTGTGCTCTTTTTCACTCCTTCCCTCCGCTGACTTGTCCACATGCTTTTCCAGTAGCACCAACACTGACTCTGAGCCTCCACTTGTGCTTGGAGATCAGCCACTTGCTCTTCCAGACCGCCGCTGGGCGTAAAGTCCTCGCTCCCAGCATCAGCCCAGCACTTCCCTCTGTCATCCCTGCGTCTCTTCGCGCGACTTTCCAATGTCGCTGGCGCTCCTGCCACCAGCAGTGCTCTTCCCCAGACCATCCATTATCTTTCTTTTCTAACTTTCCAATTATAGCTCCCCTCAAGCCACGTGCTCTTCCAATGCTGCCAGCTCGCACGCATGCGTGTGCTTTCATTTATTTGCTCTCTCCTCGACTTCAACCGCTGGTAACCTCGGTACGCTGCGCTAGACCTGCCGTGGCTTGGTATAAACCACTAGAATGTAGCATAGATCACACGAGTATTTGCCAACTGCTATGCAACCAAAATACGTAACACTCTAACATCTGAACGCATGCACTTGTAAGTAACTTACTCTTCCTTGGATTGTGGCTAATTGGCGAGCAAGCGAGACGCTCTCAGGGGTAACTCAATTGAATGAAAATCGGGGATATTTGTTTATTTATGTGTGGACGTACGTATGTCATTTTGTACTTTGACCTCTCGTATTTTTGTGTTCTCTCCATGTTCGACCCCGTCCCAAACTTCACTAAAGAGAATCCTCTGGTTTAGCGATCATTACCCATATCACCCTTGAAATTTAATTGTTTACCGCTTTGAATTCTTTTGTGGGTGCAGTTAGAGCTCAAAAACTTATAGGAGCTCCATTTCTGCGAGTTAGTGGCAGTGGTAAGTTAATACGCTATTTGTCACAGTTATAAACCCTACGCAACGGTATTTACTTGAAAATTCATTGTCCACTATACTAACCACAAAGGTAAGTCTTGCGTAGGTATGTTCAGTTGTGTGAAAGTATTGTGTATTACAACTACTACTAAGAATATCACAAAGAAAAAGTTTAAATAACTTGACTTGATTTTGTTGCTTCTTTTTCAATTCAAACCAGTTACTATGGCATTTAATCCCCTTGACGGTATTATACGTAATTTAAAAACTCGACTTCATTTTAGTAGTTTGAGTGGTAGTTGTTAAAATCAATCATTTAACAATAGTGTAGTTTAAGGCTCGCTTGCCATTTGTGCTCAAGCACACCACTAGTTTAAAAGTATGTATATTATGAACATATCCATTCTTATGGTAGGAAAAAGTAATGAGGGTTATTATCAATTGTGGTTTATTGCAATTGTCAGCTAATCATAATTGTATTTAGTAGCTTATCTTTTTCTATAGTGTACAGCTGGAGTCGTGAGAATGAGTTATGAGATAATGGAGCATAGTAAGGTATGGTTGTCTTTCCTGGCAGATGATAGTTTGTTTACTTTTCCATATGTTACCTAGCACTACTAGCTTGATAGGTTTGGTCATGGAGGGTACATAATTTTGTCACTTTTGTGTCATAAGCAGTACACGTAATTACTACCAGACTGGCAAACATTATTAATAAATATGTGTGTACATCACTGTTTTCTCTAGATGGATGAGCAACAAAACTTGACCAATCTCTTCAAACTTGTACAGTTTCTTAAACCTAAAATGCAGGTATTTATTAATTAATTTATTAATGTCTATATATATAAATTTTGTTTATTAGGTTTATTTGTAACTATAGGATAGGCAGAAACCAGTTGGTCTTAGTATGAAAGCTTTTTCTAGTCCTAAAGTTGCAGAATATTTACGAACATTGTCTTCGGTGGGTGCTAGAAAGTCTCCTAAATCTAAGTACAAAAAGATAAGGTCTCAAGCTGCTAAAAGAGGTTAGTATAATAATTAAGTGACAATAGTTACCATGATTCTATCAGAATTTTTCATTTTATCTATATGGTAGTTGGTATGAACGTCTTAGTACTGCAACACTGCAAGGATGCAAAATTTTAACTGTTCTAATTTTGAGATTTTTGTTGAGCATTTAAAGAAAAACTTGATTATTGTATTGTATTATTTATTTTTACTATATTTGCAAACTCTTAAGACTTTAATATAGCAAACAAGTTTATAAAGTTAACTCATTTGATTTCAGTTTTCTATATATTTCTTTAGTTCATGTATGTCTTTTATTGTAACTATTTAGATAATACTAAACCTGAAGGAGAGAGTAGTGACATCCAAGTAGCTAGGTAAGATTCACCTGAACTTTTATAATTAGGAGGATAAAATCAAGTGTAAAAAAGTGTTTTATTTGAACTATCTAAGGAGCAAGTTAAAACTGAGTGTGTAGTACGTAATCTATGTTTTGGACAGATGTATACATCGTGATGAGTATATTAAGCAATTCTGATGAGCAAGCCACTGTGTAGCTGTTGTACCATTCCAAATTATATTTATGGGTGAAAAATGTGGCCAAGAAGATGTAATTAAGTACATGAACCGTTCTTGGCCTGTAATGCTATAGCATCTAGATCCAGCTAGGGTTGTTACGCTTCTGACGATTTTCCGTTTAAGGAAGAGCAGACTTACTATGAGCTACAAATAAACATACTATGCATAGAAAAGCCATTAGTTGTAACTCAATTGTTGCATGTACAGTAGATCCAACACTTCAGTTTACCGAACACCCTAAATCTAATAGTAGCACATGCAGACACGAAGAATTGCTTAACCATGCCCCTTCATTAGTGTTTTATATTACATTTTCTGTGGTGTTCAGTTATCTGAACTTTGTCAGTTACGCTTCCAACGTGTTCAGGTAACTGAAGTCCTACTGCACATTTTTCTATATTGTGCTAAATAATTTAATTATTGTCAACAGTATATCAGTAAATTTGTGAGTGCCTTTGAAATCATTGGCTCATAGGTTAAAAATATTGGTGACTAAGGCCAGTGCAACAACAGAGTTATGATACAAGAGGGAGAATTCAATCTTAGTTGCTCTTTATCTCAATTATTGGCGAGCGAGCGGAGCGAGCGAACGAGACACTCTCAGGGGTAACACAATTGAAAATCGGGGATATTTGTATGTTTATATATTATGTGGACGTATGTATGTCATTTCGTACTTTGACCCTCGCATTTTTGTGTTTGTTTCGCAGTCTACCCCTTCCCATACCTTCACTAAATAGAATCTTTAGGTTTAGCGATCCCGTATCATTCAAGGAAATTTAATTGTTTACCCCTTTGTATTTGGTTGACACAAGACGCTATTAGGTTTTACAAACTTGTTAGACTCAACACTGTGCAGTAATTCTTTAGAACTTCTTGTGTTTTTCAAGTCGCAAAACGTTATGGCGTAAGGTTACTATGGTATTGAGACCCTTTACCAGACAATTTCAAAAACTCGGCCGTTTATAGTAGCTGTGAGTGCCCGTTGTCAAAAGCTACTTGTAACTCAGATAGAATGTGATATTAAAGGCTACAGAAAATACCAGTACTCGGGAAATTGAGGTAAGAAAGTAGTTCTGTATTTCTCATAGATGTCCAGAAACGCCGTAAATTGTCCATCCCATCCCACAGTCCCATGGGACAGTGGGACATTCCATGGGATGTCCACCTGTCCCTCTATAGATGCGTGTGTGTCCCACTGTCCATCCCATCCCATGGTCCCATAGGACAGTGGGACATTCCATGGGATGTCCACCTGTCCCTCTTACAGATACGATCCCATGAAATTATTGTCACAATGAACACTTATAGTCAAGCTAGAGTGCACGCGCGAAGCGCGATTAGCGTTAGATTAGCGGAGCGCCAAAGGCGCGACGACACGCTTTGACAAGCCGACTGAGCAAAGCGAAGGAGGTGTCATGCTAGGTTTAATATGCAAGAATGGGTAATTGCTGACAAGGTTACAAGTATATTAATGATACAAATATTAATAATAACCACTCATTATCAGTACAAATGTTACACGCAATCTATTTCGAAGACTCATGGGACCGTGGGATGGGATGGACAGTAAGATATTCATGCAGGGTTTGATACAGGGGGGGGGGGGGAACCCTGGGATTTCCCCCCCCCCTGAGCAGAGTTCCCCCCCCTAGGATTTTCACCTATACTTATTAAAACATACAAAAAATACTTTTCCTCCCAACTTTTCTTGTAGGTAAGCCTAGATTTGTACAATTTCTTCAGGCTAGCCTTTGAATGCTTTAGGTTGGAGCTTAGTTTGGGATTGCCTCCGCCAATGTTCATCTTTATATTACGGCTTGTGGACTGTTCTCCTTGTTGTGCTTCTTCCCTCTGCTGCACTTCTTCCCTCTGCTGCCCTTCTTCCCTCTGCTGCACTCCTTCTCTCTGCTGCACTCCTTCCCTCTGCTGCACTCCTTCCCTCTGCTGCACTTCTTCCCTCTGCTGCACTTCTTCCCTCTGCTGCACTTCTTTCCTCACCTCTTCTCTCTCCCTCACTTCCACACTCTCTCTCTGCTGCACTGCTCAAATCTGTTCCTTGTGTTCCACCAATTCATAGCTATCACATTTGCTTTTTTTAGGTTCAGATTCACTTCCTTTGGAGCCACAAGGTCTCTTTTTCCTAAAATACTTTCTGATATCCAATAGCTACTACTCAGCAACTTCTACAGTCTGCCAAAGCAACAAATATACCTTACCAACCAGGCAGCTGCTTCACAATGACCGGAACTGGTGATCCATAAAATGATACACCTACTCCATTCAAACTAGAAAGATAACCTATTAGGAGTCTGTGCTTAATTAATGTCAGAGATATTCAGCTTTCAAAATGAACAAAGCTGTTTATTAGAGGTAATCAATTGATCAATATAATACAATAAGTTTAATTTCCTTACCTTATTAGTATTGCAAGGACAAAAAAAATACAACTATAAGGTCGCTATTTGACTTTCCCCTCCCTAGCAAAAAATCCTGTATCAAACCCTGTCATGTGTCAGTGAGAGGGACAGGTGGACATTCCGTGGAATGTCCCACGATCCCATGGGACCGTGGGATGGGATGGACAGTAGGACACGTGCATCTGTAGAGGGACAGGTGGACATCCCGTGGAATGTCCCACGATCCCATGGGACCGTGGGATGAGATGGACAGTAGAACACATGCATCTGTAGAGGGACAGGTGGACATCCCGTGGAAAGTCCCATGGGGCTGTGGGATAGGATGGACAATCCCATGTAATCCCATGATCCCATGGGACCGTGGGATGGGATGGACAATTTACGGCATTTCTGGACAGCCTTCGTATTTCTTGGCTATAGTCCCGTCACAACGCCTATGTACTTTTAGAAATGGACTGCTGATAAATTCTTTTGAAATGTTTTTGTTTGTGGAAAGGGTCGCTCATCATTTGTGCTCAAGCACATCACTAGTTTTACTATTGTTCTTCCTTAGCTTCCTGTACTTGAGTATTCTATCATAGGAAGTTACTGCCATCGTCTAGTGTTGTTGTTGTTGTTGTTTTACACCTTTGCAGTCGAGTAAAATACAGCAGCAATTGGGCATTTATCAGAAAGTGTTAAGAAGTATTTTTAGTAATTCAAACAATTTTAGAAACTTTCTCACCAAACAGCCTTTTCGCGATAGATATATGATGTATTTAGCTAGTATAGAATTACCCCCACTTGTTTAGGCCCATGAGATTTGTATGCACTTCACTTAATTGCTATTAGTATGCCCAATTACTCTGACATTAAACACTTGCTAGAAATTTAAGAAGTATGTTCACAATGTATGCATCTTTTACTTAAATTTGTTGACTTTATTTATTTATTCTATTTTTAGTTTTGCTCCACAATAAGAAGTTTACATTATTTATTTCTAACCATTTCATAATACATATTTTTTTTCATAACGTTATAGTAAAGAACCTTTGGCACTTAAATCTAAAGGATAATAACAAGATGGTTTCAAATTATTTACACAATTGATCAATGTGTTAAGAATCAGAGAATTATTATAGTTTTTTAAGAACAAATCATAGTGGTCTGTACTGTGTAAAATTGTGAGCTGGTCAAACTTACTCACCATGTTATAATGTTTTTGTTATATATCTTAAGGGTGGAGATGAAGGATGTAAGACCTGCTATAATTGCATCCAATTATTGCAAAGCAAACATCAGGAAATCAAAACCGAAGCTTTTAAACCACCCTAGAGTTTTGGTATGCTACTTTGTGTGTGTGTGTGTGTTATGTGTGTGTGTGTGTGTGTGTGTGACGTGACAGTGTGGTGTGTGTATGTTGCTGTCCATTTATCATTTCCATGTTATGTTTGAGTTCATTTTATGCCCTATGGCTCTGACTTTCTGTCATTTTCCAAGTTCCTTCTATAATGCCAGAATGTGAACAATATTAGAGGCAGCTGGTGCCAAAGCCTCTTACTTTCCTTCCAGAAGCTAATCCAAAGAAGCCAGAAGATTCGACAGCAAGGGTATGTAATGTCTAATCTATATATATATATATTTTTTGCTGATTCATAAATTTAATTATTTTCTACTATGCAGAAGACATTGGACTTCTCTCTTTTAGAAAAACTCCAACCATCAACAGTCAATATTTCAGCTAGACCGACATTACTTCAAGGTCCAACAGTTCGAATTGCACCCGCTCCTAAACAGCCCCATACTTCTCAAGCTAAACCAACATCAGCAATGAGACCAGAATATGACTCATCTCAATTCATGTGCACAGAGGTTCCAACACTGCCGATGCTTGGCACACCTACAACAATGTCCACATCTGATTCTATTCACTGCAATCAAGAACAAATATCAAGTGACCACATACAGAATACAGTTCTCAGCCAATATTTACTAAATACTCCATTAGAAACTCACAAGGATGACTCGTCCCAGTTTTCATCTTCAGACACTGTCAATGAACTTCTGAAAGGTTTTGCAGCCCCTTCTCCGAAAGAATCAACACATATTCTATCATTAGAAACACAAGATGTGCTGCCAACATTCTCTCAAGCTTTGAAACAATGTTCAATTCCTGAAGGTATAACGTTAATCAGTGGAATATTTATATATAATACTGCTACATATTATAATGTTTGCTAAAAATTATATCTCATTAGTTTACAGCCTATACTATCGTATAGTGGTGTGCTTGAGCACAAATGGCGAGCTAGCCTAAAATTACACTATTTTTTAACAATTGATTTTAACTTCTAACACTCAAGCTACGAAACAAAAGTCGAGTTTTTGAATTACGTATGTACTGTAAAGGGGATTCAATGCCATAGTAACCACTCCCCACAACTGTTTGAATTAAAAAAGCAACAAAATAAAAAACAAGTCAAGTTATTTAAATGTTTTATTTGTGATATTCATTAGCTAAGTAGTAGTTGTAACGCACAATACTATACCTACACAAGGCTTACCTTCATGGTTAGTCTAGTGGACAATGAATTTTCAAGTAAATACTGTTGCGTAGGGCTTACGACAAATAGCTATTAACTTACCACCACCACTAACTCGAATAGAAATGGAATTCCCATAAGAATTTGAGTTCTAACTGCACCCACAGAAGAATTCAAAGCGGTAAACAATTTTTGTAGAATGATACGGGTAATGATCGATAATCAGAGGATTCTGTTTAGTGAGGTTTGGGACAAGGTCAAACACCGAGCTAACGCAAAAAGGGTCAAAGTACATACGTACGTCCACACACATATACAAACAAACATCCCCGATTTTCAATTGTGTTACCCCTGAGAGTGTCTCGCTCGCTTCGCTCACTTGCCAATTAAAATACCACTCATTATTGCTGTCCTGAAGTTTTCAGAGGTTATTTAGTATCTTGGGTGATTTTGATAAAGTGATGGTTCTTACTGTTTGGCTTTGATGACAATTTTATACTGAACAAACACACCCTGGTTCCTAATTTAGTGTCACCTTCATAAACTGTAACTATGTATGTAACAATTACTTGCACCCAATAAAAATACATTTTTAGTAAGTCATCTGCTTGGAAAGAAAGCTGGCTGTTTATATATTAACCTTCTTCATTTGGTAGTAGCAGAGTTCTCTATTATCGCTGGTCACTGCTGGATAAGAATATTGTTCCATTTGAAATATTTCTCAGTGATTAGTAATCTTGTTGTGCTTTCTCTTAGATGAAGAATCTAATTATGTGCTGTTATTTGTTTTGTGTAATTTAAAAAATTTACAGTATTTTAATTTATTATCATAATGTTGTTATCAGTCATTGTTTCAGAAATATTGTTCATGCTCTGTAGATCAGTCGCTCATGATGGACTCCTCTGAAGAAAATGATCCTGAACCATTAAAGACTAAAGAGCCAGAGGTAATCTCCATCCCACTCTTCCACATGACCCATGTTAGATTCTCTCCCTTTCTAATATAGGTAATGGATTGCACTGCAGTAATTGTTGATGATGGTACAACAGACTATATTAGACGATTTCAAGAATTAGCTTCTAATATGGAGAGAGGTTACCAGGACTCTTGACAATTATATTAAACTGAAAATTGTTCATTTCGAAAGAGACATCATCCAGTTGTTGTTCAGAAAATTTCCATCATCAATGATTGTGCTGGGAAAAGGAAGGGATCAGGGATGGCATTAGCATTAATAAGGATTCAACCACATACAGTATCACACAGATCACATTCACTTCTGTAATACTTATATTGCATTGTCTACTATAATCATCTACAATTTTTACAAGTTTAATTTAAAAAATGATCTTACATGTTATAAAAAAAAAAAGTTTTGTATTCAAAAATCAGCTAATCGGTTCCATAATGTAATTTATAAAAAATCATGCAAGAAAGATACATGTACAATATCAATATTAGAATATTCCAATTAATCAGGTCCCTTCCCCATCTCGAACATGCTTCAGTTCTTCAACGAGTGTCTCATGCCTGTGCAAAAATACCATTTAGTAAAAGCATGAATGCATTGCTTAAACACAAAATTTGAAATCAAATATTCAATTATATAGTATCCTTGCAACATAATTTAAGTGGAGTAGATATAATTATGACAAGGAGCATAATTTGGAATTCTGTTTTTGGTAGTTTTAATCGTTTTCTTCAAGAGATTGTTACAATGACTTACATTTAATTAATCATATAAGGTAATTACAAAAAAAAATCATTTACTCTATTTTCGATGCTTTGTGCCATTAAAAAGTAAGTATGCTATAAATTTAATCCCACTGACAATTGCAAATTACACTAAGCGTAACAGCAGTAATTTCAGTCTAAAATCCTATGCACAGATGGCAGTATTTCACACATGTATACACAATTTAGTGGCTGTACTGTATTTAAGAAACCGTATTGTACCTGTAGGCAACTCTGATGTTAGGAACATTAGTTCTTGTAATATCATTCCCTCCAGGGCCCTCTTCTGAGTAATTGCTGCCAATCCAATACTGTTTCACCTACATGTATGTAAATAAATAAATAAATTAAGAAGCATTAAAACAAAGTGAGGGCAGGTACAGCGTAGACAAAAATGAAGATACATCATAGGGGAAAACAAAAACAAAAAAACAACAACAATAAAAACTAAACATAAAATAAAGGAAATAGGAAGGGACTACATGTAATTGCGTGGCCACAGCATTTCCAAGTTGCACTGTTTGATTAAACAACTGAAGTGCCAAGTTTTTACACACTGTTCTTCAGTTTATTACATTTTTTAGTTGTAATGCACACATTAGAGAGCGAATAAGCTTTTATGATACTGTAATGTTATGCTTAACAGTTAACACTGAGGAATAAAATTAAGTGATTGTATTGAATTCACTTACGTGATGTTCAAATCCACTCATTACGACAGAGTTCCTAGCCAGTTCACACATATCACATGGACTCAACTTCCACACCTGCGCAGCAATACTATACTCTTCCATCAACGGTTCCTAAAATATGTATATTGATAAATATAGTAGTGCACCAGTGCTGGTGATCAGGCACAAATGCAATCAACTAGCCTCCTTAGAGTTAATTGAGGTTCTGATACTTCGCTAAAATAGAATGACTTCCTAAAAGAGTCAAAGAAGTCGTTCGTGGACTAGAACACTGGCGGCTAGAGTTTAAGGTCCTTAGTTGGATTCCCCAATGGCAACCATTTTTTTCTAAAACATTTTTTCCCTTTTAATCCTTTTATATATATTTTTTTAACCCAATTTATTTAGTTGACAATGTCCACCAAAACGTTGTTATTAGAGCTATTTACTCTTGTTTAAAATTCTTCACTTTAGAACTGCTATTGCTCATGCTGTGCTAGTCACTGCTGACTTGCCTAGAGCACAAAAATACCAAATGTGGCAAGTAATTATGCATCATTTTAATTACATTCACTACACAAATATTCTTTTGGTATCCTGACACTGTCCTACTCACTTTCATCCCATTTACTCAAGTATGACTATATAGCTATTTACATACGTACATGCTTAATGAAGTACATATATATGTTATTTATCTAATTATAGTACAAAAAATATATGTAGTTCACCTTAGTGAAGTGAAACTGAAGAGGGTCATCACTTGAAAGGGATACCAAGAGACCTCTGGCAAAATAAACCGGAAGAGGATTGCGGTGGTAATCAAGAAACAACGAGTTGTTGCTGAGTGGAGACATGGCAATTCCAACTTGAGCAAGATAATACAAATACTGTAATGTCGGGACCTACATATTATAAATCTTGTATTAAAGTTGCAGATCAAAATACACTTACAATGTGGAAAAATATTTTACAATAGCTGAATCATTTTTTAATACAAAAATGTGAGGTACGTAATGTTGTGAAATACCACAGCAGTGACGAACTGTAATAATGATCTTATTGGTAACAGCAAACAGAATCAGAGTGGGGTGATACACTGCAATTTATACATGAATATAATTTTTAATCATTATCTTCACTTTAGTATTCAAGGTATTTTTAAGCAGATCATCCTGTAGTGTGAGCACTATGACTACTGCCACCCTCACATGTGTGCATGTAGTTTAACCAGTGGATAATTATGCACAAGTGGCACCTTTCTGAGCAGAAGGCCATGTGATATGTTCTCAGCAAGAATAAAAGCTGTCACCAAATGATGAGCTGGACCAGCCTCTCCACAGTGAGGTCGCAGTGAAAATGTATTCATGCCAAGAATTCTACACAATTTTAAACTTGTAAATAAGTCATGGGAAAGATATTCAGAGACATAGTTAATGATTTCACTGACCTTCTTAGTCTGTTAAGTCTCATGATGTTGGCATACATGTAGTAAATGTAATAGGCATACGGAGGGTTGCTCTCAGAAGTCCACTCTTCTGGACTAGGACTATCATTGTGAAATTGATGGTATTCTATCTTACTCTCATCATCCACACTGTCAAAACCAATTACCTGTACAACATATAGTTGAAACATAGTGTAAAATTAATACAACATACAAAGCTCTGTGTTATTACACAGAGCTTTTGGTACGTCCATTGTAATAACTTAACTTTACAATTAATAATTCACCAATAAAGCAATTTCAGACTGATATCATAATTCATCCTTGCTGGACATACTAATTTTAGACATTATTGATTCTACGTCATCATCGTCCCCCCCCCCCCCAAGTAAAAAATCCTGTACAAATCACTGCAATATACATACCACACACTACAATACTAGTGCCTTGATGAGCCATTAGTATTCAGTTAGGTTACACATGAAATTAGTTCAAGTAACAAATGGACTAAAGTCATTAGCACAGATAAATACAGACAGCAAAGTAAGTAAGAGCAATCAGACTGTTGATTCCATGAAGCAATGAATTGCAGAAATTACATTTATACATGTAGTAAAGGCAAAAAAAATAAATAATAATAATAGTAATTTTTTGTGTGCATAATTTACACTTTTTGTCACTTCTCACCTGAGCGAGAAATCTGTGCAAGTTCGGGTGGGACGAAGGATTCAGAGTGACTTCAAACAATGGTAGAAAAATGTTTTCTAACATTTCTCCAAAATTTTTCAAGATCCCTTTCTTCTTGTAAATGTCACTTCACAAATAACAAAATGATAACAGCACACACATTAACACATACTGCATTTGTAACGTACTAAATGCGAGGAACCTGGATTAACCAGCGAACATTATCGCAGAACATGTCATACTTGACTGCCCAGTCAGACAACTGGTCCCATTCACTCTTATTACGACCATAAATGGAAATACGCAACTCGGCATTCTGGTATTTGCTCTCAGTGAAATCATCCATGACTTCCTACACCAACAGAATATGCAAAATTGTACGATTGGTTTGTCTTTGTTTTGTATTATGAAGTAATACCATATGTACGAACCTTGATTAGGTGCCCAAAGTACTCCCCTCCCATGTCATTATCCACCTTGAGAAACACTTCTCGGAGTCTACTTTTTCCTATGAAAGGTACATAAGAACTTTGAACTTTATTTATCACTAACTGAATCACAAATATATACATGTATGTATAATATATTACAATAGAATTTTAGAAGAGTTTGGTGCACAGTCTCTTTCAAACCATTCATGTAGACATGAGTGAGAATCCATTAGTAATTAGCTTACGACATTGGAAGAGGTATGCAGATCAAACAACTTACCAATTGGATTGTATTTTGCGTTGAATTTGTCGAATCTATGAAATGTATTCCGGTCCTAATGATATAATTAAGTACACACAAAATGATGTTAGTGTGAAAATCAAGATATCAATACTCACATTAAATTTATGTGGACAATAAAGACAATGATAATAACAACAATTGACAATTAATCGTTGCTTCTATGATCACCACACTTTCTTACCGCATGAACATCAAGAGTGTCAACACTTAAATCATAAGCTTTCAAATTCATTTGGTCAAATAACTGCTGCAAAGTCAGGCGAACCCCACCACTGTCTATGACAACATCATCTGAATTGGCCTTGATTTTCTTCTTAATGAATCGAAGGAGATGTTTCTGATTCATGCAAGATGAAGCATGAACGTGAGTGTCCACCTACAGTATGTAAAGACAGTGACATCTGTAAGAATGCACTTTCATTCCTTTAATCATTTGAAACCATACCTTTCTGACATTGTAAAAGTCTCTGTGAGGAACCATTTTTTGAGCTTTCAATTCCTTCATCTCATTCAGCATAGTGTGCAGCTGGAACCTTGATTCCAAATACTTCAATCTTCGGTGACTGAAGGTTTTTCTTGATAACAAAAGAAATACTGAGATGATTAGATATGCAAACAACATAGACACCATATAGTAGGCAGTGTGCTCAATAGCACAGCTATTGTGAGTGAGCACATCCAACAAACAAAATTTTAAGGGTTGTCTGTACCTTGCGGTTTAAGCAATGTTTTACTATTTTAAGCATATTGACTGAGTGACTTACATAGGACCATGTGTAGAGAGAGCCAAAATCATGTTCATATCTTGAACAAAATCTTGCCTTAGAATTGGCAAACATTCTACTCCAAGATAAAAATCCTCTGATATTTTAGTAGTCTAAAAAATGATACAAAGTAGTAAAGTTATTGAATAGCATTCATAAACAACCACACAGGCACTAACAAGCTCGTTCTCCTTAGAATTTGGAGTTTTATCTAAAACTGCACAGCCATTTTCCATCCTCAACTTGTAGTCAAGAGTCCTATCAGGGAACTCTATGTGATGTGGCATAAATGGTGACAGCGGAGTAATAGGAGCAGCACCTAAGAAGAAGAAAATAGTAAATAAGTAATTAGAAAACCCAAATAAAAACAAGAATACTGTCAATTAAAGTCCTGTAATGTAGATATCCATTATCTGCGAACAGCGGTTCAAAAAATCACAAGATACCACAAAGTGCGTCAAATTCTATACTAAAGTCATCATTTTCCAGGCAAACAATAAACATACTTGCAATTATGTCTCCAGCTTGGTTATAACGAACTTCTTCGTTTTTTTCTCCACTGATGCAGAAGGTAGAACTAGGAGGTTCTTCTTTATTAAGCATCTTGGCAGTCGTGCTGTAAAAATGTTGCAAACTGTTTTCCATATATTTGCGACGAATGTGAAGTGTTCCAAGCAGTAGTTGCCTGGCTTCATCATACTCACTCAGAGGAACCTGTACACAACCACAACATGAAATTTACTTGTCCATTCATTGACAATACAAGCACTAGGCAAAACTTCCACTCACTCCTGCAAAATCAATCATGTCTGTAGGTTCTTGAGCTATCTTCTTCTTAGGCTTGGAAATGGTAACTCTACTGAAGGGAACTCTCAAGCAAACTCCAGCAGACATTAAAGTGGGCTGGGCCTCTGTTGCTCTGGGAAAATTAAGTATGATAGCTTTATCATTGATTAAAGAATCTACCTATTATTAATGGCTTTATCTCACGCTACTACTGTGAGTCTACACATTGTACATAATTTTGTAATAACTATCAACCATTTTAGTCTAGCAATAGCAAGTAAAAACACCCTCTACTATAGTTTGGCTATACTGTCAATTGCCCACATGGGCATTGTTGGGGTCTCCACCAAATAAAATTACTAGGACATCCCATGAGGCTTATTGATACTCCCATGAGACAATACAATTACTCTCACAAATTCAAGCCAATTGTTCACCTACAGTATATATATTATATTTGTGCATACACACATGTGGTTGACTGCACTTGTGGCATGTTAGTAATGTATAAGATGGAGTAGTAAAAGAGATGACCTGCTGGGAAAATACCTCCAAGTTTTGCAAAGCTGAATGTTTAGCTTACTTTATTAGCAGCAGCTTACAAGTATTCTAAAGAGCAACTAAATATAAGAGGAACAAAAATCAATTATAGGGGTCAGATAAATTCATAAAGTGGCCTACTCAGAGTGAACATCAAGACAACAGTATTTTTGTAATCTATTTATTCTATTGATTAACTTACAACTTACACAAATTTCAGGTCCACTATAGATGAAACTATAAATTTGTTAAATAAATTCCTTCTAGTTCAAAATGTATGGACCACATAGAACACCAACCTTGCCTGTTCGTTCTCTATTACTTTCAATTCTCTAATATCTTCTTCTTCATCTATCATCTCACGATCACCAGCATACTCATACATAGCATTCGGAGACTGAACATCTATTCACACACACACACACAGTACATGAATACTGTACATAGTAATATTCTTTTTAATCATCATTTTAATATGGTGCAGTGCTCTGTATATGTATGTACAAGGCTTCCCAAAAGGAAACAGGCTCATGCAAATATTTTCAAAACAAATATCCAACATAACTCCCTGGCGCTTTCAGAACACTAAAACTACAAAACTTGGAAGAATCACTAAAAAAAAAAGGCCAGCTTACCCTATATTCAAATGAACGTGCATGAATATCACAATCAACATACCCTTAATCATGAGTATACAGTAAATTCAGAAAGATAGTTACATTTTTTTTTAATGTAACAGTTTAGAAAGTATATGTTTAATAACACTTCTTGGTCAGTTTAGAATATTTTGAGGAAAAAAAGATAAATATAGTGCAAGATTATTACATGTATTAGAACTGGTGTAACTAACCTGAGCGGTAGTCTCCTGTGTTCGTGAACTCATCCAAAAGATCTTCATCATCTTCAATGTCACTGTCCAGATCATCCTCCTCCACTATCTCATCTTGATGTTTAAGTGGACTGTGTGGTGGAGATCTTGCTCGCTCTGGCAATCAGGCAGGAATACAATCAACAAAATAAAATTAAACAAAAAAACAAAAAAAAACAAAAAAACTACAAAAATAGAACTGAAAGTGAATGCATCATAATTTACAAAAATTATCAGTTGACAGATATACATTCTGGTATTGTAGTGTTAAACACTGGGTACTCATGGAATTAGTATTGCATAATTCTTAAAAAAACAAACCGTAGAGTGTGTGTCCGTTCATTCTATATGAATTAATGAAGACCAGAATTGAACTAGATAATAATTACTTGTCACATTAACAAAACCAAGTAAATCTTTACAACAATACTGTATCAGAAACTTGGGTAATATGTATATCTGAATTAGATCTGCACTTGCATTATGCAAATTACATTTACGACATCAAAGTAATAATGAATATGAAGTCTAGCTTCCTACAATGACATCATTATACTCCTTCCTCAACTTTAAGCTTCCATTTCTCCCCATAATTAACATTAACTTTACAAATCTATCAGGACCTTGGCAACAATACTATTACATCAGCAATGCATCACATCTATCAGGACCTTGGCAACAATACTATTACATCAGCAATGCATCACATCTTTCATCTGCAAATACAAATAAAGCAGAAAAATGACTGGCTGAAACTAAATTACCTTTATTTAAAATAATCACCACTGGACTAAACTGAACAAGCTAAATAAAGCAGACTTAAAGTGATAGACTCCAAGAAATTTCAAAAATAGAAAGTGAACAAAGAAAATGGCGAGTGAACAAAGATGAACAGGACTAAGTAAAGGGAAGAATTAATGGGAGAATAGAGGGGAAAACTAGCTGGAAGGGAAGATTCAGCACAAGAGTGATAGAGTAAAACTAGGTGAGAGAACAATAGTAATTTTTGATAGAGAAAGAAAGAATGAGAAGAAACAGGAAGAGTTAGTAGAAAACTAGTAAACTGTATACTCTCGTCTCCACCACTACAGGACACAGCAATTAGCCAAATACTTAATTTTCTTCGTTGAGCTAACTACCCGAGAACTGCTCGAATCCTTACTAAGTTACCCCCCATATACCATTACCGAGTTTACTCTCCAACCGGTGTAGCTTTTTGGCCAAGTTCTCAAAAACTTGAGTGCTCTGCCTGTTTAGTGGAGTAACTACGGACTTGTCCGACCCTTCAGTTTTCACCGACATACCCCAAGCTACTACAGTCTTCTTTCTTCACACTCACCCCTCATTTAATTCCAGACTGGTGTCGCTCGAGGAAATCCAATAATGGGTGTGGCTGGATGTTGCAAAGTGAACTAAAGCGTCCTTTACCCAAGCAGAAAAATATAACCAATTCCAAATACATAGTGTAAATATTCATTTCTACATATAAAGTAAACAATGACAATCTATATTATTTGTAGAAATCATGCTCAGTGTCATCTTTCTTAATGGCTTTCTTGTACGCCTTCTCAAAATCTTTGGATAGAATAATGTATCTGTTTTCTCGAACTGCTTGCATTCCAGCCTATACCAACAAAATAACAAAAATTTAAAAGCACTTACATGCAAACAAATTAATCAAGCATACAATATCAATCTTATAAAAAACAAAATCAAATATACAACAATTTACTTCTTGGCAGATAGCATTGATGTCAGCACCACTGATTTTGTCAGGACGAGCAACATCTATGAACTTGTCAAAGAACCAACAATATCAATCAAATGCTAAAATAATATCATTAAGTTATTAGAAAACTTCTTGTGCGGTGCATCTTCAATACATCTGTGATTCCTCCTGCCCATTATAATAGAGAGGACAACAATAAGAAAGCATTAAAGAGAAAATTTCCTGGATGTATGACTCAAAACTTTGGTACATTATTTCTAGGCACAACTTTTTAACTGGGTTAAACTGAAGTCATGTCAGTAGCTCTTCCTTTAAACGATGCCTTTCTTTATGCCAAGCATCAACTTAGACAAAATCTGCAGTTGGAAGCTACCAGAAGTTTCGCTGAGCATAACCTCTATCAACAAGCACTCAAATGCAAGTCTACATTAGGTTGGTTAGCTGTGGTTCAATTAGTGTGGGTGTGAACTGCTATATATATACACACACAGACACACATATGCCCTACATAGCAATATATATAAATATATAGGATACAATCTTCCAGATCTACTTCTTCCGACAAATTCATTTTTGCTGTAATGGTAGAGAAAATAAGTCTTTTTTGGCGTCTGTCAGGCATAGGAAACTCGATCTTTCTGTCTAATCTTCCTGGACGCAGCAATGCAGGATCTAAGGTGTCGTGTCGATTGGTTGCCATTATAACCTGCAAGTAATGGCAACAGCAATTAATCGCATGCCAATGCAGTGCAAATTTCACTTAAAATTCTTTTCTGTCCATTAGTGTAATGAGCATTCTTTCTTTCTCTCTTTTTACTACAATTTTAAGATCACCTTGACATTGACAGTCTGATCAAATCCGTCCATTTGATTCAGAAGCTCTAGCAGAATACGCTGTACTTCACGATCCGCTGAAGGAGAAACATTCTACCGTAAACATGTGTCAATAAGTCTTCAAACTTACCTCCAGTTTGGGCATCAAATCTCTTTGTAGCAATAGCATCAATTTCATCAATGAAAATAATTGCTGGAGCATTCTCTTTAGCAAGTCTAAACACATCTCGGACCATTCTAGGACCCTCTCCAAGATATTTCTGAACAAATTCAGAACCCACAACTCGAATGAAGGAAGCTATGTAAAAGTTAACACAAATTAGAGGGTAAAAAGTGTGTACAAACTTAGTGCACAACTCTCAGAACAAGTGTAAGTACAGTATTTGTAACTCAGTTAGAATAGTGAACTATATTGTGTGCACTAGAACAGTAAAATGTACTACAATTAATTATTAACATTGATTCATTCTTCTAAAAATAATGGTTCATAAGTAAACTATATGTAGCTAGGGGGAAATACTTAGATGTTAGTTTAAGTCACGGATACAGTAGCATATATGAATCTTAAATTGAAGAAGACACTGTATTGTTATCAATATGTTCATGATCCCCTCCCTCCCTCCCAGGTAAGCTTATGACTTGATTCTTCAAACTCAGATATTGGAATATCTGTCAATGAATCTTCTATTGTACTTATAACAGAAGGAACTTCGTACAAATGGATCATTTCTATCATGTGGTAATGTAATAATTGCTAACTGATTGTAGATAATAGGACAATTTGGTTGACAGGCACGAGCAGAACAGAGTAACAAGATAAGGTCACTCTATTCCATTTCACAAAAATCTGTTGACCTATAAATCTAAGACATGCTTTCAACTTCTTCTAGCTCCCTCCTTTTCCTGGAAGCACGTCCTTTTCTATACTTTCCCTAGTCCTTCAAGTTTTCCTTAGTTATACTTACATAATTTTTCTCAGTAATCGTATTCATTGTCCTATCCCTTTTACTAAGATTTGTACAAAATCACTTAGACAATTCCATGAGAAGCAAAACCAGAGGGGAGAAAATTGAAAATCAAAATAACTACCTAATTAATTATGCATCACAAGAAAGCTTCAAATTTGAAGTTGATTTTTCTCCAAATCTTATTTTAATGAGTTTACGGTTCCCAAGTTATGGCTTCTTTCGCATAAAACCTTTACCATCTTTCTACACAGTTTATAAAATACATCACAATAAAACCACAATTTTTTTTTCAACCAATTTTGGATATCTTGAGATTTGTTTTATTTGGTAAAATAATTTTGCAAAATATTCACTATGGTATAATCTGAATTACTTGATTTTTTTCCCGTCGCAGATTTATGTCTTTTTAGATTATCTTGAAACTACAATGGATTTTTTTATGTTAATAGAGATTATCAATTAGTCCCCTAACAGGTATAATCATACATCAATAGAGCATTCTACCATAAATATAAAATAGCCATGACAGGCTTAGATCTTTTGGTGTTAGTCCATCATATTTTAATAAATAGTGCCACCCTAAGCTTAATCATCAGGTACAGTATTTTAGCAATACACGGAAATACCCCCCAAAAATATTGAATTACACAAGTTGAATTAGGAGTAGTGCAGAGGCTAGGTACGTATATATAAAAATAGCCAGCATTTCTCTGTCAGGAATGTCAACTAGATCGGAGGAGACACTATGGATGGTGATGACAGATCAGGTTGGAGAAATCAAGAACTGTTTTGGTCGCAAACAAATAAGTCTTGCAAAATGACTAATCAATTTTGTGTGAAATATAAAGTGCCTCTATGCTTCACGCATCATGGTGACTGCTTTGATTTGCAGAACAGCCATCATGCAATCCTAATATATGAATAAATTAACACTTTATTTCAACTGCTTTCACCAATTCTACCTTACATCTATCATTTTATCAAATATGAGCATTGGCTAGTCGATAGTGATTGCTAACAGGGTGAAAAAATGGCAAGAAAAGTGAAACTGCTTTTTGAGAGCAAATTTGATACACAAATGTCAACTTATATCATGTCATTATTGGGTGCATGTATATTTTGGCTTGATACACCAAGACAAATTGAGTCAAAATGAAGCAATTGTAGCAAAAATATTTTGTAAGCCAAACAAAGTAGAAAGCAATAACAGTGGTTATTGTTCAATATTTAAAAAAAAATCATTTTTATTCCTACAATGTAATGTAAAGTTTGCAAAATGCATGTTCTACAGCAATTGCTAATTGAAAAAACAACCCAACAACTATTTTGGCGCTCTTAGAGTTAATTTTCTGATATCAGTTGGAAATAGGAAACAATAAGCTGTAAAACTCTTTAGTTCATAATTTTTTTCCTTTTATGTTTTGCTCTGAAGTATTAATTCATAAATGGTTGATGAAAATGTTCAGTGTAATTCAGATGTGTACATCTGTCAACTACATCCATCACATTTTAATAAAATACTTAAAAATATTTCTCAATTATGCAGGTTTTCAATTTAGTAAATTAATAACAGCTTTGTGGATAAGAAATATTTTAATACTTAAAAGAACCCAGATGTGCTCTTGCCAAATCACAGACTTCTCAACATTTACATGAAGGGTTTAAATTTTAACAACTCTTGTGATTGCGTCCATCACACAACTTTGAAAACATTCTTAGCTCTTGTTCCTAAACAGTTCATGTTTTCTACATCAATGAATACTCTTAGTGTTACATATCACACTACAAATAGATTCTGTGTTTTGCACTACAAAATATAATTTGAAAACAGTATGTCCGAGTCTGTCACCATGGAATTGCCCAATTGCTCTTTTCTACTTCAAAAGCAGGTAAAAATAATTCAATTCAAAATGGCAAAAAAAAACAACACAGGGAAAAAAACCCTCTCGACTTAGCCTTTAATGAGCTAATAAAATTGGTTGGCCAGGAAGTCAGTACAATAAAGCTACCACAATCACTAGTGTTGACAGAATCAAATTAACTATATCATAACAGCAGGAAATTTAGCCAATAACCAGCCTTGCCTGTGGTGTGATGGGCAACTGCTTTTGCTAGCATAGTTTTGCCACATCCAGGAGGTCCATACATCAGAACTCCTCGAGGAGGGTCTATTCCTATTTGCTTATACAAAAGAAAGTGTGTTAAAGGAAGTTCCACTGCTTCACGCATTTCTTGCTTCTGTATGTCCATGCCACCTAAGTATTATATACATAAATATGATAATGGGGAAAAAAATCCTTTCACTGATAATTACCAATATCTGCATATGAAACATCAGGTTTTTCTTCTGCAGTGAGCATTGCTATCGAGCTATCTGCTTCAGGAGGCAAAACATCAACAAGAGCATTAGAATGCTTATGAAGGGCAACTGATGAATTAGGCTTCAGCAATTCTCGGTCTATTGTACTTAGTACACGAACATAATAGTTGGGCCCAGTAGTACTACCTGCATAGAACACTTGCTCAAACTAGTACTTTAGGACTATAACTTGTGCTTCTTACCAACAATGGCATAATTATGATCCACAGCTTCTAAAAACTGACCAATGACTAAAGGCACTGACTGAATACGTTTAACCTCTTCCTGAGCATACAGATACTCCATTCTAAGGTTTTTCAGCTCGTCTTTGATATAATCTTCCTGAACTTGAAGAAATTCCAACTGCTTTTGGAGTTTCTTAAACTTAACATACAGGTCTTCACTGTCATGGTGACTAGAACCTGTAGTAGTGGTATTAGTAGTGCTAGCTTTAGGTGCAGGTGTGTCCTACAACAAGGAAATTTTAAGACCTAGAAATCAGTAGTTTTTTCACTCACAGAAACAACGCTGATTCCAATTTCTTCCATTTTGTCAACCACTGGCTCCAACTGAACTTCAAATAACGCACACTGAGAATTAGATTTATTTTGCCGCACATTCTTCCTCAAAATGAGTGCGAGTTACCTAGTTTATCCATAGATATACAAAATCTATGGTTTATCACCCATAGTACCAGTACAGCATACCCCTGGGAGTATGCAGAATCTTAAGCTAAGACTGACACCGGGGTTAAGAACTAGGAGAAATGACAAAGTATTTGCTAAAGCATTTAATATAGCCATGGGAGGACTGATCGGTGGTGGTATTGCCTACTATTGGAAAGAGACCCACTTAGTAGATGGTTACAGACAACAATTAGATGAACTAGAAGAAGAGCTGGGCCGACTAAACCGGATCCGAAGAGTCAAAGAAAAACTGTTGGAAGAAGAAAAAATAAAACGAAAACTATAGCGTAGCAATTATTATTGTATGGAAAAAAATTGTCAGGACTATTGAATATATTTTTAAAAAATTTTTGTTTTCATTTCCCCCCGGCCCCCCTTTTGTCCATTTAGGTACGAATCGTTTTTTACCAGATGGATTCTGGTAAAGGGTAGTTAGAGTGTGCTTTTCGCAGTTTTGGTGCAATTACTACTCTGTTTAAAAGAGAGAAGAAATGAGTGGCAAGGCACATCCTCCAGAATTAAAGAAGTAATTAGGGTATTTCAAAGCAAGTACTTTTTATGTTGTTGTTGTTTTTTATTTAGGTACATGGACAAGAAGCTTCAGCGTGAGTTGCAGCTTGAAAGAATAATTAGCTTGATTTCATGCCTAACTATTACATGCCATATAATAGGATTAGCTACCCTTAATTATCCCTGACTAGAGTAGTGCTAAACTATCTTTGCTAAATCAACACTGATGTGGATCCTTTCACAGCTTGCTTTAGTTTACATATTTAGCAGTAAGTGAATCTGGCATTACTATACCATACACTTTCTAGGTTTTTGATTAGTAACAGTTACTTATTTTCCAGTAGATAAGCCATGTGAATATTGTTGAGGGTATACAGTATATAATCAATTCCAGTAATTGCATCGGTGTAACTCTAGTTGTGGTAGAAAATTGGACTGGGACTGATTTATATTAGATGATAAGTGCTCACATAGCAATAAGGAAGCGTATATGACATGTAGTGATACTGTACATGAGTCAGTCTAGCTTTGGTGCGACCTTTTAAATTTCTCTGTATAATTACTTCAATGTGAGTTGCAGATGTTATAAATATCTATGTGTATAGTTACTTCATTGAGAGGTTCAGGTGTTCTAAAGATCTCAGTATTATAGTTACTTCAATGTGAGGTGCAGATGTTATTAGTTCACTTTTTGTTTTTAGTGAAGTTAAATGGTAACCGTACTGTGACTGGTATTCTGCGTGGCTTTGATCCATACATGAACATTGTTATGGATGATGCTGTAGAAGAACGTTCTAATGATGAGAGGATAAACATAGGAATGGTGGTATGTTAGCATTGATGGTAATAAAATACAATATATTATTCTTTTAAAAATCTCTAATCTCGATGCTTTCCCCATAAAAATGTGTGCCCTAATAAAATTTCATCTTGGTCTAAAGTGATATGAACTACTCGTGCCATATTTACCCAATATTAAGTACTGCTTGCAAGGCTAGCTTGCTCACTATCACTCTACAGGGATTTATACAGGATTTTTTACTTGGTAGAGACAACCAGCCTAACCTCGTCAGAGAGTTATCTATTTGTGATGTGATCAATTAAACAATTGCACTCCTATTAGTGTGTATACATATCATATGTATGGTGATGATATTTAAAGAACACGAAATATCTTCTCAGCTATAGTAGCTAGTGGTGTGTTGGAGCACAATTGGCGAGTGAGCCTCTCTAGTAGGGTTACATAAAACTACTACAAAAAATTACTTATTTGCTAGTTAAACGTATACTTTGTACAATTATTTAGCTAACCAGTAGCTGTAATGCACAACACTTCCACACACACTTGTTCACTGGTCATACCAACACAAGGCTTGCCTTCATGGTTAGACTATTGGACAATGAATTTTCAAGTAAGAACAGCACTGTTGCGTAGGGTGTGTAACTATGACAAGAATAGCACATTAGCTTACCGCCACCACTAGTTCAGATAGAAAATGAACTCCTGTAAGTTTGACTGTACCCACAAAATAATTTGAAGTGATAAACCATTCACTTTTCTTTGGATGATACAGGTAAAGATTGATAAACCAGAGGATCCTGTTTCCTGTTTAGTGGAGTTTGAGGGGTTGACTAACAAGCTATCACAAGAACACCAGGGGCAAAGCACAAAAATGACGTGTACATACGTCCAAACATACATAATTTTTAGTGGTGTGCTTGAGCACTAATATTGAGTGAGCCAGCCTGGTTGGGTTAATAAAACTACTGTATTGTTACGTAATATTTTTAGCTTAGTTCATGCAAAACAGTATTATAACAGTAGACCATTAAAATTTTAGCAGTTAAATAAAGAATTACTTTCTTACCTCAATTTCCCAAGTTCTGAATTTTAAGCCACTCAGATTATCTGAGGTGTTTGTAATTCTTAACATCAAGAACTCTGACTCAGCTACAAAAAATATGTCTTAATGTAAATCTTAAATCTGATAATGGTTGAATTTTACTATTCTTGAGGCTAAAGCACTAGCTAGTACGCAAAAAAAATACAATTATTAATATACTACTTTTATTTTAATACAAGTATATAGCTATTCCTTTTCAGGAGTGATGTGCAATACAGCTTCACTTCAGCTGTTCTTAAGTGAATTACCTAGGTACAAGCTCTTGAAAACCATACACATATATACTTACATCAACATATACCCAATTTTCAATTGTCCACCTTAATTGGCGATCGAGCGTAGCGAGCGAGACACTTATAGGGGTAACACAATTGAAAATCGGGGATGTTTGTTTATTTGTATATATGTTTGGACGTACGCATGTCATTTTGTACTTTGACCCTCCGTAGTTTTGTGTTCTCTCGGCGTTCGACCCTGTCCCAAACTTCACTAAACAGAATCCTCTGGTTTAGCGACCATTACCCGTATCACCTTACAAATTGAATTGTTTACTGCTTTGAATTCTTTTGCGGGTGCAGTTAAAACGCAAACTTATGGGAGCTCCATTTCTATTCGAGTTAGTGGCGGTGGTAAGTTAATACGCTATTTGTCACAGTTATAAGCCCTACTCAACAGCATTTACTTGAAAATTCATTGTCCACTAGACGAACCACTAGGGTAAGTCTTGCGTAGGTATGTTCAGTTGTGTGAAAGTATTGTGCGTTACAACCTATTAAGAATATCACAAAGAAAATTTTAAATAACGTGACTTGATTTTGTTGCTTCTTTTTCAATTCAAACAGTTGCGGGAATGGTTACTATGGCATTAATCCCCTTTACCGCATATACTTAATTTAAAAACTCGACTTTATTTTAGTAGCTTGAGTGTTAGTTGTTAAAATCAATCATTTAACAATATTATAGTTTAAGGCTCGCTCGCCATTTGTGCTCAAGCACACCACTAGTAGTATCTCACTCGCTTTGCTCTCACCAATTATGTATTCACAGTATAGCCCTAGATATGGTTATGTAATGTGGCATCAGTATAGCATTTTTGAACTTGTAATAACTGCATAGTCCCTTGCAAATATACTATTTTTTCTCCATATATAGCGTGTGCAGTATTACTTATAATTATGTATAAGTTGATGATGCAAAGTGAAATATTGACATTCAGTTTACTTTAATTGTTTGTTTTTTTTTTGTTTTTTTTTTGTGTGTGTAGGTCATTCGAGGCAATAGTATTGCTCTTATTGAAGCACTTGAAAGAATCATCTAACTGAATTTCGTTATCACTTGTACACTTCAAACTAATACATAACCCACTGATTTGTTTGACAGATGTGAGATTAAAGGCTCCATCTTTTGTGAAACATCACCATGTATTAAATATTTGATTATGCATATCGTTTTATTATCCCATGGCCATGTTAAATATCCCATATTTTCATTAATATTGTGTTAGTTCAGAAGGTAGGGTTGTTAAAGAAAAATTTATTTATTTATTTTTTTTTTTTTTTGCAAGGTGAAATTGCTTTACCTAGACTCAATGTGGCTATTTAGTAAAGCACTTCACTCATTGGCTGTGAGAATATACAGTGCATTTCATTCTCATGCAGTGATAGTCAGTCTATTCAGAGCTGCACTTCAGGTTGAGGTGGCCAAGAGAGACATTTACCCCCCACCATTGCTAAAATGGTGAAATACCCTCAGAGTACTGCAGTTCACCTGCCACTCCTAGCTGGGAATTTATTGCATTTTTTTTAAACATCAATATATTAATATTCATGTAATTGGGAATTCATATCTTGTGGGAGTGGTGCTCCGATATGTACTAACCCAAATGACTTGTTCAACTGGAACCACACTATTGGAACTATTATTACATCTTTAGATCTAGTGATATAACTAAGTGATATCAAACGAGCTAGGCTGTGATAATACATTTGACCAGCCAGCAAGTTCTGCTTTCATTCTGTGGATATTCATAAATGTTGCATGCATGAATATTCTGCCATGTGGGGTCTAAAATGCAATTCAAGGTGCCACACCCACAGTCTATATTCATTGTTGCTGCAAGCAAACAGCTACACCCCCCTTTCTTGTAAGAAGACAAGTTAACTGTTGCAAATATGATAGCAGTTAAAGTGGTCCTCTTACTTCTGCTTGTGGTAAGTTTTAGCAACTTGATAAAATATTGAGTGTTCATGTGTGTAATGTTATCCTATCATTTTTTGTTAGGGTTTTGTGGTAGTTCATCCAAGTCAAGGTCAGCAAGTGAAAGCTTATTTTTTATTTCAAATCTATTAGAAAAGTTTTAGCTAATGGTGCATGTAATATGATGTTGACTATTTATTTGTTGGTGGTTGTTTAGGGCAACTGACTATTACCAAAGATGGCACAACTAGTGTTATGAACAATACCAACATAGAAGTTGCCAATGCTCAGTTTGGCGTACTTAGCCTGGAGTGTAATAGTGGTAGTAGTGAGAATGTTACTTGGCTAGTTCTCCCAGACAATGGCCAAGTCCTTACTTATGATGGCAGCAATAAGGGATCTAGCACTTACGTAATAAGTGGATCAGGCTCACAAGTAACTTTGGCTATTCAATTTACTATAACTCTTTTTCGTGGACTGCTCAAATGCGTATCTACATCTGGTCAGGCTTTGAGTGTTCTAGTTGTACCTAATGGTAAGCAAGATAAGTAAATCCAGTCTTGTTGACTTGAATAAAAAATTTTATCTCTTCAAGTTAGGAAGATTCATTTTTTGTGACATTTTTTTCTTAATTAAGATTTTGATGCTAACTCAGTGAGTTGTTCTGAAGACTTGGACTTTCGGTGGAGATTACTTTGGAGAGAAACATTTGCTGGTCGAAGGGATATCCAGTCTTGCCCTACAGATGGTCCTCCAACTCGAGGCAAATACAAAAGTATAATGTTAGCTGAATTTAATTTTGTAAATTATATTAGGCTATGCAATAAGAAGATGTTTGAATAATGGAACTTGGGAGAGTACTGTGGACATTAGTGGATGCAGCACTGAAAATTTTGAAAATCTTATTCCACAGGCTGTAAGTATCTTCTCTAAGTGTACAATGTGTCATCTTCGTTGATGTTTTGTTTCTTCTTTGAATATATAGTTACAGTTAGCAATTTGTTCGAGTGAAGTTTAAATTAGAGTTATCCTCGAATATGTATTTGTACAGAATGCATTGATGGGGATGGATAGGGCTATGTTGCCAGCAGCTATTAATAGTTTCATTGAAACACAGTTTTCACCAGCTGCTACAGTTAAGTCCAACAACAATACTCACTTTCCACGTGACCTCAGCATTTCCAATGATGTCATTGGAACATTATTGACAGCCATGAGACAAACCAGTGGAAATGAATTTCCAGTAAGTTGCTATCAATAATACTAATAAATAAAACAGTAATAGATAGAATTAATTCAATTGCTTTCTTAAGAAGTTAACAATTTGAATAATACTGACAATGTTATTAAGAATCGGGTATTCTGTCATACCTATGCGAATGTGGTATTAGTGCAATATGTACTAGAAAATGGAATAATATAAGCCAGAAAGATCAGTAGTATGTTTCCATTTGTCATGAAGTTATCTTTATGCTGCTTATGCCATTTCAAAATCCCTCAAGTAATGTAATTAAAGGTAGGTGGAGCTCATAACAGGCATTACGACACATATTTTAGCAAGCAACTGGAATATAAATTAGGATACCTGTGTGATACTTAGTATATAAATCCTTCTATTATTGATTAACTATGTTTCTTCAAAAAAGGTTATCATTGTGGCTACATAAGCGATTCTTTGTAAGTATGCAAGTGAAACTCTAAATTATTTTCTGCATTTTTTAGAGTTTGGTTGGAGTATTCAGCAACCTTCTCCATCCTGCTAATGTAGAAGGCTGGCTGCAGCTACCTGTGAGTGGTCTTCTTTAGTTGTTCACTGCATGTAGTATTATTTTTTATTGCAGTTGAGTAATGGAGGTGTTCGCTTATTGGAAATTATTGATGAATATGGAGAGTATCTAGTTAGCATTAGACCCAATACTACATCATCACAGATTTTCAATTCTGATATTGACCCACAGTCATTTGCAAGTAAGGCAACCTTCATGCTTATTATTATTATTATTATTGTTGTTGTTGTTGTTGTTGTTGTTATTATGTGACTTTTAGCTTTTCGTGTGGTGAGGATGCTTAGCACACCTTATAGCGCGTTTACGTATCCTATTAGCATGGACTATGGAGTTCAAGCTCTTATTCCAAGCACCGTTCTACAGGCAGCACAAGCCACAGGTTTGTGCCCACATACATATAAATTTTAAAAAAGCCAGTAAATACTTTTAAGCAAGCTGGTTGTAGTTATGTCTTTTCTTACAATAAATGGTGGTAGAAAACACAAGCATGCACACACCTACACACGTGCCCATGCACACACATCTCCACAATGTGCATGCACACACATTTATGTCTACACAATGCGCATGCACAAACATGTGCATTTAACAAAAGACCCAGTTCAAGGCAGGCGGACCTAGACACCACAGTCTAATTCAAAGATTTGAAACCTTCCCATACGGGTGGCAGCTATCTACTTTGGTGGCTTCTGTGCCCACAATTGAGGATTGCCATACTGTAATGTCTACTTTGTCACAACACATCCCACGTGTGTGATGACTAATTTGTAGCTTCAGTTTTGACGGGTGGTAGCTATCTACTTTGGTGGCTTCTGTGCCCACAATTGAGGATTGCCATACTAACAGGAACTGTAATGTCTACAACGGCTAGATATTCGTCACAACACACACCATAACTAATTTGTAGCTTCAGTTTTGAAGCTCTCATGTTCACTACTATACAATTTTTTTTAATTCCAACTCGCTAATCAGTTGATTTAGCTAATAAATTTCACTCACTTGATTATATGTGTTATAATCCTGATTCAATTGTCAACAATTTACTACGTATTTATTGCAGGACTAGTCATCACTTTTTTACCCACTATTTCCAGCATTCTACCAACACCAGACTTAAATACGTAAGGATTTTGTTTTTGTTTTTAAAATGACTATTATAGTTGAGAATGTAATGCTCGTAGGTCTATTGACACTCGGGTGGCAACTCCTGTGATCTCAACTCAGATATTTGCGGCAACGGGTTCCATAACCACTTTTGCTACTGACCCCATCACCTTCAACTTCAAAACAGAAATGGTAAAATTTAAGGCAGACTATCACTTAGCTGGTTAAGAATTAGCATTTGTGCCAGTTCACATAGCTACTTATTTATGTGTTGACTTATAGTGTTTCGGTTAGACATGCCTGTGTACTGGATATTTGTAATAATTTTGTCTCAATAAACCAACAAATTTGTAATTTTTTTGGTTATGCCATATTCCAGCTAAGATCAAGGAATCCTACTTGTGTGTTCCTGGATCCAACCAGCCCAACAACGTCCTCTAATTGGTCTAATGCTGGCGTATTCACTGTAGTCACAGGTACAGCTGGAGCTGAATTCAAAGAATACGATGTTCAGTGCATTTCACCTCATTTGACTGCATTTGCCGTGGCAGTGGAAGAAACTACCTCAGTGAGGCACAAAAGGAATATAATGAAGAATATTATGTATGCTTTTTGTGTGCTTTTTATAGGAATTTGAAATTACAATTCCTGTCTATATTGGTTGTGCCTTCCTCATTATAAGTGGTTCGATTTCCCTCCTTACTCTCCTGCTGTCATGGTAATAATAATTATTATTATTATACATGTATATCATAATTATATATAATTTTTTTAATGATACTTGTGTAATTTGTGTTCAAGCCTGTTGGATGGTTTCCGCAAGTACTTCCTCAGTGGCTATCTGATTCACATGAGTTTTGCTTTCAGTGTTCTAAGTGCTGCCATTGTATTCTTGGCAGGAATCACAATGGGGCTGTCCAGTAAGGTAAGAATAATTACTTTATGACAGCTGCCCATAATTCTTGATATAGGTGTATTGTTATGTATTTTTAATCTCCCAGTTAATCATCAAAACCCTAAACGTTTGACTCAATGTTCCTAAATTACACGACCTTTTTTTTTTCATGTTACTGTAGATATTTGTAAAGATAAGTTTCATAAGATTTTTGCCATGTATATACTAATTTATTCAGACTTTCTGTGTTGTCCCATGTTAATGTGTACTTCCATATTATATCTTACAGGCAAACTGTGAAGCTGTGTCCGGCATTCTTTTGTACTTCTTTACTGCTTCATTTTCCTGGCTATTCTGTGAAATGATGCTAGTAGTCTGTTTTGGTGTAATCTCACGGAACTGGTGCTTAGTTATTCTTATATTTATAACTGGATGGGGTAAGGTTTACTCACTCACACAATCCTATTTTTATTTGATATGATTGTTGTTGCTGTTGCTATTACTCTCTCAGGTATTCCAGGCATTTCCACTGGAGTTACTGCAGGGTTACTGCACAAAGAATTTGGATCAACTGCTCAGTGAGTCGTACTTTGAAGCTGAAGTGCAAAGAATTGAGATATTCTTGAGTGCTACAGATTTTATAAGAATGGTATATTATTATGTCTATGTAGATGCTGGGTATTCTTTGATGGCAATATCAGTAGCTCCGTATTCCTTGGCTTTCTGGTGCCTAAACTAGCATTGGTGGGGGTGAGTGTATTTTTTATTGTTCTTATAATCAAATACTAGCGTTGTGTTATTTCTCTTTTAGATGTGCATTTTCTTACTCAGTGTCAGCTGCTGCACAACATATAGACTAACCTATGAGAAGATTCAGCCATTTCTAAAGAAATACATTGTTCGGTTGCTATGGTAATTGCCTAGTGCAAGTAGTTTTGGTGACCCAATGATGCTAGTTTGTAGGTCCTTTTGAACAAACTTTGATGAACATTATTTTACTGTTGTTGTTATAGTGGTGGCTATATTTTGTGAAGCTTTCTTCTTGTTGTTGTTGTTTTGTTTTGTTTTTTGTTTGTTTGTTTTTGAGTTTTTTTTTGTTTTTAGTTTTGTTTTTGAGTGTTTTCTTTTCTTTCTAGGTTCATCTGGGTGTCAACCATTATTCTTGTGGCACTTTTGTCCATTTCCTGGATTTTCTTGCTCTTGTTTGTCAACGCTTTTGCCACTGACTTGTCTCTCTCCCAATGGATATTTATGGGAGCCAGTATTGCTCTGGTATGCTGCAGTGTATATTTCTTTCTATGAATATAATTCCTATTTCTACTATACAAATTATTTTTACAGGGAATCTGGATGTTTATCTTCAATGCAGTGGTTGTTATAGTTAGCCAGGTACATTTACACACTGATATTGTGTTACAGTATTGTATTTTAGCTCGACTAATTTGATCTTTACAAGGTAGAGGAATGATTCATAAGTCTTTGTATTCAGAGTTCTTTTTTTTTTTTTTTTTTTTTTTTGACTAACCATGTAAGTTAACGGCTTTATAGTCTTCACTATATTGCATAATTAACTATGTTATTAAGGACTACGACAATTATGTAACCAATGTATTTCAGTTACACACCAATAAATTATTATTATTTGTTGTTGTTGTTTTGTTTACAGAAAGTAGATTATGAACGCCTCTGGACAAAGAAAGAAACAGTATATGTGGAAGCTGATCCAGGAAAGGGCTCTGGATACGAGTTCATGAACATGTCTTCTGCTGTAGACCTCTCTGGGAGGAGGAGCAATAGAAGCAGCATTGTGGTTGGACCACCTTCTAGTTTTCCTACTGACAACCCAGTCTTTGCATAACATTACAGTACATTTAAAACATTTAGACCACTTATATTTCACCACGTAGCACCAGCGAGCGTTATTGTTTGTTCTTATTCTTGTTATAGTTTATTGGGTCAGTGTTTTGTATGCAAGCAGTGGGTGGGGCTGAATATTGCGGGTGCGAGACAATGGGTCATTATTACCGTTTTCTATCTATGTTATTACGCGGAACTAGCTGCGGTACTATCTACCAGATGGTAATGTGTAAAGGCGATCCTAAAATGAAGAAGAACCTGGTGCTCTGGTTTTGTACTCTATTCATTGTAGCGAAATCGTCAGAAATTGAGAAGTTAGAAGCTATTGAAAATCCAGGTAGGTTACCTCGCGTGGGGTGAGTATGAATTGGCTATGCTTAGCACAATTTACGACGGTCTTCACAATAATGTAGCTAAATAAGAAAATACAAGTTATAATGAATTTTTTAAGTAATAGTAGTATTAATTTAGCAGTATGCAAGTATTTCTGCTACACACTTTACCTATTAATAGCGCCATGGAATGTACATTAGTGCATTGAGCCAGGGATTATTTTAGACCATTAATGGCCCATTCTTCTGACTTTCATGGTGACATTTCGCCACTCAATATCATGGAAATGAGAAACTTTCCTGAAATTTCCAAAATGTTGATTTGACCCCTCTAATACCCTGTTGAACTGTGTCCGTAATTGTTGACCCACAGGGTTATTCATTTGCTTAGGGCAGTATTTCCCCACTTCACATGTTATAGATTATTTTGTTGGGTTGTTACGTTCCCCTCTTTTCCCCCCTAGGTTATAGCATTGTTCATTGTGATTTATTTATTTATTTATTTAATACTGGGGAAGATCACTCGTCTGATTGGCCATATTTACACTCATGCCTGCTGCACTCTTGTAAATACTAAGCCAAAAACTTCTTGATATTAAGCTGTATGAAATGAATAGCAAGTACCCCGCCACATAGTGGCGCATGATGTATTGCAAAGTAAGAATGCAGTGGCACAAGTTATCTTGCTCAGTTATCATTCTCTACCATTGGTTAAGGTTACATAAGTTTCCCTCTCCTACTCTCTTCTTTTCTGAACCATCTGAGCTTTTCTTCTACCCCCCTCTTCGCTCTTCTTCTTGAGTCATGGAACCCCCTTTTACTTTGTCTATATTGCCTGCTTCTGAATTTTTCTCCCACTTTGAGACACTTTTGACTTCAGTTTCTACTTTAGCCTTTCTTTTGAAACTAATCCCTGCCTTTTCTCGTCGATTCCACCCGCTTTTTAGTTGTAATTAATTGCTTGCTCCCCTTTTTGCCTTCTCTTCCCTTCCATTTTAAACCTATACCACCTTACCTCGCTGTTTCCAGTTACGATTAATCGCCTTTTACTTTCGCCTTCTTTTAGGAAACCCTAAGCTGCCTTCCATCGTCTATTGCACCCGCTTTTTAGAAGTAACCAGCACATTTTACTGACTGTGACGACACTTTACTTAACATAACGGGACGCCACTTTACCGAACTGTACAAAGCTCATGAATTATTCATGAATACACACACCGTCGTTGTTGTCGTCGTTACTGACACACAAGCATATTATTATATAGATTATATATGATATTTTTCTTGAGTATTTCAGCATCACAAGTGTTCTATATTTCCCATATTGATGCGTAGTTCCGGAAAACTGGTGGAGATACCTCTGAATGACTAGGCTTTTAAAGCAGTTCATATACAGAACTTGAATATCCACTTTATTACACTCATCATACAATATGGGGGTGGTATTTCACTTGTATTTTCACGAGCTGAAGGCGAGTAAAAATGTTTGTGAAAAATCTCCCCATATTGTGTGCTGATTCAAATCAGGCCTGTTGTCTCATAAGGTAAAGATAACATAAACTGTTCAGACAGCATCATGAACCCTGTCAATGTGTCTTTCATACATGTATACACATATATATTATATGTATAATTTAGGAGGTGTTGAGGAAGATTGGGGTAATGGCTTGAAAGTTTTAACTACATATATGCCACCTCAGTGTGAATTCCAAGCTAAAAAGAGTGACATAATCCATTATCATTATGTTGGACGATTGGCAAGTGATGGAACTGAGTTTGGTAAAAGGTAATCAGAGAGAGGGTTAATTGGTGATACGTTAAAAAGTTAGTTACTGGGTCATATGTATATTTTTTTTGTACTATAGTTTTGACTACAACTCTCCATATATAGTTGCCCTGGGCCATGGGAGAATTATTCCTGGGATGGATCGTGGTTTAATGGGGACATGTTTGTGGGAGAGACGGCGCATTAGTTTCCCAGCTCATCTGGGCTATGGCTCTAGAGGAGTTGGCAAAACAATACCTCCAAATTCAGCACTGGTTTTCTATATCCGCCTCATCAAGATAGAGAGAGTATGTTGGCATGCTTAGAGTGTCAGTAGATTCAATTGTATATTTTTTTAGAATGGTCATGCGCTTGGTGAGGACACAGATCTTCCTGGAATATGGAATTCGGGCATTGTCAGTTATACAGAAGAAAATTATGAAGTAGCAATAGATATGATTGAAGAGGCTGTAAGGCTCTATACTCAATATGAGAGAGAATCTTTACTTTGCCACAAGCAGTGCAAGAATGTTGGTATGTGATTTTATTAGTTATTTATTGAGTGATTATTACTGCATACTTGTATTGCACTAATTTAATTATTATTACAAGCAGCTTGTTAGGTTAACAAGAAAAAGCTGATAAAAAGCATAAATTGAAGGCTAATGATTGGATCAGCTGTCAGTGCTACACTGATAATTTTTTTCTGTCAAATGAAGTAACGAGTTTGAGAAAAGTACTATAAAGTGACTGCTTGGCCCAATGGAAAATATTGTCTAGGTTCAGCCCAAAACAATAATATTGTTTAAAATATGTGTTGTCTCATACATAACATAAAAGGACACAATCAATTACATGAACAAGACCCCACATACACTATGTCCCAGTCACTGTGACTCATCATGTGTAAAATGCTTGGTAAATATTATTACTATATATTTTTCATTATTAGTGCCATTATTATTATTATTATTTTTATTACCATCATCATCATCATCATCATTACTTATTATAATTTTTCAGATGCTCGTTCTAGTAAGAACCAGAAGACATTAGAAGACTTTGCTAGTGAAGATATTATTAATCAAGCATTGGTGTATTACTCTGCTAAAGGAAAATGTTTAAGAGAGTGCAAGAGCAAATCTTTACCTCCACAGCTTCGCCAACCTGAATATGAACTTTTAGAAAAATTTAAAAAAAGGTTGCCTTATTCTTACCTTCATTTCTCCTACTATCAGGTATTTGTGTGTTTTTGTTTGTAGGATGCCAAAAGTTTATTTTTGGACTTTTTTTTTTAATTTTAGATGAACCAGATGGAACTAGCAGCACGAAGCTGTTTTACTTTTCTCCATTTTAATCCATCAGATGAACAAACTCGTAGTAACTTGCAATATTATAGGTTCAACTTGAGTTTGACAGAGGACGAGTTTATATATCGTGACACCACCATAGAGGAATACCAAAAACCATACAAGAAAGGTAATAAACAATTTACTAATGTAGAAATACGTACATATAAAATTATGTGGTATAAACTATAAGACATTATATGTACATATACATACATTAATTTACTGATTTATTGTAACAGGAACTGCTGCATACGCAAAGGAGAAGTGGCTAGAAGCTTCAGACTGGTTTGAGCTATCTCTAAATAAATTTATGAGTGGCCTTGACGATTGTTACTTGCTCTGTGAGGATGTGGTTAATGTGAACTTGACTCAGCCAGATATGAGCCCAATCAAGAAAGACTTGCTTAAAGAGTATGGTTTCAAGTCTGACACAATGGAATTTTACGAGATTCAACAGCTAGCAGTTATTGAGGCAAGTCACTTTACAACTAATCTTGTACATTGTTATCGTTTGAGTGGCTAACACATCACCTGTGTGATATCTGACTAATCTGAAATATTAATTTCCAACACCACTGCTGAGAGTAGCCATTTAACTAGATACTGCTACTTAGCCTACAAACCACAATGGGTAACTGTAGATATAGGTACATGCAGACCTTACTGCAAATAATTTTTAAGCAGCAATAAACTCATGTGAACATATTTACATATTACTTATCTTTTTTTTTTTTTACAAATCTATTATCATGTCCCATCTGTAAACAAAAACTCCAGTTTAAAACAGAAGTCACAGAACCTGCATCATCAATTCGTTTACTATTTTCAATACCCCAATAATATAAAACCATGGGAATTATGGCATTTCCCAAAAATCAGGCTGAAAATCACTTAGTTCTTGAACTATATTTAACCCTTGTCACTGTTAGGTTCTGTACATTGATGAGCATAGTATCAAAAACGTCATTACCATGAAGCATCGAAGGTGCAAACCCTCAGCGTTACATACAATAGCTAGCATAAAATCCTTTCAGAACTACTTCAACGCGAAACTTCACTTCTAGCACAATAAAAGGTCCTAAATCTTCGTCCTGAGTAAGTTCATAACTAATCAACAGTTAATTGTCAGTAGTCTCCAAAATCAGAGCATGACAGACAGATAGGACAACTACTATAACCCTTCGCACATGCAGTGAGGGTCACTGATTGGGGACATTACTCACAAAACATATGTACTATCTTTTTCTGGAAAAATAGATGACTGACTGACTGAATAACTGGCAGACAGAGTACTATAACTTCATCACACATTCACGCTGAGGGTTAATAATCTTATGTAGAATAGCAGTTCAGGACATAGTACAGATGAAGCAATCATTTTTATTAGAACTATTTATCCAAACATAGGGACATTTGACCTCACAGAAAAGAAGAAAGAACGATGTGTGTAATGGTATAGTAGTTGGAGTGTAGCTCATAGGACTGTACACCTTCTGTTTCACCAGACTAATAAGGTACAGTAGTCAAAGAAATTAGCACTTATTACTTACGAGTAAAGTAGGACTTCATCCGAACACATTAGGACCAAGAGGTGTTATAAAACACTAATGAAGGGGTGTGATTAAGCAATTCTTCGTGTCTGCACGTGCTACTATTATATTTTGGGTGTTAAGATGATTGAATCTACTGTACTTATGTGTCTATTATGACAGAAGAGAAAAGTGAAAGGTAGCAACCTATATACTACATTCAACCTTCTCTGTTCATTAACTCCTTACAGTAGAAAATACATGTTTGCAGCTGACTGCTGATTTCATTTTCTTGTTTTTTAATGTAGTTGTTACATACTGTACTTAACTTATCCACTTAAAAATGTTACACTATCGGAAGTTATTAACCAATCGCTTCAGCAACTATGCGATTGCCAGCATTTGTGATAAAATCCCCATTACTAAAATTGCATAGAAATGCTGCACAACACCTGAATAATAGTAGTTGGCGAGCGAGCGAGACACTTACAGGGGTAACACAATCGAAAATCGGGGATGTTTATTTATTTGTATATATGTATGGACGTACGTAAGGCATTTTTGTACTTTGACCCTCGCATTTTTGTGTTCGTTTGGTTGTCGACCCAGTCCCAAACTTCACTAAACAGAATCCTCTGTTTATCGATCAGTACCCATATCACCCTAGAAATTGAATTGTTTACCTTTTTTAATTCTTTTGCGGGTGCAGTTAAAACTTGAAAACTTAAGGGTCGAGTTAGTGGCGGTGGTAAGTCAATGCGCTCTTTGTCATGGTTATAAGCTGTGCGCAACAGTATTTACTTGAAAATACATTGCCCACTAGACTACTGCGAAGGTAAGTCTGTGTAGGTGCATGTCCAGTTGTGTCAAAGCATTGTGTGTTACAACAACCACTACTTAGCTATAGAATATCACAAAGAAAACTTAAATAACGTGTATTGTTTTGTTGTTTTTTTTCCCCTTCAATCCAAGCAGTTGCAGAGTTGTTACTATGGCACTGAAATTCCTTTACCAAGTATGCGAAATTTAAAAACTGGACCTTATTTTCAGTAGCTTCAGTGTTAGAAGTCAAAATCATTCATATAAAAATAGTATAGTCTTTAGGCTCGCTCGCCATTTGTGCTCAAGCACATCACTAGTAGTAGTAATAATGATAGTAATATTAATATTAATAAAATAATATAATAGGCTATAGTTAATACTTATGTAACTTGCCATTCCCTCAGACTTGTACATATTTACACATGTAGTAGCAGGGGTTCATTAGGGAGGGGGAGGGGTGCTCGTCCCTCCTTGAAATATTTTAAACTTTCATAAGCAAAAAGCAAAATTAAAAAATGGGAATGATGAAGGTGATTGCAAATGATTAATCAGAAGTCCTCTCATCTTAATTATGTATGAAAGTTGTGACCCCCCCTTAAGATAGCGAAAGCTCAGTCTCCCCCCCCCCCCTTAGATTAATTCCTAAATGAACCCCTGGTATGATACTGGTATTACCAACTATGTCTACATGTCAATTGAATGGTTTGATTTTTAATTACTAGAACTATATCACCACAATTAATTCTTACATACTTAACCCATGAATTTAACCTGCTGACAATTGTCAGACTTGCACAATTCATTCAGTACACATCTGTATGTATAGTTCATGCTAGAATTGTGATTGCAGGTTTTAAAATGTCGTGACCAATGCTATTATCAAGCTGCTGTCATTGACGGTCAACACATGGTAGACTATTTCAGTTCCCACTACAACTTCCTGCAATATGCATATTATAAATGTAAGTGTATCTCTATGTGCATATACTTCATGTGATATGTATTTACTGAGGATAATCACGCAGTGGGAAATATTGCCAAAGCAGCAGAGACAGCTTCCACTTTTCTGAAAATGGAGCCATCTAATACTGAAATGGCAAATAATATCAGATTTTATACCAAACAGTTCAAACTAACTACAGATCAGTTTCAGCTCAGGGAAGTAAGTTATAATATTACACACAAAAAAAAATACAACAGCCATGATGTTTTTTTTTTATATATATATTTTAGGAAGACGTCAAAATTTATCAGCAGCATGTTACAGACAAAGAGCTGCTACAGTTTGCTCAAGAAGGTATTTTAAAGAAAAAGGGTATAATGGGAGATACTGGACTCGATGCCAAGGAAGAATTGTAAACTTTCAATCATGTCATTAGAGTTATTTTCATCATCCAGTACAGTATCAAATTATTTTGGAATACATTAGCATGTGTGAAATAAGGTTAGGCAAATGTTACACACATCACACCCTGTGATCAAGCAATTCTTCGTGTCTGCACGTGCTACTATTATATTTTGGGTGTTTAGATGATTGAATCTACTGTACTTATGTGTCTATTTTGACAGAAGAGAAAAGTGAAAGGTAGCAACCCATATACTACATTCAACCTTCTCTGTTCATTAACTCTTTATAGTAGAAAATTCATGTTTGCAGCAAGTTAAAAAAATGTGAATGATGAAGGTGATTGCAAATGATTAAATCAGAAGTCCTCTACCATCTTAATTATGTATGACAGTTGTGTTCCCCCTTAAAATAGCGAAAGCTCAGTCCCCCCCCCCCCCCCCCCCCAACCAAGTTAAGAGTTATTTTAATATTAATTTGATTGGAAAATGTGAAAATATTTATAATAATAATTTTAAAAAAGTAGAAATTTTACATTGATTTATGTCTTTTCTTGATGTATTTGCGATATATGAATAGCATAATGTAAATGCTGAAAACCACGCCCACAGCATGCATTCCAGTTCCTGCAACTTTAGCAAATGTTGTCAGCCGAGGAGATAGAAATAGTTTTATATAGAGAGCACTACCAAGAATGATGCGAGCACATACAAAGAGGATGAAGAAGCTCCAATCAATAAGCTTCTCCACTGTGCCAGTGTATTTTCCACTCTGCTTGAAGAACCATCGAAGCTGCAGAATAGGATTAGTGAGTTCACTAGCTCCCAAAATGGAAGTAATTTCACATCCATACAGATTGAACCACAACACATAGCTGAGTCCCAGTAAGGAGAGAAGATGGTGGACCAGCATAATGTATTCCTCAGTTTGCATGTACATGCACCACAACAAATCAAACAAGAAATATCCCAGACTCACGACAATGATGGCACAATGAAGTTGGTTGGGAGGAAAACCCACATAAGAGAAAGGCCACGGCCCCAATATGAATGCAGACACAAAACATAAGAGAGTAGAGAAGACGCCATGAAATCCAGAAAGAATTCTGCAGTTGCATTCGGCTGATTGTTTGATGTTGATGGCTAGCAAAATGTTGTAGCTATTGACCCATACCAAGAAGGATCCCAGCACTGCGAGGGCAACATCTTTACAAGGATAGCCACAGGCACAAGTAAATGTTCTGCTCAGATTCGTTATAACAGGATGATACATGGCATTCCTCTAAAGCAAGAACAATTGAGTATTAATTACATGTACTATATGATCAAAAATACAGTCTTTCAATACACACCCGCAATTAACACGTGCCAGTATTCAACACTAAAGCTAAATTTCTCAGTAGAAAAGAGTGACAACACTAAGCTATTAGCCATGTTATTTCAATCACAAAATCAGGTAAAAGATCATCAGCCTCTGGGTTAATAATTCCTGTATAGTGTTGAGGAGTATAAATCTACCTAGCACAAACTGGGGCTATAGTGGTGTGCACAGCCTAAGAATTAGAGAAGGCTCGATGCAAACACAAGTTGCAGGAGTTAGAGACAAGTTGGACATACCAACCAAGCCAAATAGACACCAAAACAATTACACTGACTGTATGGATGATATAAGCTACTGACACTTGCTTTAAAAATGAGCTGAGCACGCTCAAAACAAAATATATTATAGATAATAGCTATTACATCCCAAGTATTATTATAGATTAAAGCTATTACATCCCAGGTAAACAAACAACAATTGTTTTCCAGTAAGGAACTAACTCACTCTAAGCAGACAAGCGCTTTTATCCGTCTCACTGCTCCACAAAGACAAAATCGGTAGCCTGTCGAAACTGAGCTCACAGTAGTAGTAGGATCGCCCCATCGAATCACACTAGTGATTAGCCCCACCCATTAAAATTCTGGCGCGAAGTAATTATTAGGTTCATATGAATGTATAAAAATATTATCATCATCATAATAAGAATAGAAAATAGAAAATAAAATAAATAAAAAGTGTGATACTACACTGAGCGTTTCCTTATATATTTCTTATAATAAAACATGAGTAATTGAATTCCAAAAATTAAGCTAATAATATAAAAAGCCTGGCCACCAGCTTTGGTCACAAGGTCCAACTTTGACGATGTCTGACAAACAATGTGAAAAAAACTTCCCACAATCAGCCGGCAGAACCAAAACAAAAGCACAAAGACCAAGTCTATAACTTTTGCTAATCTTCCACTGTAGTATCCCATTTCCTTCAGGAACCATCGCAACTGCAATAAAGGATTGGTGATTTCACTTGCTCCCATCACAGCCACCAGTTCATTCCCAGTCTTTCCACTATACAGACTGTACATTAAACCAAGGATGGAGACCAAGTGGTGAGCTACCATCACTTTACTCTCAGTTTGCATGTACAAGCACCATAAGAAATCGAAGAAAAAATATCCCAAGCTGATTACCATGATCGTATTGTGCAAACTAGTGTTACTTCCACCAATGTAACTGAATGGCCAAGGGCCAACTACAGCAGCAGATGTAATACAGAGACCAGTAGAGATTATAGCATGCAAAGCTGTGATAAGCCTACAGTTCCATTCTGTGGATCGTTTTCTATTCAGGACATGGATAACAAAATAAATGTCTGTCCATGCTAAGAAACTTCCAATGGCAGCAAGTAAGAGTCCATATTTTGAAGATGATTGTGTCATCAAATCTCCCGCCTCGATAGTAGCTTGGATTATTCTGTGTTGAGAATCGTACAGCTGCAATTACAGAGCAAGCTTGATAAATAACTAAATAACCTAGCAAAATAAGCACAACCTACCACAGAATCTGCCATGGTCGGCAGAATAAGAGGCTCTTCAACAAACTTCCACCTTCCTCTCTCTCTCTCTACTTACTCTTTTCCACAGCCGCGCCCACCCAATAGAGAGCTCGCCCCACCCCACCCAGTGGTAAATTTAAATGTACGAGCTTTTTAAACAAACGTCCACATACCGCCCCTAATCCACTGACAATGAAACCAAGTGAACCACCACTACGTTGCGCAGTATTAAAAAGAAAAAAGAAAAAAAAAGAGCATATAATAAAGTGTACCGTGCGTTAAAATTGTGTAGAAGGTTCACAATCATTATCAATAATGAGAATTGTAAGTCAATGAACTGGTGGTAGAAATGAGAAGAAAATTACATGGAAGCAGTGAAGTTGTGCTGTTACAAATGTGAGCCATTGAAATTAAACAAGTTATTTGAATCCTAATCGTTTCTTCTCTTTTTCCTTTTTCTTCACAACTTCAAAGCAGCGATCTTTCCATGTGCTTTTCCTTAGCTTTACTGGTCTATTACCTATATATTTACCTATAAAAATAAAATTATATTAACAACTGAAAAAATTACAAATTAAGTCAGATTATTGTAAAAAGGACAGCTATTGTTAATTGTAAACAAAAAAAATAAAGAAAAAAAAGGAAATAAAAAATAAAATAAAAAAAAGAATACAACATTCTGTATTAGCATTCAGAGTGTACGTAACTTGACTTTCACTTGCCACACTACTATTAAGTGAGGAGTATAGTTTCCTGTTCCAGTCATCATTCTGAATAAATTTATTCAATACAATAGACTTCACTCCTAATTCACAATGGAAGGAATGTACCGAAATTACGAAATTAGCAATACCAGCTAGAACATTCACTTCAAGAAATCTGGGATTTGAAGCTTTTAGTTGTAGCTTGCATTACCATAAAAAAAAAGCGTGGCTTTAAAACTCAGCAGTTTTTGACAAAAAATGAAATCTGCAGCAATACAGAGTACAATTTTTTTTTGTCTCAGCAATAAGGGTGTGGTTACACAGGGTTGTCAATAAATAGATAAAGGAGTAGGTGCGATAGGAAAGAAAGAGAAAATTTCAATTATCTATCTATACTGGTTATACATTTAATTTATTCAGAAGAAAAAAAACTTAAATAAAGAGAAGAAAAGTATTGCAGTACATGAATAAGTGTTTGTCCCATAACTCATGATATCAACATGGAAGCAGCAACTCAGTACAAGATGTAACCAATACTGTCTCTTAGTGACAGCAACCAGACACAGTCAGCTTTTTTGTTTCTGTTCATGAGTCAACTAATTTTCTCTCATTATTTTTCACAGACTGAACTGAACCTTTCTGCTTTTTTGGTATTATAAAAATCTTTGTCCACAAAGTCTCTAATTTAAATTTCCATAATATATCACAACAGTTAACTTACCATTCATTTCTTTCATTGCTTGCATGAAATCCTGAGGGCTTTTAAAGCTAACAAATCCAAATCCTTTAGTTTTCTTTGTGAATTTGTCCCGTATTACTCTAGCTTTGAGAAAGCTGGAGTATTTGGAAAATGCTCGAGCTAGAGTATCGTCATTTACATCATTCCCCAAGTCACCAACAAATATTCTGAAGTCATCTGTTAAATATTATGATACAAATTACTCAACATCAATAATGTGCAAATCATAGCATGTAAGAATGTTAACACACTACAAAATCCACATGCAACAAATAATCTACCTTTGATCCAGTCATCCAAGGAAGGGTCCTGCCAAACTTTCCCACCCCCCATTCTTAGTTTTTTAGGATCTCTTCTCATCTTCATCTGTTTTAGAGGCTTAGACGATACAGCAGCTTCAGCTTCAGCAATTGCCTCTGCCCCGGCTATAGTGAAATATAGTGACATCAACGATTGTGATATAACATAGTGAAATATAGTGACATCAATGATAGTGATATAATAATAACAACAATAACAAAGTATGATAAAGGGAGAAAAAAATCACACAAACCAGGACAGCATCTAGGTAAGTCTTAAGCTGTATTTATAACTGGTAATGAATGGAATAAGTTAAAAAGCAAATAAGGAACTTGAGACAAATACCAATCAAATAGGTAAGTACAATAGAACTCACTTGGTACTGGTGGCACTGGGAGAGGTAACAACACTGGAGCAGCTGGAATTGGCTGTAATAAGTATAACTTGTATCACAGACACTTGATTACAATTCATCCAACAAAACAATAATACATTTCTCCTCCCACAATGTGATGGATAACTTTGAAATTGTATGAAGTAACACAACAATATGCCTGTCAAATGAATAATATAGCAGTGTCAGAGTTCTTTTATGGTGAACTGTGTACTAGACTAGAGCAGGGGATATGTAGAAAGAACACATGGTTTTCAGGGACTTGGTTGTACATGTGTGAGTGGATTATTGGGGCAAATCTAGTTACTTTCAAGTTGCTGGTGAATGTAGGTGGATAAATTACTAGTTAGGGCTAATTAGTTGTGTGTGTGTGTGTGTGTGTGTGTGTGTGTATGCATGAACGTCCCCAGTTGAATAGTACCTCCGTGAGGTTGGGGACTGGCAATGTACTTGTACCAGGTAAAACTACTCGTGCCCGAGTTTTGGAATCTCGTGTATTGAGTTCAGGACATCTTGTGATGATGTCCCTCAATTATGCCAAACTTGTTCCCCTGCAGAGTATTTGAGATATCTCAGGGCAGAAAATTTGCACACAGAGCAAGGAAAGCTAAGAAAGGAGCTAACAATAGGAAGAATGTGTGGACATTGGAAACTTGGAACGTGAAGTCGATGGTGGATACAGAAGGTCCGGTTGAGGTAGTCAGGGCAATGAGAGGGGAGAGGAGAGAAAGGTAGATTTGGTTGTGAGGGAGCTGGCACGGTATGATGTGGAAGCAGGTGCTCTGCAGGATACCAAATGATTTAGCTGTGGGACACATGAAGTTAGTGATTGATAGCATGGTTCTTACCTCACGCAGGAGCACACCAGGAGTGGGACAGGCAGTACAGCACGGTGAAGGAGTGGCACTAGTGCTAGAGGGCAGGCATTGGCAGCTTGGAGGGCAACAATGGAGGGCTTGTACTTCAGATGTGTGACGGCTGTTTTACAGGTAAATAAGAGACCACCCAGTAGGGTGCACTTGGTGTCTTGTTATGCTCCTACTGGAGCAGCAAGCAGGGAAGAAAAAGGAAGCTCCACAAGCTTGAGGGTGCCATTTCCTCAGTAACACCAGAGGAGATGTACGTGATACTCAGGGACTTCAACGCATGTGTAGGATCTAGGACAAGTGCTGAAGAAGTGTGGAGCAGTTAAGAGGTCCACACAGGTTTGGAGGCACCAATAACTCAACAGCTTTCATTACCGCTGTGTATGCACTGTTGTGGCTACATATCTCTAATTGCAGGCAATGGGAAGAACGCATTTCTTCAAAGGCTGTGAGAGTGTCAATGGGGTGATGTTGAATGATTGAGACTAAGCTGATGTGATGTCATCTGGAGTGGCTTGGACACCTCGCCAGAATGAGGGCTCACCGGCTGCTCAAGCTGTGCCTCTTTGGATGGTTGCCACTGTTCAGGGGTTGTAAGTCCCTGAGCAGAAGCTTCAATTCGAAGGACCACCTAGGCAAATCCCTAGGATGCAGCATACACTGATGCCCTATTCTTAGGAGAACCAGACACCCATACACACAACTAAAAGTGCACTAGCAATAACTTTACCAATAATCAAAAAAGCGATAGACTAAGGAAAGAGGCCTCAGAGGCCTTTTCATATGGAATGACAGTCTTAGTGAGCATGCTCACCAAGCAAGATGTAATGTATGAATATGATTAGGTTCATGCAGGAATAATGTCACTAAGTGTCTGAAGGTGATATCATGGCGTTGTTTGGTGTAGACCCAAACAGCCACAGGAAAGACCCTGTGGAGGCCCGCGAAGAATGTGGAGGGATATTATGAAGAAGGACCTGCAAGCTGTGCAGGTTGGAGATGACTAGTACAATGTGGCCCAGGATAGGGGGAAATGAAGAAGTGCCTGGAGACAGAGCCTGGTTTAACACTTACAGACACAACGCAGAGAGGAGCAGAGTAGAGTGTATTGTGTGATGTGTGTGGGCGACGTTTTGGGCAAGAAGGTGACAAGGCCTGACATAGGTGTGTTGCTGAGAGGGAAGACCAGTGAGTGAGCAGGAGGGTGCCTGGCACAGCGTGAAGTGTGTCGGAGGTGGTTTAGCAGTGCATAAGTGCAACAAAGAGAAGGCTATGGAGTATGGTGCAACTGGAGGTGCTTCAGGCCCGCACTGGTGTCTCTCAGGGAAGCATTGAATGTAGGGGTGTGTGGCAGAACTTTCAGAAGGCAGAACGATCTCAAGAGGCACAACTGTCGTGATGAATGCAGCAAGCTATTGCAGGAAGAGCGAGGTTCTCTCCAAAGACCATGTGTGAGAGATGGTTTAAAAGTGCAGGAGGTCTAGGTATCCACAAAGAGAAGATCCACAATGGTAGTAGCTGACTTTGTTTTATCCTGTAGGAGGGCCACCTTGACCCAATGGGCAGTGGTATACCAGGACCAGGACCAGGATACTTGAGCTCATTCCGCCACAGATGCATTTGTACTGTTTGGAATCACGAACAAACAACAATGGGAAGAACACATTCCTCAGAGGAGGTACGAGAGAGATGGGGTGATACAGAGAACATAGTAACCAAGATCCAGAAACACAGCTGGAAGGGCTGGGCCATCTGGCTAGGATGTTGAACCACCATTTACCTAAGATTATTCTTTTTAGTTGGCTGCCACCACCTTGCCCCATGCCATGGCACCAGAAGGAGATGAGAGATGTGCTGAACAGGGACTTGAAGGAAGTAAAGATCCCAGCTGGCAAGTGATATGAGATGGCATAAAAGAGAAAGGAGTGCTACATGACATATAATGAAGACTCAGTGATACACCAGCAATGGCAGAAAACTAGGAGAAATCTAAATGCCTGCTCTAACTTGTGTATGAGACTTTTTAGAAGAGAAGCAGATAAGGCTAGCCACAAATGTGTGGAAGAGAGGGCTAAGCCAGTGAAGGAGCAGGACGGTTCTGTAGAGTGTGGACGATGGTTCGAGCAGAGAAGGCCTAGTTGTTCACAAATGCTACACAGGTAACCAGCCTCAAGAATCCGGGAAATGGTTGAGAAGTAGTGGCCTTGCTGTGCACTGTGCACAATGCAAAGACTACCAGCAAGATAATAAAGGAATGTAAGCACGTGTGTGTGTGTGTGCATGTGTGTGTGTGTGTCTGTGTGCATGTGCATGCGTGTGTGTGTGTGCATGTGTATGTGGGAAGAGACAGGCAAGGTAGAAGTATACAGAAAATTGGATTTTTTTTTTTGGTGAAGGAGTCCCACAATATTGAAGTACAAGAGAGCAGATGGTTTGGTGAAAATGTCTAGACAGCTGCTAAAGGATAAATGTTCCTTCATTTAGGAAGTCCTATACCAAATAATGAAGAGGCCACAAGGAGTGAGGGAGTTGGGATTCTATTGGCTAATAGGGCAAGGACAGCATGGAGACATGGTGGAGAGGTCTGGAAGGAATATGTTCCAAAATTGTGACAGCTAGGCTAAAGTAGATAGCCAAAAGACAAAGGAGATAAGGAATTCGAGAGAGGAATCAGACGCATTCGAATCAGTAACTGCCATGGTTCCTTCAAGGATGAAGGATAGATTAATGCTGTGCTACAGGATACGGTAGGCAAAGTTCCTGCTAGGGACTAGGGCTTGGAAAGCAAGGATAGGATGAGAGGATCGAGGCTGGAGAGAGTTCAGTCTTGTGAAGTAAATCAATTGACAGTGATATAACCTAGTTTCATAATAAGGCAATACATTATGGGACCTGCTCATCCAGCAACCGAGCCAAGTCACACAAGATAGACTTAATTGTGATGAGGGAAGAATAGTATGGATCAAGTGAAAACAAACGGAAGAGAGTATTGCCTTTCTCTGTCACTTGTTGTCATCTTCTGCTATTTACAGACATCAGGACATCAGGTGGAGAGAGAAATGTAGGAAAGCCTCTAAAGTAGTTTGGTATCTAATGAAGACGACTGGTCCCCACAGTGGTAAAGTATTGTAATGTGTATGCAGCAGAGAAGACAGTGGGCCACAGTAGTAGGAGGAAGCTGGAGTGGTTTGAGGACAGCTCAGTGTTGTTTAGTGGAGCAGTTTTCCTTAGGAGTTGATATGAAGAGGGTAGAGAGAAGTGGCAGGCTAGAAGGATGCAAAAGTAGAGCCTAGCCCAAAGAAGGAAACTTGGATAATTGGTGGGTATCAGTTTGTTAGATGTATATAGCACAGAAGGTGTTTAGCGTGTTTACACGTATTATTCAAGAAAGGCTGCAGTGACAGCAGAGAAAGTTATGCCTGAATCTCAATGTGGCATCAGGAAGGAAAGGCTTGCTGTGACATGGTGTTTGTGGTGAGGCCAATGATAGAGAGGTAAAGGTACACCTTGATATTACCCTCTTTGTGGACCTGAGGAAGGCCTACAACATTGTGCAAGAGAAGCCCTGTGGAAGGTGTTAGAGAGATATGGTGTTCCACCCAGGAAACCTAAAACCATCAAGTCATTCCATGAAGGCAAGAAGGCAGAACTTAGAGTAAGAGAGTCTCTATCTGACAGTATTGAGGTGATGAATGGCCTTCGGCAGGTATGTACTGGCACCCACTCCATTAAACATCTACTTCAGTGCAGCGGTGGTCAGTTGGCAGAGGAAATGTCCAGAGGCAGGAGGTGAGGTCTTGTACAGTCCTGGGGAGGAAATTGGTAGGAGATGGACTGCCAAGTCAAGGCTGTGTAAGGTGATTGTTACAGAGTCACAGTTTGCTGACGATGTGGCTCTCTATATATCTTCACGGAGTGCCCTTGAGTCAGTGACCCAGGAATTTGTGTGATTGAAGGGTAGTAAAACTGTTCGGTCTAAATGCTGCAACCTCAGCTCCTCAAAGCTAACCAGCTTGGCTTAGCCTACAGTCACACCTGGTAGACCACTTCATCCCAAAAACCTGCTCTGAAGGGTTTAATTCACTGCTCTGGTATTGAGAGGTAAACAGGTAACAGTCCTGGGAGCTTTCACAATTATATTCACGATTCAATAGCAAAATTAATACAACAACCACACGGGCAAGCACTCAACCTACTACAACTAGTACTCCTTTCTAAAACTCTATAAGGTTTTATTTCCAAATAAAATACTTGTATGCACTACACAATATACATTGTAACTCACCATATATTACAGTTGCTACACAAAATGAAGCACCAATGGTACGAACCCTCAGCGCTACTAAACACTATCTTGCTATTACAATATAATCTCAGACCAAAAGAACAAGCAATCTGTTAGCTATTTTAATCAGGCATCAATATAGCTCGAACAATGAAAATGGTACATGGAAACCCTGTCTTCATAAGAGAAGAAGCTAAACAGGCAAGAAACACTCACTGATTTTCAACGCAAAACTTCACTTCTTTAAACTCTGTTAACTTCCCTGAGCATAAAGCAAACTACACCACGGGCTACAAGAAATTATTTGCTCACGTGATTATAACGTGGCGGTAAGGGGCGATATCCACAAAAGCTAGTACTTAGCGGAGCTGAAAGATTCACGTTTTCTTAACAATTAGCCCGAAATTAAAAAAAGTATCACAATGAAAGGTCGTAAATCTTCGTTCTGAGTAAGTTCATACCTAAATCAACGGTTAATTGTCAGTAATCTCCAAAATCAGACCGTGACAGACAGACAAACAGACCAGACGACTACTATAACCCTCTCGCATATGCGTGCTGAGGGTTAATTACATGCACTGTAGTCTATCACACCCTTACCCTTACCATCATAGGCTGCACTACTGGGACAGCTGGAAATGTGTGATGCCTGGGCATCTCGGGAACTGGAGCTAAGAACACATACACAAAAACAACAATAATAAACCGCTATGTATATACAAAAGGAAAAAACCCTGAACGGGATGGTTCTTATAACACAATGAACATAGCATACAAACGTGCCAAAGAATGTTATCACAGCAACACTAGCCTGGCAACTACAATGATCAAGTCAATGAGATAGTAAATCATTATGTGTTGTTTAAAAAATAACACAATCCAGCCTTCTATCTTCCAGGAAAGATGGCAAAAAGGAGACACCATAGCACCAAACACAACTAACATACTCATAAATTATACACCGTCCCTTTAAAATTCCCTTTTGACTTGCAATTAGGCAATAATATGGCAAGACAAGTCCATATATGCTGCATTTACGAATCTGAGACATTGAGCTATGATGTCCAAGCCTAGTGAGGAAGCTACTTGAGGGAAAGGATATTTAAACATTGCCAATTCACAATATCCGAATCTGTTTTAGAATGTAGCAGCGACTAAAACATAGAGTGAGTGTCTGATTTAATCTATCTCTAAATGCTACAGAGCACGATTCTACTTGGGAATAGATTCGCATAAAAAGCCAATCAGATGGCTCGCATGTGACTAGCTACGTTTATATATAAATATATATATATGGGTTTGGTACTAATCTATTTTATACATGGAGTTTGACAATGTATACCTTATACCCATTTTTTTAACAGAGTGTCAAACAACTAATATTAAAGAACAAGTAAGCACATGAAATTACATATACAAATTCAGTGAGCAGATTAAACTATATAATATATATACCATGGGTTGGTGTAGGCAGTATTGGACGTGATAGCATGAGATCCATGCGAGGCTTCACTTGCTGAGACGGATGTGCAAACGGTTCTACTGGAGAATCATCAAACATGTCTAAGAGAGGTGGACGTGGTTGTGCACGAGAAATATTTTCCAATGGTCTAAAGCCCTGTCCATTAAATCCTGACAGCTCTCCTTGTGAAAGAGGGGGTCGAAACACTTCAAGTCCACTTTGAGATTCAACTTGAGAAGAACCTGGAGTTCCAGGAGGTCCAGGTCTTCTTGAAGGTGGGAGTCCAGGGGGTCCACCCTGTGAGGATTCAGGAGGCCCTCCCTGTGGGGGTCCAGGGGGTCCTCCCTGTGGGGGTCCAGGGGGTCCTTGTGGGGGTCCAGGGGGTCCTCCTTGTGGGGGTCCAGGGGGTCCTCCCTGTGGGGGTCCAGGGGGTCCTTGTGGGGGTCCAGGGGGTCCTCCTTGAGGTGGCCCTGGAGGTCCACCTTGAATGGGTCCAGGAGGTCCTCTCTGAGGCAGACCAGGGACTCCTCCATGAGGTGCTCCAGGAGGACCTCCTTGAGACATTCCTTGAAGTGCTGATCTAGGGAATTCTGCTAAATGTGGCCTCGCTCCCTGAGTAGGATAAAGACCTGGTCGTGGTGGTCCTCCTCTTGGGGGCCCAGGTGGCCTTCCTAAAGGTGGTCCTGGTGGTCTTCCATTAGGTGGTCCAGGTTGCCCTCCCTGAGAATTAAAACCAGGAGGTCTCCCTAGAGGGGGGCCAGGTGGCAATCCTTGTGGAGGTCCAGGTGGCCTTCTCATAACTTCTCCAGGTCTTGGGGGTACCATTTGATGGTTCATAGGAGCTGGTCCTCCAAATGGTCCTCTAAGCATACCAGGTGGTGGCGGTCCTGGAAGGTATCACCCTAAATGACTGTAAAGACAAGGCTTAGATAGCTCACCTGGTGGTCTCATTAGAATCCCAGGTGGTCTTGGAGGTCCCAGTGGAGGTCCACCATACACAGGAGGTCCAGATATTCCAGGTGGCCCAGAAGATGGTGGTAGAGGATGTGACCTAGGAGGAGGACCAGAAGGTGGCCCAGGGGGACCAGAATTCTATATTGAGAATAGTTAACTAAGATTCCATCAATATTATTATATTATTATAACTAATATACCAGTTGAACGTGGATTTCTAGCTAATGCAGTCACATAAAGGAAACGAACATGTGCCTAAAAAATGGAATACACTGTGTATGATACATGCATACTGCAAAGTGTTTGCTGAACAGTTGTTAGTACAAGAATATGCCTACTCACGCAACAGACTTGATGTTAATTTATTACAAACTCCGAGTAGTTTTAGTTGAGAACAGCTACTGGGCGGGCATATGGAGTAAATGGCCAATATCTCAATTCAGATCGTACTAATGAACCTGACTGACAAGCATCTCTTATATAAAGGTGTCATTTTTCACTATTTACGAAATCAATGCAATCACACAGTACCAATAGTGTGAACCTCCATTGATTGTAGTTGCACAAGCCATATCTCGATAAAATTACTACCTTGGCTAGGTATATACTGGATGCTAAACGCTCCTGCAGGCACAAATTTACTACATTGGATATCTAGGATACTACCAGCATATGAACGCTCTTATAAGCGATTTCATTTTTCATCATTGAGAGAGAAGGCCGAGCAAGAATAAAAAAATTGTACATGTTTATTCACTAATACAACAAAGTTAGTAGCTTTATAAGCATTACAATTACATGTCAGCCACACAACTAAAGTCTTAACCTGGTGTCCCGAGTGCTCCTTAACTGCACAGTGCTGTAGTCATGGCATATGTCTGCTATTCAGCTCATTTCACCAAATTCATAATAATAGCAGGGCTAGTACAGAAATGAATCTAGGAAGGAACCAACTTTCTTATTTTTAGTTCAGTACATGGTTCATTTTTAGCAGCACAAGTGAGTCTTCTCACTGCAGCAAAAGTCAAGTCTTAGAGCAAGACTTACTACTGATTGATTATTATTTAGAAATGTTAAAGGTTGCTATGACATTGAAATCTTTCAGATAATTTAGTTACTATCCAATGGCCTATGTCAATGGGTTGTTGTCAAGGACAGTCGATACTTAAACAAATAGGGGCATTCGCCACACCCATCTAGAAATTCTTTAGTCACATTTTTATTCGCAACCTGAAATCAGCAGTTTTGCAGTTTCTAAGCGTAAGAACTGCAATGGTCTCTTTCTTTCTTGACTGCACTATTTCAGTCATGGTATATGTCTACTTTTCAGTGAGATAATTCTTTAACCAGCTTCAATTATAGCAGGGCTGGTACAGAAAAAGAATTTAGTAGGGATGAGTAGATCTTAGGAGGGGCAAAATGAGAATAAAATGCAGAGCCTTTTGTATACACTGAGCTTAAAAGTGTGGGTCAGGATTAGTAAGTGTAATGTTACAGCTCTAATATTATAATTCATTTGCTGGGTAATCCAGCCAGTCATTCGTGTACTATCAAGCATACCACTAGTAAAATTCAAGTTTTGAAAGTGTCTCAAAATGGATGCCAAAGAAAAGGCACTGACAATAACTTTTTTCCAAACACAATACATGTTTACCAAAAGAAAATGGAGCTAATTAACATACGGGTGTCATTCCAGGGCGTACCTTAGGAGGAGCAGCATTCAAAATTTCTTGCTCAAACCTGTACATGACACCACACAAACTCTACTGTTACATAGCCAGATATGTACATGAATTTTGACACAATAACACGTTCTCCATTTTACTAAGATGCTATCAGAAAATTGAGTCCTGACCTAGACATTTCCTGAGCCAATTGATCTGCTTTGTCCTCCATGTCGAGCACTATAGCGAAGAAGATAAAGAATTTTCTACTGAATGAATGGACTCAAATTTCTCCCTACGCACACTAATAGGTAAGGGACACCTGCATATCAGGTCGACTACTGGCGGTGTGTGACGGCTCAGCCCGGGCGGGTTGTGCTAATAGCGTCTTCCTTCATCTCTCATCAATCCAGTGGTGTGGCCGCAATATCCGCTTAAAGTTTCCGTGCAAAATGATGGCAGATTCTAGTCACAGTGTAAGGCGTCCCGCCGAGAATATACTGGACGATGAGCTTACTGAAGTGTGCAGAGAGTTTTCAGACCTGTGCGAGGAGATATCTGCTACTGATAAATTTATTTGTAGAAATCCTACGCTCCCACACGTCCTATTGAATGTATCAGCTATGCAGACATCAGTCAATGGTGTAGAAGATAACCATTCCAGCCAAGAAAGTTTATCCCTTCAAGTTAATGATGAAGTATTTGATGACGAAAGCAGCGAAGATCTTTGGAATGAAAGAATTACCGGCATCAGAGAGGGCATTGCTAAATTTATACCAAGCTTGTGTGTTTTACACAAAATCGATCAAGATTATTTCTGCTATGACTGTAACACTGTATTGTGCACAGAATGTGTAAATGAAGTACATTTCACACATGACTGTGTTAGTGTGTCTGTTGCTTTGGCTGATTTATCATCCCAGTTAAAGAAGTGTGTGCAGCCTGCTAATGAGTGCAAAGCAGTTGCAGAAATTTCTCTGAAGAGGCTAGCTCAAGATGAAGAAGCTGTGGATATGAACAAAGAATTTTGCAAGGAAACTATCTCAAAGATTTTCCTTAAAGTACGTACTGCAGTTGATGAAAAAGAAAGGCTACTACTAGAAGCTTTGAATCATTATGTTGATCGCAAATTGTCTGAAGTTACAAAGCAAAGAAAAGTGCTTGAGGAAGCAATAAGCCAAATAAGAGATTGCATTGAAGAAATTCATGATGTATTTCAAACTACTCCAAAAGAAATGTCTGTGGTTATGAATAAGAATGAATTTGTTGAAGAGATTGATATGCTAGCGCAGGGTGTTTCTAACATTGAAGCAAGCTTGCAGGAGTCTAAATTGTCTTCTACATATGCTGGATTCCATGATTTCAGCAATAATTTTCAAGAGAAGCTTGATGAAATTGTAGCAATGTGTGAGTACTATCCAGATTCTGACACATGCTACTACACATCTCGAATTCTGACCCCAGAAAGTTTTGAGGAAGATGAAAGGGACACTGTCGATCCAGTGCATACAGATCCTATGCCCCGCTCTTTCAACAGCAACTGCTCACAAACTTCACCTGAGGATGAAGAAGTTTCAAAAGCTGTTTTTTCCCCATCCCCACTTTCATTATTGAAAAGAAGTTATTCTACCCCAATTGGTATGACTCGACCACTGACGAGAAAGAAGAGAGGAAGTGATGCTACAGAATTACACCTCAAAGGGCCTCTAATACCTATTAGATATGAATCACTTAGAGTCGCTGCAACAGTGAAAGAACCAGTCAAAGTATTTGACAAGCTCAATTCTTCGAGAACCGAGTTAGTTTTCCCATGTGGCATTTGCATGGGTGAAAATAACTCGTTCATCATAACTGATGTAAAAAACCACTGCCTTCGAATAATATCCAGTAGTGGAAAGTGCATCGGAGATATTGGGAAGGAAGGGAAGGGACTAGGTCAGTTTGAAGATCCTGCTTCAGTAGTTATAAATAGTAAAATGCAGCTGCTGGTTTGTCAGCGAGAAAATTCGAGAATACAGAAATTATCGATTACTGGAAAATTTGTGAAAAAGTTTGGACATAAAGGCCTGAGGAGTGCTTGTCTTGGTGAACCCTGGGATCTAATTGTTAGCCCAGATGGAAAGATCTATGTCACTGACTGGGAGAAGAATTGCATCCACATATTTAGTAGCAGTGGTGATCACATGAAAACACTTGGTGGAGACGACTCACTTCTTGGAGAATCTTTGAAGCAACCTTCTGGAATTGACATGAATTCTGAAGGTCAACTGATTGTTGCCGATCGAGGAAACCATTGTTTGTGGTTGCTTCAAACCAATGGACATATTCTAAAGCGAATAAGCAGCAGAGGTCATGCTCCAGGAGAGCTATTTTTCCCTTTCGGGGTTGCTGTTCACCCAAATGGTTCTATCATTGTTTCTGAAAGTGGAAACAATCGAATTTCTGTTTTTTCTTCATGTGGAAAATTTCTGAACAGCTTTGGGCATAAAGGTACCCAACCTGGCACTTTTTTGTTTCCCAGACACATCTGCATTACTCCAAAAGGCCAGCTAATTGTAGCTGATGAGCTTAACCACAGATTACAACTTTTTGATGTTTAATTCACACTATTTTTTTTAACCTTTTTTTAATTGCATTCTACAACTTTGTACCATGCTTGTGTGTAGTATCTTTCCAAATATGGATTCTAGTTGTACTCATCTCTCATTTTTTTTTAATTGCACAATAATATTAAGAACACAAAAATAAACACTGTTATATGAAGTTGGTATTGAAAGGGATAAAAGTCACTGCACTGTTAAATTATTTTCTGGAAGATCGAGGTGGTGCTGCTATTCCCAATTCTCCTTTCAGGTAATCAACACACAATTTAATTGCATTATTGTAGTTGGTGTTGTTGCCAGTAGTGACCAACGAAAGAAAGCCATGTGGAAGATTGTCAATTACATTGAGAGTAACTGGTTGGTTCGCTGCCTTTAATCTCTGGGCCATGTTCACAGAGTCATCCAATAAGGAATCCAGTGCAGCTCCCTGTAAACGTGGACAAAAATATTAAATTGCTGAACTAAGTTCAATGGGATGTGTGCAAAACAAATCAGTGATACATTAGAACGTGAATTACATACACTTTACGTATGTATAACAGATACGTAATTACAAAATTATTCAGCAAACTGCCTTGACCTACAATTTACTAGTAGGAAATACAATAAGTTACTTCACTTCCTTTCTTTAAAAAAAAAAAAATAATAAGAAAGGAAAAAAATGGCATGTGCTTTGCAACTATCTTAATTGCTGCCGTACTATAATGTGAACAGGAGGAAGTCCGGCCAGCTGGTCGTCCGAGGCAAATACTGGAGACATGAAGGGATCTTGACTATCAGGATCACTTTCGTATAACTTCATCACTTTATGGACCAACTCCTCTAATTCTGTTGGAGTCAACTTATCTTTGTCATCTGGCTCACGCCGTATCAGAACTCCCTAGACAAACAACGGAAATAACGCAGGATAAGGATATATACAAGTTTTGAAAAAAGAATCTACTTCTAAAGACATGTTCAATAATGATTTAATAGCATATGCTTTCAGAATACCACAGACATTGTTTTTTGCATAGCACTGTGGCCTTGTACAGTATTTTAAATAACACACTACACTGTTAATACTAAAATCCATTTTGGTCAAGACATAGTTACTTTCCATATGTAGTTTGTGATTAGACAGTTCCATTTGGCAGCATTCAGTAAAAACACTACAAGTAACAACTTACTCTAACATCCAGGGACTCTTCACTATTGGCTTCCTCTACCAATGCTGCATCATCTGTATCTGTGGTTGGGCCACTAGTAGCACTAGCTTCAGTTGTTTCACTTGCTTCAGGGAAGTCCAGACACACACTCTGTAGCTTTGCTAAATATTGTGATACTAATAACTCTTTTTGCAACAATCAAATGCAAACATTTTAATTAAACAAGTGATCGATAAATTAGGAAGACAATGTAAGCAAGAGTACTTACATTACAACAAATCTGAAGTCTTGTATTCAAAAGCATATCAAGTAACAGATTGACAAAATAGTTCTTGCTAGCTCACACTGAGCCAAAGGGTAGCCAATGCACATCATATTTGAAGTGGTTATAACTGAACCCTAACATAAATGCTAGTTACGTACAATAAGGTAGTAAAAACATACGCAAGTTAAAGATTCTGTAAAAATGAATAAAATTACAACATATAGCTTAAATGTTCTTGCTGCACTTACTATTAGTGACCTCCACTTCATCCTCCAGTGCATTAGTCTTTTGAGCAGCAACAGCTTCTAAATCAACCTTACAGATGGAGCCAGAAGGTGGTGGTGGGCGTGGTGGTGGCACTTTTGCCCCTGGAGGCTTCTCCTGTTCTGCTTGTGTAGTGCTTTCCTCGCCATTCTTGGACTTCCTCCACGTAAATCTCCTCTTACTTCTAGAAACAACAATAATCCTTTAATACAAGCACAAGAAGTGATACCATGTAAAGTATAAGAGAAGTGCTTTTTTTTAGTTGAAATGGTGCAGTAACTGTGTCAAGTAAAACTGATACAGAGATATTACAGTAATAGCTACTATATTAGTAGCCCGTGTGTTTATCTGTGTGGTTATCATAGTGAGCAACCAATCTGACAAAATAAACTCATCGCTAATAAAATAGAGGAGAAAATGCTTTATTTGGTAAGAGCTACTTAACTGTCTAAAATGTTACCATGTATATGTATGTACATGTAGGAAACATGCACTCAGGAGATTTAATTTACATGCAGTGAGTTGTAGCAATTACCTTGCTGCGAATATATACAGTTCAATGAACAGCTGTACTTCTGATCAGTGATTCTCACCATAAATTATACAATTTAGCTATATAATACTGTACACCGACCTAAACACACAAATCATTGTGATCTACCAGTTTTTGGGACAAAATTAAAGGAAACTCTAAGAAGTGTAAATGAACACTTAAGAAAATTGATATGCATTATATAAGTACAGTCTTCAAGCAAATGATACATGCTAGAACTGCATTTGGTGCACACTGAAGTCTGCTGACTACTGCTGCATCCGTTGAATGTTTGGCTATCTGCATTGACTAGCCCATAATTTGTCACTTGCCAACACCCCATACAAACGTGCTTACTCATTTCCTGTAGCTGATGTGGCCGGATAAAAACAAGCTGTTAAAAAGTTTGTTTTACAGGTCTTTTTCAAATTCCCATAGTCCTGGTTGGGTTCACATGCCCCTGCTCAATTTCCACATAATTCTAATATTATACCGGTTTCTGGCATATGCATTAAAGTGGTTCCAAAACCAAGTTCTATCTAGCTCAGTTCTACAAATCACAAATCCACATGCAATATGTGGTAGTTAGATTCATAAGTCAGTTCACTTCAGCTGATAAATTACATTGTCCTGGCCCACTTCACATACTTATGTACTACTGGTCTAATTCCCATGACAAGGTGATCCACTAGCTACCTGAGACTCAAGTTGGTAGTATAAAGCCAGCCAAACACATCCTCAAGATCCCAGGACTACTCCAAGGCTAGATCCTAGTATTCACAGCACTTGACTACACATCTTCCGATCATTGTAGATAAGCACACAATTGAAGATGCAATGATTTATACATAAAAATTAAAAATTCATTAGCTTATTAAATATTGTTTTTTAAAGCAACTGTATGAATATTTTTGGTTTTTACAAGTGTTATATACATATTGAAATGTACGTATGAAAACACCTCAGTCTACAGAGGGTGGACGTGATAAACACGATCACTCAGTTACTCTAAGGTGTGTGTGTATGATACACGGTGGGTATGTTTTTCCTGGGCCAAGTTATTGTAGTTGGATAGGAACTGTTACACATGTAATTCAAATAGCAGTATTAAACAAGAGAGGTCATGTTTGCCCGCAATCACTCCAAGTGCTTCTCAATAGTTACTACACTCCCTGTACCACTTTTCATATCATACCTAGTGTACACAGACACTCACCTCTTAGAGGAAGAAGGCTTATTGTTTGGATCAAGTGAGTAGTAGTATCCCTGGGATCTGTGAATCCTCTGTCTGTACTCGCTGCGTAATTTGGAGTCTTCAGAACTCGGCAACTTGTTGCAGTATGCCTAACAATGTATGTTATATACAATGTATAATATTATATCCATATCAGTGTATTCATCTAATTAAAGAATGTATTGGAATTTTTAACAATACAACTGAAAGACCTACAGTACTCTTCGGTATCAAAGTATAACATACATGACCCCTGAAGAGGACTTTGGTAAGAATTTGAAACAACAGGTTAAGTTTAAATATATATTGGCTGTCAGAATTGAGAAAATTCGCTATTATACATGAGTACATACATATCTGTATAGAATTACTGTAAGCAGTATGTACGTATGCCAATCATCATTCTATGTAAACTGTTTCCCACTGATGATTTTTTTACAGTTTAAATTGCGTAACCAGTTACCTACGTACACACTATGTGATGGTAGGACCATGACACAATGTGCTAAACTTACATGTTGGCAAGCTATTAAAACACCCAAAGGCAATATAGGATCCACTATAGAGCTAATTCTTGAAGGGCTAATGCCCGATGTGAGATTGATTGATGGGTAAAGAGACAGCACTGCAGTTGGCTGTCTAATACCAAGTTGCTTCAATTTCATGGCAGAAGTGATAGAGAAGTTGCCTCCAGCAGAATCTCCAACCAACACTATTTTATCTCCAGTTGATCCTACAAAGACATTTGAGTTATCACATAATGCGAGTTGGTTGTAATATACAGTGCTACACCTCAATCCTAACAGAGGGAACAAAAGACATACCAACTTTGTAACAAACAAATTGCACAACACGGTTCCTTTACCAATTCAGAGAACAAATAATTCTTGCCATATCCATTACCACAGATTAGAGTATTCAATATTATGATTTGTTACGACATGTGATTATCAATCGAATTTAGGAACTGCAAGAACACAAAGTTCAAATAAAAGTGTATGTTTGCATACCAACGGTGTCCAAGTTTTGGAGTATCCATGAATAAGCATATACACACTCTTCCAATGCCCTAGGATAGGGTGCCTCCGGGGACAGAGAATAGTCGACAGACACCACAGGAACATCAAGTTCATATGCCCACTGGCGCAGATACGACTGGAAGTGTGACAATATAACACAATCACTATGTCAATCACACCAGTAAACCATAACACTCACTGAATAAGTCAGGGGACCTAGGGCAACAAATCCACCACCATGAAAATGGATAATCAGTCCAGGTGAAGGCGCCATAGACTTCTTTTTATGGCCAGCTGGCTATATGGAATATTTAATATACACAAACCGTATTTTGTCAGACAATGCATGAATAAACAACATATATATTTATATACTAGTGGTGTGCTTGAGCACAAATGGCGAGCGAGCCTTAAACTACACTATTGGTATTCAAACTACTAAAATAAAGTTGAGTTGTTAAATTACGCATATACGGTATAGGGGATTCAATGCCATAGTAACCACTCCCCCTAAACTGTTTGAATTGAAAAAGAAGCAAATTAATCAAGTCACGTTATTTAAAATTTTCTTTGTGATATTCTTAATAGTAGTTGTAACGCACAATACCTTTACACAACTGAACATACCTACGCAAGACTTACCTTCGTGGTTCGTCTAGTGGACAATGAATTGTCAAGTAAATGCTGCTGAGTAGTGCTTATAACTGTGACAAATAGTGTATTAACTTACCACTGCCACTAACTCGAATAGAAATGGAGCTTACAGCACCCGCAAAACAATTCAAAGCGGTAAACAATTCAATTTCTAAGGTGATACGGATAATGGTCGCTAAACCAGAGGATTCTGTTTACTGAAGTTTGGGACGGGGTCGAACGCCGAGCGAACACAAAAATACGGAGGGTCAAAGTACAAAATGACATACATACGTCCAAACATATATATAAATAAATAAACAAACATCCCCGATTTTCGATTGTGTTACCCCTGTAAGTGTCTCGCTCTCTACGCTCACTCGCCAATAACATATGTGACAGTACTTGGGAAAAGGGACCAATTGCGTTAAAAATTGAAAAATGAGTTATTCATACCACTGTGTAGAGCACTTCATGTGGAGTACTTTGATACCAAGTTTATGGGCAGGCGCTGCTTAGTTTACTAAATATACAAGCGGCAATCTAACCAACTTGAGCACAGTCATTTCGAGAAAACTGCAATTAAAACTTCTTATTCAATTTCTGGCAGAGTTAACGTTGAATTCCGTAATCTAACTGGAAGTCCGTGTTACGGGTTACATAAGACTTTTACTTGTGCTTGGAAAATGGCGGTACTCAGCTGAACGGCAGTGTAGTTGGGGCCGCTTACTTCGTTGATGGGGGAGGCCTTACTCAGTTCAAACCCTACGTTGTGTAAGGGTACTATACAAGTATGGCTTTAAGTAGCACTAGATGCGTATAGACATAGTTTTGCAGGCCGTTTTGTGCTTCTTTTTTTTCTGTTTCCAACAGTTTGATAGATACAGTAAGTCATGGTATCTATAATACAGTCACTCATTTAGAAATGATGGTTTGTTATTTCACTGGCTAGCTAAGTTTAGGAATATATTTGTCTTAAGTGAGTCAGCCAGCTTGTTGCCTGTTTTGGAACAAATAGTAGGAATCTCTTTAAATCAATGAACAAAAGTGATGGACTTTCAAAATGTGTTGCTTTCTCTTGTTGCAGTATGACAGAAGTCCTCATCATCACTGAAACCTTTGTCCAGTAAGAGACTTGTTGATTCTTCCAGTGTCTTCACAATAATAGTCCCAGGAGAGTCTCCAGATCTACAGACTCCCAACTACAAGACCGGAAGACCCCATAAATAGCAACATCAACTTATATAGCTTGATTATTCATGTTTATTATTTCTATTCTGTTACTGCAATGCTATAACAAAAACTTATTAGAATTTACCTGCGATTTTTGTGAGGTCGGGTAATTTGTTGCTAGGCAACAAAGTGAATTCGCCCACGATATTCAATTACTCACAGGTTGGATTTCCGTGCACGCTCGGAAGGTCAAAAAGGTGAATCAAAGGTGGCTGTGTTTAAACGGGGCACTTGGACCTTTAACAACGGTTTCAGCCACTCAAATTTGGTGTCATTGTAGCTAAAGGGTAGAAGATACCAGTGGGCCAATAAAAAGAAAATCAAAAAAAATATTGTTTTTGTCGGTGTTCGGCTCTACTGTACATTTTTGATTTTACGTAATTGGTCCCTTTTCCCAAGTACTGTCACATATTTCAAATTCATTAGTTTACTCATTCAACAAAGTGACAGTGGTAGAATAACATACTTGTGACCCCCGTTGCCTGTAGGACAAGAGCAACATTTTAATAGGCTTGAATCCTATGTGTACTGAAGGAGGCAACAACTCCATTTCTCCATTAGCTGTTGGTACTTTCAGAGGCTTGGATGGAATCTCCACCCACTGGCTCACTTCCACAGACTGATAGGCCAATTTGGCTGCACCCTATAAAGATGCAAGTGTAGCATAATTACACAAAAGTATATTAAATTGTGTACTGTGATATATCCCTAACTGTGTTCACAATTATGGTCACTAACAAAAAAAATTACCTGTACAGAGGACTGTTCAGGAAGAGACCAAAATGCTTTCACAACTTGTACAGATGTGTCTGTAGTGAGCTGGTCCAGTTTGAGACCAAGTCGGGTAGAACTCTGTGAAAAGAAAAAGATACAAAGAAAAAAGTGGATTAAAAATTATTGACTACATAAAACGGTGTGTTAGTCAATTTTGCTGCAACAAACAAGTTTCATACGTTGCCTCACAACAGCAAGACACAGACATGCCTAGTTGGTTCAAGTGCTGTGGGTGAAAGGATGCAAGTGGCAGGTTGTCATGACAAAATGAAATTAGAGAGATTTTATAGAGAAAACAAGCTAAAGAAGTGATAAAAAGAACAAGAACATTGGGGAATGTAATCATGGCTGTACGCTTGGCAAGACGGGATCATACCTGTCCTATATGGGACAGGTAGGATATATGCACGTAAACAGATGGGATTCTTGATTCCATAAGACTGTCTTACTATGGCACATGGAACAGTAGGACAGCCATGGTATTCTATAGGCAACCTCAAACATAATGGGACTTTGGGGTCTGAAATGTCTTCTATATTATAAACATTACTCGATAGGTTGAACAATTTTATTAACAACAGACTACATGCTATGACTTTTTTTAATTTTTATAGACACAGTAGTTTGTATTCTAGCACTACTTGTTTTTGAACAAAATCACTCAGATAGTTTATTTTAAAAATTAAGCACCACCAGAGCAAACTTGCAGAGCTCTGCCTCCCATTTTGTACACACATGGGAATCAGCATTAGACTGAAAGTTGAAGCAGGAGCCACTCAAGGAGCAAGCAACACACTTTCTGCTTGTTTGTAAGAAGGAATTCAATAACTGTATTACAGCTGAACAATCTTAACTTTAAAAAGTTAAGTGCTACTGAATGCTATTTTTAATGCCTCACAGGCTGCTTTAACTAAGATCTGCAGTAGACATATGGGCACACAGACGGACAGCCCAACAAGACAGTACCATAACACACACAAACTCATACTTGGATGCTGAAGGTTACGTATAGTATTAATACAATTGAAATGCACAGTTAACTTGGCACCTGGGACCCAATAACTAAAAATACTATGCTACATTAATCTAGAAATAACGGAGTGACTTAAGTGGTTCCTTATATCAACTAAATACTACACTATATATGTCAGTATGGATTATAACTATTCGTCAATGCTCAGCCAACAGAACAATAATAACTTGGTCTGATATCTGGTAGGACAAATGCTATTACATATTTTCATTGCTTTACAGACTATAGTAGGAAATGTATTACACATTTTTATTGCTTTATAAGCTTCAAAAATGAGTAAAATTACTTCATATTATTGATCACTCCTTTTTCAAGAATTGATGCTTTATTCTCAAACCAGTCTTAGCTCCCACTGCAGTCTATAGCTGTAAGACTTGGCTAAAACATTAACCTTAACACCAACTCACTACATAGCTTTGATTAGCATTGCCAATATTAAATTATGTATATCAGGTGAAATCTTAATTAAAATATCAGTTTAACAGTAGCCGAAAAATAGTAACAAAATTTATGACTATATATTATTTTCAAACAGTAAAAAGTTTTTCCCAAATTAAAAAATCTCATATTCAGTGTGCTAATTCTACTGAATTAGTGCTATAATCATCCCATCCGAATCATAATCTGAGTAGGCACTACATAACCCTCCACCTGGTAGCACAGATTAAGATTGTGATTGTGTATACTAGAAGATTAATCAATCCACCTACAATCTTAATCCAGTTCTGCCTGGCTTTGTGCAATTTTAAAATGTTCTTAAATTATGCACACTTACCTGCAAGTATCGGCTGCCCTTCCATAAACTGGCCAAGAGCTGTTTCACAGGTTCATCTTTATCTGCCTGATACCATTCTTCATAGGAAGCTAGTCCTATAGCCAGCATTTTTAATACTGGCTTTATGTTGCCAGCATACTGTAGTACACAAACAGAATACTTACTGTTAGCTTTGCAAACAATAAAGCAAATATATATTAGTGACTATTACTAACCCTCTGTGCGAATGCGCGACTTATATGTAGTAGTCATCCTGTCTGCTCGTCTGTTTGTCTTTCTGTCACGCTTTGAGATTACTGATGATTGGTCGTTTTAGGTATGAACTTACTCAGAACGACGATTTACATAAGACCTTTTATTGTGCCACTTCTATATTTCGGGCTGATTTCTGAAAAAACCAGCTCTGAGTAGGTATTAGTTTTAGTGGGTAACACCCTTATTATTACTTTGTAGTCACATGAGCAAGTAACCGCAGTAACTTGCTTTACGCTGAATAGTACCAAGTGCTGGAATTGAAGTTTCGCATTGAAACTATATACCAGCAAGTGTCTAATGCATGTTCTGCTTCTTCTCTTATGAAGACAAAATTTACATCCACCGCTTTCATTGGTCGAGCTATATTGATACCTAATTAGGAATAGCCAATTAAAATATTCTCTTGGTCTGAGAAATGATTGAGTAATAGCTAGCTAGTGAATAGTGAGAGGGTTGCTCCATTTCTACAGTACCTATAATAAATTAATAATCTATATTGCAACAAACATGCTCCCTCTGATCTTTTTCTCGTAATTTACTAACGTCAGCCATTAGTGATGTAATTTACTCTACAATTGGTAACTTTTTTTAATAACTATCATCAAGTTTACAAATTCAGTTGCTTGTCACACTACCTGAGCTTGTATCATAACAAAAAACATCAAACTCATAATATAGCAAGCATTACTATTATAACTCCGCACACCTGAATCTGTCTAAAAATACTTGCCTGAAATCCAAGCAGATGACCATAAAATACATTTCTTGGAACAGCTTCCAGAATGTTTCCCCTTATAATTTGAGTAGAACCCTCTCCATAATTGAAGAGATGTGGAGCTGGGGTAGACTCTATTGCGACACAGCAATAGTAAGCCATTCTTTCAATGGTCTGATGGAATATAATTTTGCCAATTCACATAAAATGAAATTAATGTACTGTATCTACAACTTATTTAGCATGCTGCAGAGTTCTTACATGAAGTCCATTGCAATGCAGTGATAAGGAAGTTATCATATCGTTCACAGGTACTCTAAATTTAGTCCTATCCTTGGCACATTTCTGCAGACACTGAAGTAACTGTTGGAGAAGAGAAAACATCAGAAAAAGCATGCTTCGGTAGCCATTAGCCTTCACAGGTATGCCATTCATTCCAACAAAATCATACCTAAAAATACAGTACATAACATACAGTAAGGTACTTAACCATAATAACAATATTTTACAACTAGATTTCCACTACAAGGTTTACAACACAATATGTATTACAATCTCTTGTTGTTTAAGTAAGAAAAATGACCAGCCATTTACTCAATTCTGGTCCATCAGTTCATTTCATTTCAACTATTTAGCAGCAGTTGAGAACCCCAGTAATTATTGTTTGGTAAAGGGTTTTACGTTTTCAGATCACGCACAAACTATAAGGGCAACTTAAACTAACCTTACCCTAACAATAGTCTCGCTAAGTAGTAGCATGTACCCAATCACTATAAAGTAACATGGTTGTAAGTGAATTTAGCAAAACAGCAACAACTCACATTGAATTAAATACTTCCATTCAGTTTAAAGGCTTCACAGATGCAAACTATGACTACACTCAGTGAAGTAGGCTTGACTGAAGCTCATTAGCACTCAATGGACTAATGAGTCCACCTTTGCAAAGGCAGCAATCTGACAAGCCATGGTTAAAAATGCATCCCTCATTCAACTAGACACTAAGTTGCAGCATATTTCTTCAGCTCTGATTTAAAACTTACTTGGTAATACTCGCTGATAATTTTACTTGATGATTATGCGCTTCATCCAAATGTTCTTTCAGCTTGGAAAATATCTTACAGAAGACAGCATCGTTCTCTTTTCGTTGAGCTTTGTAGAGCTTGAGACCAACATCAACGTGTAGGTCAATATCCCTGAAGAGCTTTGTGAAATTCACTTTTCCTACATCCATGAGACTCACATGGCCAGTGGTTTTCGTAATCAATTTCTCCTGTACACGACCACCAGTACCAACGCTAACACCCTCATCAGTACCCCCACCGGCTCCCGGGTCGGCTTCCATTTTCCCAGTAGACGAGCAAGCAGAAAACACGCCAACTCGTCTCCGGAGTTCAAGCCACGCCCGCAATATTCATACAGCGTAATTGCGCATGTGAAATACGAACTGTGACTTGTAGCCATAGAAACACAGTGGACGCGAAGTAAAATGTCTACCAACTTCAGCGCAAACCAGGTAAAGTATACAAGTATTTCATTATGGAAAGAAAGTGAACTGTGCTATTTGTCCAGTAGTATGAAAATGCTTTCATTCCGAATAAACTTCAAAATTATCAAATTCCAGCCAACCACAAGGAGGTAAATATTGAAGGTAGCTATAGACTGCTAGTGATTATGTCTCTATACCATTTGTCTTTTAGAGACCAACTACTAGAACTGGTGTCACTAAAACTATTGCAAATGACTCTGGGCACATTGTAGATTCTAAACATAGGTCTTCTGCTTCATCATGGGGTTCATTCGTGGGTACTTGGCAAGCTGAACGAAAACCAATTCATTTGAAAACTAAATGTGAATTTATTCCAACTAAAGGAAAGGAAACTGAAAAGGCATCCACTGATTTAACCAAATTAGAAAATAGTCATGCAGAAGCTGTAAAAAAGGATGATTCAATTATACATGATGCAAAAAATAATAAATCTGATATGAAAACCCCTGTCTTGGTTGAATCACCTGACCATACCCCAAGAGAGTGTAACACAGCATCAACAAACATTGAAACAGCACCAGATAATATGGAGATAAAAAGCACCCACACATCAAAGTCAAATACTCCGCAGGGTTCGAGACCAGAATCACGCATGGCTCATCAAAATATCCAGTCACCACTTGGGTTTAGACCAGCATCAACTATTTCTGAAGTTTCATAACATACTATTCTTATGAACTATGTGCTGTAAATTTTGCTTAAATATTTTATTGTAACTAAATTTATTTTTAAATATACAATTCTTTAGTTACTGATATGAAATGGCATAATACAATTGAGAAAAAATAATTAATGGTGCTGCTAAAAATGTGCAGGAGCACATAATGCATTATACTCTTATTCTAATTAATAATAGTAAAAGATCAAACGCAAAGCATGGAAAAAGAAAAATAACAGTGCATTGCATAAAACAATTATTGAGCTGACACTACAGCAGGCTTGAAATATTGGTGTCCAGTTTGGTTATCTTCATGCGAAAGTTTAAATTCAGAATTGTTCCCTGTTAAAGAAGTTGCAGGACAAGGTGTAAACTTGTGATAAGTATAATCGACTCTATAACTTGTAAGAGATTCCAATTTTGCTGTATTTGCATCGGATTTAGTAGAAGGCTTTAAGCTGGGTGTCCTTGGTTGAGTAGTTCCCAAATAATGTGCTCGAAAAGTAGAAGTAGCATCAAATTTAGTTGCAGGTGGTTCATATTTTTTAGTATGGGAAATCGCTTCTGGCCTTTTCACATCACCCCACGGAATGTAATCTGTATTATTAGTTGTTGTGCCTTCAAATTGACCATGCTCAGATACTTTTGGTGTAGGTTTGAAACTTGTTGGTGGCCTTGCAGTTTCATTGCTTTGATAATCCATCCTTGTAGTAGTTTCTGACGACAATTTAGCACTGGAAGGTCTGTATTTATCAGCAGTTTTTTCATGCCTTACAGGAATCGCCCATCTTTGATAGGCTTGCCTACTAGAAGTAATACTTTCGAAGGGGGCATTACTATCAAAAACTTTGTTGTCAGTCTGTACTATAGCATTAACACGTGGTGTAATTGGTTTTTCACAATAATCAGATTTGCTAGTTGAAGCAGCATTAAAGGCAAGATTTGGAGGACAATGTTCTGGTAAACTTCTAGTTAATCTTTTGGGCAGAGGAAGTGGAGTGAACGTAGATCGATATGAAGTTGTAGTAACAAAAGGCTGTTCAGATTTCGTATATTCTTGTTTCGGTTTAAAACTCAAAGTTTCAACTCTGCCATGGTCTACAAAGTCATTGTGTGCTGTGGTTACTAAATTGACTTTTTCTTCTGGTGGTCTATACTTAACAGGTGTCCTAGATAAATTACGCCTGGGAAGCTCTTTCCTGCGATACTCTTTGGCATGCGTTGTGACCAAATCCATTATTTCCTGAGCATCCTCAATCTTTGGAGGTGGTTTACAATGTTCAGCTGGTTCTCCCCATTTACCTTGGAATTCCTGTTTATATACACTAGTTATATCCATTTTGCCTTCTGGAGTCTTATATTTGACAGGTGCTCTGACATGTTGAACAGCAATAGGATGAGGAACAAAATCAGCTGCTGCAGTTGTCTCAGTAGCCATTTTATTTTTAGAGAGTGGATATCTGGTGCCAGGTGGACGGAATAGAGGCCTCCGCTTTAAATCTTTGTGGGAACGGAAATTTATTTCATACTCTGACAAATGTTTGCCAGAATTATGATAGTGTGTTATTAAATTTCTATCCCGATTTATTGAACAATAGTGCTTCCTATAAAAATAAATGAAGCTCATAAAATGTGACTTATATTGAGGTGAACATACTAATAATGGTAGCTTTGTAGGGAGAACATAATTATGTCATGCTTAGTTATAACCACAGTTTACCTGCGCCAAATATTTGTTAAAATATGGCTACGTGCAACCGGTATACACACAAATATCCGGTATTCAAAACTACACAGGCAATTCAGAATACTTACCCACATGTACAGATTTCACACACACACTTTGTAGCCGAAGCAGCCAGTTTAAACCCCACGTTAGAATTCTTATTCAGGTTGCAGAACTCCCCTCCCAAGCAGTGGCGTAACTGCTGCGGTTTCCAGGCAACTTGCGTGGGTAGATCACGGACCACACCCACACCAGGGAAATTAAATTTGCTGAAGGTGTGTGTGCGTGGTGAAGTCAGTGCTAACGTGGTAGCAATGGAATCGGGAAAAGAGGCCTGGGTTAGTAAAGAAAACAGCTCCTCCACAAGAAAAAACGTGTTCCAACCTGCTTCTTCAATTTCAACTCGCAAAAAATTTACAGTCGGCCTAGTGATCGTGACTGTGATAGCATGTAGCTGGGTAGGCAGTACCCAGACATCCAAGAGTGTGTACTCTGGTTCTAACTTTAGTGCTCCATTTTTTAACATGTGGTTTGGTACTGCTTGGATGATCTTACTATTCCCACTTACTGCTCCATTCTATCTAATAAGAAAGCAGGGGAATATTAAGGAATTATGGACGTGAGTTCAGTTTAAGTATACATCTCCATTGTAAATTTAACATTATTAATACACATATTGGTTCTCAGCCTTGTTTTATTCATTAGATGTATTCTCTGTCATTCACAGAATATATTAAAAATACAGAATTAAAAAGGTTGGCTTCACTGGTGATTAACCAGGAGAACCAGAAACCAGAGGTGGTCCTGGGTTCAATCCCCAGTGACAGCCAAACATTCAAAAAAAATTTATATTCTGTATTTGTTTAAAGTAAGCCCGTGAATATATCCTATTTTAGATTAGTGATATTTGGTTTACAATAATAGAAGACATGCAATTTGGTGACAAATTTGGTGTTATGAATTTATGACTTGAGGACTGGAGCCAGAATTACATAAATATGAAGGGCTGTAGACCTGCTCAGGGTAGTACATGATCAGATCATGATGTCTGGGTGTCGTATAATTTATTCTGGCCATTTTTTAAGGGAAGAGGGACAAACATGATTAAAAATTGAAGAAGTGAAATAAACGGGAAAAAATTGCACTGTATAGTAGTGTTGGCCATTACATGTTAGTTACATAATTTTTCAGTCCTAAATCACTGCTGTTTTATTTTAATATTTTAAAGGTTTGTTTGTGCTCAGTGTGTTTATTCCTGCTGTAATTTAGAGCTGTTGAGTGATGCAGTAAATGAGTTGTTGCTTTACCACAGTATGACTTCCATTTCGGAAATCTAGCTTTACATTTCAGATTACGAATCTCATACCAGCACAGTTGGCAATATACATAGTAAATATCTATCAACTTACATGATACCGAGCGTTTTAGTTCATCCGATCAGGATCAGGTTAATTATTTTGAAAAAGTGACATGCAAGTAGATTTTGTAACAACATAATGCAGGCTTGAAAATGCGACTTTTTTTTTTTTTTTGCTTCTCTGTTTTTTGGGGTTATTTTGTTCTTTTGTTTGTTTGTTTTTTGGTTAGGCAGTTACATCTAATTGGTAAGAGACTATGCTAACAATTTTTTACAAGGAAACCTAATCGCCACACTAAATACTGGTAAAAGTATCTGCAGCAATAATCAGGTACGTGGTCATCTAATGACCAATTCAAGTTAACGAGTCAGCAGTTAAAAGACTACATAATTGGTGCTAACAACTGAGCCGATTAATAACATAACTGAGACAAGACCACCAATTTTCCTCTGGCCTAGGAGCATGATGATGACACAATAAGTTTATTATCTATTGTAATTGTTTAACTTATTATCTATTATAATACAAGCACAGAATATGGCATAAAGCAACCACACGCATGTATATACACACATTGGGAATTACATTTAAGTTCATATTGGCCAATCAAGATGGACAAATAGCAATAAAGAAAGAGTTTGTGTCTACTGAGTTTGATGTAGTGTACCAAATGGAATCTGGTTAAAAAAAAAGAATTGAGACCATGGCAAAAAAAAAAAAAAAAAAAAAAGAGAGACTTATGTGTGATAGTTGAAGTACAAATTTAGAAAGAACACCTGAAGGGTTGTGGATTGCTCAGAATAATGTATAGCATTGTATCCTTGTAGGGGTAGTAAATGTTGTGTACAAATCTCAGTGATAAATTATGTTACAGGCATTCTGTTCAAGTGTTTTCTCCTCATGGAATCACACTTACCGGTCTGCTGACATCAACCATTCTGTTTGGTACCATTTGGACGGTTACAAACTACATGTACTCAAGAGCTCTCATGACCATCTCTGCCACTGATGTGACTGCTTTGTTTTCATCTGCTCCAGCATTTGTATTTCTACTTTCCTTATGTATATTAAAAGAACCACCACTGATACTACGAGTAAGATTCAGTTTTTAGTGGTATATACATATTTATAGCTTTAATTTACGTCTATATTAGCTTGGCTCAGTGATACTTGTGATGTCTGGAATCATACTCTTTGCATATGTGGATGGTTTTCATTATGCTAACATTATCGGAGTTCTACTTTCAGTTGGAGCAGCTGTTGGAGCTGCTTTTTATAAAGTAAGTTAAGCCAACCGGGCTGACAGCAGTATGTAGTAGTCCATGCAATACAATGAAATGGGGTTGAAAAACTTGAGCACCTGAACATGACTTATTCTTTTTTTTTCTTTTTTTTTTTGCTAAAGAGACAGATGAAATAGAAGGCATAAACTGCCACCATAATTCTAAATCTCTTCACTTCCTGTTTTTCACTGTTATTTTTTTTAGGTATTGCTAAAGTTGCGTGTCAAGGATGCCAGTGTGTATCAGATGAGTCTCTTTCTTTCATCACTGGGTTTATTCAGTACATGTTTTCTATGGCCTATTCCAGTGCTACTTCATTTCTTAAATGCAGAACTAGTCACTGATGTTCCATGGATATTTTTGTGTGCAAGCTCTGCACTAGGCATTATTTTTAACTTCAGTATCAATTTTGGAATCGCCTATACATTTCCATTGTTTATATCCATTGGAACATTAATGGGAATTCCAATTAATGCTGTTATTGATCAAGTAGTTCGACAAACCAGTATTATGAATTGGAAGTTTCCAGCCACAGATTTAATAGTAGGTGGATTCATACTGATGTTGCTGCCGCCATCTGATTCATGGGCTATCCACAGTATGTGCAAGAAATTGAGAAGCAAAAAAATTGAACCCGTGAATTACACTTAAAACGTACAGTAAATTTTGTTGGTGTGTTTGTATGTTGTCATATTTATTTTCCTTTTCTCTCATTAAAATTAAATATCACATTATTAACCAATATCTAGAACTATTGCTATAAATTTGGACCTGACGTATAGGGTATCTGTGATTGTTACATTCACATTGAAAAGAAAAAAATTATACTTTACAAATTGATTTGATAGTACTGACAAGTTCTGATGTATGAATTATTTGATTACTTTCCAGCCGAGGTGATTCAATCTCAACAAAACCTTCGTCGGTCTACAACAACACATTGTAAATCTAAATTAATATATTATGTACTGTACAATACACAAAATACCTTGTTTCCTAATATGATTGTCACAGGATAGCCATAAGTCTTCACATCGCGTAATTTACTTCCAAAGAAAAGGTTAGATCTATCGTCGAAAATAACATCACTAGGAAACGCGTTTTGTACGATATTGTAAATTTCCTTAGCATAATTGAGAATTGGGTGGCATTCATCATCCTGAAAATAGCAATAATGAGATTAGTGTAGCAACTTAAGCAGCTCGATATATATTCTAAAAAAATAATAATAAACGAGTTTAGCATATCAAGTACAGATGGGTGATATTGGGATATATAAATATCATGGGTCATGATATGTACCTACACATTGAAAAAATGAATACATTTATTATTATTATAAAAGCTAGCTTTCATGAATGCTTTGGGGTTGTTTTTGTTTTTTTGTTTGTTGTTGTTTTTTGTTTTGTTTTGTTTTTGTTTTTTTGTTTTATTTGTTTGTTTTCCCATCTTTTCTGTAAGCAAAACTTGATCAAATGCTCATTCCTTCAAAGATGAGTATAGAACTTTTCAAGCTTGGGGAAACTTCTTAGTAGCAATCATCTGAAGTAAATTGCCTGGGTTCTATGCTAAGTAGCCACTTTCTTACAACAACAACAGCAAATAGCTGCATCCTTCATTGATACGTATACCTGTAGCTCCACACATGGTTTCAACTGCCTGGCTAAACCCCATAACGTTAAATAACCACTTTTCAATTTTAGAGTAACTCCACGAGTAGGTGTAGTTTTTCTGCCTCAGTCGATAAATCAATATCACTGGCACTTGTAAATATTGCAATATTGACTATACATTGATTTTCCCAACCCTAATGCCAAGTTCTATCATGCTCTGAAATGACACATCTCTAAAGATGCATCCTTATTATAGTCCTTGACAATCCAGCTCTAACATTAGATACTAGACTTAGTATCATACTTTGTTGTTGGCCACTATGCAAACCAAGTATGGAGCTACTGAAGTCGGCCAGGCAAAACGGCCATCTTTGTGCTTAATTTCCACCAGAGTAGAGAGAATTCTTGAAACACCAATTCCATAGCATCCCATTTGAACCAATCTAAACAAGCACAGGCTTATGTAAATGCACTTAAAAGGCTAAATCATGTCTAAATCATTCTTAATGTTTCTATTGACACAACCATTTGTAATGTTGGGTATCATCGGACTTAATTTCTAATGGTTCTATGATCAACATCCATAGTCAGGAAAAAAAATTTCAAAAGGTACTTACAGTATACAGTACTTGTCACTTCTAGTCATAAAAATGTACATGACAAATACAATCAACTCACGTATTACTTCCATTAGTATTAGGATAATGTAGATCGAATGGTTTGGAGTAGGTTGTTCCCAGGTAAAAAGTATGTGCCACCTGGAAAATAATAACACACACAGAGTAAGTACTTTCCCACCCCCCGTGCCACCTCAACGGATATCGGCGAACTTCATCCCCTCAAACTTCATCCCCTCAAACTTTATTTCCCAGAACTTTGTATCAATAATCAGTGTTTACTTATAATGCATGCACTTTTCATTTTATTTTAGTTACGTACTTTTTCATACTTTTCTTGTAACTCATTTTATTTCTTGTTTCTCGATTAAACTAAATCTAACTAATTTGGGGTTGTTGGGACTTTGCTGTCTCCTGTCACAATTTGACTAAGTGGCGGGATCTCAGATATAACTATTACTAAGTCCAGAACGTCTGTGGGCCTACAACCCCACAGCTCTTAGCAAGGACGTTTCTCTGGCAAAATGTGACCGTCCAGGCTCTCTGTCCTTTTCATAATTGTGGACTTTAGTGAAGTTATTGCCTTCTCCATCCGTCCCTCACCTACGTATTTCACCTGCTTTTAGCTGTCATTTCTAATTGCCGTAGCCTTCTAAATGAATGTGATGATACTTTATCCATTTGCTTTACTCGTTCACTTCAAGGTGACGCTTTACCAATCAGGCTCAGCTCATGAATTATACATGTTACATACACCATTGTTGTTACTGACACACAAGCATATTATTATATCGATTATTTGTACATGGGGAAATGGTCTTTTGGTATTAAGATTTCGAAAGGTTGAAGAGAAATTTAGTACACAACCAATTTCTTATCCCTTTTTTTCCTGGCTGTAAATATATATTATTCATTTGATACAGGAGAATATCACGAGTCTGTTGGCTTAGTATTTATGCGAGTGCCGCAGGCACGAGCGTAAATACCGCCAATCAGACGAGTGATATTCTCGGGTATCCAATGGATAATAAATTTATTAGGTACTGCTCATGGGCGAATACCTTGGTAACAAGAAATTTACCTAGGGGGACGTAATAACCCAACGTAATAACTATGAACACAGGTGATATGGAAAAATATTGCCCTAAGCCACATCCTGTTTACTTTAATGCATTTTCTATGTGGCAACAGTTATCAGGCTCTGTTCAGTACCTAATAAAAGCTCATAACCAATTTCATGGTCACGGTGGAAATAAATTATAAATAGCCAGGTAGTATGTACAACATATTTATTTCTGCCAATTATTCCCATAACCATTTTTCTCACCAAAAACTCACTTCTATTCCATGAGATTCGTTCAAAACACAACAATCTTGGGAACATTTCTGCTGAAAAGCAGAAGTATCAGCTGTCCGTGATTTACCACATCTATATAAATATACCGTTAATGCCATAGTGTGCATGATTTAATAAATTATTATTACAAACACTGTCACAAGCATATCATTACATGGTGATGTCATGATTATTAAACTATACTTTACCAATTTTAGAGTAACTTGTGACAGTGGAGTATGGCTGAACCAGTCAAGTTAGAAGCATTAGGTATGCAACAATAAAAAAAAAGAAAAAAAAGAAAGGTATATACGTACATGTACATACAGTCTCACAAGCCTAAAATATCATGTTTGATACTAAGCCAATCGTTTCTTGAACATAACAAGTTTGAAGATATTCTATCAAATAACTTACGTTGAACAAGATATAACCTTGCCTTCTCCAGCACCCCAAGGGATAAGAAATTCATGAGAAAGTGATCCACCGATATCTCCAGTATCAGCCTCAGCTATAAGACATTTTTTTTGGTTTTAGTCTCAAAAACAGTGCATATTGCCTTTGGAAATAAATGTTAGTTGCACACACACACACACACACACACACACACACACACACACACACACCGAGAGAGACAAAAAAAAAAAACAAAAAAAAAAACAATAAGTACGTGATAGTAAATGTTGACAATGTATGTAGCGTGAAAAATTAGAGATGATAAAATGACAACAATAATTATAACAATCCAATAATAGTAACTAGTGGTAAGCTTAGGCAGAAATGGCAAGTGAGCCTGCCAACTTAAAAAAATCACAGTAATGTATGGAAAATTGCTTCAGACGACTACAAAGAGATCCAGAACCAATTCTCTTTCTCAAATAGCAACAGAACAATTGCTTGAGCACAAATGCCGACTCTCGATATTTGGTGATTGAGTGGTGGTGGTGTTGAAGCCACACTGAAACAACACTAAGCCAAGTTTCACCAAAGTTGTAGGCAGCAGTATATAGAGTAAGAGGAGACTGGGAAGAATTATGAAACGGAAAAGTGTAAATAATGAGTCTTCCGTGGTTAATTCTGAGAAGAAGCAGTGTATCCAAAGTGTACCGTTACATGGTGTGCATTCCACAAGGTTTCAAAAACCAAATTTTGGTTAATTTTCCAAAGCTTCAACCTTTCCTGGATGGGCAGGATGTTCTCTTAGTTCCCAATGAAGAAAGAACTAATTTGCAAGGAGCTTGTGAAAAAAACGATACTTTTATATTAGCCAAGGAAGCATAAATCTTAAGGAGGGAAATGATAATCACAACCAACTAATTTCATGACTCTATTCCTCAGATCTGCCACAATCACTACCAATACTAGTTGCAATGCTTTGTGATGGCACAAACATTTCAGAACAGCCACTTTCTACATCTAATCAGGCTTACCTGAGTCTGTCAGTTCATTGTTTTAACAGCTTAAGTAGACGTAAAAAAAGAACCTTGACAACTTTACCTGTGTGTTTATTCAGCGAGCGAGCGAAGCGAGCGAAGCTGACTCTCAGTCGTGTTCAATTGAGATTTCAGATATATATATATATATATGTAGGTATGTATGCGTACGTCAAAAAATTTCGCCCGCGCTTCTAATTACGTAAGTTAGGTAAAGCGTTCACAGTTCCAGTATTTTTCAATTAACGAGCGCGGAGAATCCTGCTGCACTGCCTTACGCAACTTTGAAAAAGTTTATAGCTTGTACTCTCTTCTTAAAACAATCGTGAAGTATTTATCAAGCTGCGCTTCTTTGCCACTGCTTTCAAAGTTTATTCAGGTAATTCTGTTATTGTTAACTCTTCATGCCTTAATCATTGCTATTGTTTAGCGATTTCTTTCACAAATCATCTTTAGCTACGTATACTTATATATTTACTAGGTGTTTGTGTTTAATTTCCTGTTAAAAATGGAAAAAGAAATTTTAGACAACAATAGAAAACGTCCTATTGAATTAATCAGTGCAGGAAACAAAAGGGCAAGATTAGACAGAAGAAACCAAAAAGACAGGGATAGAAGAAAGAATGAAAGTGAAGAGGAGAAGAATATAAGGCTAGCAAAAAGAAGACAACGAGATAGAGCTAGAAGAGCTGATGAAACTCCCCAACAAAGAGGTGCAAAATTGGTAAAAATGTCTACTCAGCAGCAAAAACGTCTTACTTCTGAAACACCAGAGGCAAGAGATGCCAGACTTCAACAATTAAGCACTTCAAAGAAACAACATCTGGCTACAGAGACATCACTGGAGCGATCTTCTAGGCTGCAAAAGTTGAGTACTTCACAGAAGCAACGTCTAGCTATGGAAACATCAGAGAAGAAAGCTTATAGGCTGCAAAAGTTGAGTACTTCACAGAAGCAACGTCTAGCTATGGAAACACCAGAGAAGAAAGCCTCTAGGCTGCAAAAGCTGAGTACTTCACAGAAGCAACGTCTAGCTATGGAAACACCAGAGAAGAAAGCCTCTAGGATGCAAAACTTGACTACCTCCCAGAAACAACATCTAGCTACACAAACATCTGAGGAGAGAGCTGCTAGGCTACATAAGTTAAGCACTTTACAGAAAGAACGTCTTGCTACGGAGACCTTGGAAGAGAGAACTGAAAGACTGGAAATTTTAGAAAGAAGCAGGGCTGTACGGCAAGCCACATATCCTGGAGCACACCTAGCATTACTGGAGCAGGAAAATGTCCAGAAAAAGATGGCAAGGTTTCATCAGGACATGTCATTAATTGAATGTCATACTTGCTCCACTTGCATGGAGAAATTTCCAGGGGTCAAATTTAGTACACATACATCTCAATGCCTGCGTTGCTCTCGTGACAATATTACTCCTAAACTTTATTCTGCTGAAAACAATATGCATCCTGGTTCTGCACCACCACAACTACAGGTACTTTATATAATTAAACTCTCTTTAACAATATCTATGACTACTATTCAAACATCAATAAATAACAATTTCTTTACAACTCAGTATTTTTAAAACAAAAATATGAATATTATTTTTAAACTTGATACTTACTTAAAACACACTTGTATGCTATTATTAAAAGTACTCTAGAATAAATCAAACAATTGTAATAAATATAGTATCACAACAAAGTATCGAACAGGAGTAAAATAATATACAGAGAAAAATACATTTATTTCAAATGGTAGTCTTTATCAATCTGCTATTGCTATAGAAATTCATTACAAAAAAAATTTAACACACAGGGTCTATCACAGGCAGAAGAAATGTTAATATCTGCTGTAATGCCTTTCATGACAGTATACCGTCTTCCACATGGACAGTATGGTTACAGGGGACACGTAATCAACTTGCCACAAGACATTACTTCATTTGCAAGTAAGCTTCCCAGGCTGTCTTCTGAACTTGATGTGGTATTTGTTAGAAAGGAAGGCTCTGTCAACTCTCACCGTGACTTTCGAGTTAGAAAGTCTGTAGTACACAATGCTTTGCTGTGGCTGAATCAGAACAACAAGTACTACCGCAGCATTGATATTGATCTTACAGCATTAAATCAGTTACCAGATGATGGTGGTAAGTAACATGATTGTTGTCTTTTTGTATTGGAAATGAAAGTACTTTTTTATCATTAGACTTGACAGAACAATGTGGAGTTAAAATACTTGATACCAACACAGAAATTGAGGAAGAATTGAAGTTGATTGCAGATGAAGATGATGTTGAACCTCGAGATGTTGCCACGTTTGTACCTATTGTGGCCCAGAAAATAACTGAGCAAGAAACCATCAAGAAAAGTGTGGAACAGCGATCCTCTAACTTTCAAAAGCAAACTGTGCCGTGGCCAAAGAGTGGAGATACTCCAGTCAACGAGTTTCAAACGGAAGGATATATCACATGCGCATTTCCAACTCTGTTTCCTACAGGTGCTGGTGACTTTGTTGCCCCCCGTCCTCGCACAGTCACTGCTGGAAATTACTTTAAGCACCTTATGATGTATGGAGATGGCCAATTTGCCAAACATCCTCGCTTTAGATACTTTGCACTCAATACCGAAATGCGATGGCGTGCACTTCAAACTGGCCGGATCTATATCAGGAAACACCCTAAAGATGGCAAACTCACTCTTGATGAACTGAAAGACATGGTAGGATGCGAGGGTGAGCGCTTTGCAAACAGGGTCCTGCACTTTGCTAATTCTCTGCGTGGGACCAGCCAGTACTGGTTCAAGCAAAGGAGAAATTTGATTTCAATGGTAGACACACTGGGAATGCCAACTGTGTTTTTCACACACAGTGCTGCTGACAGCCAGTGGCCTGAACTGTCCCGCTTGATCTGTCCCAGTAACCAGCAACATAGTACTACTCATCGCAGCAGGGCACTATCTGAGAATCCTGCAATTGCCGACTGGTTTTTCTTTCACCGCATAAGTAAATTTGTTGAAGCCTTCTACGTCAATGTTCTTGGGGCGGTAGATTACTGGTTTAGATTTGAGTGGCAGCATCGTGGAAGCCCACATGTGCATGGTGTGGCATGGTTTAGAGAAGCACCAGATGTCGAGAAGTTGCTTTCTACCAAAGATGATGCAGAATTCTTGGATGCAGTAGAGAAGATCATCAGCTATGCAGACAATCTGGTCAGCACAGTCAACCCTGCAATATCTCCTGATGCAAGTGATGCACACAATGCTCCACTCCCAAAGATCAAGCCTCATGTTTGCAACAAGTGGTATGCCGACGTAGATGATCTTCACATTGATTTGGTTGAGCTAATTGCAACTTGCCAACGCCACACTCGGTGCTCCACAGCATACTGTTTGAAGAAGAAAAGAGATGGTCAGCTCCAGTGTAGATTCATGTATCCCAAAGACTTACAGCCAGTGACAAGGATAGTAACGAGTGACGATGGTGAACCTACCATGCTTACACAACGAAATGATTCTCTCCTTAACAGCTACAATCCAGTGCAACTGTCTGCATGGAGAGCTAATGTTGACATGCAAATGATTGTGTCACGCAGGAGAGTCATTAACTACTGTGCAAAGTATGCTACCAAGCCAGAACCTCGATCCAAGGCATTGAAATCTGTCTATGGGAATGTGCTGAAGAGCCTCAAGGGTGATGATGCCAGTGCATTGAAAGTTGTGCAAAAGGTGATGATCAGCAGTGTAGGAGAAAGAGATTTCTCTGCCCAGGAGACATGCCATCTCCTCCTACAGCTTCCAATGTTTAGAGCTTCCCGTGACTTTGTTGTACTGAGCTTGGATTATTCACGGCAGCTTGAGGATCATTTTGAAGAAAATGAGTGCGTCACAGTCGATTCACCTATTGAGCACTACTGTGCTCGTCCAGTTACACCAGAATTTGCCAATATGACTCTTTTGCAGTTTGTTCAGAGATTCAAAACTTCAAGGAAGGTTGGTGAAGGTTTAACCTGCAGGAAAAAACATGTCGTGGTCATAGTGCGTCCGTGCATCTCTCCCGATCCTCAAGGTCCAAACTATGAGCAGTACTGCAGGCAAAAGCTTATGCTATATCAGCCTTTCAGAAAAATTGAACAACTTCTTGGTACCTGTTACACGCATGCAGATGCATATCTCACCTATCTTCAATCAAACACCGTTCCGGCAACCCTTGCAGATGACATCCTTCGTCTAGAAGCTGCTGAAAGGGAAAACAACAACTCAAATACTGAGGAGGTAAGCTTAAAATGAATTGCCTGCTGTTCAATTGTTAATATATTGTAATTATTGTGGCAGGAATGTGATGATAATGAGCTCAATGATAATAAGTCAGTATTAACCATACAAGACTGGATGCTCATCTGCCGACAGAAGCCAGATTTTCCTCAATATGCAGTAGATCAGCAAGACTTTGATTGGTCACTTTCAGCAACAGCATATCCTGATTTTCTGGAAATGCCATCATTTGTGTTGAAGCAACGTCAACTATACACACCTCCAGAGACAGCTCACTTGAGTGTCAACCCAAACAGCCTCCAAGGAAAGCAGCTTGAAGCATACAGCATTGTACGAGAGCACTTTGAGAATAGAACTTTAAAAAACTCGGCTCCTCTCAGGATGGTGGTATCTGGTACTGCAGGAACTGGAAAGTCTTACCTCATTCAATGCATCAAGCAACTTCTGCATGACCATCTTGTGGTTGCAGCTCCAACCGGTGTGGCAGCGTTCAATGTAAATGGCTACACTATCCATTCTCTGTTGAGCATTCCTGTCAGGGGAGATTTCAAGCCTCTCGATGGTAGCCGTCTTCACACTATTCAGCAGACTCTGAAAGATATAGATTATCTCATTATTGATGAGATGTCCATGGTAGGAAGGAAGCTGTTTGGCCAAGTTGATCGTCGCCTGAGGCAAGCCTTTCCTCACAGGTCTGAAGAGTCGTTTGGAGGATGTTCCTGTCTGCTCATAGGTGATTGGGGCCAGCTACCACCAGTCATGGATCTACCTCTGTACACCACTTCACCTCGAACTGAGCTGTCCGATCTGGGTAGTGCAAACTACCATATGTTTGATCGTGCTATAGTCTTGGACATTGTGATGAGACAGGCTGGAAGAAATCCCAATCAGGAACTCTTCCGTGACATTCTTATGCGTCTGAGGAATGGAGAGTTGGCTCAGGAGGACTGGAAAGAGTTTATGAAGCAAACTCCAGCAGAACTGGGGGATACAACAGCATTTGAAAGAGCACTACGCCTTTATCCCACGGTTGAAGCCGTAGCTGAACACAATGCCAGCAAACTACGTGCAAATGGTCAGCCAATAGCCGTCATCAGGGCTGCACACACTGGTCCTGAAGCATCCAGAGTCAGTGCTGATGAAGCTGGAGGACTGGAGCCTGTTGTCTGTCTTGCACAAGGGGCACGTGTAATGCTGTCTGCCAATATCTGGGTTGAGGTAGGATTGGTCAATGGTGCTCTAGGAAGTGTTGTAAGCATATGCTATGCAAGAGAACATTGCCCACCTGACTTGCCAATTGCAGTCACGGTGAAGTTTGATTTTTACACTGGTCCAACTCTGTCTGATGGAACAGTACCAATCTGTCCACTTCAGAGGACATGGTTTTCAACTGCTAAGCAGTGTTCACGTCTTCAGCTTCCACTGAGATTAGCATGGGCTGTCACTATCCATAAATCACAAGGTTTGACCTTAGACAAGGTGGTTATTGACGTGGGTAAGAAAGAGTTTTCTTCGGGTTCAACTTTTGTTGCTTGCTCTCGCGTCCACCGCCTCTCAGACTTGCTCTTTGTTCCCCCTTTTCCTTACCAGCGTGTGCAAAATCTTAGCAAAAGCAATCGACTTAAAGAAAGACGTGAGGAGGATGCTAGGTTGAATCAGATAATGAGTGGAAAGAAATCTACTGAAGTTGTGATCTATGAGACAGATTTCAGGAGTGAAGCAATATTATTCAGCAAAGTAGTATCAGATCCCATCATCCTCAGCAATCAACCTGCTCTACCAACTTCACCAGCACATACATATAAACTTGAATTCATGTCGGCAAATGAAACTGCAGCCATTCCAAGTGCCAGTAGCAATGAACCAGTTATACCATCTTCACATGTGGCAATAGTACCAGACAGTGAAACTGCAGCTACAATATTGAGTGGAAGGAAAACTGCCGAAGTCATGATCTATGAGACAGATTTGAGGCCTAACTGTGTGTACAAATTTTATCCAGTGGACGAAGCATGGAGAAGAAGTGTATGTGAATCACTGAATCTGACATACCATGGTGAGAATGGAGTTGCACAAGGTGGCCCCAAAATGTGCCTCAAGAGTCCACTTACCATCCAGAGAATATCGGGAGATGGGAACTGCTTCTACAGGTCCATTTGCTACATTCTTACTGGATCTGAGGATGAGCATCTTGTTGTGCGCAGAGCTATTGTCAGTCATATGATAACCATTGGCAATAATCTGACAGGGCACCTGGGTATTGGAGTCGACCAGTACATCTCTAACAACTCAGTGGAGAATGGTGGAGTTTGGGCAACAGAAACAGAAATGCTTGCTACATCAAGCCTTCTGAAGGCTGATATATACTCTTATGTTCCAAACGAAATCAGCACAGATGGAACTTGGCTGCGAATCCACCCACGGCTAATGGAACCATCACTCTCTGAAGAAGCTGTTAGCAAAAGGGGGATATACATTCGTAACCCAACTAATCATTTTGAAGTAGTTCTCTCTGTTGCAACTTGCAGTAATTGCAGAAGGAACTGTGAAACCGAGTTTCCAGCCTCTGATTCCAATAATCCAATATCACTTGACACACCAGCTTCACCATCTTCACCTGAAGCAATATTAATCAGCAAAGTGGTAACAGGTCCCATCATCCTCAGCAATCAACCTGCTCTACCAACTACACCAACACATACATATGAACTTGAACTCGTGTCAGCAAATGAAACTGCAGCCATTACAAATACCATTAGCAATACATTAGCTGTACCATCTTCACCTATGGCTGTAGTACCAGACAGTAAAAGTGCAGCTAACCCAGTCTCACTTGACATGCAAGCTTCGCCATCCACACCTGAAGCAATATTAGTCAGCAAAGTAGTAGCAGGTCCCATCTTCCTCAGCAATCCACCTGCTCTACCAACTTCACCAGCAGATACATATGAACTTGAATTTGTGTCAGCAAATGAAACTGCAGTCATTCCGATTAACATTAGCAATGAACCACCTATACCATCTTCACCTGTGGCATTAGTACCAGACAGTGAAAGTGCAGCTACTCCCATGATTTTAAGCAATCAACCTACTAAAAATTTTCAAGCAAGCTGAATTTCTACAGTTTATTCTCCCAGCCATTGGCATTCAATGTGTTTCATTGTTTGATACACATTACGATCATTGACACAAATGCTTTAACTAGAATAAGATAAATTTAGCCATATTTTCATGAAATGATCAAATAGCCACCAGGCTCTAATATTCACTGACTCCATTCCTTTTTTCCTGTAAAAATATTATTTGTGACTACACCTAGCATGAAGGTTGGTAGACTAGCTGCTAAGAGAAGAAGAGGGCTACAATGCATGGGTCCACTTCGTAGTCTGGGATCAGAGACTTTAGATTCTCTGATGCTAACTGAGAATGGAAAGGGTTACACTCTGCACTACAGTTAGATGTAATTTCTGTCCTATTTTTCTGTAAAAAGAGCCTGCTCGCTCGCCATGCATTTGCGCTATTCGAGCGCACCACTAGTATATGTTTCTTCCCAGAAAGACTTGTAAACTTTACCTCAACTCAAAAGTGTTCACTATTTGTGCAGTGGGCAACATCAACCATCTAACTAGTGCCACCACTGTCAGGAGTTCAGTTATAATGGTACGGGCATATCTGTATTTCAACACTCCAATAGCTCTAATTGCGATGAAATTGAACTACTCATGATGTTTAATGAATCTTACGATTCCAATGTTGTGTTATCTAGGAAGAGTTTGCCCAGATTCCCTACATTCTTCACACAGGTACTTCTGTGACACACGCTAATAGTTCAAGCTATGTTCCTACCCATGACAGGCCATGGTGATCAAATGCCCCAAAATAGCTCCTTCTATGCAGTTGACAAATACAGGTAGGGAAAATATTGTGTAATTCACTAAGAATGGAGCAATTGCAACAGTCAAGCCTATGAGTAGAATAATGCCGTTAAGAAAGGTGATGGAGGTGCAGTTGGTCTGACTGAATATCCTCCTGTTCTTCGGTTAGTGGACCAGAGCTTTTCTTATGAATTCAGAATTTGATACCTGCCATCACGAAAATCACCCTGTGGAATAAAAAGGCCATTATACAAGGTGTAAGGTCAATGCACTCAAATCAATAAATATGGAAATCCATTCTTAGAAAAAAGTGGTGATATAGTCGTAGATACCAAAAGATAAGTAGTTGTTGATGAATTGTTTGATATTGAAGCAATGGTGTCAAGCAGTATGAAACTTTGTGAAGGAATGCCTTATTGAACAGACCAAGTCTGCGGATTACAGCATATCACAGAATGAGTTTTGTCTATTTAGTTCACCAAAGAGAGTTAGAAGACAAAGGTGCAGCAAATAATAGCAAAAATAAAAATCTGCTCTCCAGGTTATATGTGGCATGTCAAGTTGAAGATGGTAATTAAGACGAACTTTTTTTGTCATAAAAATAAGTCCAATCTGCCTTCATTGTCACTGAGGAAAACTGAGATCAATGCCTTGAATAAATCCACCAAAGAATCTCAGCACACGTCTTCCCTATCATCTTGCCACATTAGATGGACCTACCATTGCCAACATGTTGACACCCGACTCAGTAGAAAAATAATTTGGTGACTGTGTCTGTGATGTCTTCCTTTAATATGTGAAATTACAACTTGAAAAGCCCCAGGAGTTGACTTAATATGGGATGACTACTGGCAAGGCTCAAACACATTGTTACTAAATAACTCCACAGAACATAGAACTGGGGAAAGTGTTAGAGGATGCTGAAAACAAGACCAGCTGCTTGCTATTCAGTTGTCATCATATATCTACAGAAAGCAAATTGTAAGCACATCATTAGAAAGTTTTCTTTTTTGGCAAAACAGGTCTAAAGAGGGACTTGTTCCTTCCTCACAAGAAGAAGCTGATACCCGGATAATGATCTGATCCATGAAGCAGACTGACAAGGCATTTAATGCAATCACAATACAATCATTTGACAGTGAGGTCGTTGTCTTGGCCATGCGTAGTTACTGCTCTGTGGGTAGGTTTCACTGTAACTCATGTACTGTAACTCATGTATCCATTTACACCGTCCAATCAGATTGCTTAATTCATAGTGAATATATTTCATACCAACCTCCTAAAAGGTGAATTTTTTTGCCCGAGGTCTAGCACCTGAGTGTGTGTCAACCACTCATCTGTTAAGCTGTTTGCGATTCCTAAAGCCTAGAGCTGTGGTACAAGTCGGTTGCACCATTCCGTTTGGTCAGTGCGGGATTTGTACTCGAGCCAATTATATTTTAGAATTAGAATTAAAACTGTTCTAGAAATTCCTTTTTTTTGCGATTGTTTTGTTTTCCAATTAGTCACTAAAAAATAGTGGTGAGTGGTTATTGAAGACCTTTTTACCAGAATTGCTTTTAAACTTTGCTGTTTTAAGCGCTAGGTGCAATATCCCTTGAGTTTGACAATAAAATTGTACTCCTAATACTCTCAATCGCTTACCAGCAAGTTCCCACTACACACTGGCATTGGATGCACAACCCACTACACACTGGCATTGGATACACAACCCACTACACACTGGCATTGGATGCACAACCCACTACACACTGGCATTGGATGCACAACCCACTACACACTGGCATTGGATGCACAACCCACTACACACTGGCATTGGATGCACAACCCACTACACACTGGCATTGGATGCACAACCCAGTACACACTGGCATTGGATGCACAACCCACTACACACTGGCATTGGATGCACAACCCACTACACACTGGCATTGGATGCACAACCCACTACACACTGGCATTGGATGCACAACCCACTACACACTGGCATTGGATGCACAACCCACTACACACTGGCATTGGATGCACAACCCACTACACACTGGCATTGGATGCACAACCCACTACACACTGGCATTGGATGCACAACCCACTACACACTGGCATTGGATGCACAACCCACTACACACTGGCATTGGATGCACAACCCACTACACACTGGCATTGGATGCACAACCCACTACACACTGGCATTGGATGCACAACCCACTACACACTGACATTGGATGCACAACCCACCACACACTGGCATTGGATGCACAACCCACCACACACTGGCATTGGATGCACAACCCACTACACACTGGCATTGGATGCACAACCCACTACACACTGGCATTGGATGCACAACCCACTACACACTGGCATTGGATGCACAACCCACTACACACTGGCATTGGATGCACAACCCAGTACACACTGGCATTGGATGCACAACCCACTACACACTGGCATTGGATGCACAACCCACTACACACTGGCATTGGATGCACAACTTTTGCAAATCAAGAATGCAATAGCATAAGGTTTTTTTTTTATCTATTTTTATAATTGTCCACCAGTTACATCAGTTCACTTCTCTTGCTCTCGTTCTTCCTGAACCATCTCAGCTCTCCTCTCCTCTCTTCAGCTTATCTTCTGTCATGGATTCCCTTCTCTTCTCCTGCAGTTCAATCTCTATACATGATTGTGGACTTAGGCTTTGTGAAACTATTGCCTTCACTTTTGAAACTTTCGCTGTCCTTTCCTAGCTAACTTCACCTTCTTAGCTACAATAGTGGTCGTTTCCTTAATCTCTAATCACTTTCCTTTGAATGTGATAACGCTTTACCCATTCAGTCTGTGGTGACACTTTACCCCATTCAGTTTGTGGTGACACTTTACCCATTCAGTTTGTGGTGACACTTTACCAACCCAGCTCAGCTAATGAATTATTCATGAATACACACACAGTCTTTATTGCCATTACTGACACACAGGTTTATTTAAATAACTGCTCTTTTTGAATTGTTGTCACATTCGTAACCCAATGATGATCCATGGCTAATGAACGAATATACGTTCAAACAGCTTACACATGAACAACAAAGGTGCAAACCTTTCGCAAATGGCAACTCTAAAGCCCAGAATATCTTCTTGTAGCATTCAACAACCTCTTCATAAGTCTCCATAGCTTTCTCCTCTGTTTCATCAAAAGTATATAAGTCTGTAGAACAAAAAATAGCATGTATGCATGTATATTATATTTACATATATTATTATACATATATATTGTATATACTGTACATAGGCCAAAATTAGCCACACTGTATTGGTTATGTGTACATTAGGTAATTATGTCTTTAGACCTTTCATCCAGAACTCTTTAGCTCTCATCAACCCAAATCTTGGTCTCAGCTCATCACGAAACTTTCTGTCCAGCTAGAGAGAAAAAGGAAAAAGAAATTGTAATATCTTATGATTAACACCATTACAATAACTTGGAGAATTACTTGATATAAACGCAGAGGAAGTTGCCGCCTAGAAATAAGCAATTCTTTCACTAAACTAGTCACAGATTCTTCATGAGTCTAATTATAACAAAAAAATTATAAGTAACAAAAACAAAAGCATAAATAAATAAGTCCAGGACTCATATCATGATAAGTTATAGTCTGTGTGCGTTTCTTTGTTTGTTATTATTGTTATTATGGTTGTTGTTGCAGTTGCTATTGTTGTTATTGTGATGAATTACATATTAACTAAATTACTGCAATCTGGAATTTTTTAAACATTCGCCCAGTAATTTCTCATATGAATTAAACAATCTTTCCTACGTGTACAAAAATTCAACTTACCGTAGCAAATAAAACACTAAATATGCCATGACAAATAGACAACCTATAATACTAAAAAGCAATGGTCCACAATACATTTTGTCGTTGTAGTTTTTTGTTAGTTCACTAATACTTTTTCCTTTCTTTGCGTGTCTGTATGAATAAACCAAACACGAGTGCATCAATAGCTATCTAGAGATTCAGACACACTGGCTCGTTCTTATTGGTGATTCCTTACCGTATAAGCAAGTAATTCAATTTTCTTATAAGTGATAACTTACTGGTCCAAGACAATATATTTTTTTGGTTCTATCTTGAACTTTCAATAATTCTTCAGAAATCTTGTCCCACCTACCTATTGAAACACATACAAGTACATAGTCTTAAAGTAAAAGATGCATACGTGTACATCAAGATGTGCCTGTGTACATTTAAGTATGTATGCATGTATTTATGCATGTATGTATGTATTTGGCGAGCGAGCGAGACACTTAGGATAACACAATTGAAAATCAGGGATATTTTTTTTATATATGTTTGGACGTATGTATGTCATTTTGTATTTTGACCCTGGCGTTTTTGTGTTAGTTCGGTGGTCGACCCTGTCCCAAACTTACTAAACAGAATCCTCTGGTCTATCGATCATTACCTGTCTCATCCTAGAAATTAAATTGTTTACCGTTTTGAATTCTTTTGCGGGTGCAGTTAAAACTTAAAAACTTACCGGAGTTTCATTTCTATTCAAATTAGTGGCGGTGGTAAGTTAATGCACTATTTGTCATATTTATAAGCCATACGCAACAGTACTTACTTGAAAATTCTTTGGCCTTAGACTAACCACGAAGGTAGCTAAGTCTTGTGTAGGTATGTCCAGTGGTGTGAAAGCATTTTGCGTTAAAGCTACCACTTAACTAAAGAAAATAACAAAGAAAACGTTTGAATAACGTGATTTCTTCTTGTTGTTTTTGTTGTTGTTGTATTCAAACAGTTGTGGCGAGTGGTTACTATGGCATTGAAAGAAAACTCCACTTTTTTTTCAGTAGCAGGCTCGCTTGCCATTTGTGCTAGTTTCTAGTTGGAGACTAGCGCAAACGTTCTACCCATATTAGACGGATTTTTTTTTCAAAAGAGGAGCCATAGGTTGACAATGAAGTTTCAGAGGAAGCTAATCTTAAAATGCAGAGATAGTGAGTGAACGATACAGCAGTGCCAAGGACATGATATATATATATATACAATATGTGACCGTCTACAGGAAAACTGGGCCCAACGCGGCACCCTTCGAAAAATTTTTTTGCACTTACAGAGTTGTCGGCGTCCAGATATTGAGTTTTATCGTCATAGCTTAAGTCGTTCCCACTATAATAGACCTAACCATTCCCTTCCGTCGGCTTGAAACAATACATTTTTAAAAAATCGATCGATCTTTTCTAGATATTTACGCACGCCGCGTTGTGCCCAGTTTTCCCGTAGACGGTCACATATATATATATATATTATATTATATGTTTCTTTTTAATTAATAGCCCAGAATCAACTACACCATTAGTAAATGTAAAAAGTGCCTAGTACTTTCTTTAGAAAATTCATTATGGTGTATTCTTGACCTGAATATTACACGTATTTAAACCACAAGTTCCACTACATACTCATGTAACTGGAGCAATCATCCTAAATGATGCACAGTATTATAAACTCACCAGATTTATTCCACAGGGTTTGTGATGAGAGAATAGGCATGGTCATCTTTATTGCTCCTATCTCTTGTAGATGTGTGTCAATAAGAGTTTTTATCTTCTCCAGAACTCTGTATCCTAGTGGGAGGAGATGGTATAGACCAGAACTCTGTTTCCTCAAGAATCCTTTCTTAACTAACAACTGGATCAAAAAAATTCAAGACATTATTTACAAGGGAAGAAAACTAGGTTCATATTAAAAATATTTATTAACATCTATTACTCACAACTGACTATTCAAAATAATTCTCTTTCAATCCTCAGTATCAGCCAATCATTTCTTTTAAATAGTTTCTCAATAGTGCTCCTAATCTCAGAAGGTCACCAGGCCAAACTTTGCTGGGTGTTACCAGATAAGGCCATATTACTGGCCACCATATACCCGATGTCAAAAAAATCACAATTTAGATTTGAGGTAGTCTAAACTTTAAGTACTCTAACTAACTTGTTAAAACCTTACATAGCAGATTTTTTATTTATTTCTATCGCCAGTGTGGGGATGGATGCTGAAGGGGGTCAAGCTATCCACACCCAAGTTAGCAGCACTGCCACTAGGATCCTTAGTTACCTGCACGGTACTGCACACTCTCTCAAGCTATAACTAGACCCTTAGACAGAGTAAGTCACACAGGTATGCTTAGTTGTACACCAGGTTTAATTGGATCTAAATGAAAACATGGGTGGCTCAAATTATACATTCACCACCCACAGGTGAAACACAAATAGACAATATGCAGTGAGCGTGTATGACACGCCCAGTCATGCTCAGACTAAAAAATAAGTGCACAAGAAGTGGAACACTGACACAGATACACATGTACAAACGAACATCAGGAGAATATGTCTGTTTATTGTTATGTTAGAAGGTGTGGTGCTAGGAGATAGTCCCACAGCAAGGGGTAGCAGACTCTTTACCATTGAGAAATGCAATTTAATGATTTATAATTGTATTCATACTCTGCAGTCAGTCACAGTTGCTAGTGAACTGCAATAAATTGAATTACGTCATTGTGTTCTAGTTGCCCAGGCATTTAAAAACCTCAATTGATTGGTGCGTTTGCAGCGATTTCATTTGCCAAGCAGGAATGATATAGGTTTGGTAAAGGGTCTGACCACACCAGACTAGGGTTGTACATACCCTTTTGCTCGCGGGCCAGACTCGAGCGATTAGGTAAAGGGTCTGGCCCGCAAGACTACATACCCTTTGTAATACAAGTGCTTTTATGTATGCAGAAGAACAACTGCATATACTAACATCCACAACACTCCATCTCCTTCTAGTATAGTATATATTGTTATTGTTGTTGCTGTGTTGTTAAATTCTTGGCTGAAAATAATAATAATAAGTCGAATAACAGCTATTAGAAATAAAATGATATAATATAAGTGAGACTCAACTACTATTGCAAAAGGGTAAATAGATATTATAGTAAGCCCCTTATGCAACGATTGCAAGAACACCAAAGAATTTTTTTTTTAAATCGATAATTCACCTCATCACTATTTCCCAATTCAGACTCTTTCAGTTGAGCGTGTATATTTCTTGGATAAAGACAAGACGTCGTTGTAGTCGCATTTTTGAACTGCACCCGTGAAAGTTCAGATTCAGATGTGTCAGACGGTTTTGCGCTGACTGAACAATATCCCTTGAGTTTGACAATAAAATTACGGGAGTATTTCACCTTCCACACCGAGAACACTCTAGCAGACATTTTACTGATTGGTGCGGATCGCCAAAGACCTAAGCAGTAGCTGTAGAAACCATAGCAAAGATAATTAGTCAACATGGATGACAAAAACTCTCTTTTGGAATTATGGAACTTGACTGAAACAGACTTAGGAGCTGAAAAAGTTCTCTTTAATTCTTTTTCTGAACAAGACAATGTAAAGACTGATGACATTCAATCTTTAAAATTCTGTGATAACTGTTTTGCATCTAATTGTGAAGATGCTAACTGGTGTATTGAATGTGGGACAGCATTTATCAAGTCACCAGTTTTAAATAACCCAAGTTTAGACATTGATCAGGTAAACAATGGCACTTTGATTCATGTACAGCATTAGCTAATAACTACATGTAGCTTTGCTATGTGTAGAAAATTATAAATTTGAATGCTATCAGCACTAAAGTGCGGTGGTCCTGTTTACATTCCTGAGGTTTAGTACTCCTGGTTTGCTATTGGTAGTTATTCTGTACATCTTTGATCATATATCTGGGATATTAAGTATGTATGGAAAACTACTGATTATTTGGTGCCCATAAATAAATCTTCTGAGTATAGGATTAATTGCTGAACTGTATCTGATATTATATTTTTTATTTATCTATTTTTTATTTTATTATTATTTACTTTAAGCAACCCTAGATTATTTCAATCAAGTTGGACAGTAATTATTTAGTTATCTTTTATATGTGTATAGGAGCTTGAGCAGGAATTAACCAAGAGCAACTTGGATGACAAAATGGAGTATGAGAATGTTCAAAGTAGTGCCACCTGTGCAAATTCTAAACATTGTATACCTAATTCAGATGGGCAATTGCTACTACCAGTTCTCAAACCATGCAGTTGGCTTAGTGATTATGGAGATCAAGCTCAATATACCCAAACTAACATTACACAGGTACATATTTTATTGTTTTATTATTATTATTGTTGTTACTATTATTATTATTTATATTATTATTGTTATTATTATTTATTATTATTCTACATTATTTGATAGTTTTTCATGATTGGTGCAAGCATGTAAATACAGCCAATCAGACGAGACATAATCTCTGATATCAAACGAATCATAAATTTATTTTATAATAAATACAATGAATAGTGCTATAATCTGAAGGGATATAATAGCCTAACGTAATAACTAAGAACAAAGGTGATATGAGGAAATACTACCCTAAGCATATTTCTGTTAGTCATAGTAGTAGTAGTAATAGTATAGTTATTATTACTATTCACATCTCGTTAAAGTCGGGTGTATTTTTATTTTATTTAGAAAAGCAGTCTTCTGAGGCTACCAAATGAAGTTCTGTTGAAAATCCTGTCCTATTTGACTCATAATGAACTGTGTAAATGCATGCTTACATCTAGAAGATTGAATGATCTATCAAAAGATCCAAGTTTATGTGAGATATTAGCGATTATTGTACATTTCTTTAAGTTTGTGATAATGTGTGTTTATATGAATGATATGCATGTACATCATATGTCTGAAGCTCAACTTAACTTGGATTTTTACTTCTTTCCAAACTTTAACTTGATGACTTATACATAAGTACATATTTTTTTTTGCTATTGTTTACAATTACTATCCAAATGGTCGCTCTTACTTGTATTTGTTACAAAACTGATGAACTCGTAAGCCAAAACATATTGTGCCCCTCTACCAGAATCAAAGGCACAACTGAGGAGAACAGAATGAGCATCATATTTCTCCACGGAGTAATTCTCCTAGAGTGAATTGGAGTCAAGCTAAGGTGGTAAAAATCATTTGAGTGTTTGTTTGTTTGTTTGTTTGTTTGTTTGTTTGTTTGAGGAAATTTACAATAGCACTAATAAAAAAACCTGTATGTAGGTGTATGCCTGGAATTAAAATTCAACTTGGACCACTTTGTCGAAACTTTAGCGTCTGTCTACTTGAAAGCGTGTTTAAGATTGGTTACTCGTATTTTTATGACACACATGGTGAAGGCTCACAAGCATTATTATTATGATTTGTATATTAATTCATTTTTATGCTACTAAGATTTAAAAAAAAGCACAGATCATTCAGATGTGACTGTTATTCATACAGCTTTTTTTATACCATACTGGTTATACTGTACCTGTAATCTCTCTCTCTCTCTCTGTCTATTCTGTATGTTAGGGAAAGAAATAAAGCTTCGAAGAATTAGAAATCTGAACGGGTCATTTTTAAAAATAATTGCTGAAAGATGTCCTCGTTGCTTGTCAATGATAGATTGTCATGGGCTTGTTCCAGTGTGTGATATAATTGACTTTTTCTCTACTGGTGGAAAGAATATTGAAGTAAGTGTCACTCTGTGTACGTGTAGCTTACATACACAAATTTAAACCTTGAAATCAAAATGAGTGCAACAAATAATGGGCACAAATTTTAATTGTTTAGATCTTGCATATGGAACTGACAGAATTAGGCACTTACTCAACAGAAGCTTTTCTTCAAAGTGCAGCTAAGTATTGCTGTAAGTTGCATTCAGTTTCCCTCAATTGGATATCAATTTCAGCAAAAACTATTCAATTGATTGGCAGGTATGAAGAACGACTGTTAATTATAGTTCTACTGTTAATGTGTCCGTTGTTTATAGTTTAAATGAACTTCGTGTCAAGAACAAACCCTTGACAGTTGATACTCTGCAAGCCATCTCATCATGTCATAAATTTAAGTATGTTGCTATGGATAGGGGAAATAATTTTGTTTTATGTACTGATATGATTATAAAAAGTGGGCATATTTATTGAACCACCAAAATGCAACTCCACAGCACTTAATCGCATTCACGTTTGGGGCTGAAAAAAAGAGTGATTAAATTTTGTATATGCCTAGGATTTTTCTAGGATATATTAGATTCTAAAAAAAAGCAGGAAGTAAGTATATTGTGAGTAGTCAAGTATCAAGTACATAATCTACATAATGGCCAGGTTTGATGGATAATTACATTGGATAGTCGTTTAAATTCACATGGAGTTTAATAATATAGGCCTCCAGAAATGACGATTATGACCTTAATTGATTAATTAGTATTAAGCTACAGTAGAATGTCCAATTATGTTTTGTGCTATTTCTTTTTACATTCAACTTTAGAATCAGGAAACTTGACATTGAATCCACTAAGATTGAGGATGTGCTGGAAGCATTCTGTCATAGTACCATGCCTGTTTTAGAACTGTTCTCGGCAACTTTTTCAAAGGTATAGTATAATTCTTTTTTATTATTCTACAATGAAATCAATCATAATGAATGATAAAAGGGAATATTTCGGTCAAACCAAGAAAATGAAGTAAGATATTATTATCACTTGATTTGTACCCAATCCTCTGGCTTTAGCAAGGAATGATCTGCTGTAACAACCACAACATATTAAGTTCACTTTGTTTAGTCTTTATAATGTGTGAAATTTATTCTTTTAACTGTTGACTTATACTTAGCTGCTGTGGTCAATGGATATCTAGTATTTCTCACGAGACAACAGCTTCTTTATTGAATGTATGGTAGAAGTTCAGTTGTATATCAATTGATATGTAAACTTTTGTAGAGGTCTAATGGAAAGCTTATTCATCAAATGATGCAAGTTTTTCCCAAGATGAAGATACTTCATGCATGTGCTGTAGTACAGCCGGATGTGAGTATTTTTCCTCATGATTGGAATTGAAGTGGTTTGGGATCATTTTGCACACACTTTGACTCATTGACACTTTGACTCATTCTTTGACTCATTGATAACTGATCATGTTTATCGCATACTGTCAGGAACTGAATATCGTATTATGACAACTGTAATAATAGAAACTAGTACTTGTTATGGACCTTATTGTACAAATACTATGTCACTTGAGCTGTAAGACACATATGTATGTAGTATTGTAAAGTCTCGGTATTTTTATGTGTGCTTGTTACATTAGGACAATTTGTTTTTTGTTGTTGTTTTTTTTTGTCTTTTTTTGTTTTGTTTTGTTTTCTGTTTTTCATGATGCTTATGTTGTCATGGTTATAATATGAACCCAATTAAAGTCCGAATGCCTTGAAAATTTGACATCAAATACTGGGATATTTATATGCTATTCTACTTAATTATATTATAGGCGTTTCATGTCTAATTAAAGTAGGTAGGCCTCTGGGCACTGAACTTGTGCTACACATGAAGCAAAAACTACAACAGCATACAGATCCCCACACTATTTGTCTGGATGTATTTATCTTTATGTGGGTTGATGCACGGATAACATGTTTCAATTATTATTATAAGTGGGTTGGTTTCTTCCTCGGTTTGTTTTGTCCATTGTAAAAATACTGTGTTGCAAACATCAGTAAAATAATAATAATAAACTGGCCTGAATTCTTTGTATCATTCTTGTTTGTGTGTTTCTTTAATGTAGGAGATAGTCAAGGAATTGTCGAAATACTCGTTACAAAGTCTACATTTCAAACAATTTGGAAGAAGTTCAACATGCTATTTCTTCATACGTAGTATGAATTCACTCCGGTAAGAATAATATTTATATCATTGAATAAACATTAATTGCTGTAACCCTCACTACTCATGCATATGAATATGGCTGCCTGGCCAACACATGCACAATGGAGTATGTGTGTATGTATATATATAGAAGCTGTTACTACATATGTATTCTTGTAGCATAAAGAACATTAAAATACTTATGTGCATCTTCTGTCAACATCTTGTTTATATTGATCCAAACTTGGCAGTCATTTCAACACTTCATTAGAGGATGTTTGAAGGGGAAAAAACGACAACAGGGTAGAAGGAGATAAATAAGATACTTATCCATGTACGCATTCTGATTGAAAAGTGTTTTAAAACTGTTAATGCTAATTTTTATATTTTGCCCGGTAGTGGGCAGAGCACTAGTCATAAGTAACAGAAGCTATGGTATATGTCACCAGTACATTGCCCCTACCCTATTTGGACATAGGTTGTTACAGCTCAACTTTACTTAGATGTTTATGTATGTCATAGCAATTTGAGTATTGATTCTATTGATGATGATGGCCTCTTGATACTGTGTCAGGGAAAATTACAATTGCAATCATTGGATCTGAGTGGATCTGGAGTTACTATTAAATGGTATGTTACAAAAACTATTAGGAGCAGTCTTGCCTAAACTTTTCCCAATACTTTATATGTTGAAGCACACTGCTACTTACAGTACATAGTGTAGTGATATCAATTACTGCATTGCACTCAGCATAGTTTTTGCTTCATGTAACCATAAAAGTATATTTTATATTCCTCTAGCTTTAAAAGAATACTCGATGGATCATTTTCGTTAAGTTTAGAAATACTCAAACTGAATCATTGTGATGGAATTAATGATGCTGCCATTGAAAGAACTGTTCAGTCATTTTCAAGTCCATTTCATAAAGAAAGTGTTGCTCAAGAAGTAACCAAATTTATTCTCGGCTGTCCAAGGTAACATTAATACCATTCACTAACCCAATCAATTTTGGAAAGAATAATTTATCCGTCACATTAGCAAATGATTGATGCAGTATTTGGTCATATTTTATTACTAAATGCAGCACTAGGACAAGTAGTCATCATCGGCTATACTGTAAAAATGCTTCACTACGACAAGTGGCCAGCACAAATGACTCACTTTTTATTATAATAATAATCAACTAATTATTAAGCTCAAGGGTGATATACTTGTTACGCTTATATAAATAATTAAATATAATAATTGTTGCTTTCTTTCAGATTAACACTTATTGAGTTGTATGGAATTCATTGTCTAAAGAAGTTGAACACTAACAAAGTCTCCCATTGTACCATTCTGTCGTAACTATTGTAGTTTATATGTGTAGAAAATTATGTGTGAACTATGTATAGGTTACACCAGAACATGGAGGTTAGTATGGGATTTACATAACTGAGTACTGACCGAACACGGAGTGGTGCAACCGACTTGTACCATGGCTCTAGAAACACACAAAAACTATTTTTGATTGAACGGTTTACTTGTTCACCTCCTAGGAGGTAGGTATGAAATATATTCACCACAAATTGAGCAATTGGATGGTTTGAACATATCATAGTACAATGTCTATAAAACAATTACGTTATGTACGACATATGTAGAATAGGTCACTTAATAAAGGTCACTTCTTGTGTACTCTGATGAGTGTTGCATGCTAACACTATTAGAAATGCTGATCGTTGACAATAGTTTGGAGCTGTTAAAATGTTTGTCATCTTTGCTTTTCTAGACCCAGTTACATTATATGAATAATTATGCATACAGTATCTAGACCCACAAAGAACTGAATACAAACATCAAGTTTAAAATATAGTGAACTGAATTGTTTACACTCTCTAGTAATACATACACAACTATTCATTCACTTAATACAAACAAAAATGTTGAGACTTCAGTCTTCTAAGAGTCCTTCAAGAAGTTCAATAAATGTAGACAACTTCTTGCCTCCTATGAATATGTAAAAACTCCTAATATATGAGTAAATATCATTAAAATGTCTTACTAGTGCATATAATCCCTGCATCTTCGAGGTGGTTGCAATTGTTGAGTCCCCATTTACTTTGCTTGCAATCAATGAGTCTTTGTTCTGCTCCCGTGCATACCAGGTTATCAAGTAAAATTGGAGTTTTATCACTTATATCTCTCTTTCTAAACCCAGTCCTTACAGCCCTAGCTCCTGTATGAAATATAATATAATCTTATACATTAATAGGCGTAGCCAAGTTATTATTCAGTCATTCTCGGCTGTAATAATTATAATAATAGCAAATTAAGATAATTTGCTATTATTATAACCAAGTTATAGTTTTGAGAAATACAAGTTCATTTTAAGCTAAATTTTTGTATTACCTTTAGTTGAGAAACCAAGTTGGCGACAAGCAACTTGTGCATCGTTTCTGGACCAGTAGTCATCACAGACTGTACCCCATCCTCTATTAAAGACTTCTAATCGACCAGCTGACGTATTTCGTCCCCCTAGTATTCTTAGTTCACCTTTCATAGGTAGCTTGCACTCAACACCTACATTGGTATTGGTGTTGCAGTATTGAGAGTTGCTGTAGCCTGAAGTAGGACAATCGACAAGTCTCTCTTCCGTGCCTGAGCACATGATGTTGGCTGTCCACTGTGTATTGTCACTAATCTTCAAATATCCACTGCTCAGTCGTTTAGCACCTAAAACAAACCTCATGTAGTGTATTATTTAATGTAGTAGACTTATATAACAAACCTCGATCAGAAAACCCAAGTTCCCGGCAAACTATTGCAGCATCTTGTTGGCCAAAATTCTGCTCACACACAGTATTCCACGTGCCATTTCTGCACACTTCAAGTCTCCCTTGTCTGTCATCTGCTCCTCCTTGAAGTCTTGTGATATTCTCATTATTACAACCTGTTGGTCATCATATTGTTTAGTTGAATAAGATAGAGAGCTAACATACTTTGTGAAGAGACTGCCTTTAACCCCAATAATACAATAACCATTATTAAAAGGTAAGAGAGCTTCATTTCTTTTTCTACGATGGTATAAAAAATCCACGATTTTACACTAGTTGTTCTGATGATTTATAGTCACTCAAAGTTTACTTTCAGAAGGTGTTTGGGAATATTTCATTGGTTTGTTATAGTTGCCTGTGCTGTCAACATTTGACTATAATATTCTTAACGTCCTGTCCATTCAATTTGAGAGGCTGTTTTTCTATAAAAAAAATATATGTATATATATTGTGACACTTATGGGACATAATCATTTACTTTCAGTTTGGGTTAGAATTATTCTCTTGGGTTTTGTGTGGATGAACAACAAAAAACAATTTCTGTAAGCTTTTATATCCTGCCTCTTTTATGCAAATGGTTACTGGGTGGAGTATGAATTTTAGGACAGGTGTGGGCATGCTGAAAGCACATTGTACTTTTAGTTTAGTAAATCACACTATTTTCCTGGGCAGGTGACAACTATCATTTGCTCTGAGTCTGCTCAACTCATTGTAGTGATAACTACCTTGCACTAGTCTGCTGGAGCCAGACCCACATAGCAGTTCGGTAAAGGGTATGACTTTGCCAGATTAGGTGGCAAGAACAATTGAGTAGCTTCATTTCCACTACATGTGCACTCTTCTTTTGCTGGATTCATTCTGATATGTTAAATACAATTCATGCTTGCAGTAAATCAATGGAATAAAATTTTCCATTTCTAAATGCTAATCACTTATTAGAATTTTGATGATTGATATTTTCTTCTGCATCTTCTAAAGACAAGTGCCATTACACTTACTCTTCAATAACACATGTACTTAACCCCATACTAATTAATGCACATGCTTATATGAGGTGATTCACATGGAGGAGGGCGGAGATATCCCAAAGCCAGTCTCCCCCAAACCCTGCAAGGACATCAAATCCATTCATTCCCACTCCCAATAAAGTATGTGGCTATGCGAGTTCTGCTTACAACTGGGGAGGAGGGGTGATAAAATAAAATTCCATTGAATGAAACAAGTAGCTAACCACACAAAATTCACATCTTGAGGAAGTTGAGACCATAAAAAATTATAACTATTATTTCACAAGTGTAATAAATAAACACATGACACACATTAATAATGACACATTCATGTATCAACTAAGGTGATTCCACGAGTCCCTTCAAGTCTTTCTTGAGAACAAAAGCATGTGGAGGATCAATTCTTTTATAATATTGTTCTTTAGTATCCACAATGCTAAATCCAAACTTCTGATAAAACTCCAGAGCATCATCGTTACTTACTTGAACATGCCTAATACAATAAAATTAAAAAAAACAGAACCATCATATTCTCTAAGCTAACTACACTCTCAAGAGTAAACAGATACTCATTTACTGTCTGCACCTGCAGTTGTAAAGTAGGTAACTGTTTACAACATTGGGGTATAATGGTTAGCTATAGGGGTATAGGGCAACCGGGGAATAATCTTGCTGGTTGTTTCTAACTCATATCTTCTCAGCAGAATAAACATTTCCTCTTCATTTCTAAGCTGTTACGGTGCAGAGAAGCAGAATTTGGCATTGGGAACATCCCAAGTGCCACATAAAATTTCCAAATTCTGTTTGGTATTATAATACAAGTTAATACAAATTCACAGGCTGAATATCAGCTACTTAATTTTGAGATCAGCTATAAGAAAAATGCTACAACATCACAAAAACAACAATTTCTTACAAGTAAATGAAGTCAATATTTCCATCTTCTTTGGCACATTTTAAAACGTGTTTTAGCAGCAGAGCACCTGCACATAAGGAATGTAACAAAAAATCAGCTTACATAGCTACCTCTCCAAAGAGTGGGATTGTTCATACCTATTCCTAATCTTCTGTATGGTGCTAAGACTCCTAAGGTCATGATGTATAGTTTCTTTTGATCACCTTCTACCTCCACGCGACAGCAAACTCCGCCCACAACAAGGTCATTGAAATATGCTGGTTAAAAATTAAAAAACGACAACAAAATATCAAGTCAGACATCAGCACTGTAAATACTCAAGCACTTGTAGCCCATCTAATATTTTCATATACACAATATACCAACACATCTGAGTACTTACAGACCTATCCCAAGACATGCTTACTGCAATAGTAGCCAAAAAGATGTGTAGGGAGTATTTATTAATTATTTAGATGTTTACTTTGTACTATTCTTTAGCTAATCAGTAGCTGTAACACACAACACTTTCACAAATGCTAGTGTGCCCCACAACTTAAAGACAACTAGTGTACCCCCTCCCCAACAAGCATTGTATAAATATTATTCGAAGTTGATGACTCATATTTATACTTAGTGGTCTGGATAATAATAGTAGTAGTAGTAGTAATACTAATAATAATAATAATAATTAATAATAATGATGACGATGAAGCAAGCTTGGTCTATTTGAACTGTTTTTCCTCTATGCATTGGAAATTGAAATAGTGATGTTCAACCTTTTCTCTGAACCTGATTAAAAAGGAGAGATGAGCGAGACCATAACAGACAGAGACCTAGTTTCAATAAGTACATTTAGGAAGAACATCTAAATTTCTTAAAATCTTTAAAGGCAGCATTTGAGATCTACTGCAAACAACTCCTCTTACATGAACACATTAGACAGTTAAAACTTGCACACAATGAAACTGAACCTGTCACATCAACATCATCATGTTGTTTGTCACGCAAACTTGGAGTTACCAATAAAGGAGTGTTATAATGAATAGCAATATGTATGATGCACTTAATACGATATAAAATCCCTTGGTGTTATATCAGTGGAATGAGTGCAGCAAGCAGTGGTACTTTCTCATTAAAATTGGAAAATATAGTTAAAACATTTTGATATCTACACTGATTTCGCATCCAGAACTACTCATGATTATTATAGTCATTGCTTCTCAACTAATCTCCACCAAAAATAGTAAATTGCATGTGAGCTATTTTTGTAATTGCGAGCGAGCGAGACACTTACAGGGGTAACACAATTGAAAATCGGGGACGTTTGTTTATTTGTATATATGGACGTACGTATGTCATTTTGTACTTTGACCCTCCGTATTTTTGTGTTCGCTCCGCGTTCGACCCCGTCCTAAGCGTCACTAAACAGAATCCTCCGGTTTAGCGACCATTACCCGTATCACCTTAGAAATTGAATTGTTTACTGCTTTGAATTCTTTTGCGGGTGCAGTTAAAACTCAAAAACTTATGGGAGCTCCATTTCTATTTGAGTTAGTGGCGGTGGTAAGTTAATACGCTATTTGTCACAGTTATAAGCCCTACTCAACAGTATTTACTTAAAAATTCATTGTCCACTAGACGAACCACGAAGGTAAGTCTTGCGTAGGTATGTTCAGTTGTGTGAAAGTATTGTGCGTTACAACTACTATTAAGAATATCACAAAGAAAATTTTTAATAACATGATTTGATTTTGTTGCTTCTTTTTCAATTCAAACTGTTGCAGGAGCGGTTACTATGACATTGAATCCCCTTTACCGCATACGTAATTTAAAAACTCTACTTTATTTCAGTAGCTTGAGTGTTAGTTGTTAAAAATCAAATTTAACAATAGTGTAGTTTAAGTTTAAGGCTCGCTCGCAATTTGTGCTCAAGCACACCACTAGTTAGTCTTATTCAAGAATTACATACATACATACATACATACATACATGTACATACATACATACATCACACACAAAAAAATATCTTGCAACCGCTAGTGGTTATGTGTACCTGGCAGAGCCAGGATGCACTGTGAGCCGTGCAAGCTAAGCTCCTGGAGCCAGGCTAGGAACTCGCAGGAGAACAGACCTTTCCTCACAGCAAGTGGTGTGGGCACCCGAAGTCCCACCTGGACCATTGCTGTTTCATGAGAAAAGGCCTTGCATTCGCACCTCAGCAAATGCCAGGTACCCAATCACAGCTGGGTGGACTGGTGGGAGGCAAATGGAAAACTAGATGGAAAATTGCCTGAGTGGGGCTTGAACTCGTGGACCTCAGGCCCTGAGCCAAGGACACAACCACTACACCACACAACCATCACACATACATACACATGCTATACATACAAGCACAGGCACATCAAATATTGAAATACCACGACAATAATACTCATCAAGGTTTCATACAGGACTTTACTCATCAGGGTTTCATACAGGATTTTTTTTGGGGGGGGGGGGGGGAGGGGGAAATTTCAAATGTAAAAATTGAGTTACTTTTCTGCTTGTTTGCAAAGAAACTAACCGAAATTAAGCATAAGAGAAGAATTATGGCCATAGTGGGCTATTTTTAAAAAAGATTTCTTAGTTGCAATATGTAAACACCATTTTTAAGAGCAAAATAAAATGACCATGTATGAAGGACCTTACCTAGTTTGGCTAACTCGCCTAAATCCAATACATCTCGATAGAACTGCAAAGGAAACAAGATCGAATAATTCATTTGACCCAAAGAATACGCAGGCCTGCTTGAATCAAACACTTACAAGCAGCTTGCAATCAACATTTGAGATCCTAATTATATTGCAGTTACAAAGAAAAAAATTTAGTTTAAAATTTCCAATTTTATAAAATTTGATAGAAAAAACTACTGCAAACATTAGAAAGAATATGTATACAAAAAAGACCTACTAAAAGCTTAAACATAGAGGATGTGTCTATATTACAATGTTATTCTCCATACACTAATCTATGGCCACATTTACCACTCTGAACTCTTTCCAGAGGTATATAAAAAAAGAGAGAGAGCCCAGCATACCCTTTGACCTCTAACCAATTTATTCATATTCAAAAAGTAGCCACACAAAGAGAGCCTTTCTAAATAGCTCACTGTTCTTTCAATTCGACCCATACCACCTCAAAAATGAGTGCCCTAACATAAACATTTTTACAAGTGATATAGTAAAATAATAAACTCTAGCTTCTTCACAGCCATTGTGTTTGTCAAACTACTGGTAACTATATACAAGTAAAGTGAAGGAAGTGCTTGGCTAGCAGTACTTTGACTGTATGCTGCACAGTTGAATCCAACAGCATCAATGGAATACAGTACTCACTTATGCGGCCAGCTATATGTATTTTCCACAAGTTGCAAATGAGGGCCCGGCTACACCTTTTGCTACAGGTGTGCAGCTATTTTTAGTATAATGTTGTTTATTTTTAGTGATATGGGACCACTATTAGCACACAAATGGTGACTGGCTATTTTTGTAGGTAACTATTTGCCTCATGGAAATCTGCTCAAGATTTACTTAAATCTTATGATAAATAAATATGTACTGAGGAAAGTATGCAATAGGAAATTGTGAATGTGCTTCTTGTTTTTTCATGCTTTTCTTTCATGGGCATACATGTGACCCTTACATTGAAGTCCAGAGCAGTATATTAATGGATTAATTAATTGATGGATTGATTGACTGATTGGTTGTATTTTTTGGGGGGGGAGGGGGGGGGGTGAAAGCAGAGAGTTTATGACTCAGTTACATACTGTAGACAGATTTACTATACCTACTAATGGGTATGAAGCTATAACGTTCCTAGGTTATTGCACACTGTTAGGATCTTATAGTACAGCAAAAAGTTGTGATAGATCTAATCACCTTGTCCGTATAAGAAATAGGAAATACGACAGAATTCAATTTCTTGAGCTGTCTAATGTTATGAGGGGTAATGTCTCCCAGCTCAGTCCGACGATTACTACAACAATAAGATGTTCAAATTAATTAATATCAACTGATCATATAAACTCACACCTAAATGACATAGGAACTGGCATTACACCGCGGATCATTCAGCAGAGAAGGAGACCAAACGGACAAGGCTTAAAACACTATTTAATGTGCACCCAATTTCGCTAAGTTGGCCACCATTTACCATATACTTGAGAAAGTTCGCGATGTGTTTTAAATTCGTATCGCATGCGTTGCTTGCATCCTGTTGTTACACTGTGGCTCTGTAAACAAGTTACCACATACTATAGCTAGCTGACAGGAAAATTGACATATTAAATGAGTTAATTTCTGCTTGTTCTCTGGCAACAAACCATTAAAGTTACTTTTATAGCTCATTTGATGGATTAAATTACTGGTTTATACTCTACATGCTGTTGTTGTTGTTGTTTTGTTGTTGTTGTTTTTACACTGTAATACGGTGCACTTTTCGCAAGATTTTAAGTTATTTTTCTTTGATCACAGTCACTTGGCTGTAATTACTCGGAATATATTTTAGTTTGTGTGAGTGGGTATGATTTGGTTCTTTGAGAGTCTACAAACACTTCAATACTTTATGCTTGCCATGGGCCATAAAATTATACTTTGCGGTCAACTTGGAATAATAATAAACCTAATACATTTCCCAAAAATATGTATCTATGATATTGTTTATAAACTTCTTAAAACTATGTTTTGCAAATAATAACTTAATATTCATCATGTTGGTTCATTTTTGTTATACACAAAACGTTTTCCCTTGGTTATAAATGGGAAGCTGCATAAACAATTTCTACGAGGCTAAGCATCATCAACTCGAGCTACTATTCTCATTAGTGCGACTACCACCATGCTCCAGTTTAATGTAGCAGTGCTACTGGTGTTACTCTTGTGTATCTTATGTAATGCTCACAGAATCAACAGAGAAGATGCATGGGCATTTTTACTAAGAAATGCCATGACAAGAGTTCAACAAACAAGCTCTGGTAAGTGGAGTATACAATGTCCCTTAGTTTTACTTCACTAATTAATCAAATTAATTATCAAAGTTGACTGCTAATGCTCTCAAGTTTAACTTTCAGTTAATAATTGGTATATAGTAAATTTGACTAAGGTGAGGTAATTAAATAAATCTAGATCTTTTTTGGCTAACAAGATAATAGCTACTTTGTATTTATACCAATTTTTTATTTTATGAAAGTCAGATAAAATTGTAATATTGTAAGCATTGACTACACTTATTTCAAATGCAGCTACTACGTGCGGGGAAGCATCCCTCCACCCAGGATGCTGCAAGGAAAATGAACAATCAGGTTGCCATGTTCCAAGTGGGGATTGTTATTGTGACAATATATGCCACCTCTTTAACGATTGTTGCTGCGATGTGCCAGAAGTACCTCCTTGTGACTTTGGTATGATTAATTACTCCAGACTTCTTGGTTTTAATGTAATCCAATCAATTAGATGCTAGGATTATGTTTGCCTATTAAATACCTCAATTACTACAGTAAGATAATCACAAACTGACTGTTCACATTTTTATTCCCACCTTTATTTTATTTTTTTCATTTTTGTGTAGTTTGTATCATACAGAAACAGTAAAAATAGTTTCACTTTCATAGTCATTTTATCTAGTTATAGTAAACAATGTAAGGTTGTATATAGATCTTGGTGATTCTAAGGGAGCAACATCAAATAGATAAGCCACTGAAAATAGAGGTAGCTACATTATCTTATAATGTGCAATGTATGGACCGGGCACTGTCGCTGATGTCATAAACTTGCTATTAATAAACTTTTAATAAATCTTATCTGGCTTATTGTGGGACATTCGTTTTACATTGCTACTAGATATTTAGGATAATTTCAAAATAATACTATATTTTCCACAATCTATAGATACAAGCTGCTCATAAAAATTTGGAGGTTTAAAATATAAATCAATTGTAAAGTTGCTTTATTATAATATTCATGTAGTTCCTTCTAATACAGCCAATAGAAACAATAGATGCCTAAAAAGTAAGTGACAAAAATTTATCCAGCAAAAACTATAATATTATTTTTGTAGCTACCACCTTGACTGAAGATTTAGAAACCACATCTGTTACACCAGAAATACATCGTGAGTCAAATTTATTTTATTGGATATACAAAATAGGCATGCCAACTGTACATTTCATAGCTAATGATGAACTCAAATCACATACATACATACATACACATATACATACATACATACTCATACATTTTTACAATGTAATTTTAGCATAACAGTAGAGAATGTGTTTAAATTATGTAGTTCATTCATTATATAAATGTGATAAAAAATTTCTTTTTTATTAACATAATATGTTAGTGATTTTATTTTTGTAATATTCAATGACTTATATACCTAAGTTATAATTTATGTATTATAACTTATGTATTATTATGAAACTTATGTATTATTATGAAAGAAGTATTATATGCTAAAAACTGACATCAATGCAAATATAAAACAAAAACATTGTGCTGTGTTCATTTGAAGATGTTTTGTGCATGTTCTTTGTGCAAATAGACCAAGCTTAGTCCAACTTATTATTCAAGCATGTAAAACTGTTTGACAGGACATGAGAAGCAATAACCAATATGCGTGGCAGAGTAAAATAGAACAGTTCTTTCCTATTTACATTATGGAGTATTGACATAATAAACACAAAATAAAATGCCCTATACTAATATGTAGCTGTTACTTCACCTTTGCCTCCTACCTGTTCTGCTCATGGTCTCATAAACAGTACTACTGGCTGCTGTGAAGGTGATAATTGCTTCATAACACGTGATAATTCTGCATGCTACTGCGATCGATCATGTTTTGATATTACTAGAAATGAAGACTGTTGCGACAACCTTATGGATGATGGTTGCTATCGTAAGTAATTAAACTTAATATTTATACATCTAATCAAAATCAAATTTATTGCAATTCTTTACATTCATGTACACACACAGTGAAACTACATATAATGCAGAGATGTTGTTTTGCAAATCTGTACTCACTTGAATTTCTACAGCTCGTAATTGCAGGGAAGCTGGAAAAACATCATCTTGTTGCAATGGCACAGGAGAAAATTGTAAAGTGAAGGTATCACCCAACAATTATTGCTATTGTGATATGAGGTGTCATAAAAATGCTACCCAAGATTGCTGTAGTGACATAGAGGAGATATGTCCTCAGTCAACAGGTTGGTTGTATTTAAACATTATGAAAGTGATTGTTCTTTTTCTTTCTTTGATTATAATAGAGGCAAATAAAGTATTAAATATTGATGTAATAAGTAGAAATGTATGATTATATTTTTAGGTCCATCAATAACTCAAATAGAAAATTTTTTGAGTGTAATCGAAAAGGTAATGTTCAATGATTTAAACCTCCAAACTAAAAAGAATTTTTTTTTCTTAATTGTTGTAAAAGGATCATTCAGCTCTCTATGAAGGAATGGCAGCAGCATTTTGGAGGAGATACAACAATGTGAAAAGGAAACATCAGAAGATTATGAATGAACAAATGTGAACATTGAACTGTAGTAATTTTGTAGATGTGTGACTTAGCTCATGATGTATACAATTATGTTGTTACTAGTTCATTTGTTTGTTTATTCAATGTATAATGTGTGTGTGTAGAATGCAATTGCTTCGTGAACACTGTCTTACTTTAGCAGTGCAATGTAGCTAGTGAGCATTTGACAGTGTTGCTTTCTGATGCAAATTCAAAATGGCCTCACAACTCCATGAAATAATTATGGGTTGTTTTTTTTAATCATATAGCTAGGTATAGCACTTTTGAACACATGGTCTTCCTTTAAGTAGAGCTGAGCATGGTAAACGCCATGCACAAAAACTCCACTTTTGCTACCACTACTACAAGCATGACTGGTGGAAGCAAGACACCACCTCTCTTGTTGGACCAGAGACAATTAGTATCTGTTGACAGAGAGATGCATTAGCAAAATTACTAAAGTAAATGGAGAGCAAAGGTCATCATAGTTTATAGTAAAATGAATGAGTCTTGTATAATTTATAAGATGATATTGTTTTACAGCAAAATGCTATCATGTATATTAACAGAACCCTGTGATTCTTATGCATTATTTTTTTAAGTGACCAGTGGTGGATCTAGAGCAAAAGAGTGTCTCTCTTTTAATTGAAAACATAATAATCATTTGAGAAGTTTGTAATAATATGATCTATTTGTAGCAAAGTTATTGTTAATAGACCAAGAAATAATATGACAGTGAAAATTACAGTACTAGCTACCTTGTTGAATCATTGCTGGTTCAGGTACAAAACATGATCCTGACTCTGAGGAACTTGTTGACCATACTCAGATTTCCCTTGAGGACTAATACAGCAATGGAGATATCTCAATGTGCTGATCATCAAATTGTTTTTTAACCTTGCCAGTTCCCAATTTTAAAACAATGTCATGAGATCCATTACTATTCTTGGGACATACAAATTGGTTAATTTTGGTGCCCAAAAGCAATCATTTAGCTTGGAACTACTAGTATAGTATTTTATGCCTGTGGTCTACAAAATATTCCACCTTTCATACCCTTTTCATTGACTTCTCATAAAAGTCAAGTTCGGAGCAACGAGTAAATTTTTTACTATACCTAGCTATTAGCTATTGAATTTCCCAATAAGGTATATATATTAATTATAACTTTGTAAGGTAATACAGTTTAAATTGTATTTTATAATAATTAGTTTACTGTTGTAAATACAAAAATCTTGCCCTTTGCCAAATAGTATCTTATAATAATTAGTTTACTGTTGTAAAGTGTACAAAATCTTGCTTTCAGTTACTAATAATCACACTAGCTATAATATTAAAAGTTTCGGATTAAGTAAGTACTTTAAAATATTTAGAACTACTATCTCTTCTCCTAAGTTTGACTCACCATGCTACAGTTGAATGTAGTAGTGCTACTGATGCTATTGTTATCCATCTTTAGTAATGCTGACAGGATCAACAGGAGAGATGAATGGGAATTTCTACTTCGAAATGTCATGGCAGGAGTTCAACAACCAAATAATTGCAAGTTGAAACCCATTTTTATAAAAGTCTGTTTATTTACTTTTCTGTTTGAAATGATATTAAGTTGCATTCTTTTTTTTAATCTTTACTTACCATTCAAGTTCATAACAGCTATAAACTCAAGCAGTAAAATGTGTCCATGAAAAGGAAATATATCTGATTTTTTTTATGTAGCCACTACATGTGGTGAAGCATCACTTAACCCAGGATGCTGTTTATGGAATAGACAATCTTGTCAAGTTTTGGAAGGAAACTGTTACTGTGACAACCTGTACAATTTCTTCGGTGATTGTTGCTATGACGTGCCAGAAATACTTCCTTGTGACTCTGACTCTGGTGAGATTGTGTTTTCCATGATATTCTTTTCATTCTTGTTCTACTTTGAGCAATTTAAAGATTCTTGCAATAATTTTGTTTGCAAACTAACATACTGTATTGAGTAAAAGAAGGGGAGAATGTGTAATTACAGTACTGACAAGTTGTTGGTACAGGTCATCAAATGTAAAATAGTATTTTGTAGCTGTTTATTGTGTCAAATTTATGTAGTATATTTTTTGTATTTGTATCTAGCAATCCAAAGGGTTGCATAAAGTCATACGTGTTTCTCTGCCACAGATTACAGTTTATTAAAATATAATATTATCAACTTTAAATACTAGCAGGTTAGCATACTAAAGTTCTCATACAATCATAATATTGTTTACTCTTAAAACCAATAGTAACAGTGTGATCCAACTGTGCAATATAAACTTGTAAGCTAAAGTTGGATTCATTTATTTTTTTGTTGTCCATCTGTTTAAGTTAATGGCTATACTAGGCACCTCTCAGTTGTAACTCCAGTACTACATAATCATATAAATTGCACAATATGCTCATCAAATACCAAAAATCAGCAAGTATCAGTAGAGCTCAGTGCAGTTATTTCCAATTGTTTATATAATAGTTACTTTATGTCAAATTTGTTGAAAATAATAAAGTTTATTCCACAACACTGTTACCAACTATTTGAGTATGTGAAGGCATGATGAAAATATAAATATATGTTGCGATCCCTTTAGCCATGTAATAGTTTATTTAAAATTTAGCTGTTCAAATTTAAATACAATACAATAGTTGTGCTCTAGATTCAATAGCAGTAATGGACCTACTTCACTTCACCAAATTCAATCATAATATTATGAAATAAATACATTCTTCACATTATGTTTACTGAATTTACTGAAATTTGTTTAACTGCAGAAGGTTGCCAACAAACAGATCATTTCCCAGTCTTAATGATTGTGATCCAATTATCAACATACAATATGATGAAGTAAATATAGCAGTTTATGCAACAATCTTAACTTATTAACAGTAAGAGTAGAGTGATGTCCCATCTGAGTGGTTATAACTAGTCGAAAAATTTGTTTTTCATTGATTTTGAGAGTGAATCGTTGTTGTTGTTGTTTTTTTTTACTATTAGACACAAATTAATAGTACCAACTTTTATTTACTATATTAATTGTGATTTATAGTAGTAAGTATGGAATGAAAAATGCCCTGTACTAATTTATTGCTGTAACTTCACCTTTGCCTTCTACTTGTTCTGCTCATGGTCTCATAAATAGTACTACTGGCTGCTGTGAAGGTGATGATTGCTACATAATACGTGATGATTCTACAATATGCTACTGCGATCGATCATGTTTTGATAGTACTAGAAATGAAGAATGTTGTGACAACCTTATGGATGATGGTTGTTATCGTAAGTAATTATGTTTCTTATTTATATATATACTTCTTATAAAAATTTAATTCATTATAGCTCATTAAAGAAGTGTACACAGTGAAACTATAATGCAGAGATGTTGTAGTCTGTAATTCACTTAAATGTATTTCTACAGCTCACAATTGCAGGGAAGCTGGAATAAAATCTTGTTGCACTGGCACAGAAAAAGATTGTAGAGTAAAAATATCACCAAACAGCTACTGCTATTGTGATATGGAATGTTATAATAGTGCTGGCAACTATTGCTGCAGTGATATAGAGAGATATGTCCTTGATCATCAGGTTAGTGGTATTAAAACATAATGAAAGTAATTGTCCTCTTCACTATCATTGAATAGAATAGAAGTAAAATTATTAAATTTTGAATATAATAATTAGATTCCTTTCCAGGTCCATCTACTACTCAAACAGATTTTTTGAGCATAATTGAAAAGGTAATGTTTTATTAATGTTCAAGTCAAACCTTCACCCATTTTTCTTAATTGTTATGAAGAACCATTCAGCTCTCTATAAAAAAATGGCAGCAGCTTTTTGGAGAAGATACAACAACATGAAAAATGATTATCAGGATATTAGGAATATACAAACATGAACACTGAACTGTAGTAGTTTTGTAGCTAATTGAATGTATTATATTTATGTTGTTGTTGTTTTTTGTTTTTGTTTTTTGGTGTTGGCTCATACATATTTATATTGTAATGTTCACTACTGCTTTCCCATGCACCTTCAAAATGGCCCCAGAAAGTGATTTGGTAGCATGTGCATTTTTGAAAACCCAATACTTGCAATGATGTAACATATAGTTTCCCTTAAAATAGAGCTGAGTGTAGCACACACAGTTATGAATTTAGTACATATTATTGGAAGAGCTCCTTTTTAACTACATTAATTTTATTACTGAGAAGAACTGGAATCTCTCTCAAATTCCTTTGTCTCATTTACTACTACAATCACCACTAGAGAAACTGAAGATGGCGCTATTCTCAGTATTCTCAGAGAGTAGCGTGACTGGTGGAAGCAAAACTAGCACTTGGTTGCTAGACTAAAGACAACTGTCTGTTGCAAAATATCTTAAGTAATAGGTGAGTATATCCTGCGAGAGGTCATCATAGTTAGTACATAAGTAGAATGAGTCTAGTAAAAAATGTATTTTGAGTTAATAAGGTGAGTCCAGTATTGATATTGATTCACAGTGCCAATGCTGTCATGTAACAGACAGTAGCTAGTGAATGGGGTTATTTTTGTGTATCAAATTTTTTCTATTTCATAGTATATTTATGATGAAAAGTTCACTTTGGCTACATAGCTATTATGAGTAGGTAATCCAGCATCGGTGTGGCTGGTGAGTGAACCACCTATACGTTGAGTGCTTATTGTATTATTTAGCTACTGGACCCTTCACCTCATCATTTACAAAAAAAAAAGAAGAATAAAATGAGCATGATGTTGCTCAGACGTAGTAAAGGCTCTGCTCATCAAACAAGCTGTGGTGTACATGGAATAGCTGTGGTAGGTAATTTCTTACTGATCTGCTGCATGAAGTCAGTTCTCACATTAGCAGGTATGAATTTGTCTGATAATTTGCACTGATAATATGGGTGAGAGTTGGAGAAGTCCTACTATTAAAGGTTTAGTATAAAGTTACTTGAACTCACAGCTAGAGAATAAAATACAAGATATAGTAATGTATCAAATCAATAAAGTGACAGTAATATTTATTGCACACCTTTTCAAAAAATAAACAGCTGACTATAAGTACTGTAAACAACATTTTTCTAATTTGCAGTCTACAACTTATTCCAATAATATCTATTCTGATCTGGCAATGCCACTGACAATAACACATGTTGTGTATTATGTAAATATATTGAGAATGATGAGATTTATATACTAGCTCAGTTATGCATGAGCACTTAAGATTTAGTGATAAAGTCTAACTGAAATATGGCTATTTATAGGTATGTGTGTATTTATTTACTCAGGGCTGATGTGTTCATGAATTTCATAAAACTATTTTGTGAAATGAATTTGTATCTCTGAACATTTTGTTCTGATTAGTACTGGAACATGTTTGTTGGATTAATAATTGTATAGCAATAGCTGTGTCAAACTAGCACCTGTAAAATACCAATAAACACTTCAAACTAATTTCATGGGTTTAAAACATAAACCTTATTACTTTTAGTTATATAACCTTCATTCACCAGTAATATACATGACTTTATTTTCATCTTCACTATTCCACATATTAATTGGTTACGCTTCCAGTGAACATACAGTTAAAAACTGTTGACTATACTCAGATTTCCCTGGAGGTCTAATACCGCAATGGAGATATCTCAATGAGCTGGTCCCAGATTGTTTATTAAACTTTCCAGTTCCCAACTTCAAAACGATATTATAAGATCTATTACAAGCAATGATTTGTGATATTTTTTTAAATTTGACTGTATAATTAGCTAAATGTGCTAATGCTGTACAAAAGTCATCTCGAATCTTATTATAATGTGTGATTTGACTGTGTTAGGGTTTATTAAGTATTTCAACTTAGTATCCCTTTCATTGACCTTGAAAGTACATATAAATAGAAATTGATTTCTTGCACGGGTCAACTTGGAAGAATTATTATAAATTTAGCTATAGTTATTAAGTTTCCCAAGAAAAAATGTATAACTTTGATAAAGTTTGGAAAGTAATATAATTTAAGTTTTGCAAATAGTTTAGTTTTTGTAAATACTAAAATCTTGTCTTGGTTATAAATAATCAGACAACATTAAAAGTTTCTAAGTATCATCAGCTATTTTGAACTGTCTACTCTCTCTTCTCATATGCAGATAGTGTCATCATGCTACAGTTGAACGTAGTAGTGTTACTGGTGCTAATGCTCTGCATACTTTGTGATACTCACAGAATCAACAGAGGAGATGCATGGGCATTTCTACTTCGAAATGCCATGGCAAGAGTTCAGCAACCAAATTATGGTGAGTATGTTTATATGTCCTTTTATAAAATAGTCTCTGCTTCATTACCTGAAATGATATAGTGGTATTCTATGATTTTTATTTACCATCTAAATTGATAAGTCACTATTGAGTTCAAGCAATAAAAAAAAATGGGTCAAGTACAGAAACTTCATACCTGTAATTTTTTTTCTTACAATGCAGCCACAACATGTGGTGAAGCATCACTTAACCCAGGATGCTGTTCATGGAATAGACAATCTTGCCATGTTATGGAAGGAAACTGTTACTGTGACAACCTGTGCAATTTCTTTGGTGATTGTTGCTGTGATGTGCCAGAAAAACTCCCTTGTGTCCCTGACTTTGGTGAGATTGTGCTTTTGCATGATATTTTTTTCATTCTCATTCTACTTTGAGCAATTTAAATAGATGTTTATAATAAGTATGAATTAGTTTTAAGTCTAGCTAATCAAGTAATACATTGTAGAATAAACTTAATTCACAAATTAAACAATTTCTTAGCAAAAAAAAAAAAAAAAAAGGATTAATTTTTTTGGTCTGTTGAGAGTAAGATTCAACATAGTAGTACATTTTAATCTTTCTTTTCATTCTGCGATATTTGAAAGGGAGAGAGAATATGTAATTAATGACTGATAAAGTGACCAGCATACGTCATCAAGTATAAGATATTTCTTACCAAAAATTAGTATTGTGTTGAGTAATATTTACACTGGGTCAATTTCACCCAGTATATTTTTGGCTAGGAACGCTAAGGATCACATAAGATAATAGATGTAATCATGCATGTTTCTGTGTCACCAACCATGATCTGTTAAGCTGTCACATTATTAACATTAAAAGCTCATCAAGTACATAAAATACAGATATGTTGTAACAGATTATCATATTATTATCTCTTGTGTTGCTTCATTTATAATATTGTTTATGCAGTTCCTTCTAAACCAACCAATAGAAATAATAGATGTCCAACAGGTGAGTGACAAAATTTATTCAGCACAGAGTTCAGAATATTCACAAAAATATTTTTTGTAGCTACCACCTTGTCTCAAACTTTGGAAACCACATCTGTTCCATCCAAAGAGACGAGTGAGTTTAATGTTCAATAAGAAAATGCTATCTACCTGTCTTACTATAAGAATTCATAGTGAAGTTTAAAACTATTGATGAACTTGAAATGTGCATTCTCTTGATCAGGAATTTTCTATTTTTGAAACGGCTCTCAAAAATGTCAGATTTAAGTGAAATATTACTTTCTTCTCTTTTTTCATCCACAAGTTGTGTCCCATAATTCCGCTGATATAACTTGCTTCATATTTTATGTTATGGTCCATGTGTTTAAGTTAATATAGTAAAGCTCTCAGAACGAGTCAAAGCGGGGCATGACTTTGTGGTAGATAACGGGTGACTATTCAGCTAGTGTGCTACTAAAGGCGCCCAGGCATTGCAGTTATAAACTGAAATCGATACATAGAATAAAGTGAAAAAAATCTGTTACCTAGCTTTTGAGATACATGCTAGACTACAGCATTTCGGGCTCAAATGGATACCCATTCATACATATACATATGTGAATATATTGTATATGTGTGTGCACACATGCTCGTATGTGTGTGTGCTTGTGTGTTTTTTTTTATCATTGTGTAAATTGGCTGAGCTTGGTGCACTAAAAAGCAATTATTAAATACAATTTATGCGATTGATATTTTAATGCCAATTATTATACATGTATTTCACTTTGATGATGCCTATTACTTGTAATTGTAAGTGAAGGCATTATAGAATGATATAAATTATAATTAATAATGCATCACAGATGTTTACGTAATGATAAATACTGAGTTACAATATCCTTTAGCTGTGCAATATATTCTTATAATATATTTCCTAAATAGCTAATTTAGAGTTTAGCTGGTCCAATTTAAAATAGCTCAATTCCCAGTCTTTGTGCTCAAGCACATATGCCGGAGTAAAATATAATGGGTCAAATAGAACCTTACTCGGTAAACAATAACAGATGCCTCCTCCAAGTTGCTATAACAAATCAAAACGTTTTTACCATAGATTTTGAGATTGAGCTTTTATTTTTATTGCACTTTTTTCAACATTTGACACCAAATGGTGCCAATGTCTGTTAACTAATTTCATTGTGATCACGATGTTATAACATTAAAAATTATCCTGTGCTATTTTGTAGCTACAGCTTCATCTGTGCCACCTATTTGTTCTGTTCATGGTCTCATAAACCGTACTACTGGTTGCTGTGAAGGCGATAAATGCTTCATAGAAATTCACGAAACATTGTGCTTTTGTGGTCGATCATGCCACGATAAAAGTAAAAGCGACAAGTGTTGTGATAACATTATGGATGATGGTTGCTATCGTAAGTTTCTATTTATATAATTCATATGAAGAAAAAAATGTAAAATGAAGTTATTGATTCAGTAACAATATTGGCTGTTAAAACGAGAAAATTTGCTATTATTATAATGAAGTTATTACAGCTCCTTAAGCTTATGTATGCAGTGAAACTATACATTCAGAGGTGTTGCTATTTTAATCTGATACACTACATTTATTCTACAGCTCGAAATTGCAAAGAAGCTGGACACACATCATGTTGCACTGGAACAGATTGTAAAGTGAAAATATCACAAGATGACTCCTGTTATTGCGATGTGGGATGTTATAATAGTGCTACTTACGATTGCTGTAAAGATATAAAGGAGATATGTCCTCAGCCATTGGGTTGGTTGTATTAAATGTTCGCACAAATACATTTATTTTCTTCTTTTGGACAAACTTTTTATAAAAAGCAAAAATAATGAGATTTATTTATGATTATTTTTTTAGGAACATCGGTGATTCAAATAAACAATTTGTTGGACATAATCGAGAAGGTAACGCCTTTTATTAGTGAATAATGTTGCAGTAAGAAGTTAATAACTTAAATAAGATTGCAAAGGTAGAGCTACCAAGGCACTTTTGTGTATGTATGCTTTTTCTTGATAATTATAAAGGATCATTCAGCTCTTTATGAAAGAATGGCAGCAGTTTTTTGGAGGAGATACTACAACAACATGAAAAGAAAACATCAGAAGAAGATTATGAAGAAACAAATGTGAACATTGAACTTGAACTATGTATTTTTTTTTAATATTTTGAAATCATTTGTTTTATAAGTCCATGTGAAGTTATTGTGTTAGACTTGAATTCTTATTATCCAAACCATGTAAGTGAAAAAGTGTAACTAAAAACCCTGTGGCTACTGTGCACTTCTAGCATAAAGGGAACCTTAAAGAGTATGACACTATATTAGTAATTTAAGCCTCAGTACTATTTGTAGTATATATTAGTTAAAGTGGCAATGGTAATATGGTGGGTAGTTTTATGGCATTTTTATAAAGACTACACAAAAATACACCTGCCAGCTTGTCAGGTGTATAAACCAGTTGGGCTGCCAATTGGATTATGTTTGCTGCATTAACACTTATACTGCAACTATTTCATCAGAATTTTTTTGTGGGTTATATAACATCCCCAAACACCCTCTATTTATAGCCTTGCAGTGACACTATAATAAGGGAATATATAGGAGAACCAGTTAAAGTCTTCAGATGTACAATAGCCATCCCAGCTCCTCAGAAGAAATGACTTCAAGGTAAGTTTATAACATATCACATTCTTCTTGTGAATGTGCATTTTTAATAGTTTTGGAAAGTCACACTTCCAATAAGGTTTCAGGGCTTGGCATTTCTACCACTATAATATGTCTCATTTCCCTCTGTTAAAGCAAACATTGTGAAGAGAGAATACAATGACAATAGATGATATCTTGCAATGCTCATAACTTAATCTGTTCTTTTGACCATCAAGTCATTGGTGGGTTTTGATTGGCTTGGTAGAACACAATATGCTGTAATATGTTAACAATTTTAATATACAGTTCATTGTGTTACACAGTATTTTTTTTAATTGGTGTCAGTTGCAGAAAAAGCTTTATCTTGTACTGATTTGAGTAGCTACGCCCACACTGAACTTACATTGTTTAGCTGTAGGTCAGAATCGCTTATTTATTTGTGATTCACACATTGTCAACACGTTGTTGTTACACATTGTCAAGGTAACACATTCCCTGTGGGCTACTGCTAAATGAGTAAGTAGTTAGTTTGTGGTGATGCAGTCACAGTATTTTCTGTTAATCTTTAGTTAAATATAAATTGAGTAAAACTTTCAGACTGTACTGACTCTGGTGGCAGTGCTACTCAACCCAAGAACCTTATTAAGTCATCGTTCTTTGGGACTTCAATACCTCATAGCCTAACAGCTAACAGTTTTACGGCTAAATGGGCCTGGTGTTGATTTATGTGTATTTCTATGAATCTTTCATGTGAACATTACTCCTCAGTTTCTATTGTAAGATGCTCCATCACTCATGTTCTAATATATGGAGCTCATCAGCAATGAAAATCTTCAAATCTTTATTATAAATTTCTGATGTTTAACCACTAGTTTATTATGTTTGTAGTCACTTTACTTCATTTTGTGAATAATTTTGGCATTTTCTTCTTTTAATTGCTTTAAATTTTCATCACAATACTGTCAGGTATGGATAAGTTACATATAAAACTATAGCTACATGTGTGACAGAATTGTAACAACGAAATCAGTGATGTTTTATAAGATACAGAAATATTGTTAGCAATTTATATGATTTACCCACTGAAGGAGTAATTTGCTTTTTAAACAAACACATTAATTTATATTATGTATAAAAAAAAACAATCACTACACCCTATTGTTAAGTTGAAGTCAAAAATTTGAAAGATACATGTGCTTGGTATAAGTTATCTACCATGGTATATAAGAAGCATCTCAGTGTAGTCAGGTAGTTATATTATTAAATCCTTAAACAAATTATTAGCATATCCTGGTTTCTTGGGCTGTTTTTGTTCCACTTAGTCCGATGTTGTGCATTCAGTACATTTCTTGGACATATTTAGAAATTTAACTCAATTTGTAGCTACCTAAGGACTGTCAAAGAAATCATAACAACTTTTGACTAAATGTTATTAGCTATCTGGGTCTGTCTTAACTATAGTGAGCACATTTTTTATTGTTTATGAGTGATCGTGTGTCCTGCCATGCTTGTCATGAAATTTGTCAGATATAAATTGTTAAAATATTTATGTATAGGATATAACATTAATTATATTAAGTTGACATGGTTTTGACTTGTAAGCCACTAAAAGTTTATTGTTTTTAATCTTTATTCATTTTATTAAATCTTCTCCAAAATGCAGCAGCCATTTGTTCATAATTGTCCTACAAATATGTAATAAAAATATGAATACTGAAATTAAACATACATAATATGCCAATATAAATACACTTGACACTCATGAGTGGACTATGAGATTAACCTAATTATACAATTGTGGCTTGTTATGCATGCAAACTGCATTGTTGAGGCTGAGTGCTATTTTCTCAGAGCATATTATATTATCATACCTTTTTAATTCCTTCCAGAAAATTCACCATTTGTGCCTCTACTGTGTCTTCTACAGCTAAAATATAGACAAATACCCATAAAATATATATTCTGTAATCTTTTATTTAATTTCTGATCGTAAAATGTCAAACGACTATAGAATATTTGATTATGTTATTTGTTTTACTACTTTTAGTTATACAATCCTGCCAGCATTTATTAAAGTACACCTTACCTTGTGTTTGAGCACATATCTGCACAGCATCACTACAGCAGTCACCTGATGCTACACAACTGCTGTCACAATAACAAGTTGTACTTTGAGATATTTGCACTCCGCACTCTGTCCTGTTGTTACTTGTGCAACACGTAGTTATTCCTTTCTGGCTACAAGTTTGAGCTTTGGAAACAAATATTAACATTGAAATACTTATAAGCAGTTGTTTTAAATTACTTACGGTAGCAACCATTTGAGATGACATCACCACAGCAAGGTTCATTGCGACTAGAATCGTGACATTTACGATCGCAGAAACACAGCAAGCCATCATTTAACTCCACAAAGCATTCTGGTTCTTCACAACAACCATTATGACCATTACTTAGACCATGTGCAGAGCAAGTAGGAGGCAAAACTGCTATGAATATAATAGAAAGATACGAAATAAAGTTGGCGTAATTGGAAAGACTTATTATTTTACTTGATGTTGGTGGAGTCGTAGAAGTAGGAGTAGTAGAAGTAGGAGTAGTAGAAGTAGGAGTAGTAGAAGTTTTTCCTTCTTTAGTAGTAACTACAGAGCCTGCACAGGTATTAAAAATACTCTAAAATTTAAAGTTTTATAAAATAAGAAAAGCCAGCAATTAGACTAATGAAAATCAATAATACACATTACCATTGATACATTCATATGGTTCTGGTACATCATAACAACAGTCTCCATATGTGCTGCAGGAACTGTCACAGTAGCAGGTGTTCTCTACACCACAGTTTCCTCCATTTTCCCATTCACAGCAGCCAGGAGATAGCTGGGCTTGGTGACAAGTCAGTCCTAAATGACACAAATGAATATGACCAGTATGATAGTGGCAATAGGAAAAGTGAAATAAAGAAAGGGATGTAATACAAATGCTTGCATGGAAGAATTATTGAAGCCATAAATGCTAACTGTTAGATAGGTAATGCCATTATAAAGGCTTACTTTGATCTACTTGCTGAGATCTGGCTATTGGATTTCCTTGAAAACTTCTGGCATTATGACGACTAATGCTACGAGACCAAATACATTGCACAAGAAGAGAAAATAAGACGAAAGATGTAACTCTCCACTGAAGCATAATGAAGAATGAAGTTGGGTGGTTGAAAGTAAAGTTAAGTTATGAAGCTGAAGAGATCAGTTTTAGGTCTTTCGAATTTTTGTTTGCCAGCTGCCTCAAATATAGCTCTATTTATCTGCAATTTGGGAATGTGTTTTGTACACATAGGACCTATGCTGTACCATTCTGTGAATTCACTTTATAATAACTCATTCAGTTATTTTCTAAACTTATCTTTTTCTTGTTGTAGTTGTTCACAATTACGTAGTTATAACGTCATTATATATTTTCATACCGTAGTTCCAACAATCCCGCTATTAAAATAGATGCAGATGCGTCCTTCCCCTTTCATCATTCAGCCCTTAAACATTTATTTTAAACTAGAATAAAGGGTTAAGAGGCTGACAGCTGTATAATAATTATTTCAAAAAAATCAATGTACAAATTCTAGTAACATCAAGTCTATTAAAATAAAATAGACAACTAACAGCACGAGTGGCCACAGGAAGACCTTATTATTACATTTTACAAATCTGTCTGACCTATCGCTCAAATCTGGCTGACCTATCGCTTAGTGTATAAGGGAAATCATCTACACAAAAATAAAGAGATCATGGCAATATTAGACTTAAAATAGCAATCAGGTTTTACATGTAAACAGATTATGCCAATTAACATTAAATCTACATTGAGAGCTTTCAATGTGAAAGATGTTTACCAGTAAATTTAAAAGCAAGGTATACTTTAACTGCAATCATGCATATCTTGTATCTAATTTTTCTGAATGTTGCTATATATGCTGCTTCACATTTTTTCTCTAGAATGCTCCCAGTTATGTCATAAAAACATGAACCTTTAAGATATCCATGAAGCACATTCCTTCTAGAAGTAATTCATTGAGTTTTCATCTAACTTCTACTAGGGAAATTGCACTTTGTAGTATGTTATCTTATGATAAGCGATATCAAGATTGATGAGTTTGCAACTGAATTTTGCTGATGTTGAAAGTCAATAAAAGCTTTAGCATAACACACGAAGTCCCTCTCTATCCATCATTTCCTGTGGCTCTATTCTCCACCCCTCCCCTAAGGAACAATAAACATTTCAGTTCCACAAGTATTTTACTACCTAAAAAGGAAGACCCTGGAACATCTGTGATCTCTTTCAGACAACCGAGGATTACCAGACAAATTTACTTCTGTGATAAATTATGTGTAACAGAAAGATACGATATATTCTTTATAGGTTGAGCCCCACAGGCAAGAAACACAAGCCTTAATTTGAATCGTCTATTTTACAGGATGGTGTTTATTTTAATCACCAGAGAAACAGGCACAGATCCACTGATAAAATGATACACCTACTTCATTCAAACTAGAAGGATAACCTATTAGGAGTCTGTGCTTAATTAAGGTCAGCAGGCTACAACTTCGCCAAATCACAATCTACAAGTGTAGGCCTCAGAAAACAGCATTTGATTCTGATATGAGCCTACTAGGCTCCTATCATAATTACCTCAACTCAACTTTACAAGCATCCAGATGTGTAATGTGATTAATTAAAATAAATGAACTATTAGGCATATCTACAAGCTGCTAAGATAAGCCTCCAAGTTTACAGAAAACCAACAAGGTCACCTCCAAGCAATCGCTATGAAGTGACAAAATTTATTTCAAATGAAAAAGGAAGTTTTAATTCTGAAAAAAAAAAGATATATGAAAAATCGGTGGTTGCTTCCCAAAAAGCGCTTCAATTTTCTTAAACTGGGGGCATCATTAATTGAAAAGTTATTGAGGGGATTTTCTACACAGCATAATACTGGGGTTAATGACTTTCAGTTTAAAAATATCTTTAAGTGACAGGTTATCTGTCCAAATTTAGACATCTTTCATTACAAGCTCATTAATCTTGTACTCCAGATAAATCTTGACTCAGCTAAATGATCAGGACTTCTCTCCGTCTCCATATGTGCATATAATATTATGTACAACTATATTATGCATATAGTTTTATAATGGCAGCAACCCTAGCAATCAGTAAAGTTGTTTGTCAATTCTATATTTCACCAATAATTTGTGTGGTAAGTATGTACCAATTATCAATAAGCCTTAGCTGCATGGAGTTACACTTGATAAAGTATTAAAATAAAATATAATATGCATACATTGATATGAAGTATATTAGGTAAATGTGATAGTTTATAAAGTATTGACTTCAAATGACACTTAAAGTTCACTGTCGCTGATATTTATTCATTTTATTAAATCTTCTCCAAAATGCAGCAGCCATTTTTTCATAGTTATCCTACAAATAGAAAATAAATACAACGTAAAAAAATACAAAACAACCTGAGAATATAAAAATATTAATAGATACATTGAAACTCAAGAGTGAATTATGAAATCAACCTATTCAACTGCAAAGTTGAGGTTGTGTGACATATATAATACCTTTTTTAATGCTTCCAGAAAATTCACAATTTGTGCTTGATCTTCAACAGCTAAAGCATACACAAGTACATCTAATATGAATATCTGATCATCTTTTCTGCTATTCTCATACAATCCTGCCAGCATTTATTAAAGTACACCTTACCTTGTGTTTGAGCACATATCTGCACAGCATCACTACAGCAGTCACCTGATGCTACACAACTGCTGTCACAATAACAAGTTGTACTTTGAGATATTTGCACTCCGCACTCTGTCCTGTTGCTACTTGTGCAACATGCATTTATTCCTTTCTGGCTACAAGTTTGAGCTTTGGAAATATATAAATATCTAATAAAATCAATAAAAATATAGGCAAGTACGTAACTTACGGTAGCAACCATTTGAGATGACATCACTACAACATTGATCAAGACTGTTGGAATTATGACAGTTACGATCGCAGAAACAAATTGAACCTTCATACTCCACAAAGCATTCTGATCCTTCACAACAGCCATTAGGACCATTATTTAGACCATGTGCAGAGCAAGTAGGAGGCAAAACTGCTATAAATACAATAAAAAGATACCAAATGAAATTTTGTATAATTGGACCGATTTTATTATTTACTTGGTGCTGGAGTAGTAGGAGTGGGAGTATTACAAGTATTCCCTTCTCTAATAGTCACTACAGAGCCTACATAGGTAACAACAAGGTTAAGAAAAAGCCAACAGATTAATGAAAATTGATAAATACACATTACCATTGCTACATCGAAATTCTTCTGGTACATCGCAACAACAGTCGCCAAGTCTGCTGCAGGCTCTGTCACAGTAGCATGTATCCTCAACACCACAGTTTCCGTGAGTAGTCCATTTACAGCAGCCAGGAGGTAGCCGGGCTTGGCGACAAGTCAGCCCTAGATAACATAAATCTGGGTGTCATACAATATTTTGGTGGGGGTGGGAGACACTGCAGTTCCTAGCTGTACCCATTTTTAAAACCCACACTACTTTGATGCACATGCCTATATGAAAGTGTAATGCTTCACATTGAATTATCGGTTACATGCCTGATCTTGTAATCTTACTATACATAGAATTCAATTTTACTATTTTAACTTCCAAAAGGGAGGGGGGGGGGAGGGGGGACTGCAGCTGGGTGGGGAAATCCCAGGGTAACTCCTACCACTGTATGGAACACTGTAAATGAATATGACAAATATCATTGTGGTGATGAAGAAAAAAGTGAAATATAGTGACACGAGCGGTAGCATAGCTATCGAAGTTTTCAAGAATTATTGAAGCCATAAATGCTAACTGTTAGATAGGATAATGCCATTATAAATGCTTACTTTGATCTACTTGGTGAGATCTGGCTATTGGATATCCTTGAAAACTTCTGGCATTATGACGGCTAATGCTACGAGACCAAATACATTGCACAAGAAGAGAAAAGAAGAGGAAAGATGTAACTCTCCACTGAAGCATAATGAAAAGTGGAGCTGGATGGTGGAAAGAAGAGTTAAGATGATAAGTAATGAAACCGAAGATCAGTTTTAGGTCTTTCTACTCTTCATTTGCCAGCTGCCTCAAATATAGCGGTTTTTATCTGAAAGCTTTGGGAATGTGTTTTGTATACATCTGACCACTGCTGTACCATTCTGTGAATTCACTTTATAATAACTTATTAGATTATTTTGTATTGATTTCTTACTACTACAATAAGTTTTCTTATACCAGTTGTTTGCAGTTAAGGAAGGCTCCAATAATATTAAAATGGCAGCTACCCAAAATAAAATGTATGTATGTATCAAATGTTAATTTTTGTAGTCACACTTATAAAATCACTTTAATTTCTAATAATAGCTACACAGTGTACAGTATTCATGATATAAGCACACAGAAAATGAAAAGATTAAGCTTTTGTAATTCTCAATTATAGTTTTAATGTTGTTTTCTAATTGCTTGCATAATGTTAGCCAAGTATTGCTTCATTCTTTTTTCTTTGTTCAAGTAGCTGTTTAAGGTTTTAATTTTCTTAGCATTTCTGTGAAGCTGATAAACTTGGCCATAAGTGATATTTTCCTTTTCATCACTCAAATCTTCATCCATGATGTGAGATAGCATTCTAATATCTTTGTCATCAAACGGTTCTTGATGATGTGAAAGTTCTTTGTAGCGCCTGCTTCTAGCTAGCAATACTTGAGCCAAAATATAATTCCACATGTTATTATTATTGGATAGTTTATTCACAAAGTTCTCATCTTCAAATTGTCCCACATCTTCTTGCAGATTGCTTATCATCTAGAAATATACACACCAGGGATTATTGTGATATTGATATAATAGATAATTTACTTTTTGCATCTTTATCAGTTGTATCTGTAATCTACTTGCTGTTGCTTCCAAATCTACAACATTTAATAATTATGAAAAGCACAGATGGTTTATGTATGCATAAATAATGCTCTTACATTTCATACTGTTACAACAGCGTGCTCCAGTAATGCAGCCGTCACCACAGTAGCAGAGGCTGCCATTATGAGCTATTTGAAAACTGCAATTATTGCTTCTAGTTCTCTGACAATTTTCTTTTATTTGAGCCTGTCTACAAGTCTGAGCTGTAACAAATGCAGAAAGCATGTCACTCATATTCTCACAATGACTTAAATAAAACCTCAAAACTCTATCAGTTACTCTAAATGTGCTCAAGTCAAACAGGATAACACAAGTTAGATTAATTCATGAATTTAAAGAACTTTAGACCCACTAAACTGTTCAAAACAGAATAAATGGACATACAGCCAAAAATCAACTAGCCACCTCTAGAAATTAGGTCGAAAAAACAACAATCATTAAAAAAAATGTTCAATAAGCCACCAATCTCGAGATCCATTATTGTTGACGGACTGACTAACTGACTAGCAGATCCAGAGTATCTTAACCCTCTCATACATGCATGCTAATTGTGTGTTATTAACCCTTAGTAAGGGTTAATAACACACAACAAAGATTGTCGTTACGAAGCATAAAAATTTCCAACGTCCATATTTTAATACTATGGAGTAACTTGAACATAGTGGTGCGAAAACTCACGATAACATTGTATTTCTTTGATGTCTTTGCAGCAGCGATTTCGCTTCCTTCTATCTATACTTGAATAGCAATTTTGATCACACCTGCACCGAGTTATTCCTATCCTATAACAGTTTGGTCCAGTGCAGCAGCCACCTCTATGGCCAGCAGACACACAACCAGTGATAGGAGGTGGAGTTGTGGGAGGAGAAGGAGCTACATAATTAATAATAATATTTAACAACTTTTGTAAAACAATATATTATTTCAATCTTTCTGGTCCTAATGAACAGTATTCATGAATAAAAAACTATAAAAATATGTTATACCACAAAAGTTGTTAAATATACTCAGTAAAATCGAATCTATGAAATGACATAATCACAAACTTATACAAAGTAGTGATACCATGACATCCAACATCCTTGATATCTGGACAGCAGTTTCCACGACGATAACATCCTATGTCACAGGAGCAATTGTTGGCTGCCACATAACACTTGTTTTGATCACTACTGCCCACACAGCAACCATTAGTGTGACCTGCTGCAGAACAGTTCATTGGACCTGCATATGGAACATTGATAGAATAAAAAGAAGTCCAGATGGGCATTATAAAGAAAATATAGCAGCTACTCAATGTTTACCAGCACATCCAATGGCTGTGATATCAGGACAGCAATTTCCTTGCTGATGGCAGGACAGTGCACAAGAGCAGTTGCCAGCAGGTACGAAGCATGTTTCATTAGAACTTTCAACACAGCACCCATCGATGTAGCCTGCAGCTGAACAGTTTCTTGGAGCTGCAAGAAGCATTTATAGCATACATAAGTTCCTGCACTTCTATTAGACTTACTTTGACATTAAAATAGATTGCATCTTTCTATCAATAAGTATATTATGAAAAACAATCATAAATTATTCTGCCATCATAAGATGTGACATTTGCATAATTCCATTGTGTTGAGTATATCAGTACACACTTATAAAAATACTGAAGCAGCTTTGAAACACTTACCATTATCTGGAAAACAGCCCACATCAGCAACATCAGAACAGCAGTCATTGAATGTTGGATGATGGCAGACCTGATCGCAGCAGCAGTCATTGAGGCAACACGATGAATGATGGCAGCAACCCTCTGTAACAATGGTGCTACACTTAGAGGCTTAAAAACAAAAAGGATATTAGCACTTAAATAAAGCATTAAACAGTTGGAGTGATCTCACTAGAAATAGTTGTAAGGTATCTTGGCATGAACTGAGCACGCTTAGTTCTGGCAACATCAAGTCTACTAGAATAAGATAAGCAGATAACAGCCAGAAAGACCATAGAGGGACCTAACATATTTATTACAATCATTTTGCCAACCAGGCTAACCCATCATTCAATGTAGACAGCAAGACATTTATACAAAAACTAAGAGAGATCACACATTGACTAAAAATATCTATCAGGTTTCATATTTCTAACTCCAATTCATATTATATAAACAGATTATGCCAATTGATATCTTTACATATCAAGCACTTAGCTTAATGTTATAAAAACACCTAGCTTTATTGTGCATCCCCTAAACATTCATCCTAGTAGATTATACATATTCCTTTTATCCGTGGTAATTACTTTATTGTATAAATTTAGAGGGAAAATTACACACAAAAAAAATTGCAGCTTTCTATTTTCCAATAAGTAAAATCAACTGACGAGTAAATAAATGAAAGTGTTAGCTTTCTATATTTTGCTATTCAAATTACCCATTTTGATCCACTTTGCTTTGTAAAAAAAAAAAGAAAAAAAAGTCACAGACAAATTGTGTGCTACTACCGTTTTTTTTAAATGAAAAGCAGGATCAATTCTTTATCATACTCTGGGTTATTAAAAATATTTGTTCTTATATTAGTATTATTATAATGAGTCCCATTAAGTTAGAAGAAGCACAGCCTTTTCTTAACGGTTGATTGCACTGGATGGCGACAGTTTACAATTGTATTTGAATTATTTATTGGCTTGTGCATTCTCCTAATTATACAAACCTCAATTCAAATTTACAAACTCTAAAGCACTGTGGTATTAAACTAATGGACTCAAACTCTAGATAAGCACTGTGGTATTAAACTAATGGACTATTTCGCCTACTAGTCATGTCCAGAAAAGAATTATAATAAGAGTTCAATCTATATTTTGTTTACATTTCTTATCACACTATAGAAAGATGTGCATATACATATATAAGTGAATATTTAAAACATTGATAATTGGAATTTTGAAAAATCATGATTCATGTCAATAATTTCTTTTCCGGAGAGTGTTGATGAGCCAAATAAAGAAATCCAATACTGGATAGTGCACTAACCTAATAATACAATAATAAACAAACCATAACCAGTGCTTTTGATAGGAAAACAATCAAAACAACATTAAAAATCAATATAATTACAAATACCATATATGGGGCTTATTAAGTGTCCCTGCTCATGACTCCCGACAGCAAGGAAATAGGCGCTAAAAGTGAGTAGGCACTTTACATCTGAGTGCCAATCAGCCTGGTAAGGAGGGTTCTTAATGTTCTTTGCAGCACAACATTCGCAACCACTAATTCACATTTATCTTCAGTGGCCTCCAGTAATCAAAAAATCTAAAATCCTACAATCACTTGAGTGATAGATAGGTCAGTCTTGTCTTTCCAATTATAGCCAAGCTTATTAACTCCATATATTATTTGATTCAGTGATAAGGCCAGAATTGCTATATTAACTCTCTAGTAAGTTAGTAGCCTATAATATTTCATCCCAGCGGTTGAGAGATCTAATACCATATTATTACAGTGGGAGTATTATTGGTCACATAGAAAATAAAATGTGTGTGACTAGAGGATATGAAACTTTTCCAGCTACATATACATATACATGTTTAGAAGCAAAAAGAATTGACATTATTTTAGCACATGCATGCATTTTTCCAGGAGCTGTAACATTATACAGTAGACCTGCTCATTAGAAGTAAAATACCCTCAAGAATTAAATGAAAGAATACAAAATCATTAACCCTGAGTGTGCATGCACATGAGGTCATAGCAATCCCTAGCTAACTTGTGCCGAGGGTTTGGACTCTTAGTGTTCTTGATTTTAATGTAAAAGCCACAAGTAAAAAAACAACAACAAAGAACAAAATACAAAACAACAACAACAAACAACTATAAACTAATCATTCATTTATTCACTTTGTCAACTGTGGATCTCGAAGATGTAAACTTTCATGCCTTGAGAGAAGAGGAACTCAGATTAGAGTATGATTGAAGTCTCTTTAATTTGCCACTTTTTTTTATATTTTGACTTAGTTAAAAAAAAAAAGCAAAAAAAAAAAAAAGCAAAGAAAAAAAAAGAAGTAGCCACTACAATGAGCGCTGCCCATTCATTCATTTACCTGCTATTTAGAATCATGTGCGGTCACGTGAGCGTACAATTTTTACCACTCCCAATTCCAGTGCTGACCCTTTCATCTGGTGTAGCTTACGTTAGGAAATCGATGCTACTTGAGGTGTGATGCTTTTATATGTTCATGTAATGTGCATGCCAGAAAGTCCCAATATTCCTGTGGTTACTGCACATGGACTTTATCGGTTATTGAAAAGCCACTCAGTGATTTCCTCACTCTTAATTAAAGACTACAGTTGTCCACACTAAGGCCATATCTAGCATAATTACATACCTAGCTAGACACATTAAAATTTATATCCATAAATAAGCAAAACCATTAGTTATAAGCTGAAAATGTAAGAACTTTTTTTTATTCAACAATATTAATTTCGTTAACAAATGATTGAACCAGCTAACTTGTGCCGAGGGTTTGGACTCTTAGTGTTCTAGTTTTTAATGTAAAAGCCACAAGTAAAACAAACAAACAAACAACAGAATACAAAACAAAAACAACAACCAACAACTATTAACTAATCCAACAAAACTTACCAAGAATATAACATCAAACCATTTGTGGTAGAAGCTGAACTCAAGCTCTCCCAAAACTTTGGTAATGATAAGCCTAAATCAGATAGCACATTTATATTTTTGTATACAGTTTCTTTATCATAATAATGTCTTCAATCTTAACAATCCTTAAAAAAAATATAATAAAAAATGCAAGAATTGCCTGCAAACAGTGGGTTGGCAAATATAATTTTATATTTAACTAATAACTTGTATGCAAGCGTGAACCAATCATATAATCCTTCCGCCTCAGGCTATGAGTATGATAAAACCTGTCAACAAAACACCCTGCAATTTACACGTAGCTGTAAGTAGAGTTACACTGAAGTAAGAATAGCTACTATCATTATCCTTAACTTTCTCCCGCCATACACCTTTCTTTGGTGAAGTTAAAAACCCCAGTTTATAGTTACAATGTGCTAGATTGTGGGGACATCTCAAGTTAGTGCAACATGTTATTACACATGTGAATTCACATGCTGCAGTGTACATACCTGTACTCCGCTGGCATGTTCATTCTCATCAGCAGCACTGAAGAAACAAAGTACATACCCTATGGAATCACACACATAGTAACCTGAATCAAAACCAATATATTTACTATCAAGTTACTTTCCAAACAAATATTTCTCAATCCTTAATCTAGAGTATGCAGATTACTTGACTACTAGACCTTTGTATATATTGTCATATCTTTAAGGCTTTATATACTATAAAATTTAGCTCTGCTCTCTAGTGGGTCAGAGTAGTTTAAAAAAATATATATATAAAAATAAACAAATAATGTAAATAAAAAGATCTTTTTTTGAATTATTAAAATGTACAAATAAATTTATATGAAGACCTTTTAAATATATTTATGAAGTAGGCACATTTCCTCCCCACTTCCTTTCCTCTTGTACTATAATATTTACTACATAGTCAAAACACTTACCATAATTTCAGCCAAGCACAACACTATAATTTTGGATGATTTGGTGCTCGCTATAGCATAGAAAAACTACATCACATACACACACACACACAATAAAACACATACACATGAACCAGTAGAGTACATGATAGTACAGTGAAAGCAAGCTAGCTAGCCTATAAAATAATCATAATAATAGGTGTAGGATCTAATGGGGGGGGGGGGGGGCCCGTGCCCCTCCAATTTTTTTCTGTGTTTGTAGTCAGAATTATCAGCCATTTGTTAATTACACAACCAATTTATTTAGAGATATTTGGACATTGACAAATATTTGTGTCTGTGAATGATTGGTGAAGTTTCTTTATTTAAGGTAATTAACATAACTTATACACACAATCATCTTTCCATGAGAACACTCCCTCAAATTTAACTTGCCATGCTGTGCTCCTCCCCCTCCCCCCCCTACACCAATGATAATGAATTAAATAAGAATTCTACACAGTATCGTCAGCATAATAGCTCCTACCTTATCAATATAGGTAAGGAACTCGTATGCTGATTTTAGTGCTTCAGTATCTTCCACAGTCTCAACTGAAATGGTAGAGTCATGCAAAGTTCGCATTCACGTACTGTCCATAATGGAGTAAAAGATCAGAGAAACACAGACAAGTCTTGGGAGCTTGATAAATAGTATAAACTTTAAATCCTGGGGAACTCAAGAAGGGATGGAATGGGTCACAGTGTCACACATAGCTCCACCCAATTAACAATGCCCCTATCTATTTAAGCACAATACAAATCTCTAGTAATTCTGTACCAAAAGGAGCACCAGCATTGGTAAAAAAAAAAAAAATTCTTTCCATAATCCACACTTTCTACTTCAAATAAAATCAGCTCAGCAGCTGTAAATATCCTAATCATCCAGGCCATACAACATGCACCTAGCAACTGCATAAAATCAAACATGGTGCTGAAGTCACCCAAGCAAGACTGAAGTTTTGGTTTGTTACACATTAGTCAATATTTAAAGACAAAAAGGCCCCAAACACCTAGCAGGTGTGGTCCCACAAACCCACAATGCTACTCCTGTTCTTGAAACTTGACATATTATGTTTACAAAGAACTGCTGTGACTTGAATTACAACAAAAACATACACATCGTAACACTGCAGGATCAACGCCACTAAACCACACAGTGACACCTCCACACAATACACAATGAAAGCTTAGCTACTCGTAGCATGGTGTACCTTGGTGAAGGTGATGAGTAAACCTCTTATGGAAGCCACCACAATAACCCCCACAAGGATGAAAGACACGTGCTGCGACCAAACTCCACCTGAGGGCAAAAACAGAGACTAACATCCAACGAACAACACATGTTACATATTCATAACAACAGCATGATCTCGAACTATTTTTCTTTCACTTTGTAGTTTGTAATAAACTTCTCAAGCACAGTTTATCATCTATGAAACAGAGCCTTACCTTGACGTCGAATCCAAGCCAGTTGATGGCTATTGATAAACCTCTTGTGACTGGATCTGCAGTTTACACAAGGGACATGAAAGATAAACTAAACCAAGGCAAAGACTCTAACTTACCTACTTTCCCCACTCGATCCAAAATTATGTTTACCGTGCACTGATGATGAAAGATAAATAAAATAGACAAGAACATGGAACAACAGTTGGGACTTCAAAATAAAGATAAATTTAATTCATACAGACATAAACTTACTATGAATATCTTGTAAACACAATAGACTGAGAAAAAGTGACCCACAATGTCAAAATAACGACCTCTTAATGTTTTAGAATCAGCAATACGTTCCTATGGTATAACAAACAAACAAATAAATCACAAATATTGGCAACAACAAACAACAACAACAATAATAAATAAATAAATAAGGACAGTATGTACAAAAAGAATATTACTATCACTATAAGAACTTGGAGACAAATACCATAGTAGTTGAAATCACAAGATGTCACTAAAAAGATAAGTTAGTCTGACATGTGTATGCTTGTTAGTGGTGAGTATTGCCATCAGTAATCACACCTTACCTTCACTCCTAACATGTCCACATATTCCATAAACAACTGCTGACTCAGCTCTTCCAAAGCTGCTACTTCTGTTTGTAATGCCCCAATATCTGAAAATGTAAGATATGATTCTTATGAATTGATTAAAAACAAACAAACATGTGTTTTAAGATCAAATTAAGAATAAAATAAAAAGTTCAGCACACTCCAATTTAAAATATTACTAACTCTGTATACTTTTGTACAACATACAATAAAATAACCTACTCTCGCTTGCTCCAGATAGCTTCCCACTAAACATACTCCACATCTTCTTCATACCACTCTGTTTAGAATCCGATTGATCTCCATGGAAACTACAAAAAAAAAAAATCAACTTAACTAATATGTCACATTGCTAACTTGACTCACTTGTGCTTCTCAGCAGTGACAATTCTAAAATAACAGATGAAGACAATATCATGTGACATCTAAACACTGTTACAGTAGGAGTCAAAAAAAGTTTCGAATTCTGTTCCGTAGAACGGCCGTCGCAAAATAAAAAAACAGGGAATAAACGGTACGCCGTTTGTTGAAAAACGGCCGTTCCGTTCGACCGCGTTACCGTTTTAATCTTTCTCGTTCACCGTATGTCTCGCTCAAAGAAATATAAATAATCGTTTATCCAATAAAACGTTCCGATGTTTAGTTTACAGGCTCCAGAGGCGGAGCTTTTCGGGTTAAAAAAAATTGAAGCCGTCCTATTTGACGTTTTCTCGCTGTTAGGGCCTTCTCGGGCTTAGATTTTTTACTACTGGAGGTCCATCAGTAGCTAACAGAAGATCTACGAAGTGCGGACCTCGTTATAGCTCTGTGCCCGTCGGAACTTCAGTCTGCAGCTTTATTGAAGCAAGTTAAAATTTTATACGAGCTTCTTTGCACTATCCCCGTAGCGTTTAATGGTCGATACAAGGCCTTAGCTTGCTGATATAGCTATAGAAGAGTTTCTAGCTAGAAAATATCTGTGAATCGATGGAAATGCTTCACCGTTTTTTACCGTTTTAGTAAACGGTGTCGGCCGTTTAGTCAAAACGGTACGGAATGCAACGATAAAAACTACGGTTAAAAGGGCCGTACTACGGAACGGAATTCGAAACTTTTTTTTGACTGCTACTGTAGTTCACTTATAGACATTTATAAGTTTTTGCTTACACATGCAAAATAAAATAAAAAATAAATAATATGGCTGCTTTATACATTAAAAAACAACAATAACAGCAACAACAACACAGTTTGGTGCAACTGTGTACTGTCTTCCTTGGCATTGCAAGTCTAGCAAATTGAGCAACTTGGCCGACTTGTGAATGCTTCAACCCACTGCTTAGTTAGTTGCTGTCCATTTGTGTGTTTGTATTCTTGTTGAGTTAAGAGATTACGCATAGATTCATTAACCCTCAGCGCGCATGCGCCCAGAGGGTTACAGTAGTCCTAGTGTCATTGTCACAGTATCTTGCCAACACTTTCAAGTGAGTCATACTAAATCATTATCAATTCACTCCTAGTAGTATAGTCTATGGAAGTATCTGTTTTAAAATTGGATTGGAATATACATAAACAATAATTAGGCGCTACCTCAGAGGGAATCCCTGTTTTTAGGTACTGAATGAATTTAAACTGTATCATCCCAAGTGTAGCGCGCGAGGGCACTACACTTAGGGCCTGAGGGACCCTAAATATGGAAGTTCATGACTGCTGGCCAGTGCCTCAATACATAAATTAGAATATAGCAACTGTTCCTAACAACGCCATTGATGGTGAAGCACATTGCCTGATAAATTTGAACATAGCGGCTGTTCCCAGCAACACAATTGGAGTGACTCTACATATAGAAGCTTTTCCCTGAAGGTGGTGGCACTACACATAGAATCCTTCCCTGAACGACCTAAGGGATTGAAAGTCCCCCTGTCACAATACAAAAACTACACCAGCTATGGACATTCTAAGCCCCTCTAGTTTGTTTATTTAATTTCCCCCCAGAAGGTAAAGGGTATTAGGCTGACTAAAATTTCCTGGCATTTGGTGACTACTAAGTTTAGTATGGCCTTCAAACGCTTATTCACTCAGCCTTTTAAACCATTGCTCGGCTATGCTCATCATCTGATCACTTTGTGTTATATTGCTCTCTTTCTTGTGCTAATTCTCTGCTGACTAATAATTTCACACAATTCCATATTGCACTTGCATAACAACTACTGCTCTTCTCCCACCTCATAACAAATATGTCAAACATGTCATTGAGTTAGAATCTTTACCACTGCAATAGATGTGAATGCCATATTTCATTCAAAAAAAAAAAAAAAAGCAGCTAAAGGCGAGGATTATAGGATTCTGCTTACCTTCTCTTTTTAGAGATGATCATCTCCATAGTTTGATTCAACTTCTTCTCCTGTCCAAGGACATCACTATCTGTGACATTCCTAATTTAAATGTACAATACTAATAATATTACTTCTAATATGAATAAAAAAATCAAAATAGCTTCGTAGTAGTTCATATTGAAGTCATGTTCTTGTTCACTAGATTACACTTCAAACTATCAATATATACTATACTCTGACAGTTTTACTCCATAGTGTGTGTGTATGTGTGTGTTCCTGCACATGAATGGAGTACCAGTGCACACACACAGGAGTAAAGTAAGGATTGAGAACCTGCTCAGAATAGCAGGATTATTGTTAGAAAACTGTCAAGTGCAGCTAAAGATATCTAGCCAAGTTCAATAAGAAGAAAAAAACAAACTGACAATAATCTCTATCTCATCAGCTTATTTATTTATTTTCAAAATATACATTACCTGAAAAAAGTAATTTTTAAAGTACCCACATTAGCTGTGTAACACACACACACATACATACATAATACTTACTACACGACAATATGGGGAGATATTTCAAGAGCACATGTAAGCATGGGAGTGAAATGTCACCCCCATATTGTGTGATGAGTGTAATAAACTTGTTTTACTGTACATTGGTATATAAATGTTTTTGTCCCCCCCCCCCCCCCCCAAGTTGCTGAGTGGTTACTATGGATTTGACGATCCTTTACCACATCTAATTTCAAAACCTGGTAGCTGGTTTGTATTTGGGAGGTAATAATGGCAATTCAGATAGTCAGAATGGCTTAAATTTTCTTCATACTATAGAAGCCAGTCTTTCGATAAGGTAAGAAATTAATCATGCATTTTTTAGCGAAAATTAATGGTCAACGGCTACTTGTCCTAGAAATAAAACACTAAGTTTTGTTACTGGTACTTCATGCAGTAAGAGCAGCTAAACTAGTAATACATAAACTACCATTACTCGGGAAAATTGAGGTAAGAGAGTATTTTGATGTAGTTAATTAATGGCTACATGTATATACGTGTACTTGTTGGCAAGTAGGCAAATCAAGCAAGACACTATCAGGGGTAAGACAATCTAAATCAGGGATATTATAAAATTATATGTGTGGACGCGCATATTGTCATCATGTATTTGTGTTCCCTTGGTATGGATCCCATCCTATACCCCATCCTTTGGTTTAGTGACTCTTACCCAATCATCCAAGGAATTTTTATTGTTTACCCTTTGAATTAGGTCGTCACTGAATATCGTGTAATGTATCGGTCTTACAAACTTACCCGAGTTTATTAGTGGCGGCAGTTAATTTATGTCTTACAAACTTACCCGAGTTTATTAGTGGCGGCAGTTAATTTATGTCTTACAAACTTACCTGAGTTTATTAGTGGCGGCAGTTAATTTATGTCTTACAAACTTACCCGAGTTTATTAGTGGCAGCAGTTAATTTATTTAATGCTCTGTTTGTCATAGTTATATGCCATACGCAACAGTATTGTTCATCCATTATCCAATAGTCTAAGTAATGAAGAGAATACAATGTAAGTCTTGTGTTGGTATATCCAGTGAACAAGTGTGTGGGTAAATTAGGCTCAAATTTTGCGATAATTCCTGTTAATGCTCATTTTTTAAGTCACAAAAAGTTACAGCGAGTGGTTATGACATTGAAACTTTTATTATACGTAATTTCAAAAACTTGGCCAATTTTTTAGTTGAGTATTTTTTGTCAGGAGCTATTGGTCATTTAGATTAGATAGTCAGAATGGCTACTCCACTACTCTGGTTGAATTAATCGTGAATTGCAAAAAATCAATTATATCAAATTTAAGGTATAATTTTGAAAATGTCACCTTGTTTTCAACTACTTGTGCACACTGGCTCGCTTGCAATTGTGCTGAAGCACATTACTAGAACTTTTAAAATGAAAGTTCAGTAGTCATTATTTACACACGCACATAACTTATTTACACATAGTATATTTATGTGTATGTACCTTACAAAGTAGGCCATGTATGTATATGGAGCATTGACTGCTCCAAACCCAGACAACACTGCCATCAGTGTCACTCCTATCACTCCAACTCTACTAATCAGCTGCTCCATAGAAAATATACCTACACATACACAAACACACATATACATGTATACACACATTGTGTAAAGTGGAACTTAAGACTCATTAAGGTTGAGTAAATCATAATCTGTGCTGTATCCATTAGAAGGTTCAGCAGACTCTATTGTGACTGAAACTCCACAACCCCATAAAGAAAATTAAAGAAAACAACGCACGTTAAAATTATATAAAATAGCCTTTTGGGGGGTGAAGAACTTTGCCATATACATACACACATACAAATATATATATATACCAAAATCTGAATTGAGACTCGTTAGTGAGGGTTTCACTTCGCTCACCCACTTTTCACTTAGCTGAAAAAACAACAAAGGAACTTAGTGAGGCACAGACCCGCTTGAAGATCCCTAATCACTCACTGGTGATAGATTGTGTTACCAGATGGAGATCTATGATAAGCAGAGTGCTTGAACAAGAAGATGCCAGTCCTATGATCTTTAAAGGCTGCCCTCAGCTCTCTAGCAGATTCACAGACATGCTCTCTGGTGAAGAAAAAGTAACTATCTACAGTGAGGACTGCTCTGCACCTCTTTAAAAACAAAAGTTTTATCACTCCATGATGACGATACTACACTCACCAAAGATTTAAAGCAGGGCACAATGACATATTTGGAGAAGAAATATTCTGATGCCATAGTTCATGACACCTTGAATATATCAAATTACTTTGATCCTCACTTTATGATTGACTATATTGACAAGCACGATATTGATGACCTGAGGGATAGAGTGTTAAGAGAGGGGGAAGAGATATGTGATATGACAAATTCAAGTACTTCAACGGTTGCACCATTAGAAACCAGTGCAGAGCCACAGGCTAAAAGGAGAAAATTGGCAGCTGGTTAAAGGAATCAGCTCAGGAAATCCGGTCTTCATCACATTCAAATCATATTGAAATGGAGTATAAAAAAAATTCCAAAGCCTGATGCAGACTTCAATCCACTACACTGGAGGAAAGGATATATGAGTGTTTTACCACACCTGTCCTTGCTGGCGAAGAAGTACTTGTGCATATGTGCCTCAAGTTCTCCATCTGAGAGAGTTTTCAGTACAGCTGGTCACATTGTTTTGTGTTCGTTAAAACCAGACAAAGTGAACATGCTGACATTTCTAGCAAAAAATCTTTAACAATCTTTAAACTATATTTTAATGAAAAGCATTGTATAGAATTAATAAATAATTACATAATCCTTAAAACTATTTAAGTGAATATAGAAAATATAGTAATGTACTCAATTGAGTAATTCCCAAAGAAATGAGTGGGAGATGGAGAGGGTCCTCAGTTAATGATGGGATCAAAGAGAGGATATATTTGTTGTCCTAGTAGGAGTACAGGAGGAAGGAGTACAGGAGGCAGTGAGAGGTATAGTGGCTAGGGGAAGGGGTGCTTGGATGGCAAAGCTGGATGTGCAGAGGGCATATTGAAATGTCTCGGTGCAGCCAGACGACACGTGGCTGATGGGAATGCTGTAGAGGGGCTAAGTCTTTGTAGAACTAGCACTTCCCATTTGGTTTATGCTCAGTGCCTAATATTTTCATGGCAGTGGCAGTGGGTGACATAGTGGAATGGATTACAAGGAGGAAAGGTGCAGGGTTTTCATCTATTACAGTACCTGGATAAGGGTGAGGGACCCCGGAGACCAAATGTTCATCAGCACCGAGAAAGCTGCTCAATACGTTAGAGGACCTAGGCTTACCCGTGACGCAGAATAAGCTGGAGGAACTGGACACGACCCTGATTTTCCTTGGTTTTGAGCAGGACTAAAGAAAATTGGAGGCTCATCTTTCACAAAGGAAGCTGGGTGAGTTATGGATCAGATTCAGCAGTGGAAGGGGAAGAGATCAGGCGTGATGAAAGATCTGGAGTCTCTTATTGGGAAGCCGGCACATGCTTGGTATGGCCAGGGAAGATGTTCCTTTGGCGAATGTTTGAGCTTAAGGCAGCGGTGCAGTACATCAAAGCGAAGTTCAGAGTTCAGCCTGAACAGTGCGTTCAGATCAGCCATTCTGTAGTGAGTATCATTGAGAGCAGTGGAACATAGGAAGATGTTAGAGCACTCTCAGCACCAACAAAGGTTCACACTCAGACACTTTGGCTGTGGGGCTTGGGATCCAGCACGAGGAGAGTGGACCCAACTGCCATGGAGGGAAGTAGACCCGCAGGGTTGGGTTATAATGATTTGGTATTATTTTCAATCTTATGCTCAAGATCCCTAGAAGGCTTATGTGCAATTTTCCACAAGTGGATAATATTCAATACACTGAGAAAGATTCAGTGACTGTGGGTCATAACAAAATACAGCAACTGGTTAGACATGAAAGACCTACTTTAGTTAAAATGGTCCAAATACAAAAATTACCAGCTGCAACACTTAATTAGTATGTGTATGTGTACATTAGCATCACAACTCCATGTTTAGTATCAGTCAGGAAAAGCTGAAGTATTCTTTAACCCTTTCACTGTTAAAAGCGCTTTATGGTGCTCTGCGTTTAGATGGCACTTTACTGGGGTTTTCAATCAATCATCCAATTTAACATTCCTCTTTTTTTTATACATTGCTCTGCTGTAGTACTTTCCGTAATAAAAAAGCGCCAGTATTTTGTTTTCTAAAAAAAAAAAAAAAAGTTACTATAACTTAACCGTTGAGCGTGTGTCACCCAAATATTTTTATTTTATAATATGGGCTTCAGAAGCTCAGAATCCATTAACTGGAAGGTGAACAAGCTGTGCACTTTGTCTGAACCCTGTAGCAGCTAGAAAATGGTTTATTTTAACTATATTTTAAAATGCCGCTTTCACTAAATGTCTTAACAGAAAAGAAATTAAAAAAGAAAGAAGAGAGAGTAAAGATAATTTGAAGTAAATTGTTTTAAAAGTCCACATATATATTTCTCCTAATTGAAATTTCATTCACATTCTGACAGGCACACCTTACCTCAAACATACTTACCATGTTTAGCACTAAGAATAGGAAAAGGGTTGCCTAGTTTCCAAAACACATAGAGGAAGAGCAACCACATGAGCACTGACAGAACACGTGCAAATCTTCGCTGAGGAACTAAACACAAACATACACAGGAGAGATGTGTGGAGTAAAATCACACAATTACTGAGGTAGTTTGAAGCCAGGTGCAAGAACAGATATTGGGCATAAAAATTACAAGTCACATCAACTTACAAATAAAAAATTACTCCATCTAATCTATTCATTATGATCAGTAGATTACATGACATTAGGGAAACCCCGGATGCACTCACGAGGTATAAGCTAGAATACTATATAAAGCCAGGAACAAATACAAAGCTACATAAAAACTCTACACAACCATTAGAACCAAGTCACACATGCAGGATGTACTAAATAATATGTCAAATTCTATGTTATAGCATACTCTGACATGAATGATAATGGCAATATACATTTAAATTCTAAACACTTGTGTGGCCAAGTGTAGCTGACTGAAGAAAGCTCTAATAGAGCACGTGCTAATAAAAGGGCTATAGCTTATAATGCAATGAGGCTAGCTGAGGCTATTGCTAAGTAGCTTCTGTGCAGTGTACGTACCCCCTGACAAGACTTCTTTTGGTATTCACAAGGATTGTCTTACCTATTCTAATGTTGCTGACCACCAGTTGTGCAGAGTAGAAAGGAATAACTCCAATTACCATAGCCAGCATGAAGTACAGGTTAAACTGCCAGTGGAAGTAGCGAGAACTACAAAATACATACACATACATAATTGCAGGACACTTTCGTATACCGCACACGGTGTGTGCTTCTTTTCGTGTTCATGGCTTTATTTTAAAATGGCAATAATTATAATTGTCTGCCAGTAACGACAACAATGTGTGTTTTCATGAATAATTCCTCAGCTGAGCTGGCTGGTAAAGCATCATCAGTAATGACAACAATAGTGATGCATGTGAATAAGCTGTGCTGGTTGGTAAAGAGTCGTCAGTAAAGACGACAGAGATGTGTGCATACATACGGGTTCAGAAAAGTGAGATAATAAGCACACTGAGGTAACTAAACCAAGTGGTAGAGGATAATAACAGTGGATAAAAGTACCTGACTAGTCCATATATTAAGCCTCACTATGCGGTGAGGTATGTACTTGCTAGTTGACGATGGTGGTGTGTGTATTTATGAATAATTTTATAGCTGACTGGGTTGGTAAAGCATAGCTACAGATAAAATACTAAGACGCCTGTCCAGGCCTGCTAGGATGCCTGGAGTTTTCACGCACGCTCACAGCATGTGATCATCGACTTTATTGCTGAACTTCCCCCGAACCTCGTAGCTATTGTTTACTTATAATGCACGCACTTTTCGTATTATCTTAGTTACGTTTTATTTCATATTTTCCTTGTGTGACTCATCACTTATTTCCTATCATTGTATTATAAATAACTATTCTATTTGTGGTTGTTGGGACTTGGCTGTCTCCTGTCACATTTGATTAAGCAGCGGGATCCCAGAGATAACTATTACAAAGTCCAGAACGTCTGTGGGCCTTACAACCCCACAAGCTCCAAGCAAAGGCGTTTCTCTGGCAGGACGTGACCGTCCAGCGCCAGTACCTACACAGAGCTGACAGATTCACATTTCCTCAAAAAATCAGCTGGCAATTAAAAAAGTAGAACAATTAAATCATAAGTCTGAGTAATTTCATACCTAATTCAATGGTTAATTGTCAGTTATCTAAAAAACAAAAAAATAACAGAGCATGATAGACAGACAGACGGACAGGATGCTACCATAACCCTCTTGCGCATGTGTGCTGAGGGTTAATAATAAAATTAATGACAACAACAATTATTAGTAATCTGGCAAATTAGAATGAATTTACCACTTCATTACTTACTTGCTGTCAAGGACACCCATGATCTCAAATATGATGAGCTCAAACATCGTACATGAGAGGGCAAAAGTCAGAGAGAAAAGAATAAGAACTGTAACATTATGAATCTGTGATAGGGCAAAAAAATCAACAAACAAACAAACAAAAAAAACTTGAAAGAGCAACATATAGGAGTTATGTACTTACTTCAAAATTTTTGAAAAGCTTTTTCAAGAAAAATATCCATCCCATTCCAAAAAACACAATCTGTACAAAAATTTATTTTAAAAATTCTTCCTATGACTAACCAGCACTCTCCTCCTACCATTCATGCAACAATCACCTAGCTATAAATCTTCACTATACAGTGGTGTCGAATTGAGTATTGGTTTGTAGGCGAGCGAGCGCATGTGTATGTACTTGTGAACTATGTATGGATCCTATTACAATAATATTTTTGTACTTAAAACGAATGTGCATTATTGTTTTACAAGGGTGGAAAACTGAGAAACCTACATCATAGGTAAGGAGAGCTACCTAATCATACGTACAGACGTAATATTTGAGTTGAGCCCTTAAAATTACTCCCAAGGCAATGGTCTACATATTTCAGAGAACTCATATTGTTCTCTTAAAAGTACACATTCCAAATGCTCTACTATTTTTTGTACACATATAACAGTTTATCATTGTGGTATTTCACAAAGGAAGATTACATTAATTATAAACAATTTGGGTATTAATAAACCCATAATGCAAAGCACCAATTAGCCAGATTTTTTATCATCTCACTTTATGATTTAACTCACTTGAGTGGTGAACATTATCACAGTATCAAAAATGAATTGTAAACCCATTATTCATTCGAAGAAGACTTCTTTTTCTTTTCCAGTAAGCGAATTCTAATTAAAGCGCATTATATTGATAGGCGGATCTGCATGTCATGACGTCATATGTTGCTCGAATTTAAAACTTTGACCGCCGATCGAAATTCGCAACACACCGAATCGTAAAATGGCTAATGTTACGCAAGAAAATGCTGGGAGAACGACCAGACGTACGTTTGACAAGCGGTCCTGTGTGTATTGCGAAACAATTTAGAGAAAGACTTTAAACCATTCTGTGTCGGTTCCTTTAGAGAGTTAGCCACAGAGTTTTGAGGATATACAATGTGTGACTGTATTAGTTGAAATATATAGCATCTCATTATTTTTAAAAATGGATTACAGTCAAAAGAGTGTTTTGTGTTAAAATTTTAGTCCCACAGGGCAAGTTAGGTCAAAGACCTTCAGCAACAAGGATAAACTTTTTGAGAGATGTATCTAATGCTGAAGTGTCTAAACAAGCAACTCGAGTAAGTCAGTAACTTCAGAGAATACAGAGCTAAACTATTTCTGTTCTCTTTCATTTTTGTAGGATCAGAAACTTAAACAAGAAGAAGGTAGTAATTATTATGTTGACCATAACACACCTGATTGTGACCCAGACAAAGGTATAGTATGGCCTTCATCTTTATGCTATGGTATTCAGTGTATGTGAACATGTATAGATTCAATATTTACTTCTAAGTTCACTCCATCAGCTTCATTCAACAATTTAGTGGCTTGCTTAAAGAACACAAAACTGAGCCATCATCACTACAAATCACCTAAAATATCTTCAAGACAACCTGAACATAATGCTATTGAAAAGCAGTCGTCATTAAATAGTGGTATGAACTTGTGATAATTATATAGTCTCGTGGGCCTGGCCCTTTATCAGCCCAGAACTGCTGGGGGTAGAAGGGAAGGATATGGGTATGTACATTGTACAAATATAATAACTTGCTTTTTATTAATTTCTTCAGATTACGGTGTGCTGGGTCCACTGAAACTCCCAGATGTGCCAGACTGGGAAGATCTTGATCTACCTGATTTGGATGACCCATAACACACACACTTGTCATTCATCCTTTCATGTGCAGTTCTTCATCTCCTTTTCTTGATTATTTCATGGTCATGTAATGTATAAATAATAATATATTTAACTCATTGAATACTATGGGGGGTCAAATTGACCCCATAATTCTTGTGGGCTAGTATTAATTTTATCTTAGCAACCGTGGTTGCTACTATGGTAATGATGATGTCACTAAACAGCTGATTAGCTGGGCTTAATTTAGAAAGTTGTTTGAAGTCTATAGCTTATGCCATTCAAGAGTTACAGTTTGTCAAAGTTAGCTAGGAATCGATTGAGCTATGGCAGCCTTAGCTAAACTGTCTATTGAAGATATAGCTGGCTATTGTGCTGGAGAGTCACTTTCTGATGCCAGTATGGAGGAACAGCTTAGACAGTTAGAAGAGCAGGAATGTTCTGAACTTGATTTTTATGCAACTATAGCTCGTATCCCGTGGCAATAATGCATATTACAAATGGTGATAAATTATTGTTGTAAATTCCGATTTTTAGTTTAAAGTAGGTGTGGCCTAATAATTGAGGGGTGTGGCTTAAAAGAGGGCAAATAAGCATTGCTTAGGACAAATGCCATATCACTTCAAAAAATGAAGTGTTTGTGGCAAACATAAGGGAGATATGTACAGTTACTCCTTTTTGCTTAAAATATACTCCCCGTAATTCAGTATTCAATGAGTTAATCTTGTGGTGGGTAAAGTATCTACAATTCCCCCTCCCAACCATTATGCAGCGTCAGCAAACATTACATTCGTCTCGTGACCACAATAACCTCTGTAATCTAAAAGGTCAAAGTCCGAATAGCTAGTTCGCTCCCCTACTCGAGATTGTTGGAATCTGGTATATCTGTGTAGAAATGGAGGTGCAATCTCTGATTGTGCTATTCTTTAGTTTAATTGTTCTGCGATGTGAGGCAGGTGAGTCTATTTTCTCGAGGGTAACTGGGCTCGTCAAAACTAGATATTTTAGAGTAGTAGCAGGGTGTTTGACTATTTCTTTTAGTAAGCTGGTTTATATACACAACTTGATACTGCTAAACAGAGTGGTTTGTAGGGCTCTATCACACACTACAGTTGTAGAGACATCATGAGAAGACGCAGATGACTAGAATAAGGTTGTAGTGTAGTGCACTTTTGGAGAACTTATGTTCAGAAGTGAATTTCGTTACCCATCAATTTGTTAATGGTTACTTCACTCACTGCCTTAACAACTTGTGGAATGAATGATTGATTTAGCCTAGTTTTTTTTGTAATCAAGGTTAATGCATAGCTATTAAAGTTTCAACGAATTAGTAATTCAGCTGAAAAATTACAGCTGTGTAAATACATTTTATGCTGATGTTTTGACTTCTTGTGAGAGTCCGTTTAGAAATCTGTGCTATTGCTGTGATAAAAGGGATATAATAAATTAAAATAAAATTTGTAAATTTTAAGTATTTTGTAAAGTCTCCTTGATCTCGTGAGGTGGGTGCTGAATCTTCTTTCTTTATGAAGTGAATTCTCTAGTACTGTGTGATATCTTGGAGCTTGTTACTGCTAGTCTGGCATGGCCAGACCTTTGTCCAGCTGTTAGCATCTAATGCCAGACAAACTCAGAAGTTTGCCAAAATAACCTCATCAACAGAGAGTACTGCTGTAATTATTATTGTTTTAATGTAGAGTTATTGAAATTAATAATGATAATTAACTCTGTGTGTGTGTGTGTTGGTGAGTATCTTGATAGATACTGTAGTTTAGTTGATTTTCTTTACTATTACTATTTTTCTTAACCCTTTCACTGCAGTATAGAGGTTTTTGAGAACATTATTCTCCTTTGCATTACCCCACTCTGACGTTATAAGCTTCAAGACAGTTCAATAATTATTCAGAGAATTTCAGACTCTATATTGTGATAGTGCAGAAACGTTTAGTTAGCATTAGGTCGAAGTTAGGCTTACTACTTTAAACTGATGACCAGGCGGTCAATTGATGAGGTAGTAGGACAGAATTAACAGCTACTTTTACACTTTGTGATGATTCTAGTGGACCAAATGGTGAAGGAGATATTATGCCATGGACCATTCAGCAAATGGTCAAGGGGTTGCTTGTAAAGAAAACCAGGCATTTGCCAGCTTTAGAAGACAAGGCTAGTTCGTAGGATGAAGAAGAAGTTATACTGGACTCCCCAGAGAGTCCAGTATCAGATATTTTATTTATTTGCAATTCATTTTCTTTTTTAGCCTTTTTGTATTACACAGTCTAAATAAATTTAAAACTTGTCTGCCAATTCATCTTTCAAATGGCTGCATGGCATTGACATATTACACAAAAAAATTTTTAAGAGTGGTGGCCATTTTTGGCGTATTTGTGGTACATTTATTATTTAGATATAATGTGAATATTCTTTTCTACCAGGCACAATGTATAATATAGTATGTTCATATATAATATAAAATACTGGTAAATAAGTTACAGTATATAGTTCTGATTTAAATACCGTTGCTATATTGTTGTCAGGTGTAATAACTTGGCAAGTGTGCAATAACACTTGCCCGGTATTTAAACTAGTTAAAGCATGAGCGCTTAGTGCCTAGTACATTTATCGCACTCAGTCCTCGGGCCTACGGCCCTCGGGCTGTCGTGCAATAAATCGACTAGAAACTAAGCGCTCATGCTTTAACTATAACATAATGACATCTATAAGATAAAGACATGGTCTGTCTCCTGGCATCCCAATAAAGTTAGCTGGTCTTTCTTAGTCTATCAACAATAGCAATGAGATTTGTTAGTTACCATATAATTATTTCCATCCCTCCTTTACCCTTCCCCCGCCCCCAATTCCCCCATCCACTCCTCTTAGGTTCCAGGTTATCGCTCAATGAATTGTTCTACTCCTATGTACAAGGTGACATATATTCTTGCTTCCGACTAACCAATGCTACCCATCAAATTGGATGTTCAGGTAAGGTCTCATTCTGACAGTGTCAAGTACAGGATGACAAGTGCATGTCTTGTTTCGTTTATCACATCACTAATGTGTAGATTTGAATGTATTTCTCTGTGACCAAGCATGGACATTCTTTTAATATATAATTTTTGCTCCATGAACATAGAAGAGGGAATGTGCAGTATCTAGCTGTATACTATTAAATATATTCAAATTAATTTAAGTGAAATCTCCAAGTTCCTTATTTTGTGTGACTCCACTTAGTGCATGCTTCACATTTACTGTATATCCAATATTCTTTACTCCATTCACATTTTTAATACTACGTATTTGTGCTATTCCTCTGCTTTTCCTAATGGAAAATAGTCAAAAATACATTGTAAGTTCAAAGCAACAGCAGCAGATTTTTTTTTTCAATTGTGCAAGAAAGCCAGATATATAACACTATACATATCAAGTAACCAGGACCAGTAGTGTACAGAAGCACAAATAGTAGTTAAAAGTAGTTATTTTTCAGTAGCACTCAACCGTTGTGGTCTCAGTAAACCATTAGAGAAAGTAAACTAAAGATCAGCGGGAAAATAAGGCTTGCAGTTTGTGTAAAGACTCTAACAAACAATTGTCCATTTCGTTATATCATCAAAATAATGTGCTACTAATCATATTCATAGTCCCTTCCGTATATCTATATAATAATACACTTGTCTGTCAGTCAACGATGACAACCGTGTGTATTCATGAGTAATTCATTAGCTGAGCGGGTCGGGTGGTAACTTGTCGTTGGGTTGTAAGGCATCGTCAGTGCCGATGCTAGTGGTTGTGTTAATAAACTGAGTCGGGTGGGTAAAGCGGTGTATTCCTAATTTGCAAGCATTAATACACCAAGTGTACTATAATTATAATACAGACACACATAATTCAGCGAGCAGTGAAGCGAGCAAAGCTGACTATCAGTCGTGTTCAATTGAGATTTCAGATATATATATATATGTATACGTACGTCAAAAATTTTCGCCTGCGCTTCTAATTACGAAAGTTAGGTAAAGTGTTCACAGTTCCAGTATTTTTCAATTAACTAGCGCGGAGAATCCTGCTGCACTGCCTTACGCAACTTTGTTTCAACCAAAACGTTTATAGCTACTCTCTTCTTGAAACAATTGTGAAGTCTTTGTCAAGCTGCGCTTCTTTGCCACTGCTTTCGAAGTTTATTCAGGTAATTCTGTTATTGTTTCTACAATGCATGGGTCCACTTCCTTAGTCTCTACTTCTTAGATTCTCTGATGCTAACTGAGAATGGAAAGGGTTACACTGTGCACTACAGTTAGATGTAATTTCTGTCCTATTTTTCTGTAAAAAGAGTCTGCTCGTTCGCCATGCATTTGCGCTATTTGAGCGCACCACTAGTATACATACAATATTGCTCAAATATAGCTCGCTCACTGAATAGTTCTATTCTAATCAAATTTTGTATGATGGTAGAAAAAATAATGGTTTTAGCGCAGAAGTTTTAGGTCGTTCATAATGTTATCACTTTTCCAGGGTCTGCCACGTCCACTAAAGGTGTGTTGTATTATGTCAACGACACTGTGACATGGAATCAGTTACGGCAAAACGCACCTCATGCCCCGTATGTGGTTCTCCTCGAGCCTGCAATGTTTACGGCGTAAGTCCAGAGTTATTTGATGGCTGTGATTGTCAGCCCATGTAGAATGAGACTACGGTGAAAGAGAAAGTGTAGTAGTTACAGTATAACTTATGCTAATTTAAATTAATTTAAATGCTCACAAGACACTTTGATTTTGAAACATCTGGTGATTGTGTATATTCGACCCTTTACCAGATTAATAAAACTGTTCCAGTATTGTACATGATTCACTGCGTTGCATTTTAAGATTTAGTTTTCAGCAAATACCCTATGTATGTATGTAGTAACTGAAACTAGATTTAGGGTTTATTTTCACTTCTGCATCTTGAAACCTAGGGTCATTATAGATTTAAAATAAGGAAATTATAGCTATTTTGAACTATATACAGCAGCCTTTCAAAGTATATTTAAAATAGTTGGGTACATTCAAGTTCAAGTTAAGAGCCGCTCCAGTGATCACTTAATTGTACTTGACGTAAAGGGTTTTCTATGACAATTTTCAGTTCTCATCCCCAATACTTGCTTTAATTTTTCTGTTTTGGTGTGTTTAGTGATTCAGTTCTCGAGCTGAAGAGCATGAGCAGTGTGAGTGGTATTATTGTCCGCCATGTTCCAGATCTCATGTCAACTGGTAAGTCTGACGGGTTTAATCATCTACAATTTGTGCGTGATAATGTTTACTGCAGCATTGCTCATTGTATTTACAGCTGCAATTTATGAAATTAAACTTAATCACTTAAGGAGTATTACCTATAGTGTTTGTTTGTTTGTTTGTTTGTTTGTTTTTGCAGACGATATTCCATCACATTTTTCACCGGAGAAAAAATGTCCCAACGAGTTATTTGGAGAAAGTAAGTTTCTTATAAAGTAATTTATTTACTTTAATTATTGATTATTTTTTCTTTGCGTTTAGAATCTGGTTGTAGTCAAGACTGGAATCCTTATGTAAGTTGCCTTTTTTGAAAGTGCAAGTGGAGAGAAGATGAACTAGGTTATAAACATGTCCAAACTTTAATACACATGTTTAAAAAATATATTCCTTTTCATTATTCTTAAAATGTTGTTTTTGTTGTTGTTTTCTTTAGGGCACAAATTTGATATTTACGGACTTTGGTGATTTTCCCATATTTGCCGTAGCTTCCTCTTCATTTGACGATTTAGTCAAGGTACAGAAGTAAATCCTTACATCAGTATTTTATGTACAGTGCTTCAAACTTAAAGAGTGGATTTTTTGAAACTACTGTATTGAACCTCACTACAGTCATTTAACATACACATACCTTTTCTTCATCATCCCAATAATGTTTCCAATAGTAAAACTGCCTGTTTAGAGAATGGAAAATGGAGAACAGCACTTTTCTCATTCACTCTGATACATTTTATGCCATTTTTTTTGACGTCAAGATTTTGGTCCTTTAGTACACGTAAACGCGACGACACGTTTTGTGACGTCGCGTTTACATGTACTAAAGGCCCACGACCTGCTCTAAGCGTCATCATTTGATGACCCTTACCATGCGTAAACATTTTTTGGTGAAAAACAGCCACAACTCACTTAATTTTCAAGATATAGCTACCAAGTTATACAAAATAATTTTAAGGTTATTTTACATCATGTGTCAAATTTATGTTAATAAATTTAAAAAAATCCTGGCTTAAACACTTTTTTCTTAAAATTTAAAATATTTTGATATTCAAATTTCGTGTGCCCACAAAATCAGGCTCATATGAAACTTTAGGTATTAAAGTATCAGTATACTAAATTATAGAGATAAGGACAAATAATTTCTCTTTTTTCAGCTTAAACACTTCCGAATTCACTGTCTTGAAGCTCCCAGTTCCATCACCTATAACCACAAAAATAACCACAAACCCACAAAATTGTTTTGTCTGTATGTTAATATGACATTAATTTATAATACTACAAATTTTTCAATGCTATGCACCCCAGAAAAAGTATTCTAGGCCTCAATATGGAGAGTTTGTGCATGTGTGTGTGTGTGTGTGTTGCAGTGCTATGTGAATCACACCTTGGGTAACAGTGGGAGCAACTCAGACTATCCTTTATGTGCAGTTCAGCTGACTGCAGATATGGCTGCTGCCAGGGACACACCCACTTGCTTTAGAAGAGGTAAAATTATTATGTGATTGTATAGGTCTTATCAGAGACCAACAGTTGAATTGTTTAGGGATGGAGGGGAAAGAGAATCTTGTTTATTTATTTATTATGTATTTATTATTAATATTATTTTTAGTGTGTGTGTGTGTGAGTGTGATAACTCGGCTGTCGGAAAAAAATAATTTTTTTTTCACTTTGAAGCTTCCCTTCCAATACATTTTGTAGTTTTTTTCAGTTCGTTTTGTTGTGGCCAGTTGTTTTTTTTCCGGTGGCAGTCTCAACATGTATACTTTACATACATACATAGGTGGGTTATAGTGGCTGAGGTTGACGAGTTTGTGGACATGTATAGGGTCACTTCCGGTACCGTACCTGAACTCTCAAGCTTTCTGTGACGCTCTTGGAGACTACAGTCCGTGGGGATCAGTTTTCAATCTTTCCAGCAATTCCACTGATGAAGTCACTCTACTCACAGCTAAGGTAAATAACCCAGGGAACTAGAAAAGGAAATATGGAAGTGGAGGCTAACAACATTCATCTTAGAGGAAGAGGGACTCGCTTGCTCTGTGTACATATGTGTGTGTGTATGTATGTATGTATGCAGGGATTCATACAGGATTTTTTTTGCTGGGGGGAGGGGATTTTGTAGTGTCACAAAAGCAGTTTAGCCACATGAAAATGGTGACGTCATGACTATAGAACAGATTACTAGATGAAAACTTAGACAAACTATTACAAATTGCTATTGAAGGACCAGAACTAGACGGTCAAGGGGGGGGGGGGGGGATCCATAATCTGTATGAACCTGGATGTGTGCGTTTAATTAAACATGTGGTGTATTATATATGTACATATGTAGCTTGATAGCATCTCCTTCTTTCCTGAAGTCTTGTCACATGGTGCAAGCAGTGAAGTTGCTGCTATTGCTACTTTGCTGAGTGTCATAAAGCAACTTGGTGAAGCAAAGAGAAGCGTAAGTTTGGAAAATGTATGGTGTAGTAGCGAATGTGGAACTCAGTAAATTCTGGACAAAAAAATTGAGATTGCATGTCAATTTTATGATCAGTTAAAGGATAGTTGAGTTCATTACATGTACATGTACACTGCTGTGGGAATAATATTGAGATATAAAGTGTACAGTTTGTGGAGTGACTGCACATACAGCTTATGGTGGCTTTAAGGTCGCACTATTGTGTGTGTGTGTGTGTGTGTGTGTGTATGTGTGTGTGTGCCCATTCATGTAGGGTGATGTGGAAACAACTCGAAAACATATTCTCTATGCCTTTCTTCATGGAGTAAGTTTTTTGCCTTGATATTAGTATGTATGCCTGAAGTTATGTATTTCTAAATGTTAGTTGTCCACCATACCTATATTTACATAGTATCCTGTAACCTTACACCCTAGTATTTTAATACACCTAGTAAAATAAACAGAACTTCTGTTGCTATACACACCTGATCAACCCAAAGAGAAAGAAAGAGTAGTTTGATTTGTTGACTGTGGTAATGTGCGTTTTTAATGATATATGTGCATAAGATGAATTTAAATGTGATAAAATAGAAGTAAGTATACATGCAACCTGATGATGGGTAAAGTATCATTACAGTTGAGTACATAAATATTTCATTATCTCAGTGTTGGATAAAATGTCTGGTGACTTTATGTGTGTATTTTGCAGGAGAGTTGGGATTACATTGGGTCTTCCAGAATGGCGTATGACATGAAGAATGGAAATTTTCCCCACAATAGAGTAAGAATAAATTACTTGAGAAGCGAGTAATAAGGTATTTGATAAGAATGACTGCTGGCAGGATTACGGTATTCTATTTCTTGAGCATACATTCTGGTCCAAGATTTATGCATTGCTGATGTGTATAACATTTGAGTGTACTTTTATGGTGTGTTTGTATGGTAAAGAAGCAAAGATGTCTCTTTTTTGTACTACAGTACATATTTTTTTTATAAATATTTGTAGACGTAAGAATCTTTTATAGTCTTTGCTTTATTGAAATAAATTTATTTTGTAGAATCTTCCAAGAATTGATCTCACCAATATTACTAATATTCTGGAACTGAGTCAGCTGGGCATTATTAGGGACAATCAAGTGTATGTCCATGGAGATTCTGTAAGTTTATTTCTGACTATTCATGGGCTACATAATGTGGAATAGTACGCACTTGCACAGATTTATGCTCATTGCTAGTCTGAGTGATTTGTAGTAGTAGTTTGTTAATTTGTTTTTTGTTGTTGTTGTTTGTCTCTGGTTTACTCTGTACAGTGTTTGATTACATTTGCCTAGTAGAATTTTTGGACTAAAATATTTTACAATAGAACATGTCATGGAGCCTTCTCTATTTATAGTAGTGCATCATTACCTATAGCAATAATTTAAATTAAAGCAAAGTGTGCAAGAGTTGACCATGTGTTCTGATGTGTGTGGTCCTCAGAACTCAGCCTTGATCCAACGTCTTGTTCAATATGGCTCGACGGAGAACCTCAATATCATGGAGAGCTCAGTGAGTGAGCTTCCTCCGGCCTCTCTTCAGAGGTTCATAAGAGAAGGTGTCAAGTTGGACAAGCCCAGTTTCAATGGATCTGTGCTAACTAGCTTCGATGGAAATTTCACAAACAAGTGAGCATTGGGACTAATCAGCAGTTTTATTACACGTCCACACATGTTGTCAGAGTGATGAGAGAAAGTTGCTCAAGAGAAGTCTAATTAACCTGCTGTTGCTGCTAGTTTACTCCGAAAGTTTTGTAATGAGCGTTTTAATCCCTTATTACTATTGTGAGGGGGGGGGGGGCGCCCGGGGGGGCCCCGGGGGGGGTTAGATATGTATTTGAATAACAAGTGTAGTGGGATTATACTACAGATATACATACATCAAAGCTAGCATTAATGAACTGTGATTTGTGTTGTTTAGGTATTTTGGAAGCCGCTTTGATAATATTCAAAACTTAGGAGAGGATTCTCTGACAGATGTGGCAGAAATACTGGCTAATTTTTCTACTGCAGTGGCTAAGGTAATGTAAATTTATAATCAGCTCCATTTTAGTGATCAGTTGTTGGTTGGGTACTATGCCTCGAATAGTCTGTGTGTGGCCTATTCTTTTCAGGCACAGCCAAGGATAGTGAGTTCTTTGAGGGTACGAAGTTATTTAAATGGCCAGCCGGAACAAAACTTTCAATAGAAGTGTGTGGGTGGATTCCCAGGCATGCACAAACTCTTGAATGTCTAGCTGCTCCTTCCAAATGGAGAGCAGGTGGAAAGCAGGTGCTTTAGCCTTACCACATTCCAGTACTTTAATTATATATAGCTTAACTTGTTAGCATCAGCAATACCTATTTGGTGATAGTTTAGTTTGTAATTGGTTATCTCATTAGCTATGGATAGGTTTTTAACGTCTAGAGTGTGGTCAATGTTGAAAAAGGGCTAGATGGAGTGCACACCCTATTCAGGTGCGTGGTTAATTAACTTGGAAACAGCACTTTGTACGCAGCCTATTTGAAGGCGCGAGCTATTAAAGGGCGTGACTTAATCAAGGAAATGCGGTATATTACTTCTGTGTGTCTTGTCCAAAAGCTATGTAGTTGGTGAACGAGCGAAGTGAGCAAGACAGTATTAAGGGAGGATAATTGTATATCATACAATAATACTGCAGTTTTGTGTAACCTAACTAGGCAGGCTCACTCGCCATTTGTGCTCAAGTGTTGTGACTTTTCACAGTTTTTAATATTCAGAGTTGTGAAATTTAATGTTACTGACTGAAGACAGTCTAGATATAATCTTGTACAAGTATGTATGGAATATGGCTACTCTCTGGAAGCATGAGGATTGTAGTATTCTCTGCTTGGGTTGTCTCAACGATTTAATTTTAGTTCTGTTTGATGGAGAGATCATCAGAAAAGAAACCATGTATGTATGTGTATGTATGTATGTTCAAGCAGTATAAATTAGTGAATGGATGTGTATGTTCATTATACATCATGTACGTAAATATAATATATTGAATGTGCATAGATACATACATGTTATGTTTTTACACGAATATTTAAAGTTAGATTATTAGCTGAGGACTAAACTGCATTTTATGCATTGAATGTTTAGCTTTCTATTAAAACAGAAACTATTTGAGAGTGGCAGATTAACAGAAGATATCTTTACCGTACACTGAGATAACAGACATACCGAAATACATTTTATGGGAATACCAAACAGAATAAAGATTGCAAAAATACCCTCTTTATAATAGCAAAACACTTCACATGAATCAAAGCAGTTCCAATCTCTGTACACAGCTCTTGAATGTACAGACTTCCAAGCACATGCCACATGTGAGAGAATTCTATCAATAACGTCTGTCCATAATAATATACCGTTTGCTAATTGCTTAGTTACAGCCATGTGATAAAAGTGATTCACCCTCAAAGAAGTGGCCTGCGGACCAATCACAACTTTGTACCACAAAGAGTGTTTAATTTGCATAAAACAGAAGAGTTTTTTTTCAACCAAATAGAGTGAGATGCTCAAGTAAATAAGGTATAAAGTAATATATCATTGTCCTTTCAGGTACTGAGGAAAATCTATTAGTTTTCAACACTTATGAAGTTTGCTTGCAGATGGTCACGCTTTCCCTGTCTCAAGTTGACAGGATTATTCAATAGAGTATAACATCTCGTCTCTGTACTTCACTGGACATTATCGCTTTATTACCTCTATATATTGTTATTAGGTGGTGAAGACTAAAGGTAGAACACTTCTTGTTGGTATTTTCGAGTGACCCTCACTTTAATAACTGTACTGTTGGACATTTCCCCTCTAAACAACAATATTCTGTCATTATTTGATCTTTCACACTGCTTGAAATGGTAACTATGATATAAAGTAGTTAAACCATGGCAACTCTCAAATAATCGCTAATTAACTGCGCTCACCCTCTACTCCTTGGTTTGACTATTACATTATATCAATTGGCTCAAATTTGTTTATCATTTATTACAATTGTTGTTATTATTATTGTTATTATTATTGTTATTATTATGGTTGTTAGTACATTTACTGTTTATTTGGGGTCAGTAAATGTGGACAACAGGAAATTCAACATTAACTATTAATATCTTAATCATGAAAGTCCTAACTTGTCTGAAGTAACCGTTCCTTTGTAGCTTTTAACGTCGTATTTTTATTGAGTTTGAGCAGCCAGTGACTAACTGTGTGTGTGTTTGTAGGCTGTGTTGATGGATTCTGAGCCAAGCTGTGTGAGTTCTTCATGCTCTGGGGCTCTCGATAGCATGGCAGCAGACCCTGAGTTCATTCAAGATATTCTCAACTGTTTCCTTGTGAATGCTAGCTGTCAGCTCTTCAAGAAGGTCTTCACTAGTCATCTAGCAGATCTAATCCGTGAGTTACTACATGTAGCCCTCAGCGAACAGTTGTGGGTGTGTCTGGGCGGTATGTTGTGGGTGTGTCTGGGCGGTATGTTGTGGGTGTGTCTGGGTGGTATGTTGTGGGTGTCTCTGGGCGGTATGTTATGGGTGTATGTGGGCGGTATGAGTTTGTGTCCATCTATCTGTTTCAAGCTGAGTTTTCTCAACAGACATTAACATAGCTGAGCTTATAATGTACATTATTAAAAACACTTTCTATAATAACTGTACAGATTACTTGTATCTAAAACAACCCACTGTACACATGTGTACTGTTGATATTTATGGCTTATTCCCAAATTCTTATTTTTTATATGTATTTAGTTCCTGATGGTAAAGGGTTGTCAAGATATGTGACGGTAAATTCCAATAACAACAGTGAGACGTGGATAGTGAAGCAGATGATCTCTTATTTGTCCGCCAATAAGAACAGCCAATTAAACACGTCTACAAATTGCTCTGATTGTCTCAAGAGGATTCTCAGTGGAGAGGACAAGGTGTGTGTGTTTGTGCGTGTGTGTGTGTGTGTGTGTGTATGTGTGCAGGGGGTGTGGGTGTCTGAAAGGTAGTCATATAAAACACATGAGTAGATTATTTGTACTGGATTCTAAATTTTACTCACATACACTGGTCACTTGTTCCCCTAAAGATGCACTGAACTATCTTGAATGATTGTGCACTTCTCTTCTTTTCTTTAGCGTATTAACCAGTTTACATCAGTTTCTAAGTTGTACAAAATCTTGGCCTTGGTTGTGGCTATAGCGAGAGTGTAACATTAACATCCATCTTCTCAGATCAAATGGCTTCCTTGGCTTCAGTGAACTCAGAGGCAAGATGTTCTACCATTGGTTTTACTGTCTAACACGAGCTACTCGGATGTGGATCCATCATGTGTTGCACATCCTTTGTAATGGTTGAGCATCAGTGTGTGATTCCGATTTAACTTAATACTTGCTATACCATTCATGCCGTATATGTACATGTATGTATGTGTGTGTGTGTGTAGGTCTAAAATTATATATCGTAGAGGTTCATTGCTATGAATTTTAACTTAAGAAGGTCCACAGACCGAATCAATAAACTGTGCTGTTAGGCTAATCTATAGTCATTCAAGCTAAAGTTATTGACCATTAAACTATAGAAAGTAGAACTGACTATCCACTGAGCTATTTCCATTCAATATTTATATTTATAGTTAAAAAGTTCCTGAGATGTGTCATTATGAACTTCACTCACATAATATTAAAGGTCTTTTATTCCATATTGTGTGTTGCTATAGACACTGAATGTAACATGGATGCAGTACTTGGACTCCAATGGTAGACAAGATGACCAGTGTCTCTGTGTGGAGTCATTCACTTATTCTCACAGGGCACTTTCCCCTGTCTTTATGGAGGGTAGTAAGATAGGATATGGATCTCGGGAATACTCTACCTGGGCTGAAAGCAGGTTTGTACTCTGTGTACATTTATGTCCTCTCTTCTCCTTTCTCCCCCCTATCTATTTCTTTTCTTTCATTTTTTCCTGTGTGTCAGGTTTCTTAAAGAGATTGTTCATTTTTTTGTTTATTTGTTAGTTGTTTTGCAATAAATAATCTACAGCAGTGCTTATTAGCCATTTTTAAATACAAGATGAATGTTTGCCATTAGCTCGATCTAGTGCGATGATTATTCCTGTAATTAATACTATCTTGTGGGGCTTAGCAGCACATGGTGTAATCAAGTTGCACCTACTCTCAGCAAGTAGCACAGGCTAATTTAGAGAGGTCACAACATTCCTGTTTGACAGGAGCAAATTCAAGTCTCTGGTGGACTTTGAGATATGTTTGATTACTTGGAGGCAGCCAATAATGCCACAATTATCTTTCAATACGAATGTCTAGCTTGCTAGCCAGCAAGTAGTTTACAGTCTTATCAGTAATGCTATCATTTCTTTTTAATTAGGTTAGGGATAGCTCGTTATCATTATGAAAGTGGTCAGTTTGGAGGTGTAAATGTGTATGTCTGTATACAGACACTTTAGATAAATTAAATTATGTTCGTAGGTGGCGATCTGTCCAAGTGAGAGTGTATCTGGTGACCTACGTACAGCAAGAAGTAAGCAGTTGGGAATAGTATAGGAATACTTAGTCTCCTAAGTTGAGCATGATATATATACATATGTGCAATGCAATTTGGTGGTTCTTGTCACAAATTAATGTTTATTATTATTATTTTTGTTGTTGTTTTGACATTCAACACTACATATGTACATATGCATTACAATACATACATATGTACATTATGTTAGTGTTTGTGAGTATGCTATCCATTCTATCACAACCCATGTGTGTGAATGAACTTTTCTACTGTCATTGAGTGTACTTTTTGGGGGACCCTGTTATTAGGAAGAGTGAATTAGAAAACAGAACAGTGTATTTTGTTGTTCCATAAGTGTCATAAAAGTAAGCTAAAAGCCGTTTTGACACAATATTTAACTGAAGCAAAGTGTATTATTGTCATTATTGTGTTGTTTAGGTTGGGTTCTTCTTCATAGGTGTGGTCATGTCAGGATTTACTCTCCTCTTCTCCCTTATTTGTACTTACAAAGGAACCGTCATGTTTAGCGAAGGCACATCGTGATTTTTAATCAGTCACAAATAGTGCTGCTATTGTCTTCATTTTTATGTTATTATTATTATCCCATGTATAATATCTTAAGTCTGGTTCTCATTCTTTTATGGCATTGTGTATTACAGTAATGTTAGTTTTAATGATCCTGCACTGAATATTTTGTGAAATAGTAAAAATAACTGCCGTTACCACTGCTTCATGGGAATCATAGAATGAGTTCACTTTCAAGTGACTGCATTCAACAGTTTGCCTTGCGGGTGCTTGCTTATCAATACCCAACTTTTCATTGAAAGCATTCTGTTCTGACAGTGAGTGAGTGATACTGCATGCTGAGTTAGGGCTGGGTACAATCTTGTGGGAATTCAAGAAAATAATGTTTTTGCATTTCAAGCTGGAAACAAGCTGTAGTTTGTTCAACTCTGATTTTTTTGTGGGGAAATTTAGAACTAGTGTTGATTTAATTCCAAAACTGAAATAAATAATGTCATTAAACTTAAATACTACAATAACCACAAGTCCATTTGAAATAGTAAACTAATTTTGTAGTGTGAACATAACAAATGCTGTCAGAGCAGATATAAATTCTGCCAGTGGCATCATCCAACATTTCAGGGCTTTGTGGCATAAAACACTGCTGCAAAATGAAGTCTATTCTTTGCTTTATTCTGGGCTTTCTAATTGGAACAGCATTATCAGTTCCAGCTACACGGAGGGGACCTATTCCTGCATTTTTTCAAGTTGGAGGTAACACTCAATACACTTGAAGTGAAGCCTAACTCAAACATTTCATGCTCCCGTTTTAAAGATACTTGTAATCTGTTAAACTTTTATTTCAAGGTCCCTGTAGTCAACTTCCTAGTCACACTGGAGGGTGCTGCACTGAAGGAGAGGTGGAATGCTTTCGACAGTCAGAGCGGTGCTCTTGTCAGGAGGTGTGCTACATTGACGGCTCTTGCTGTAGCGACATAGGGAGTGTTGGATGTTTCCGTATGTATAGCTCCATCAATGACTTTAAGTGACTGTATCAGTTGTAATTGCATACATTTGTGTCTTCAGCTACCACTTGTACTACGTCGGGTGTTCCAGCAGGATGCTGTCAGTGGGCGTCTAATAACTGCTATGTCTCTGCACGTCAATGCTATTGTGACTCGATCTGCTCCTACTTCAACGACTGCTGCTCTGATGTGACCTCCACATCTTGCTCCATAAAAGGTAATACTGCTAGGGACAAGTCTTAGCTTAATACTATGAATACACTAGTAATGACAGATAAATAATATAACAGCATTTCATTATCTATAATACTGCTGTAGGTGGAGTTAGCTTAATAACAATGAACTGGTAATTACTTGACATTAGATATATTAGTAGTGATAGACAACTAATCTCTATTCAATGTTTATCAATACATTATTTTAGACCTTCAGTTGTCACACATTCAAGGACTGGCACACAGAAGAAGATCAGGCAGAGTAAGTCACATCAATGAAAATGGCCAAACTCCTTTTTATTGGACTTGCAACTTCCAATTTGATATTCGTTGCATTGTAGAAATTGAGCAGATATGATAGGAGACAAAAGCAAAGGCAAGCTGACACAGTGTATGCTGAAAGGAAGATGTCAAAGTTACTCAGCAGTAACGAATAAACAGTGTAGAAACTAAATCATAATTCATTGATTTACCTATTGTTATGAGGTCTAGCAGACCTAATTTTGTTCTTTTAATTACAAGAATGAATTATGCATATTTTTAACAATCAAGAAATGCATAGCTACTAAATTGTAAAATTGAAGTAAAAACTTTCCGTCCTGAAAACTGGGGCAATCTGTCTTAAAATTGGTGGCAAAATTGAGAAATTATGATTTCTAAAAACAATAGTACATTGAAGATTGCCAAAAATTATATTAATCTATTCTATTAATATTAATAATAATAATAATAATAATAATATAACATTGCATATTAATTAACATTGCATATTAATTAATGAGCTATTTTTGAAACATTCAAATCACAAAACAAGAGAGGAAGTTCCACTAAAAAAATAGGTAAATACTTCGTAATATTGAACTCAATACAGAGAGCATTGGTAGAAAACTTACCAAAAAAAAAAAAGATTCATTAGAGTTGTTACTTTACTACAACATTAGCTACAGGTGTTAGAAAAATTAAAAAAAAATAAAAAAAAGGCTCAAATCTTTTACAACTAATTCAATAGTACTGTAAACAGAAAATGAAGAAAAGAAAGACGTGATTATCCTATAAAGTTCATGTGTTAAGCATGATTGTGAGCATTCCAATGCTCACCTTTTTATATGTGCTTTTATTTTCCTCACAAAACTAGGTTTGACTGTTTTCTTTGCTTTATTTGTGCCCAATAGGTCATTCCATCCGGGAGTAGAAAGGTACTCCCATAGGTCTTTTATCTTTGTCTTCATTACAATAAGTTGTCTGGAAGTAACAGAGTTGTAGTTTGCAGAGCACCATCCATTGTACCCTACATATGTCTATGTGTGCGTGCATGCATGTGTGTGTGTGTGTGTGTGTGGTGTGTGTGTGTGTGTGCTCTTTAGATATTACCTTTCCAAAATATATAAGGAGAATGTCCGAGGCCATTAGCTTGTATTCAGGCTCACCAACTCACCAATACAGAGACTGACTGGTGTGGTGTTTCAAGATAACTGCAGTTGTAGTTCCACATACATGGGGGAAACAGGTAGAACCCTTGAAGAAAGACTCAAAGAAGATCAAGGAGCAGTAAAAAACGTAGCAATGGAATTGCAGTACATGCAGAAAATGGACATAAGATTTGTTGGATAATGAAAAACTATTGGAGAGGGAGTCATTATGGAGCAAGAGAAAGCCATAAAAAACCACACCTCAAACATGACTTAACCAATTAAGCCATTAAAAAAAAACATAAACTCTGTCACATTAATTGACTGATCAATCAACATCCTTTGAGTGGAGTGGACTTTCTACTGCATGTTCATCTTGGCTTAGCCCCACCTCTCTTCCAAGTTTTATTCCTCAGTTGCTACTTCCAGTTGAGACCTCCCATTTTCTATACTGTGTGATGATCATTTCCTACTTCAAATTCATCATTACCACCTTCCACCGCTCTCCACTTCTGTGTCATTCTTTACACATTTCAAAAGCTAGAAACACTAATTTTTCAAATCCAACACTCACTTCAGGTTCTAAGTGCTTGGTATAAGTGTATATTGTCAAACAGAGTTGTCTCTTGATATACACCATTCCTTCTTCCCCTGCATATTGTAAATTATCATATCTTCCATTGGGATAGGTAATGTCAGAGATAGCTAATAGCTTCATTCTACAAGAATAATCTAAGACCAGGAACATAAATCTTTTTCGCAAAATTTTAAGTAATTATATTACTGCCCCCAGTATTTATGGATTTACTGGAATGGTAGCAAGTATTTTCTGAGTAGCTGTTCATAATAATGACATTCTGGATGTCGATGTTGGCCACCATTGATAAGTTCTGGGCTGGTAGTCGAATTATGACTATTTTGACACACTATGTAAAATGCTTATTTCCTATGTTGGTACGTTACAGTTGTACTGCATACAAAAGAAGGAATAAGGAATGTACAACATACCAAAAATAATTATAATGGTACAAGTTAGCTACACCCAATTAATATAATGAGGACAGAATGTTTTGCATGGGCTAAGTACTCCAATTCCTTCGCCCCCTTAAGTGAAACTTGCAGGCAGAAGCAAGTAACCTTTTGCATACAATTATTGCTCTGTGGTATTTTGTGGATACTTATATTAAGAGTAAACAATGTTTATATTTGTAAGTGAAAATTGATTATTTAATATAGTTGACTTCCATAACAAAAATATTGAATTGCATATAGCAAGTATGAGTAGGTATGACCGGCATAATAAATTTTGAAGCAGTGGCTGCATCACCCAGGCAGATGCTGTTGAGACAAATGGTATTTTGTTAGTTTCCACTTAAAGTAAACAAACACTTATTCCAAAAATTGAGGAGGCTGTTACCATGTTATGTTTGATTTTTTGGTTCACAAAATTTTTTACACTTTCAAAAGAGACAGAGCTGATCTTTACATTGATTGTAGTGTGTACATGTGTTGCAAAGTTCAGTCTGTGCTTTATGTATGTGGTTGTGAGTTGTTAGACCTGGTGGTTGTACTTGGAAAACCTGAGCAGCTGTAATTGAGTTCAGTGAATTGCTGTAACTACATTTTCTCCACATACACACTTTTCATTGAAGTGAGATGTGACAGTTGTACCCAAGTATGTATGGAATAAAATTTATTTGATGCTATTTTGTATGCTCAATATGGTCTGCAATCAGTATGACACATAAAAGTGTAAATTTCAGTCTGCTATCAAAATGTATTTAATTACAATTATGATCTAAGGACATTAAACTCAATGTGTGTGTGTGTGTGCATGTTAAGATGATGAAGATATTGCAGTATGCATGGTTTGTGTTGATCAGCCAATAATGATGGTTACTTCAAGTGTTCATAAAGTTCCTTTTGTTGAAATTTGTGCTAGATGACCAAACCAAAATTTAATTTTAATAATTCAGATATGCCATGTGTATATTATTTAAGCATTTGCTACAGGTCTATATACTATTCCAGTTAACCTCCAATTGCATCAGATTGTATGCAATTGGAGCCAAGAATCAAATAAATAATTGATAGTAACTATATTTAGTTATAATGGATTATCATTATATTGCTGGCCACGGTTGTGTTCATCAAAACAAAAATGTTACTAGTGATTGTATAAACTAATTGTTTAGTTTTCAAAGTTTCATCCGGCTCATTATGATCATTTATGAGGACCATTATGTTACTTTATTATTATTGCAATGCTGTCTCCAGTTGTGTGCAATGTTTTGTATTGATATACGGTTCGTGAGTAAAGATGCACATGCCACATATGTCAGAATTATTGGACTACCGTATGCTTTGGGGAAGATGGACCAGATTTTGGGGATTAAAGTTTATTTTTTATTTTTTTGAGGTGGCATAGGGTATGTATTTGCACACACTCCATGTAGTGACTGTATATAAGCTCGGTAAGTAAGAAGTAAGCTTCAAATTTTAAAGGTATGTTGTCCCTTTGTTTTAGTTCTGGTTGCTTATGTTTGAGATGATTAGAATATTTATGATGATGACCAGTGCATAACTGATTTACGTGATCAGTGTGATAGTTAAATAATTTATAATAAACATTTACCATGGTTTGCAACATTATATAAGTAATGAAGTAAACATTTCAAGTTATGTAATACGAAATCAGAAAATAAAAACATTACAGAAGTCTATAATACAGGTACCCATACTTATAGCAACTTGCAAGAGGTTTTCTTCTTTTTTCTTTCTTAGACTCAAGATAGAATAAGAACATCTTGTTCTTTGGCAAAAATAATAATAATAATAACAATAGTTGTTCTTTTTACTGTTGTTTAACTGGCTAGTCACTATTTTATTCACTGTATAAAATACATCATCAAAGTTGTTGTGAACTTGATTATATCAAAGCTTCTATTGCAGTTAGCTAATTTGTACCTGTTTAAACCCCTCCACACCTATTCACCAATTAGCCTCTTATCATCTGTGCACTATACCACAATCTCTTACATAACATTTCAAGCAACACCATTCTATATATTTCCCCACACAAACAAACACATCTGTAACATAATGACTCCTATGTCAACACACTTGTTGTAAGGCCATCCATTATTGGGCCTTGCATTTCTCATATATTCTGTATTTACAGTATTTTGATCAGTTAGTTGATGGATTATACTCTGATCTATCGGCATATTCAGGCTTTACAACCCTGAACAGAAGCAAAACTAAAATACTACGCCGACTATTCAGTACGTGATCATTAAAAAAAAAAAAGCTCTGTTAGAAATGTAAAATAGATTGTTATTTCGCATCCTTAGTTCTACTATAAACGAGACCATACACAGAATACGTGTAGAAAATATTAAGTTTATATGCAACTAGCAAATTAACATAATGATCTTAGCTACACTACTAATACCAAAAGAAAGCTTAGGTTACAGTAATTGGTGACTGAAATCTTATTATTCAGCGAGCGAGCGAAGCTGACTATCAGTCGTGTTCAATTGAGATTTCAGATATAATTATATATATAACTAGTGATGTGCTTGAGCACAAATGGCGAGCGAGCCTAAAGACTATACTATTTTTATATGAATAATTTTGATTCTAACACTGAAGCTACTGAAAATAAGGTCCAGTTTTTAAATTTCGCATACACGGTAAAGGGATTTCAGTGCCATTGAATTGAAGGAAAATAACAACAAAACAATACACGTTATTTAAACGTTTTCTTCTTGATATTTTTTAGCTAAGTAGTAGTTGTAACGCACAATGCTTTGACACAACTGGACATGCACCTACACAGACTTACCTTCGCGGTAGTCTAGTGGACAATGTATTTTCAAGTAAATACTGTTGCGCACGGCTTATAACCATGACAATGAGCGCATTGACTTACCACCGCCACTAACTCGAATAGAAATGGAAGTCCCTTAAGTTTTCAAGTTTTAACTGCACCCGCAAAAGAATTCAAAACGGTAAACAATTCAATTTCTAGGGTGATACGGGTACTGATCGATAAACAGAGGATTCTGCTTAGTGAAGTTTGGGACGGGGTCGACCACCGAACCAACACAAAAACGCGAGGGTCAAAGTACAAAAATGCCTTACGTACGTCCAAACATTGCTTGAGCACAAATGGCGAGCGAGCCTGATAGTTAGGTAACATAAAATGTTACTATGTTTTAGCTTACTTCATGCAAACACTATAGTTATGACATTTGATTTCAGCAAACAAATACAAAATCACTGTCTTACCTTATTAATGATAACTTTTGTAGTATCAAACATCAACATTCTGATAATCTCAATCACCAGTAACTCTTGAACAAGCTCAGCTACGATAAAAAATAAACCAGTGTTATTATTTGTAATTTTAGCCAACAAATATGGAATTACTACTTACATCATTCTTGAGTATTGATAACTTCTGTAGTATCAAATAGAAGTTACTTTGACCATCTGAATTACCTTAATTCTTGACAACAAGCTCTCACCTACAAAAACAAAAGACAATCAATTTTAGCACACAAATACAAAATTACTTTCTTACCTCATTTTCATGAGCAGTGGTAACTTTTGTAGTACCAAATTTGAGCCAATCTGACTATTTGAATTTACCAGTCACTGTTGACTAGCTCTTAGCTACAAAAATGAAAGGCCAGAGTTAATTTTGCATATTTAGCTAACAAATATGGAATTACATACTTACCTCGGCATCCCTAGAGTAGTAGTAGCTTCCTTAGCATTAATACTTTATGTGCTTACATACGCTTTTCAGAAGTAGTGATAGCTCTCTTAGTACTGACTACAGGTGGCTCTTGACAACTAGTAACAAGCCGCACTTAGCCGGAAAAAAGGCGAAGTTTTGAATTTAAATCTGGTAAAAGGTCTTCAATGTCATAGTAACCGATCGAATCAACTTTTTGTTTCTTGAAACGCAAGCGTTTTCGCAGGAATTTTCTCACACTTTGGAGCTTAAGTATAAAGTAAGACTTGCTTAATGCTGTAGTTTCAGAATAAACTGGGGTCAAGTCTAAAAAGCCGTGTTTTTTGAAGAAAAAACGTTCCCCGCGCGAGCGTTTAAAGGGCATACGTACAATCCATACATACATACATACATATATATATACTAGTGGTGTGCTTGAGCACAAATGGCGAGCGAGCCTGATAGTTAGGTAACATAAAATGTTACTATGTTTTAGCTTACTTCATGCAAACACTATAATAGCAGTTATGACATTTGATTTCAGCAAACAATTACAAAATCACTCTCTTACCTTATTAATGGTAACTTTTGTAGTATCAAACATCAACCATTTTGATAATCTCAATCACCAGTAACTCTTGAACAAGCTCTCAGCTACGATAAAAAATAAACCAGTGTTATTATTCGTAATTTTAGCCAACAAATATGGAATTACTACTTACATCATTCTTGAGTATTGATAACTTCTGTAGTATCAAATTGAAGTTACTTTGACCATCGGAATTACCTTGAATTCTTGACAACAAGCTCTCACCTACAAAAACAGAAGACAATCAATTTTAGCACACAAATACACAATTACTTTCTTACCACATTTTCTTGAGCAGTGGTTGAGCCAATCTGACCATTTGAATTTACCAGTCACTGTTAACTAGCTCTTAGCTACAAAAAAGAAAGGCCAGAGTTAATTTTGCATATTTAGCTAACAAATATGGAATTGCGTACTTATCTCAGCTTCCCTCAGAAGTAGTAGCTTCCATAGCATTAATACTACGGCATTCTGACTACCAACGGCTCTTGACAACCAACAACCGGCACTCCGTATCCCCCCATAAAACGGCGAAGTTTTGAAATTTAGTCTGGAAAAGGGTCTTCAATGCCATAGTAACCTGTCGAATCAACTTTTTGAGTCTTGAAAACAAGCGTTTTAGCAGGAATTTTCTCATACTTTGGAGCTTAAGTATAAAGTAAGGTTTGCTTAATGCTGTAGTTTCAGAATAAACTGGAGTCAAGCCTAAATAGCCGTGTTTTTAGGAGAAAAAAGTTCCCCCCGCGCGCGTTTAAAGAGCATACGTACCATCCATACATACATACATAATTGGCGAGCGAGCGTAGCGAGCGAGACACTTACAGGGGTAACACAATCGAAAATCGGGGATGTTTGTTTATTTATATATATGTTTGAACGTATGTATGTCATTTTGTACTTTGACCCTCCGTATTTTTGTGTTCGCTCGGCGTTCGACCCCGTCCCAAACTTCACTAAACAGAATCCTCTGGTTTTGCGACCATTACCCGTATCACCTTAGAAATTGAATTGTTTACCGCTTTGAATTGTTTTGCGGGTGCAGTTAAAACGCAAAAACTTATGGGAGCTCCATTTCTATTCGAGTTAGTGGCGGTGGTAAGTTAATACGCTATTTGTCACAGTTATAAGCCATACTCAACAGCATTTACTTGAAAATTCATTGTCCACTAGACGAACCACGAAGGTAAGTCTTGCGTAGGTATGTTCAGTTGTGTGAAAGTATTGTGCGTTACAACTACTATTAAGAATATCACAAAGAAAAATTTAAATAACGTGACTCGATTTTGTTGCTTCTTTTTCAATTCAAACAGTTGCGGGGAGCAGTTACTATGGCATTGAAACCCCTTTACCACATATACTTAAATTAAAAACTCGACTTTATTTTAGTAGCTTGAGTGTTAGTTGTTAAAATCAATCATTTAACAATAGTGTGGAAGGCTCGCTCGCCATTTGTGCTCAAGCACACCACTAGTTATATATATATAACATATACCCGATTTTGCATTATCCACCCCTAACACTGACTCGCTCGCTTCGCTCGCTCGCCAATAAATAAACATCCCCGATTTTCGATTGTGTTACCCCTGTAAGTGTCTCGCTCGCTACGCTCGCTCGCCAATAAACATATACCCGATTTTGCATTATCCACCCCTAATACTGTCTCGCTCGCTACGCTCGCTCGCCAAATAACATATACCCAATTTTGTATTATCCACCCCTAATACTGTCTCGCTCGCTTCGCTCGCTCGCCAATGATTGATTTTTACACTATATACAGATACAATTTATAAAAGTCGTGTATCACAATGAGAGCTAAATTAAGAGAGGATAGCAGAAGAGATATCAAACAAAAGTTAATGAGGAAAGTATCTTGAAAAGTTATTGTACAGATGTAATTACATTATAGTGATCATTGTCATGTCGAATATACATAGCCATTTGTAGAGAATCTATTTGACTGAGATCAAACACCCCATACACATTGCCAGGAGCATATCTGTTCCATCCATGGGTTGTATCATATGAGTAGATGGGAATATCCAGAAGATGAGCCAGTACCATGATTTCTACTTCTGAACCCCAAGTTGAGTCACGATCCATCCGGGAAGCAGCAATGTACTGTTGGATACCTTGATCCCATTCTACTTCTGGCGACACATTCCTTACCCAGCGAACTACACCAATTCTTCTCAAGTGTTGTAAGAGGGGACGAATTTGATTTCTCCACAGCAATTCTCCCATGAATCTAATGTGCTCAACAATAAGATCTCGCACACGCGAGTGTTGGTCTTCAGACCCGGTAATTATATATGAAAATGATCGAAACATGCAATTGCCATCACCTCGTATGCTTTAAAAAAAAACAGGATCAGTCAATACAATATCGTGACCACCAGGAGTAATTTTATTGGAAGCAATGTAATTCAAGTGCAACTCGGCACACACTCTGCGCTGCCAATCATCGTTAACAGGGTGATAACGGAATCGATAATTGCTCTCCGTACGAACTATGATCAAATCATCAGTGTCATTTGATTGGGCCTGTTCGATAGGAACATTGGCTAACTCAGAAGATCCTTTGTCCGCCTCTTCAGAAGGTTGAATAGTACTACTGTCTGAGCTATTGTTGTGTTGATCTTGCTTTGAAGCAATTGGTTTATTAGCTTGTTTCTCTGCTGGAACCTGTGAATTCTCAATTATGTCTTGTTTAACAACAAAACATGTGGTGGTTAAATCAATGCCCACATAACATTTTTCCTTTTTGCTCATCCTGTGTAGTCGAGCGTCTTCGTAAATTCTCTCATTGAGTCTACGAGAATTGGAAATGTTTGATATTCTTTGGAATGAAAATGGTGGCACAAAAACCATGTCTTTCAAACTTCGCACTCTAGAGCAAGCAACAAAAGTGAGACCAGTGGAAAACTCTTTTTTCCCAACATCAATCACAACCTTGTCCAGTGTCATTCCCTGGCACTTGTGAATGGTTACTGCCCAGGCAAGTTTGAGAGGAAGCTGAAGCCGTGAACTATGTTTGTCTGTAGAGAGCCATGATCGTCTAAGCGGAGTGATGGGTACAGTGCCATCGGACAGAGTTGGCCCAGCATATGAATCAAACTTCACCGTCACCGCAAGGGAAATGGGAAATCCACCATTGATGACTGGAAAAACCTCATGCAACAAACTCTGACCAATGTTCGAGATACCAGTGTATTTGATAATGCTCTTCATCTTTTCCCAACTGCAATGGCTGTAGCTGAGTTTAATGTAACCAAGTTGCACTCGAACGGTGAGCCAGTGGCAATCATGAATGCTGTTCATTCTGGGCCAGGTGCGAGTAAAGCTTCAGCTGAAGATGCTGGTGGACTAGAGTCTGTAGTGTGCTTGGCTCATGGAGCACGAGTGATGCTTACTGCCAACCTGTGGGTTGATGCCGGTTTGGTAAATGGTGCTATGGGTACGGTTGTAGGCATTTGCTATGATAATGATGAATTTCCACCAAGTCTGCCTGAGCCTCATGAGTAGGTCACGGAACTGCTGCTGAGCATCACCGTTGCCAGCTTGCCTCATCACATGATCCAATACGACCACACTGTCAAACATGTTGTAATTAGCACTGCCTAAATCAGATAATTCTGACTTTGCAGCAGTACTGTACAATGGCAGATCCCACTGGTGGCAGCTGACCCCAGTCTCCAATCAAGATGCATGAGCGTCCACCAAGCAATTCTTTGGCCCTGCAAAACAGACTCGTTTAACAAGTTGCATACAATATTAATTCATTACAAACTTACTGGTGGGGACATGCTTGTCTCATTCTTCTGTCCACTTGACCAAACATTTTCCTGCCAGCCATAGACATCTCATCTACGATGAGGTAACGAATGTTGGCAAAAGAATCTTGAAGCTTGTGTAGACGCTCACCCTCGAGATTTTTAAAATCCCCACGAATTGAAATGCTAAAGACTGAGTGCAATGTGTGACCATGCACATTGTAAGCTGCCACTCCTGTTGGAGCTGTCACCATGAGCAAGTCACCCAAAAGATTTTGCAAGCATTTGATCAGATAGGACTTTCCAGTACCAGCAGTGCCACTGACTATCATTCTCAATGGTGTTTTGATATTGTCTTGCATGTGTCGACTAACAGTTTCATAAGCGACTAACTGCTTCCCACTCAGTTTTGAAGGATCGACATCTGAGTGAATTGATGAAGCCAAAGAATGATTCTGACGCTGCTGTGCAATGAAGGAAGGCATATCTTTCAAGTTGTTGTAACATTTTCCTGCAGCTGACCAATCAACATCACTTGTATCCATTTTGGCATGCTCTAAATCTGGTTGATGAGAACATAGGAGCATCCAATCCTGTATCACCAATGAATTTTGATCAATCCCTTCTTCATCACTCTGTGCCTAAAAATTTGATAAAGGTAACATGAATATTGTTAGTATATTGAGTCTTGTAAAACTCACCTCTTTCACAGTGTCAATATTGGAACTATCATCAGTTTGACCCATTTCGAGCCGATGAACATCATCAGCCAGTGAAGCAGGGACATTGCTTGAATGAAGAAACCTTCCATATGCATCCTTGAATGTATCACACCGCCCTTCTAGTAAGTCGTCTATCTGGCAAAATGGCTTGTGCAACAGCAATTTTTGCCTGCAGTATTGTTCATAGTGAGGCCCATCTGGATCTGGAGGACAGTATGGGCGAGGGATCACTACCACCTCTATGGTTCTTGGAACCACTGGAAGCCCTACGTTTTTTGGAATTTTGTACTTTTGAACAAATTCCAACCGAGTAAGCTGGTCAAATTCATCATTGTCAGGTCGACCACCATGATGATCTAGTTGCGAATCCACAGTGACTGGTCTGTCATCCTCAAGTTTATCATCCACCTGCCGAGAACCATCAAGACTGAGAACTATAAAGTCACGAGAAACTCGGAACACTGGCAGCATCAGGAGGAGATGGCACGTTTCCTGAGCAGAAAAATACCTCTCACCAACTGCTAGTTTTTGTACTACTTTGAGAGGAGTGTCACCATCACCAATTTGTTTCATAATGGTGTTGTAGACTTCTTGCAGTGCCTTTGAACGAGGCTCTGACTTTGTGGCATACTTGGCAATGTACTTGACAACCTTCTGCCGTGACACAAAATACTGCAAGTCCACATTAGCTCTCCATGCTGACAACTGCAACGGGTTGTACCCATTCAACAATGTATCATTGCGAGCTGTGACTACAATTGGTTCCCCATCTTCTTGTGTGTCTATTGAAGTCACTGGTTGCAAAGGCTTTGGATAGCCAAACCTGCACTCTTGCTTGCCTTTTTTTTCTTTCAGGCAGTATGCAGTCGAACATCTGGTGTGATGCTGGCAAGTGGCTATCAGATCTACAAGATCCATGCTAAAGTCTTTTACATCACTGTAAGACTTGTTGCACACATGTGGCTTGGTCTTAGCCTGGGGTACTGGATCTTGGATGTTACTTCCACCAGCAGGAATTCCAGGATTCACAGTGCTGACAAGGTTGTCAACATAGGTTGTGATCTCCTCGATGACATCCAGCAATGCAGCCGTGTCTTTTGCAGAATGCAGCTTTTCCACATCTGGTGCATTGGGAAGCCATGCCAGCCCGTGGACATGTGGACTTCCACGGTGCTGCCACTCAAACCTGAACCAAAAATCGATTGCTCCAAGAACGTCCACATAGAAGGCCTGCACAAACTTGCTGATTCGCTCATAAAAAAACCAGTCTGCTACAGCAGGATTGGTGGTGACTGCAGAGCTACGACAAGCACTTTTGTCAGCATTTTCAGCACATATGAGCCGAGCTAGCTCAGGCCACTGACCATCAGCAGCACTGTGGGTAAAAAAGACAGTAGGAATGCCCAGAGTGTCGACCATAGAAATCAGCCTACTTCTTTGTTTGAACCAAAACTGTCTCGACCCACGCAAGCTGCTGGCATAGTGCAACACTCGCTTGCTTAGCTGTTCACCTCCACTCTGTACCATTCCTTTGAGATCATCCAGTGACAGTTTAGCATCCTTTGGGTGCTGCTTTATGTACACCCTTCCAGTTTGGAGAGCTCGCCACCTCATTTCTGTGTTGAGGGCAAAATAGCGAAAGCGAGGGTGCCTAGCAAACCTTCCGTCTCGAAACTTCAGGAGATGCTTAAAGTAGTTACCTACCGTCACTGGGCGTTCTCGAGGAGCCAGAAAGTCTGCACTGCCTGTGGGGAGCAAAGTAGGAAAAGCACAAGACATGTATCCTTCCGTTATAAACTCATTGATAGGAGCAGAACCCCGTCCTGGCCATGGGACACTCTTGGACTGCTGCTTTTCAGCAACTGATTTTTTGATGGCTTCTTGTTCTGTCATTTTTTGAACTGCAAGTGGAATAAAGGAGTCAATTTCTTCAGTTTCTTGGTCTTCAGTCAGGTTTTTGCTGTCGTGCGAAGCAGATTTTTCTTCAATTTGACTCAGACCTGATAGATTTCCATCCTCTGGAAGCTGACTCAAACACTCATAGTCGATGCTAATATCACGATAGTACCTGTTGTGCCGTTTCAGCCACTGAAGAGCACTTTGCACAACCGCTCGTCTGACTCTAAAGTCTTTGTGTGCATGGTCACCACCTTCCTTTCGAACTATCAAGATATCTAGATCTTTGGGAAGATGTGGTAAGCTAGTACAAAGAGAGTTAATCTCTTGTGGCAAATTGATAACGTGACCTTTGTACCCATACTGGCCATGAGGTAACCTGTAGATTGACATGAGTGGTATCACTGCTGAAATCAGCATTTCTTCAACCTGAGTCAGTCCCTGGAGATCGCACAATATTTATAGATTTAGTGTTTGAATGAATAAGAATAATCCTAACGCAAGTAAATAGCTATTGACTTATTCAGCTATTAATGGCCATTGATATCTGTGCATAGCATGAATGTTGTCAAGAAGGAAAAAGAAGAAATTAAAAAACAAAAAATGGTATCATGCATGGCGTTTTAATTAGTATAAGTATTTTGTAAATACTACGTCCTCATTATAATAGCTTGTCTCACAAGTCTGAAAAGTGTTCAGAAGAGGTAAGGGTGGTCTACCAAAGTACCCTGACAAAGAGATTTGTTTTCTGATTATCACCCTCCAATTAAATACTTTTTACTTTTGTGCCAAATATGAAATTGATAGTGATTTTTTTTTACATAATTAACAAAATAACATTTACTTAAAGCTATTATTATGAGAAAAATTTTAACTTAACAAAATCGTTTTGAGAAAATGTAATAATTGTAATTTCGGGTTTTCAGCTCTGATCTCAGCATAATACTTCCCTAAGGTCGACAACAGTTAAAACCATTCCCACAACAAATACCAAAGATATCATTTTTTACTGTGTACTAACCTGTAATTCTATAGGTACTTCTCCAGGATCCATGTTGTTATTGGTGGAATACAGTTTTGGATCCTTTTTATCTCGACAACATCTTTGGCATATTGTTGACTTTGTCATCTTTGCTCCAGAAAAAGTTTCCAAGCATACTGAGCATATGTTGAAGTCAATAGAAGATAATTCTTCATGAAACTTCATCATTCGGGTTGTTGCAAAGGTCTGCTGCAGTAATGGCGCCGTGGAATCATCATCACTTTGAACCATATTCTGTACAGCTTCACGTTTTTGTTGAAAAACTCTCATTTGCTGTAATCTTAAAGCTCTTTCTTCGGAAGATTCCCTCTCCAGCCTCTTCTTTTGAAGTGCATTGACATGTTCCAGCCTAGCAGCTCTTTGCTCTGCTGACTCAGTGTCCAGCCTCTTCTTTTGAAGTGCATTGACATGTTCCAGCCTAGCAGCTCTTTGCTCTGCTGACTCAGTGTCCAGCCTCTTCTTTTGAATTCTGCTGATATGCTCAAGCCTAGCAGTTCTTTGCTCTGCTGACTCAGTGTCCAGCCTCTTCTTTTGAAGTGCATTGACATATTCCAGCCTAGCATCTCTTTGCTCTGCTGACTCAGTGTCCAGCCTCTTCTTTTGAAGTGCATTGACATATTCCAGCCTAGCATCTCTTTGCTCTGCTGACTCAGTGTCCAGCCTCTTCTTTTGAATATTGCTGATATGCTCCAGCCTAGCAGTTCTTTGCTCAGTGGATTCACTTTCAAGCTGCTTCTTTTTAAATGTGTTGTCGTGTTCAAGCCTAATTGCCCTTTCTTCTGATGACTCAGCTGCCCGCCGCTTCTTTTGAAGTGTACTGACATAAGCAAGCCTTGAAACTCTTTGCACTGCTGTTTCATTTTGAATATGCTTCTTTTGAAGTGCAGACTTATCTTCTAACCTGGTGACTCTTTTTGGGGGGCTTTCTTCAGAAGATATTAATTTTCTTTTCCCCAGCCGAATCTTCTTATCTTGTGTGCTTTCCTCTCTTCTTCTAGTTCTATCTTTTTCATTCCTTTTTTCAAGCCGCTTCCTTTTATCTAATTCAGTTTCTGTCCTTCTCTTGGCTCTCGCTTTCTCATTCTTTTTATCAAGTCTAGCTCTTCGTTCATCTTCATTTATGAAGTTTTTCTTTTCAGTTTGATTTTTCAACATCTCCATGCTTAGATTAAAGTATGAAGAACACCAAAAACTCTAGCTATAATTATGATACTTCTATAAATGACAGTTCTGTGTTTTCTTGATGACTTCTCTTGGTATCTTCATGTGGCTCTGCCCACACTGGCAAATCTCACAATTTGTTTGGTAGTCCCACAAAGATGTTTCTGCTTGTTTGACGACGGACTTCAATGGTACTAGAAGAGCTAATGACTACCGCGACAATTAAAAAGAGAACTAACTTTTAAATCTTTTTTTCACACGCGAACGGCAGGATTTTCCGCGCGTTGTTTTATATTCTAGAAACACTTTACCTAATTACGTCCCGCGGGCTAAAACAGAAGTCTCACGTACCCCATAAACAGATAAATAAATATACGAGCAGACTCTTTTTACAGAAAAATAGGACAGAAATTACATCTAACTGTAGTGCACAGTGTAACCCTTTCCATTCTCAGTTAGCATCAGAGAATCTAAAGTCTCTGATTTAGTTGAAACAAATTTGCGTAAAGCAGTGCAGCAGGATTCTCCGCGCTCGTTAATTGAAAAATACTGGAACTGTGAACACTTTACCTAACTTACGTAATTAGAAGCGCGGGCGAAAACAGAAGTGTCACGTACCCCATAAATAGTGATGTGCTTGAGCACAAATGGCGAGCGAGCTAAAGACTATACTTTTTATACCAGGATGTTGGTAATGATGCCTATAATGACCCCTCAAAAGATTGAAATCGAATTCCCCTAGGGGAACTTGCTACAGCCACTTAAAGTTTTACTACTCAGTACCTTACATGGCAATCAGTGAATGCAGCCAAATAAGTGTAAACGCAGTAGCTACATGTTTCTACATGCTTCTACAGCTGCAATAAAGTAAATAATGCACACTATTACTTGCTTGGTTCATGCTAATGCAAGTTATGTGCATGCTTGTGCAAGATATGTGCATGCTTGTGCAAGTTGTGTGCATGCTTGTGCAGGTTTTGCTGTACTGCAAGTACCTTTTGCTTTGGTGTTCTGGATCTGCAGTAACTGTGACCAGCTAGCTAGTAGTCTGCTCGTAGTGCCTCCTTTAGTGGCACCATGGATAGCTCTACATCTGCACCTTTGGAAATGTGTTTCATTTGTGGTGGGCCTGAGACACCAACTCAAAAGCTGGTACTGGCAACTTCCAAAGGATATCATGGTCTGTTAGGGTTTGTAGAAACTGTTGGAAATGCAGACATTTTGAAGCATCTCAATGAAGCATATGAAGTTAAAAGTGTGAGATATCACAGACAGTGCAAGTGTGATCTGTATAATGAATCTGTCAAGGTTACCACAGAGGCAACTGGTAAGTATATACTCTCTTTTTCTTTTTTGCTAACTCAGACTCTAATCCGTCACACTTTAGTTGCAGCAAAGGCAGAGAAAGAGTCAGTACAGAACCAGAGACGACGAAGTTCATCTGCATCAGCTGCATTCAGTTCCAACAACACACGTTCTGCTGTTCAGCTTGCATACAAGAATGTATGCGTTCTTTGCAACCAACCTGTTGATCTTTTTCCAAATCATCCAGGTAAGGTGGTATAGCTATCATTAAACTCCTTGCATGTTCTTATTGAACCCTGTTCTTGGATTCTACAGAGATCGCTAGGAAGAGGTATCGAGTTCCTGACAACTTGTCAGCTGATGGGTTGAAGACATCACTGCTGAACACTGCCAAAAATCGTAACCTTGTGGCTGAAGAAACTCTTTATCACTTGCGTTGCAAGATTAATTTCGAGGCAGGTGGTCACTGTACCAAGACTAGGAATGTAAGTAGTAGCTAGCTATACGTGGAGATTACACTATTTATCAACTTCTTTCCTCAGGTTGGTAGAAAAGTGGTTGAGGAAAGAGAAACACTGTTTCATGAACTTTGTGAATATTTAGAATTGGAAGTTGAGCATGGGGTAATGACACTTGCCCAAGTTCATGAAGTATTGCAACAATTAGATCCAACATCAGATAAAAGTCTTGCATATTAGAAGAAATGGCTGAAGAAAAAACTTCAAGAGAAGTACAACGAAACTATGTATTTTGCATCGCAAAATGGATTGCAGGATGTTATTTGTTTTAAAGATCGAACAAGCACTATTTTGCGAAAGCATCATGCCAATCTTCAGCAGTCAGGTGAAGAGAAAAGTCAAATAATAAAAACTGTACTCAAGTTAATTTGCAATGATATAGCCACTATTAATCTTGACCCAAAGACATACCCAACTACACAAACTATGGCTGATATTTCAAGCCAGCTGGCACTTGTTCCTGAAAGCCTTCAGATGCTTTTGAGACCCATACTAAAGACAGATGAGAAAGTAGCCATTTGGGGGCAAAACTTTATCAAAGCTTGTCGGCCTAGGTCAGGGGTATTGCCATATCAAATGGGACTCACTATACAACTTGACCATAGATTTGGGTCAAAATGGATGCTCAATAAGTTACACCAATTGGGGTACAGTGAATCTTACACTGAGTTGCAAAATTACAAGTATTGTTACCTTATGAACAAGAAAAAAGATAGTACACCTGGCCCTCTTGATACTATTGTTGAAGAAACTGATGCTCAAATAAATGCTGAGACTGATGTTGAAGCTGAAGTTGGAAGTTGGATAGCCACTGACGAATGTCAAATAAATGCTGAGCTTGAGGTTGATGTGGAACTAGAAAATCTATCTGTTTTTACTATTACCAGTGAGAGTACAACACCTAGTGAAGTTTCTGTTGCAAGCTCAAACAGTGAAGTCACTCAGTTTGTGGGAGACAATGTAGACTTGAACATAGTTTCCATTTATGGAAACAATTCATTTCATTCAATGGGTTTTATCAAAGTCACATCTACACCATTGCATTTTACTGAAGATCACACAGTTGAAAGAGTGAAGCTGAAGTCACTTGATAGAGCTAAGATTTTGAAGGCATGTGAAGTTCGAATACTTCCATTTGCTAACAATCATCAAGCAGGGATAGAAACAATCACATTTATTCCCATTGAAAACCTTGTTACCTCTATTACACAAGACAAGTCATTACTTTCTCCAGGTGATGTGCTCTGGGCAGCAGGTTGGGTAATCAAAAACCAAAATTCTGAATTCTGCCATAGCAACTTGAATGGATGGATGAAAAAATTTCATGCAAAAGATGCTAAATCTACTACAAAAATTGAGTTTCTTCCATCTTCCTTGATGTGCGAGCTACTAAGGATGATGTGATTAGGAATGGTATTGCAATCTTCCAGTACATCTATCGTGCATTAGGAACGCCACTAGCTGAAATTCGATACTGGATAATAAAACCAGAAATTCTTCCTCCCACAGAAGGTGCAGCAGCACAGCACTCTTTGCATGCCTACCTCCAAACCCGGGACTGGATGCTGCTGGAAAGCATGTCCTTGGATCCCAGTAGCTATGGATGGATAGTAGGGAGTCAAGGTTATGAGCCAGTTCCTATTCTACAGCCTATGGCCCCTGAGGAGTTGCTGGAGTTTACTAGCTGTAATTGCAAAGGCGATTGCAGCAATAGATGCTGCAGCTGTAGGAAGAATGAAGTCAAATGCATCTCAGCATGCAGAAATTGCAAAGGAATTGCATGCAAAAATTGCATTGATGATGAGGAAGAGCCTGAAGAAGACTCTGACCTCGATTCATGAGACTAGTTTGACTGTTTTTATTAGTTTAAACTCAAAAGATTGTGATTTTTAATGCAATTGCCATATAAGGTGACCGATAGAAACTTTAAGTGGCTATAGCGGGTTCCCCTAGGGGAACTGGGTTTCAATCTTTTAAGGGGTCATTGTAGGCACTATTACCTACATTCTGGTAAAAATATTCTTGGTAAGGAATTTATTCCCGGTTCACCAAGAATTTGGGCTAACTTTCCCTGACTAAAAATAAGGTCCAGTTTTTAAATTTAGCATACAGGGTAAAGGGATTTCAGTGCCATAGTAACAACTCTCTGCAACTGCTTGGAAGGAAAAAAAACAAAAAAAAACAATACACGTTATTTAAAAGTTTTCTTTGTGATATTCTTTAGCTAAGTAGTGGTTGTAACACACAATGCTTTGACACAACTGGACATGCACCTACACAGACTTACCCAATGTATTTTCAAGTAAATACTGTTGCGCACGGCTTATAACCGTGACAAAGAGCGCATTGACTTACCACCGCCACTAACTCGAATAGAAATGGAAGTCCCTTAAGTTTTCAAGTTTGAACTGCACCCGCAAAAGAATTCAAAACGGTAAACAATTCAATTTCTAGTATGATACGGGTACTGATCGATAAACCAGAGGATTCTGTTTAGTGTAATTTGGGACGGGGTCGACCACATAACTAACACAAAAACGCGAGGGTCAAAGTACAAAATGACATACATACGTCCATACATATATTATACAAATAAATAAATAAACTAGCGATGTGCTTGAGCACAAAATGGCGAGCGAGCCTAAAGACTATACTATTTTTATATGAATGATTTTGACTTCTAACACTGAAGCTACTGAAAATAAGGTCCAGTTTTTTTTAATTTCGCATACACGGTAAAGGGATTTCAGTGCCATAGTAACAACTCTCTGCAACTGCTTGAATTGAAGGAAAAAAACAACAACAAAACAATACACGTTATTTAAAAGTTGTTTGTGATATTCTTTAGCTAAGTAGTGGTTGTCTGCTTTGACACAACTGGACATGCACCTACACAAACTTACCTTCGCGGTAGTCTAGTGGACAATGTAAATACTGTTGCGCACGGCTTATAACCATGACAAAGAGCGCATTGACTTACCACCGCCACTAACTCGAAAAAAGGTAAACAATTCAATTTCTAGGGTGATACTGGTACTGATCGATAAATAGAGGATTCTGTTTAGTGAAGTTTGGGACGGGGTCGACAACCAAACTAACGCAAAAACGCGAGGGTCAAAGTACAAAAATGCCTTACGTACGTCCATACATATATACAAATAAACTAGTGGTGTGCTTGAGCACAAATGGCGAGCGAACCTGATGGTTAGGTAACATAAAATGTCACTATTTTTAGCTTACTTCATGCAAACACTATAATAGCAGTTATGACATTTGATTTCAGCAAACAAATACAAAATCACTCTCTTACCTGATTAATGGTAACTTTTGTAGTATCAAACATCAACCATTCTGATAATCTCAATCACCAGTAACTCTTGAACAAGCTCTCAGCTACGATAAAAAATAAACCAGTGTTATTATTTGTAATTTTAGCTAACAAATACGGAATTACTACTTACATCATTCTTGAGTATTGATAACTTCTGTAGTATCAAATTGAAGTTACTTTGACCATCTGAATTACCTTGAATTCTTGACAACAAGTTCTCACCTACAAAAACAAAAACAATCAATTTTAGCACACAAATACAAAATTACTTTCTTACCTCATTTTCTTGAGCAGTGGTAACTTTTGTAGTACCAAATTTGAGCCAATCTGACTATTTGAATTTACCAGTCACTATTGACAAGCTCTTAGCTACAAAAAAGAAAGGCCCGAGTTAATTTTGCATATTTAGCTTACAAATATGGAATTACGTACTTACCTCAGCTTCCCTCGAGAAGTAGTAGCTTCCTTAGCATTAATACTACGGCATTCTGACTACCAACGGCTCTTGACAACCAACAACCGGCACTCCGTATCCCCCCATAAAACGGCGAAGTTTTGAAATTAAGTCTGGAAAAGGGTCTTCAATGCCATAGTAACCGGTCGAATCAACTTTTTGTTTCTTGAAAAGCAAGCATTTTCGCAGGTATTTTCTCACACTTTGGAGCTTAAGTATAAAGTAAGGCTTGCTTAATGCTGTAGCTTCAGAATAAACTGGGGTCAAGGCTAAAAAGCCGTGTTTTTTGGAGAAAAAAGTTCCACGCGCGCGCGTTTAAAGGGCATACGTACCATCCCACATACATTATATACATATAACATATACCCAATTTTGCATTATCCACCCCTAATACTGTCTCGCTCGCTACGCTCGCTCGCCAATAAACAAACATCCCCAATTTTCGATTGTGTTACCCCTGTAAGTGTCTCGCTCGCTACGCTCGCTCGCCAATAAATAAATAAATAAACTAGTGATGTGCTTGAGCACAAATGGCGAGCGAGCCTAAAGACTATACTATTTTTATATGAATGATTTTGACTTCTAACACTGAAGCTACTGAAAATAAGGTCCAGTTTTTTAATTTAGCATACACGGTAAAGGGATTTCAGTGCCATAGTAACAACTCTCTGCAACTGCTTGAATTGAAGGTAAAAAACAACAACAAAACAATACACGTTATTTAAAAGTTTTCTTTGTGACATTGTTTAGCTAAGTAGTGGTTGTAACACACAATGCTTTGACACAACTGGACATGCACCTACACAGACTTACCTTCGCGGTAGTCTAGTGGACAATGTATTTTCAAGTAAATACTGTTGCGCACGGCTTATAACCGTGACAAAGAGCGCATTGACTTACCACCGCCACTAACTCGAATAGAAATGGAAGTCCCTTAAGTTTTAAAGTTTTAACTGCACCCGCAAAAGAATTCAAAACGGTAAACAATTCAATTTCTAGGGTGATACGGGTACTGATCGATGAACCAGAGGATTCTGTTTAGTGCAATTTGGGACGGGGTCGACCACATAACTAACACAAAAATGCGAGGGTCAAAGTACAAAATGACATACGTACGTCCAAACATATATACAAATAAACTAGTGGTGTGCTTGAGCACAAATGGCGAGCGAGCCTTAAACTACACTTTGAGTCATTCTGACTATTTGAATCTACCAGTCACTGTTGACAACAAGCTCTTAGCTACAAAAAAGAAAGGCCAGAGTTATTTTTGCATATTTAGCTAACAAATATGGAATTACGTACTTACCTCAGCTTCCCTCGAGTAGTAATAGGTTCCTTAGCATTAATACTACTGCATTGTGACTACCAATGACTCTTGATAACCAACAAGCGGCACTCCGTATCCCCCCATAAAACGGCGAAGTTTTGAAATGAAGTCGGGAAAAGGGTCTTCAATGCCATAGTAACCGGTCGAATCAACTTTTTGTTTCTTGAAAAGAAAGCATTTTCGCAGGATTTTTCTCACATTTTGGAGCTTAAGTATAAAGTAAGGTTTCCTTAATGCTGTAGTTTCAGAATAAACTGGAATGAAGCCTAAATAGCCGTGTTTTTAGGAGAAAAACGTTCCCCGCGCGCGCGTTGAAAGAGCATACGTACCATCCATACATACATACATATATATAACATATACCTGATTTTGCATTATCCACCCCTAATACTGTCTCGCTCGCTACGCTCGCTCGCCAATAAATAAATAAACTAGTGGTATGCTTGAGCACAAATGGCGAGCGAGCCTTAAACTACACTATTGTTATCAAACTACTAAAATAAAGTCGAGTTGTTAAATAATTAAGCATATACGGTAAAGGGGTTTCAATGACATAGTAACCACTCCCCCACAACTGTTTGAATTGAAAGAGAAGCAACAAAATCAAGTCACGTTATTTAAAATTTTCTTTGTGATATTCTTAATAGTAGTTGTAACGCACAATACTTTCACACAACTGAACATACCTACGCAAGACTTACCTTCGTTGTTCGTCTGGTGGACAATGAATTTTCCAGTAAATGCTGTAGAGTAGGGCTTATAACTGTGACAAATAGCGACTAACTTGAATAGAAATGGAACTCCCATAAGTTTTAGAGTTTTAACTGCACACGCAAAATAATTCAAAGCGGTACACACAATTCAATTTCTAAGGTGATACGGGTAATGGTTGCTAAACCAGAGGATACTGTTTAGTGAAGTTTGGGACGGGGTTGAACGCGGAGCGAACACAAGATTACGCGAGGGTCAAAGTACAAAATGACATACGTACGTCCATACATACTGATAAACAAACATCCCCGATTTTCAATTGTGTTACTCCTGTAAGTGTCTCGCTCGCTACGCTCGCTCGCCAATAAATAAATAAATATAGCGAAATCTCGATTGCGTTACCCCTGAGAGTGTCTCGCTCGCCAATAAACAAACATCCCCGATTTTCAAATGTGTTACCCCTAATTGGCAAGCGAGACACTTACAGGGGTAAAAATGAAAAAATCGGGGATGTTTATTGGCGAGCGAGCGTAGCGAGCGAGACAGTATTAGGGGTGGATAATGCAAAATCGGGTATATGTTATATTTATAGCCCGTTACCCGAGCGACCACGCTTGTCGTTAAGAACTATAAATCTGATACAGTCTGGTATGCTCGTAAGAAAATGTATTAGCGGGGAAAAGTCTGATATAGTTCTTAGCAACCATAATTATGGTAGAAGGCAGATCAAAGCAAAATAGAATAATGAAGAGTTTGGGTACTTTAATACAATTATTAAGATAGCTAACGCTATACTTTGTTCGTTGTTTATGTTCTGGCTATAAAATAGTTATAAACCGAAATCATTAGGTTTGTATTTCGATTTATAAATCCTCGCCACTCGGGCTGCGCCCTCGTGTCTCGGAGTTTATAAATCGCATACAAACCTCAATTTTGGTTTATAACTATAACATATGTATGTATGTATGTATGGATGGTACGTATGCCCTTTTAACGCGTGCGCGGGGACCTTTTTCCTCCAAAAAACACGGCTTTTTAGGCTTGACCCCAGTTTATTCTGAAACTACAGCACTAAGCAAGCCTTACATTATACTTAAGCTCCAAAGTGTGAGAAAATTCCTGCGAAAATGCTTGCTTTTCAAGAAACAAAAAGTTGATTCGACAGGTTACTATGACATTGAAGACCCTTTTCCAGACTTAATTTCAAAACTTCGCCGTTTTATGGGGGGATACGGAGTGTCGGTTGTTGGTTGTCAAGAGCCGTTGGTAGTCAGAATGCCGTAGTATTAATGCTAATGAAGCTACTACTTCTCGAGGGAAGCTGAGGTAAGTACATAATTCCATATTTGTTAGCTAAATATGCAAAATTAACTCTGGCCTTTCATTTATGTAGCTAAGAGCTTGTCAACAGTGAAAATAATCAGATTGGCTCAAATTTGGTACTACAAAAGTTACCACTGCTCAAGAAATTGAGGTAAGAAAGTAATTTTGTATTTGTGTGCTATAATTGATTGTCTTTTGTTTTTGTAGGTGAGAGCTT